>Ga0209391_10000593_pt1 | contig 17412 bp, 17 predicted proteins | sample PPLLak3March2015_FD_187246 | JGI IMG/M metagenome (GOLD analysis project Ga0209391, IMG submission 187246) | Freshwater sediment microbial communities from Prairie Pothole Lake near Jamestown, North Dakota, USA - PPLs Lake P7 Core (1) Depth... | ecosystem: Environmental > Aquatic > Freshwater >... | reverse complement strand
TCCCGGGACCGGGGCTGCACCGGCTGGGCGGAGCGGTTGCGCAATGCTATAATTTTGAATTTACTTGCAATTATCCTGTCGGAGCCGGAGAAGGACACCCAGCATGGCCGTCGAACGCACGCTTTCGATCATCAAGCCCGACGCGGTCGCGAAGAACGCGATAGGTCAAATCCTGGCCCGCTTCGAGGCGGCGGGCCTCAAGGTCGTCGCCGCGCGCATGAGGCACCTGTCGCGCGCCGAGGCCGAGGGCTTCTACGCAGTGCACCGCGAACGCCCGTTCTTCAAGGACCTGGTCGAGTTCATGATCTCCGGCCCGGTCATGATCCAGGTGCTCGAAGGCGAAGGCGCCATCGCGCGCAATCGCGAGCTGATGGGCGCCACGGACCCGAAGAAGGCCGCTCCAGGCACGATCCGGGCGGACTTCGCGCAGTCGATCGACGCCAACGCCGTGCACGGCTCCGACGCGCCGGAGACCGCGCGCAACGAGATCGCCTGCTTCTTCCCCTCGCTCGAGATCCACTCGCGCTAGAGCTTGACGCCGATGACGCCGCTGCTCGGTCTTTCGCCCGACGAGCTGGAAAGGTACTTCGCCGACCTCGGCGAGAGGCCTTTCCGCGCGCGGCAGGTGTCGCGCTGGCTGCACCAGCGCTTCGCCGGCGACTTTGGTCAGATGACCGACCTCGCGAAGTCGGCGCGCGAGAAGCTCGCCGCGCACGCGACCATCGCCGGTCCGGCGGTGATCCGCGACACGACCGCTGCCGACGGCACGCGCAAGTGGCTGCTCGACGCCGGCGGCGGCAACGCGGTCGAAGCGGTGTACATCCCCGAGGGCGTCCTTGATGCGGCCCAGGTGGACGACGACGACGCGGAGTCCGCGACCGCAGTGCGCACGGGGCCACGGTATCGCGGAACCTTGTGCATCTCGTCGCAGGCCGGCTGCGCCCTCGACTGCGCGTTCTGCTCGACGGGCAGGCAGGGCTTCAACCGCAACCTGACCACGGCCGAGATCGTCGGGCAGCTGTGGCACGCGAACCGCACGCTGCGCGCAGAGCGCGAACTGCACCCCCTCGGGGGGATTGGGAGCCGTTCCACTGCACCGTGGATCGAGCAGGGCCGCGCGCCGATCACCAACGTGGTGATGATGGGCATGGGCGAGCCGCTGGCGAACTTCGACCAGGTGATCCCCGCACTGCGCCTGTTCCTCGACGACAACGCGTACGGCCTGTCGCGCCGGCGCGTGACGCTGTCCACCTCCGGTCTCGTGCCGCAGATCGACCGCCTCGCACAGGAATGCCCGGTCGCGCTCGCCGTCAGCCTGCACGCGCCCAACGACGCGCTGCGCGACGAGCTGGTGCCAATCAACCGCAAGCACCCGCTGCGCGACCTCATGGCCGCGTGCAATCGCTACCTCGCACACGCCCCGCGCGACTTCGTGACCTTCGAGTACGTGATGCTCGACGGCGTCAACGACCAGCCCGAGCACGCGCGGCAGCTTGGCCACATCGCCCGCGAAGTCCCGTGCAAGCTCAACCTGATTCCATTCAACCCGTTCCCCGGCAGCGAGTTCCGCACGTCGCCGCGCCAGCGCATTCGCGCGTTCCAGCAGGCGCTGATGGATGACGGCGTGACGACGACGATCCGCAAGACGCGCGGCGACGACATCGACGCCGCCTGCGGCCAGCTCGCCGGGCAAGTGCGCAACCGCGTCACCCGCCGCCTCAGCGAGAAGGCGATGCGGATCGCTTCGCGCTAGCCGGCCCCCGAGGAACAACGATGCGTAACGCTCTCGCCGCCGTCGTCGCCGCGCTCTTCCTCGCCGGCTGCCAGTCAAACCCCTTCGCGCCTCCCGCGCAGCCGCCGCAGCCGCAGGGTCCGCAGATCCAGCCGCCGGCGCCGACGCGCCTCGAGCAGCAGGTGGTCACGCCGCGCCAGCGCGCGGAGGTGCACGCCGACCTCGCGGCCGGCTACTACGAGCGCGGGCAGATGGACGTCGCGCTGGAGGAGCTCGGCATCGCCGAGAGGCTCGACGCGACCTACCCGCGCGTCTACAACCTCTACGGGCTCGTGTACTCGGTGATGGGCGAGCTGCCGAAGGCGGAGGCCAATTTCCGCCGCGCGCTGGAGCTCGCACCCAACGACTCCGAATCGCGGCACAACTGGGGCTGGTACCTGTGCACGCACGGCCGCGCGCGCGAGTCGATTCCCGAGTTCGAGCAGGCGATCCGCAACCCGCTGTACCGCACGCCGGAGGTCGCGCTGGTCAACGCGGGCAAGTGCAGCGCCTCGATCGGCGACGTCGCCGCGGCCGACCAGTACTTTCGCCGCGCATTGCAGCTGCGCCCCGGCGACCCGACGGCGGCGTACAACCTCGCGCTGCTGGGCTTCCGGGCGGGCCGCCTGCCGGAGGCGCGCGCGCTGATGCGCGTCGTCATGCGCGAGACCACCCCGCCGGCCGAGGCGCTCTTCCTCGGCATGTGCATCGAGCGCAAGCTCGGCGACGCGCAGGCCGAGCAGTCCTACGCGCTGCAGCTGCGCAACCGCTATCCGCAGAGCGCCGAGACGGCGGCGATCGCGACGGGAGGCTGCGAGTGACCGACGGGACGGACGCGAACTCCGCTCCGCCGCCGAGCGTCGCCGACACCGACGCCGGCGCGTGGCTGCGCCGCTGCCGCGAAGAGGCCGGAATGTCGATCGACGCGGTCGCGCAGCAGCTGAAGCTCGCGCCGCGCCAGGTGAAAGCCCTCGAGGAAGGCAGCTTCGCCGAACTGCCCGGGCGCACGTTCGTGCGCGGCTTCGTGCGCAACTACGCGCGGCTGCTGAAGCTCGATCCCGCCGCCGTGGTCGCCGCGCTGCCGAGCGCGGATGCCGCGCCGTCGCTCGAGGGACCGTCAATCGGCTCGACGGCGCGACCGATGGGCGAGCTGCCGGCGTCGGGCGCTTCGCGCGGCACGTCGTGGTCGCGCTGGGCGATCCCGGCGGCGCTCGCTGCCGCCATCGTCGTCGCCGCCGTCTACGAATTCATGCGCCCCCCCGAGACCGCGCGCATCGAGTCGAAGGGCCTGGTCAAGCCCGCGCCGGCCGATCCCGTCGTCCCCGCGAGCGTCGGCAAGGTGCTGCCCAACCCCGTCACCGGCGCAGCGCCGGTGGGTGAAGCGCTGCGCAGCGACGAGCCGGCGCGCGCTCCGGGCACCGAGGCGGCGCCCGCGAGCACTGCGCCCGCTCCGCCGCCCGTGGTGGCCGCTGCGCCCGTCCCGACCTTGGCTGCGCCCGCCGCACCGGGCGAGGCGACGCTGGTGATCCGCTACAAGGCGAACGCGTGGACGCAGGTGCGCGACGCGTCCGGCCAGACGATCCTCGTGACCAACGGCCAGCCCGACGGCAGCGAGACCGTGCACGGCAAGCCGCCGCTCGACCTGATCATCGGCAACGCCACCGAGGCCAGCGTGACCTGGCGCGGGCAGCCCGTGGACCTCGCCCCGCACACCCGCGCCAACGTCGTCCGCATGCGCCTGCCCTGAAGTCGAGGCGAGCGATGGAGCGTCCCGTCATCGTCCGGCACCGCACGCGGCAGGTCCGCGTGGGCGAGATCGCCATCGGCGGCGGTGCGCCGATCGTCGTGCAGTCGATGACGAACACGGACACCGCCGACGTCGGAGCCACGGTCGCGCAGGTGAAGGCGCTCGCCGACGCGGGCTCCGAGATCGTGCGCGTCACCGTGAACACAGCCGAGGCCGCCGCCGCCGTGCCGCGCATCCGCGAGCGCCTCGACGCGGCTGGATGCGCCGTGCCGCTGGTCGGCGACTTCCACTTCAACGGCCACAAGCTCCTCGCCGCGGAGCCGGCCTGCGCCCGCGCGCTCGCCAAGCTCCGCATCAACCCGGGCAACGTCGGCAAGGGCAGCAGGCGCGACATGCAGTTCGCGACGATGATCGGGCAGGCGATCGAGCACGCCAAGCCGGTGCGCATCGGCGTCAACTGGGGGAGCCTCGACGCCGACCTGCTGGCGCGGATGATGGACGACAACGCGGCGAGCGCGGCGCCGCTCTCCGCGGAAGGCGTGATGCGCGAGGCGCTGGTGGTCTCCGCAATCGACAGCGCGCGGCGCGCCGAGGAGCTCGGCCTGCCGGCGACGAGCATCGTGCTCTCCTGCAAGGTCTCCGACGTGCAGGACCTCGTCGTCGTCTACCGCGAGCTCGCGCGCCGCTGCGACTACGCGCTGCACCTCGGCCTCACCGAGGCGGGCATGGGCAGCAAGGGCATCGTCGCATCGACCGCGGCGCTTGCCGTGCTGCTGCAGGAGGGCATTGGCGACACGATCCGCATTTCGCTCACGCCCGAGCCGGGCGGCAGCCGCACGCAGGAAGTGATCGTGGCGCAGGAGATCCTGCAGACGATGGGACTGCGCGCATTCGCACCGATGGTCACCGCCTGTCCGGGCTGCGGCCGCACGACGTCGACCACGTTCCAGGAGCTGGCCGCGCGCATCCAGGCCTACCTGCGCGGCGCGATGCCCGAGTGGCGGGCACGCTACCCGGGGGTGGCGCAGATGCACGTAGCGGTCATGGGCTGCGTGGTCAACGGTCCCGGCGAGTCGAAGCTCGCCAACGTCGGCATCTCGCTGCCCGGCACCGGCGAGTCGCCCGTCGCGCCCGTGTACGTCGACGGCGTGAAGACCGTGACGCTCCGCGGCGAGCGCATTGCCGAGCAGTTCCAGCAGATCGTCGACGACTACGTGCGCGCGACCTACGGCGGCGAGCCGCGGACGAGCGCGCTCGATCCGGATCGGCGGACGATCGGCGTGAAGGCGGTGGTGTGAGCGAGTCGTCGAACCACGCCGCACGACCCGGCGCCGGCTCGATCGAAGCCAAGGGTGCGCGCCCGGCGGCAAAGCTGCAGGCGGTGCGCGGCATGAACGACGTGCTGCCCGACGAGGCGGCGCTGTGGGAGCGCTTCGAGGATGCGGTGCGCCGCGTGTTCGCGCTCTACGGCTACCGCAACCTGCGCGTGCCGATCGTCGAGCAGACGCCGCTCTTCGTGCGCGCGATCGGCGCGGTGACCGACGTCGTCGAGAAGGAGATGTACACGTTCGACGACAAGCTCTCCGGCGAGAGCCTGACGCTGCGGCCCGAAGCGACCGCGGGCATCGTGCGCGCCGCGATCGAGCACAACCTCTGCTACGAACGGCCGCAGCGGGTGTGGCTCGCCGGGCCGATGTTCCGCCACGAGCGCCCGCAGAAGGGCCGCTACCGCCAGTTCCACCAGTTCGACGTCGAGGCGCTGGGCTTCCCCGGGCCGGACGTCGACGCCGAGCAGATGATCCTGCTCGCGCGCCTGTGGCGCGAGCTCGGGCTCGCCGACTCGATCCGCCTGTCGATCAACTCGATCGGCGACCCCGCCGAGCGGCGCGCGCACCGTGCAGCGCTGGTCGCGTACTTCGAGCGCCACGAGGACGCGCTGGACGAGGATTCGCGGCGGCGCCTGCACACCAACCCGCTGCGCATCCTCGACAGCAAGAACGAGGCGATGCGCGAGGTAATCGAGGGTGCGCCGAAACTCCTGGACCGCCTCGGCGAGGCGTCGCGCGGGCACTTCGAGGGACTGCAGGTCCTGCTCGCGGAAGCCGGCATCGTCTTCGACATCGACCCGCGGCTCGTGCGCGGGCTCGACTACTACAATCGCACCGTCTTCGAGTGGATCACCGATCGGCTGGGTGCGCAAGGCACCGTCGCCGGCGGCGGCCGCTACGACGGCCTCTTCGAGCAGCTCGGCGGCAAGGCGACGCCCGCGTGCGGATTCGGCATGGGCATCGAGCGCATGATCCTGCTGCTCAAGGAAGCGGGGGCCGGCGGCAGCGGCACCCCGCTCGCCTACGTGGTGCACGCCGGCGACGCGGCGTCCGCGCTCGCGCGCCGGGTGGCCGAGTCGCTGCGCGACCGTGGCATGGCGGTGGTGCTGCACGTGGGCGGCGGCGGCTTCAAGTCGCAGATGAAGAAGGCCGATGCGAGCCGGGCGCGCTATGCGCTCGTGATCGGCGACGACGAGGCCGCGCGCGGCGTGGTCGGGGTGAAGCCGCTGCGCGAGACAGGCGAGCAGCAGAGCGTCGCGATCGACGCCCTGCCGGCACGCCTCGCGGCCGGGGCAGACGAGTAAACGGGCAAGGAACGACGATGGCTGTCTACGATATCGAAGAGCAGGAGAAGCTCGAGGACCTGAAGGCGTTCTGGCAGCGCTGGGGGACCCTGATCTCCGTCGCGGTGATCGCGATTTGCGTCGCCTACATCGGCGTGCAGGGCTGGCGCTGGTGGCAGCACCGGCAGGCCGAGGAAGCGTCGGTGCTGTACGGCGCCGTCGCCGGTGCCGTGCGCGGCGCGGATCTGCCCAAGGCGCGCGACGCGATGGGGCAGCTCGCCGGTCGCTTCGCCGGTACGGGCTACGCACCGCGCGGCGCGCTGCTCTACGCGAAGATGCTGTGGGACAACGGCGACAAGGCCGGCGCCCGGACGCAGTTGAGCTGGGTCGTCGAGAACTCGCGCGAGGACGAGCTCAAGGCCGTCGCGCGCTATCGGCTCGCCGAGGCGCTGCTCGACGACAAGCAGTACGACCAGGCGCTCGCGACCCTCGATGCGAAACACCCCGACGCCTTCGCCGGGCTGTTCGCGGACCTGCGCGGCGACGCCCTCGCCTCGGCTGGCCGGGCCGCCGAGGCCAAGAGCGCCTACCAGGCAGCGCTGGCGAAGCTCGACAACAAGTCGCCCTACCGCAACTACGTGCAGGTGAAGCTCGACTCGCTAGGCGGCGACGCCGCGCCGGCCGGGGCGGCGGCCGCGCCGGCCGCGCCGCCGGCGGCCCCGGTGGTACCGGGGACGCCCGTCAAATGATCGCGCAACGCTCGCGTCGCGTCGTCGCGGGCCTCGCGCTCGCGGCGCTCATCTCCGGTTGCAGCTCGATGCCGAGCTGGATGCCATCGTGGTCGCTGCCTGCGCCCAATTTCGACTGGCTCACCGGACGCTCCGGGGCCAGCAAGCCCGGTCCGCTGCCGGAGCTCGTGGCGACCGCCACCGCGACGATCCACTGGCAGACGAGCGTGGGCAAGTCGCGTTCCGGCCTGTCCCCGGCGGTGCTGCCGGACGCGATCTACGCGGCGGCGCTGGACGGCACGCTGGTCCGCCTCGATCCCGCCACCGGCCGCACCGTGTGGCGCGTGAGCGCCGGCAAGCCGCTGTCCGCCGGCCCCGGCGCCGATGCGACGCTCGTGGTGGTCGGCACCGACAAGGGAGACGTGCTCGCCTTCGAGCCGGACGGCAAGCCGCTGTGGACTGCGCGCGTCTCGTCGGAGGTGATCTCGCCGCCGACCGTCAGCGAAGGCAGCGTCGTCGTGACCTCGGGCGACGGCCGGATCTACGGGCTCGCCGCGGCCGACGGCAAGACCCGCTGGGTGAACCAGCGCACCAACCCGCCGCTCACCGTGCGCAACAGCGCCGGCGGCGTGGCAAGCCGCGGTGGCGTGTTCATCGGCGTGGCGGGCGGCCGGCTGCTGGCCCTCGACTCGAAGACGGGCACGATCGGCTGGGACGCGGCCGTGGCCACGCCGAAGGGTGCCACCGAGCTCGAGCGCATCGCCGACGTGACGAGCCGCCCGTGGATCGAGGAGCGGCAGGCTTGCGCGGTCGCCTACCAGGGCCGACTCGCGTGCTTCGAAATCCTGCGCGGCACGCCGACGTGGACCCGCGACGTATCGAGCCTGTCCGGCATCTCGGGCGACGATGCCCTCTACTACGTGATCGATGACGCCGGCGCGGTGCACGCACTCGACCGGAGCACCGGTGCGTCGCTCTGGAAGCAGGACAAGCTCGCCGCGCGCCGACCGGCCGCCGGGCAACTTGCCGGCGAGTTCCTGGCCGTGGTCGACATCGAGGGTTACGTCCACCTCGTCGCGACCAAGACCGGCAACTACGCGGGACGTCTCGCAACCGACGGCTCGCCACCGACCAACCAGCCCATCGCACAGGGCGAGCGCATCGTGTGGCAGTCGGCCTCGGGGACGGTGTACGCACTGTCCGCCCGCTGATCCGCCCGCCCCCACCCCCCGGCCGCCGTTCGCGGCGGCCGTGAACCGATGCTCCCCACCGTCGCACTGGTCGGCCGCCCCAATGTCGGCAAGTCGACGCTGTTCAACCGGCTGACACGCACGCGCGACGCGCTCGTCGCCGACTTCCCCGGGCTCACGCGCGACCGGCAGTACGGCCGCGGCCAGATGGGCGAGCGGCCGTTCTTCGTCATCGACACCGGCGGGTTCGAGCCGGTGGCCAAGGGCGGGATCCTGAAGGAGATGGCGCGGCAGACGCGGGCCGCCATCGCCGAGTGCGACGTCGTCGTGTTCATCGTCGACGCCCGGGACGGACTGAACGAGGTCGATCGCGACATCTCGACCATGCTGCGCAAGTCGGGGCGTCCGGTGGTGCTCGTCGCCAACAAGGCGGAAGGTCTCCCGGTCGAACGCGCGGTCGCCGATTTCCATGAACTCGGGCTCGGCGCACCGCTCGCGATCTCCGCGGCGCACGGCGAGGGCGTTCGCGACATGCTGGAGCAGGCGCTGGCCTGCGTCCCGGCGCCGCAGCCGGCCCCGGAGGACGAGGCCGAGACCGGCGACGGTCCCGCGCGCATCAGGGTGGCCATCGTCGGGCGGCCCAATGTCGGCAAGTCGACGCTCGTCAACGCGCTGTTCGGCGCCGAGCGGGTGATCGCCTTCGACGAGCCGGGCACGACCCGCGACGCGATCCACCTCGACGTCGAGCGCGGCGGACGCCGCTACACGCTGATCGACACCGCGGGGCTGCGCCGCCGCGGCAAGGTGTTCGAGGCGGTCGAGAAGTTCTCGGTGATCAAGACGCTCAACGCGATCGAGGAGGCCCATGTCGTGGTGCTCGTCGTCGACGCCCAGGACGAGATCACCGAGCAGGATGCGCACATCGCCGGCCACGTGCTGGAATCCGGCCGCGCGCTGGTCGTTGCCGTGAACAAGTGGGACGGCCTGCCGGAATCGAATCGTGAGGAGGTCAAGCGTGAGTTCTCGCGCAAGCTCGCGTTCCTCGCCTTCGCGACGACCCACTACGTGTCGGCGCGCGAGGGCCGCGGGCTGGACGCGCTCGTCGCCTCGGTCGATGCCGCGTACGCCGCCGCGATGGCGAAGCTCTCGACGCCCCGCCTCACTCGGGCGCTGCAGCAGGCGGTCGAGCGCCAACAGCCGCCGCGCGCGGGCTATTCGCGGCCCAAGCTGCGCTACGCGCACCAGGGCGGGATGAACCCGCCGGTGGTGGTGATCCACGGCACTGCGCTCGCGAGCGTCCCCGACACCTACCGGCGCTACCTGGAACGATTCTTCGCCGAGACGTTCCAACTGCGCGGAACCCCCCTTAGGATACAATTCAAGACGGGTGCCAACCCTTACGCGAACAAGGCTTCCCGCCGCCGGGGCTGACCGGGCGCCCGGCGCGGCCGCGGGTTTCGTGGCCGAGCGCCGTTCGCCTTCACCTTCGTCTTCACCGGCCGACCAAAAGAACCGGAGCGAGCGCATGAGCAACAAGGGGCAAATGTTACAAGACCCGTTCCTGAACACGCTGCGCAAGGAGCACGTTCAGGTCTCGATCTATCTCGTCAACGGCATCAAGCTGCAGGGCCAGATCGAATCGTTCGACCAGTACGTCGTGCTGCTCAAGAACACCGTGACGCAGATGGTCTACAAGCACGCGATCTCCACCGTCGTGCCGTCGCGCCCGGTGACGATGCCCCACCACGCGCCGGCCGGAGACGCCGAGGGCTGATGCGAGGCTGCGCCCCGCGCCGGTGCGCTATGCGCGGGTGCTGACATGTTCGATCGTCCCGAGGGCGGCAGCCGCGCACTCCTGGTCGAGCTCGACCTGGGCGACGGCCACATCGACGACCGCATGAACGAGCTCGCGGCCCTCGCGGCTTCCGCGGGTGCCGAGGTCGTCGGCCGCATCACGGGCAAACGCAAGCGGCCCGACCCCGCGACCTTCGCCGGCAAGGGCAAGGTCGAGGAGATAGGGGCAAGCAAGGGCGACACCTCGGCCGAGCTCGTGATCTTCGACCACCCGCTCTCCGGTGTGCAGCAGCGCAACCTCGAGCAGGCGCTCGGTTGCCGTGTCGTCGACCGCACCAGCCTGATCCTCGACATCTTCGCGCAGCGCGCGCGCAGCAGCGAAGGCAAGCTGCAGGTCGAGCTTGCCCAGCTGAAGCACATGGCGACGCGGCTCGTCGGCGGATGGACCCACCTCGAACGCCAGAAGGGCGGCATCGGCCTGCGCGGCCCCGGCGAGACGCAGCTCGAGACCGACCGACGCCTGATCGCCAAGCGGGTCAAGGCTCTCACCACGCGACTCGCGGGCGTGGCGAGGAGCCGCGCGACGCAGGGTCGCACGCGGCGGCGCGCCGCGGTGCGCACCGTCGCGCTGGTGGGCTATACCAACGCCGGCAAGTCGACGCTGTTCAACCGCCTGACCGGCGCACGGGTCGAGGCCGTGGACCAGCTGTTCGCCACGCTGGACACGACGCTGCGTCGCATCCACGTTCCGGGTGCGGGCACCGTCGTGCTCTCGGACACCGTCGGCTTCATTCGCGAGCTGCCGCACGACCTGGTGGCGGCGTTCCGGGCGACGCTTGCCGAGGCCACCGAGGCCGACCTGCTCCTGCACGTGATCGACGCTTCCGCGCCGGACCGCGACGACCAGGTCGCGGCCGTCGAGGCGGTGCTCGCCGAGATCGGCGCCGACGAGATCCCCCAGATCCGGGTGCTGAACAAGTGCGACCGCACGGACCTGTCGACCGGGGTGACGCGCGACCCCTGTGGTACCATCTGCGCGGTTTGCGTAAGCGCCCTCACCGGTGCCGGTTGCAACGAATTGCGCGACGCACTGTCCGAGCGCCTGGCGCCCGAGACGGACGCGTCCCCCACCCTCCCACTTCCTGCCTGAATGGGCCACGACCGGGCTTGAGTCCCAGCGCCGGGTGTCGACCCGCGCGAACGAAACTGCCCGACGGTAAAGCGATGTCGCTCAACGATCCCCAGTGGGGCAAACGCGGCGGCGGCGGCAACAACGCCGGCCCGCCTGATCTCGACGAGATCTGGCGCAACGTCAACCGACGCCTCTCCGACCTGTTCGGTCGCAGGGGCGGCGGCGGCAACGCCGATGGCGGCGGGGGCGGCGAGACGCCCCGGCCCCGCGCAGCGCTGCCGATCGGCGGTGCCGCACTGCTGGTCCTCCTCGTGCTCGCGGTCTGGCTCGCGAGCGGCTTCTACATCGTCGACGAAGGCCGCCGCGGCGTGGTCACGCGCTTCGGCAAGTACACCGAGACGACGCAGCCCGGCCCGCGCTGGCACCTGCCGTTCCCCGTCGAAGCGGTGGAGCTCGTCGACTTCTCGCAGGTGAAGACGATCGAAATCGGCTACCGCAACACGCCGCGCAACAAGGTCGAGCGCGAAGCGGTGATGCTGACCGACGACGAGAACATCATCGACATCCAGTTCGCCGTCCAGTACAACCTGAAGAGCGCCGAGGACTACGTCTTCAACAACCGCCGTCCCGACCAGATGGTCGCATTCCTCGCCGAGACCGCGATCCGCGAGGTCGTGGGCAAGAGCAAGATGGACTTCGCCCTCTACGAGGGCCGCGAGCAGATCGCCAAGCAGACCGAGCAGCTGATGCAACAGATGCTCGACCGCTACGGCACCGGCGTGTTCGTGCAGAAGGTCACGCTGCAGACGGTGCTGCCGCCGGACAAGGTGCAGGCGGCCTTCGACGACGCGGTCAAGGCCGGGCAGGACCGCGAGCGGCTGAAGAACGAGGGCCAGGCGTATGCCAACGACGTCGTTCCGCGCGCCCGCGGCATGGCCTCGCGCCTGCTCGAGGAGGCGAACGGCTACACGACCGAGGTGGTGGAGAAGTCGGAGGGCGACGCGTCGCGCTTCCGGCAGATCCTCGTCGAGTACCAGAAGGCCCCCGCGGTGACCCGCGATCGCCTCTACCTCGACATGATGCAGTCGGTGCTCGGCGCGACGTCGAAGGTGGTGATCGACCAGAAGGCCGGCGGCGGCGGCAACCTGCTCTACCTGCCGCTCGACCGGCTGATGCAGCAGGTGGCACCGGCGAGTGCCCCGGCAGCGGCGATGCCGACAGAGGCCGCGCCGTCGGCGCCCGCGACCCGCGCCGCGCCGACCGAGGTCCCGCCGCAGGTCGGCGATGGCCCGCGCGGCCGCGAGTCGCTGCGCGCGCGCGATCGATAGGAGGACGCCATGCGATTCACGATGCCCATCCTCGCCCTCGTCGTCGCCGTGCTGCTGGTCCTGTCGCAGGTGGTCTACACCGTCGACCAGACCAAGTACGCGATCAAGTTCCAGCTGGGCGAGATCATCGACGTGCAGAAGGAGGCCGGCCTGTACTTCAAGGTGCCGCTGATCCAGAACGTCCGCTACTTCGACAAGCGCAACCTCTCGCTCGACAACCCCGAGCCCGACCGCGTCACCACCTCCGAGAAGAAGCCGCTGCTCGTCGACTTCATCGTGCTGTGGCGGATCATCGACGTCGCGCAGTACTACCGCTCCGTCCAGGGCGACGAGGAGGCCGCGCGCCGCCGCCTGTCGCAGACGGTGCGCGCCAACCTCGCTGAGGAGTTCAACAAGCGGACGGTGCACGAGGCCATCTCGACCGAGCGCGACCGGATCACCAGCGTCACGCGCAGCAAGGCCGACGCCGACGCGCGCACGATCGGCGTCGAGGTGGTCGACGTCCGCCTGCGCCGGGTCGAGTTGCCGCCGGACGTGACCGGACCGGTGTACGCGCGTATGGAGTCCGAACGCCGCCGTGTCGCGAACGAGCTGCGCTCGCTGGGCGCAGCCGAGTCCGAGCGGATCCGCGCCGACGCCGACCGCCAGCGCCAGGTGATCCTCGCCGAGGCCTACAGCCAGGCGCAGAAGATCAAGGGCGAGGGCGACGCCAAGTCGGCGTCGATCTACGCGTCGGCCTACTCGGGCAACCCCGAGTTCTACCGCTTCTACCGCAGCCTCGAGGCTTATAAGGGGTCGCTGCGCGGCCGCGGCGACGTCATGGTGTTGGACCCGGCCTCCGAGTTCTTCCAGTACTTCAAGCAGTCGGGCGGGGGCGCCTCGGGCATGCCCCGCGCCACCGGCGGGCGCTGACCGCGCGGGCTGCGGACGGGGTGCCACGTTGCCCGATTGGCTGTGGGCGTCGTTCGCGCTGCTCCTGATGGTGGAGGGACTGTTGCCGTTCGTCGCGCCGCGGCTGTGGCGTGACACGTTCCGCAAGCTGACCGAAATGTCCGACGGGCAGATCCGCTTCGTCGGCCTCACCTCGCTGCTGCTGGGCGTCGTCGCGCTGGCGTTCCTCGACCATGCGTAACTGGCTCCTCCCCGAGCACGTCGAGGACGTGCTGCCGGCAGAGGCCGAAGCGCTGGAGCGCCTGCGTCGCACGCTGCTCGACCATCTCGTCGCCGGCGGCTACCGGCTGGTGCAGCCGCCGCTGGTCGAGCACCTCGAGTCGCTATTGACGGGCAGCGCGCGCGACCTCGACCTGCAGACGTTCAAGGTCGTCGATCCGCTGTCGGGGCGGCTCCTCGGCGTGCGCGCCGACATCACGCCGCAGATCGCGCGCATCGACGCACACCTCCTCAATACCGCCGGCGTGAACCGGCTGTGCTACGCGGGCAGCGTGCTGCGCGCCACGCCCGCGCCGCCCGGGATGATGCGCGAGGTGATCCAGCTCGGCGCCGAGCTCTTCGGCGAGGCCGGCATCGCCGGCGACCGCGAGGCGATCGGGCTCCTGCTGTCGTCGCTCGAGGCGGTGGGACTGGCCGGACTGCACCTCGACCTCGGGCACGTCGGCGTCTACCGCGCGCTGGCCGGCGGCGCAGGCCTGGCCGGAACGGGCGAGGAAGCCCTGCTCTTCGAGGCGATCCGCACCAAGGACCTGCCCTCCGTGCGCGAGCTGACCGCCCGGCTGCCCGCGGCGTGGCGCGACGCGCTCTCTGTGCTGCCGACGCTCTACGGCCCGGCGCAGGAAGTGCTCGACGCCGCGCGCGAGCGCCTGCCGGACGTCCCCGCGGTCGCCAACGCGCTCGATGCACTTGCGTCGCTCGCCGCAGCGTTCGCGCCGAAGGTCGAGGCGCTGCACGTCGATCTCGCCGACCTTCGCGGCTATCATTACCACAATGGCCCGATCTTCTCGGTGTTCACGGCGGGCGCGCCGAATGCCATCGGCAACGGCGGCCGCTACGATGGCGTGGGCCGGGCCTTCGGCCGTGCGCGTCCCGCGACCGGCTTCACGCTCGACCTGCGGCAGCTGCACCGCGTGACCGAAGCGGCCGGCGCCTGAGCGACGGGCCGCACTTCCCTTCCGGACTTTCCCACCTTCACGATCGCGATCCCATGGGCAAGAACGTCGTCATCATCGGCACGCAGTGGGGCGACGAGGGCAAGGGCAAGATCGTCGACTGGCTGACCGAGAGCGCGCAGGGCGTCGTGCGCTTCCAGGGCGGCCACAATGCCGGCCACACGCTGGTGATCGGTGGTCGCAAGACGGTCCTGCGGCTGATCCCCTCCGGGGTGCTGCGTCCCGGGGTTGCGGTGCTGATCGGCAACGGCGTCGTGCTCTCGCCCTCGGCGCTCCTCACCGAGATCCGCGAGCTCGAGTCCGCCGGCGTGGAGCTCCGCTCGCGCCTGTCGATCTCGCCCGCGTGCCCGCTGGTCCTGCCCTGCCACGTGGCGCTCGACCAGGCGCGCGAGGCCGCGGCATCGGGCACCGCCGGCGGCAAGATCGGCACCACCGGACGCGGCATCGGGCCCGCCTACGAGGACAAGATCGCGCGGCGCGCGCTGCGGGTGCAGGACCTGCTCCACCCCGATCGCTTCGCCGGCAAGCTGAAGGCGCTGCTCGACTACCACAATTTCATGCTCACGCAGTACTTCAAGGCGGAGCCCGTGCCGTTCGAGAAGACCCGTGACGAGACGCTAGCGCTCGCACGCGAGATCGTGCCGATGGTGGCCGACGTCTCCGCGCGCATCCACGCGATGCGCGCGCGCGGCGAGTCGCTGGTGTTCGAGGGTGCGCAGGGGGCACTGCTCGACATCGACCACGGCACCTACCCTTTCGTCACCAGCTCGAACTGCCTCGCCGGCGCGGCCGCGCCCGGGAGCGGCATCGGCCCGCAGCTCCTCGACTACGTCCTCGGCATCGTCAAGGCGTACACGACGCGCGTCGGCGGCGGCCCGTTTCCCACCGAGCTCACCGACGAGGTCGGTGCCGGCCTCGCGAAGCGCGGCAACGAGTTCGGCTCGGTCACCGGCCGTCCGCGCCGCTGCGGCTGGCTCGACGTGCCGCTGCTGCGGCGCTCGTTCGAGCTGAACGGCGTCGACGGGACGTGCGTGATGAAGCTCGACGTGCTGGATGGCATGGACTCGATCGCCATCTGCACGCACTACATGGTGGACGGGCGCCGCGTCGACCGCATCCCGAGCGGCGCGGACGCCGTCGCGGAGTGCGTGCCGGTCTACGAGACGCTGCCCGGCTGGAACGAGAGCACCGTCGGCGTGCGTACGCTCGACGCGCTGCCGGCGAACGCCCGCGCGTACCTGGCGCGCATCGAGGCGCTCACCGGCGTGCCGATCGCGATGGTGTCGACGGGCCCCGATCGCGACGACACGATCCTGCTCTCCCACCCGCTGCACTGACGAGCACCCACCGGACGAGAACGCAGCGACGGGAGAAGGCGCGCATGAGCCTCCACGTGACGTGGGACCAGTACCACAGGCTGATCGAGCAGCTCGCGCTCAAGGTCCACGAGTCGGACTTCCGGTTCAACCAGATCATCTGCATCGCGCGCGGAGGCCTGCGCGTCGGCGACGTGCTGTCGCGGATCTTCGAGTCGCCGCTCGCGATCCTGTCCACGCACTCCTACGCCTCGGGCGGCGGCACGATACGCGGCGAGTTGGTGATCGCCGAGCACATGACGATGACCTCGCCGCGCCTCGGCGAGCGCGTGCTGCTCGTCGACGACATGGTCGACTCCGGCCACACGCTCGCCAAGGTCGTGAAGACGCTTCCGGAGCGCTTTCCGAACGTGACCGCGATGAAGACCGCGGTGCTGTGGTGGAAGGCCTGTTCGGTGTACGAGCCGGACTTCCACGTCGACTACCTGCCCGACAATCCCTGGATCCACCAGCCGTTCGAGGTCTACGACAACCTGCGGCCGGGGGGCCTGCGGGAACGCCTCGGTATGGAGCATTAGCGGCGCGAGCCGGGAAGCAGGGGTCCCGCGCAGCGGGGATGCGACCAGGCGAGTCGATGCAGGCGGCCGACACGTGAGCATCCCTGCCACGCCGCCGATCCAATGAGGCCGCGCCAGCCGGAAGCCGCGCGTGGGCGCGGACCGGACCGGCGTCGTCCGCCATCCGTTACGTCTGCATCACGTAGCTTCCCGGGGCGGGCTCGATCGGCGGATAGCCCATCGTCGGCGCGCCCATCCGCGGCGGCGCCTCGGCCCCCGTCGAGTGCGTGTCGAGCCACGCGAACCAGGCCGTCCACCACGAGCCTTCGTGCCGCGCGGCCTGCGCGAGGTAGGTGTCGGCGTCGTTGTACCTGCCTTCGTGGCTGTGCGTGAGGACGCGGTAGCCCCGCCTCGGCGTGCCCGGCGGGCTGACGATGCCCATGTTGTGGCCGCCGGTCGTGAGCGCGAACGTGATCTCGCCGCTCGCGAGCAGGTGGATCTTGTACACCGAGCGCCACGGCGCGACGTGGTCGCTCTCGGTGCCGACGACGAACATCGGCACGTGCACGTCCGACAGCGCTACCGGCTTCCCGGTGACGCGGTAGCGGCCGAGTGCCAGGTCGTTGTTGAGGAACAGCCGCCGCAGGTACTGCGCGTGCATGCGGTACGGCATGCGCGTCGTGTCGGCGTTCCACGCCATCATGTCGGTCATCGGCGAGGGCTCGCCCATCAGGTACTGGTGCACGGCCCGCGACCAGAACAGGTCGTTGGAGCGCAAGAGCTGGAACGCGCCCGACATCTCGCCCGCGGACAGGTAGCCGCGGTCGAACATGATGTCCTCGAGGAACATCATCTGGCTCTCCTCGATGAAGAGCCCGAGCTCGCCCGGCTCGCTGAAGTCGGTCTGCGCGGCGAGCATCGTGATGCTGGAGAGGCGCGTGTCGCCGTCGCGGGCCATCGCCGCCGCCGCGATCGCGAGCAGCGTGCCGCCGAGGCAGTAGCCGACCGCGTGCACGCCGGGCAACCCGCAGATCGCGCTGACGGCCTCGAGCGCGTCGCCAATGCCCATGCGCAGGTAGTCCTCCATGCCGCGGTCGCGGTCGTTCGCGTCCGTG
>Ga0209391_10000590_pt1 | contig 17419 bp, 14 predicted proteins | sample PPLLak3March2015_FD_187246 | JGI IMG/M metagenome (GOLD analysis project Ga0209391, IMG submission 187246) | Freshwater sediment microbial communities from Prairie Pothole Lake near Jamestown, North Dakota, USA - PPLs Lake P7 Core (1) Depth... | ecosystem: Environmental > Aquatic > Freshwater >... | reverse complement strand
GACTGCACCGGTCGCCGGACGATCTCGTCATATCCAAGGCCACGGAACCGGGCCGCGACGCCTACTCCGCGCTCGATGGCACGCCGCTCGCGGCCGAGCTCGATCGGCGCGGCATTCGCCGCCTGTTCGTCGCGGGTCTCGCAACCGACTACTGCGTGCGCGCGACGGGGAGCGACGCCCGGCGCGCCGGCCTCGACGTCGTCGTGCTGCGCGACGCGGTGGCCGCGGTCGAAGCACGGCCCGGCGATGGCGAGCGGGCGGTCGGCGAGCTTGCAGCGTCTGGCTGCACGATCGTCACGACCGACGACGTGCTCGCCGCGATGGAGACTCCCGGGTGAGCGCGCAATCGGCACCGCCCGCCACGTCCGCGCTGCTGACGGACCTCTACCAGCTCACGATGATCACGGCCTATCAGGCGCTCGGCCTCGAGCGTCCCGCCGTGTTCGAGTACTTCGTCCGGGAATTGCCCGCCCAGCGCGGCTTCCTCGTCGCGGCCGGACTCGAGCAGGCGCTCGACTACCTCGAGACGCTGCGTTTCGATCCTGGCGAGCTCGACTGGCTCGCGACGACGGGGCTCTACACCCGCGTGGCGCTCGACCGGCTCGCGTCGCTGCGTTTCACGGGCGACGTCGACGCGATGCCCGAAGGCACGGTGCATTTCGCGAACGAGCCGGTGCTGCGCGTCGTGGCGCCGCTGCCCGAGGCGCAGTTCGTCGAGAGCCGGCTCATCAACCTGCTGCACTACCAGGGCCTCGTGGCGTCCAAGGCTGCGCGCTGCCGCCTCGCCGCGGGCACGGCGCGCCTCGCCGATTTCGGGTTCCGGCGTGCGCACGGCGCCGAGGCCGGCCTTCTCGCTTCCCGCGCGTGCTACCTCGCGGGTTTCGACTTCACGGCCACGGTCGACGCCGGCCGCCGGTTCGGCATCCCGGTGACCGGCACGATGGCGCACTCTTTCGTGCAGGCACACGGCGACGAGGTGTCCGCGTTCCGCGACTTTGCGCGCGTGCACCCGCGGGGAGTCACGCTGCTGATCGACACCTACGACACGATCCGTGCGGCACACGCAGTCGTCGGTCTCGTCCGTGAAGGCGTGCCGGTGCGCGCCGTGCGCATCGACAGCGGAGACCTCGGCGGGTATGCGGTCGAGGTGCGCGGGATCCTCGACACGGGCGGCTGCAGCGACGTGCGCATCGTCGCGAGCGGCAACCTCGACGAGTTCGCGATCGAGCGGCTGCGGTCGGCCGGCGCGCCGATCGATTCCTATGGCGTGGGCACCCGGCTCGACGTCTCGGCCGACGCGCCCTATCTCGAGTGTGTCTACAAGCTGCAGGAATACGACGGCGAGCCGCGCCGCAAGCGTTCGACGGGCAAGGCGACCTGGCCCGGCCGCAAGCAGGTGTATCGCGAACTCGACGCCGACGGCCGCATCGCGCGCGACGCGATCGGCCTCGTCGACGAGCGACTGCCCGGCCGGCCGCTGCTCGAGCCCGTGATGCGCGACGGTCGCCGCCTCGCGCGTCCGCCACTCGACCAGATCCGGCAGCACGCGGGCCGGGAGCTTGCGAGCCTGCCGGGGCCCTGTCGGCGCATCGTGGATCCGGTGCCGATCGTGCCGACGATATCGCCGGCCCTCGTGGCGTTGGCGGCCGCGGTCGACCGCTCATTCCCCTGATCCGGCCGATGTCGCGCGCAGGAACGCACACGCACCTTCCGCCGCTGATTCGAGGCCTGCTCGACGCGCGGGCCTATCCGCATCCCGTCACCGTGCCAATAGGGCTCGCGGAGACGCACGTGTCGTGGGTGCTGCTCACGGGCGAGTTCGCCTACAAGCTCAAGAAGCCGCTCAGGCTCGATTTCCTCGACTACTCGACGGCGGAGCTGCGTCGACGGTGCTGCGAGGAGGAGGTCCGCCTCAACCGGCGCCACGCGCCCGGGATGTATCTCGGCGTCGCCGCGATCGGGGGCTCGACCGACAGGCCACGCGTCGATGCGGCCGGTCCTCCGATCGAGCACGCCGTGAGGATGCGACAGTTCGATGCGAGCGACGAACTCGTCGCGCTCATCGAGGCAGGCGCGGCCGCCGAGGCGGAGCTGCGCGGGCTCGGCGGCGCAATCGGCGAGCTGCACGCGCAGGCCGGCGTCGCGGGGCAGGACAGTGAATTCGGCTCGCCGGCCGCCGTGCGGCGCGTCACGCGAGACAACTTCGCTGCGCTCGGACGACTGCCGGCCAACGTACGTGTCGAATGCGGGCTCGAGTCGCTGGCCATCCGCGTCGAGGCCGAGCTCGAGCGCCGCAGGCAGCTCATGGAGTCGCGGCGCGCCGGGGGCCGCGTCCGCGAGTGCCATGGGGACCTGCACTGCGGCAACGTCGTGCGGTGGGGAGGTCGCCTCGTTCCCTTCGACGGCATCGAATTCGACGACGCACTGCGCTGGATCGACGTCGCGAACGACGTGGCTTTCCTGACGATGGATCTTGCGGAACGCGGGCACGCCGGGCTCGCCCGCGCCGCGCTGCAGGGCTGGCTGGACCGGCTCGGGGACTTCGAGGCGCTTGCGCTTCTGCCCTGCTACGAAGCCTGCCGGGCGCTCGTGAGGGCGAAAGTCGCGGCACTGCGCGTGCTGCTCGCCTCCCCGGGCGCGGCGCCCCGGGAGGCGTACGCGCAGACGGTGGGCTATCTCGCGTGGGCACGGCAGCGTCTCGAGCCGCGCAGTCCCCTGCTCGTGCTGACCTGTGGACTCTCGGGCTCCGGAAAGACGTGGCTCGCCGACCGCGTCGCCCGCGAACACGGCCTGCTGCAGGTGCGCTCGGACGTGGAGCGCAAGCGCCTCGCCGGGCTCGGGCCCCTTGAAGATTCGCGATCGCCGGCCGACGGCGGCATCTACACGCTCGAGTTCAACGAGCGCACGTATGCCCGCCTGCTCGAGTGCGCGCGATCGGCGATCGACGGCGGCTCATCGCTCGTCGTCGACGCGGCCTTCCTGCGCGCCCGCGAGCGGCTGGCGTTCCTGACGGTCGCCCGCGGGCTGGGTGCTAGAGCCGTGGTGCTCCACTGTCACGCGCCGCTCGCAGTGCTGCGCGAACGCGTGGGGGCACGTCGGGCGGCCGGGCACGACGCGTCGGAAGCGGACGTCGCACTGCTCGAGCGCCAGCAAGGCTACTGGGAGCCGCTGACGGACGCGGAACGCCCCGCGACGCTCGACGTCGACACGTCGGACGACGAGTCGGTGGAGCGGGCGCTCGCGAGCCTGCCGCGCGCGAGAGGCTGACGCCTCAGGGTCTGCGCGGCTTTTCGACCCAGACGTTGCATGCAAGCCGATCGAGCACCGACTCGGCCGTATTGCCGACGAGCCAGCGATCGAGACGGCGCCGCGATACGGCGCCCATCAGCACGAGCCCCGCATCGAGCGACTGCGCCGTCGCGAGGATCTCCCGGGCCGGCGTGCCGACGCGCAGGTGGGCACGCGACAGCGGCAGCTCGTGTCGGCGCGCGAGTTCGCGGAACGCCGTGGTCGCCTGCTCCACGGTCCGCTCGTCGGGTGCCTGGACCGCAGCGCTCACGTAGGCGTCCCCGACGACGGTGACGGGGACCGGCACCGAGAAGACGTGCAGCGCGTGGACCTCGGCACCGAGCGGGCCCGCGAGCCCCGCCGCCGTGTCGAGCAGCTGGTGGTCCAGCGCAGCGGGCTTGTCGTGCGCGTGCATCGGGTCGACGCACACGACGATCGGCCGCCCGGCCAGCCGCTCGGGCGCCTTCACGAGCAGGAGCGGGAAAGGACATTCGCGGATCAGGTGCCAGTCCGAGCCCGTGAAGAGGGTGCGCTCGAGCCGCGTGTGGTGCTCGCTGTGCTTGACGACGAGGTCGGGTCGCGTCGCCGCGGCGCGCGCGAGCGCGATCTCGTGGAACGGCGTGCCCCAGAGCGACTCGTAGATCGCCGGCACCCCGGCTGCGGAGGCCCGCTGCGCGGCGCGCTCGAGCTCCGCGCGGTGGGCAGCCGTGACCGAGTCGTGGAACTCCTGCAGCGTGGCGGTGGGTGGTGCGAAATAGCCCGGGTGCAGGTCCTGGTAGTCGACGGTCAGCAGCTCGAGCCGAGACCCGAAACGCCGAGCGAGCGTGACCGCCGCGTCGAACGCGGGCTGCGATTCGCGGCCCGGCTCCATGAGCACGAGGATGTTTTCGAGCGACGCCATGGCCGTCTCCCGCTACGGGCGACTTTCCCGTCGCACAAGCATAAGCCCGGTCCGCCTCCCGCGAGCGCCGGACGGCGCGCGGCTTGTACCTAAGCGCGCGCCGCGACCGCCGCGCGATCCACGACCGCGGTCGTCACGAGGTCGGCCCCGACGTTGACCATCGTCCTCGTCATGTCGAGCAGGCGGTCGACGCCCAGGATGATGCCGATGCCCTCCGGCGGTATGCCGAATGCGACGAGCAGCCCCGCAATCAGGGGCAGCGAGCCGCCGGGGATCGCGGCGACGGCGACGGCGCTCATCACCGAGAGCAGCACCAGCGTCGCCTGCTGGGCGAGGTCGAGGTGGACGCCGAACACCTGCGCGATGAAGAGCACCACGCAGCCCTCGTAGAGCGCCGTGCCGCTCATGTTCATCGTCGTTCCGAGCGGCAGCACGAAGCCCGAGGTGGAAGGCGAGATGCCGAGGCGGTCGCGGGAGACGGCGAGCGCGGCCGGCAGCGTCGCGCTGCTCGAACTCGTCGAGAACGCCGTGACGAGCACCTCGCGTATGTCGCGGAAGAACTGCCGGGGGCTGCGCCCAGCGAGGAAACGCAGCCAGATCGACATCGTGCCGAAGAGGTGCAGCAGCAGCACGAACATGCAACCGGCGACGAAGAGCCCGAGCGCGACGAGGATGTCGAAGCCGACCTTGACGATGACGCTGAAGATCATCGCAGGGACCGCGTAGGGCGCGATCCTGAGCGCGAACCGCACGATGCCCGTCATGAGCTCGGTGACCGTCTCCAGGCCGTGCTGCAGCCCCGCCCGGCGTCCCTTAGGCAGCCCGAGCCCGGCCGCCCCGACGAAGATCGCGAAGAGGATGAGCGGCAGCACGTCGCCGAGGACGTTGCGCTGGTTGCCGACGAACGCGCCGAAGAGGTTCCGCGGCATGAACATGTCGACGATGGTCATCGGCGTGACGTCGGGCCGCGCGGCGTTCGTCTCGAGGTGCTTCGAGGCCTGGCCACTGTACTCCTGCACGAGCCGCGCGGACGTCTCGTCGTCGAGACGGTTGCCCGGCTGCAGGAGATTCATCATCGCGAGCCCGAGGACCGCCGCGATCGCCATGTTCGCGAAGAACAGCGTGAACGTGCGGCCCGCGAGCGGCCCGAGGTGCGACAGCTCGCCGAGCTGCAGCACGCCGTTCGCGAGCGACGCGAAGACGAGCGGGATCACGACGAAGAACAGCATCCGCAGGAACACCTGCCCGAGCGGGTCGAACAGCGTGGTCGAGAGCCACTGGGCCCCGGCGAGCAGTCCCGGCATGCGGCTGCCGAGGGCGAGCACGATAGCGCCGGCGACCGCACCGAGAACGAGGCCTGCCAGGATGCGGTTCGCGAGGCGGGCGTCTATGTCGGACATCGAGCGATGCTAGCAGTGCAATTCGAGTCGAGCCAAGTACACTTGACGCCGGGGGACCCTAGGTCGAAGAGCAGAACGGTGGCGCAACAGGAAGACAGCCCGGCGTACTGGCGCCGCTGGTTACGCGAGCAGGGACTGGCCTCGGCCGTGGAGCGGCAAGTCGGCGAGTACTATCGCAGCCTGCGCAGCGCGATCGAGCGCATGTGGACGTACGCCTACACGGGAGCCGTCGTGGGCTCCGTCGTGGGCGTGCTGCTCATGACGGTCTATTCGAGGCTCGTGCCCGGTGCCTTCGCACTCTGGTACCACGTCCTCGTCGCCGCGCTCGGCGCCGCGCTCCTCGCGTCCGCCGGCTGGTGGATCGCCTACTGGCTTTCGCACCGCATGCAGTTGCGCGGCGACGGCCGGCGGTCGGCAGGCGGCCTGCGGAGCGAGGACGAGTACGTCGAGCAGGTGATCTCGACGGTCGCGGCGGGCCTCGCGCAGAGCGAGTTCCGGCCGCGGGACCACAAGGTCGACATCGACCAGCTTGCGCAGACGACGATGTTCACCGGGCTGCGCGAGGCCCCGACCGGCGAACTCGAGCGCCACCTGCTCGAGCGGCTCGTCGGCAGCGTCTTCGTGCCGACCGCCGACGGGAGCATCTACGTGTTCAAGCTGGGGCCCAACTGCGCGAGCTGCGACAAGCCAACGCGCACCGGCCCGCTCAGGATCCTGAACGTGCCCGCGCACTGGGCGACCGACAACGGCTACGTCAGGCTGAAGGAACTGCCCGTGCGCGGCCGGCACCTGCTCGCCGTGCCCGAACGTCTGCGCGAGCTGACGGAGTATCTCGGGCCGCCGAAGGGGGGTGACGGCCGCCCCGCGTTCCATGGGCCGAGGTCGCAGTTCGTGCTGTGCGAGACGTGCGCGAAGGACACGTTGCGGAGAGGGATTCTGCAGGACGTGGCAGCGCCCGATCTTGGCCTGGAGCGGCCGAGTCTGCCCCGATGAGCTCTGCCCTGACCCGGGCTGTCGATGGCGCGCCGCTTGCGGGCCGTTGCCACTCGGGCCCCGTCCTGCACGTCGCATCGAGGAACCCGCCATGCGTGGTCATGCCCTGCTGATGACGCTCGTCCTCGCGTCCGCGCCGCTCGCCCGCGCCGCCGACGCGCCCGGCTCCGACGATCCCTACCTCTGGCTCGAAGGCATCACCGACGACAAGGCGCTGGCCTGGGTCCGCGAGCGGAATGCGGTGAGCGTGAAGGAGCTGGCCCAGACTCAAGGTTTCAAGAAGCTCGAAGCCGAGATCCTGGCGATCCTCGACTCCGACCAGAAGATTCCGTTCGTCGAGAAGATCGGTGGACACTACTACAACTTCTGGAAGGACAAGGATCACGCACGCGGCCTGTGGCGCCGCACCACGCTCGACGAGTACCGCAAGGTCGAGCCGAAGTGGGAGATCGTGATCGACCTCGACGCGCTCGCCGGCGCCGAGCGAGAGAACTGGGTCTGGCGCGGCGCCGACTGCCTGCGGCCGAAGTACCAGCGCTGTCTCGTTTCGCTCTCGCGCGGCGGCGCCGACGCCGTCGTGGTGCGCGAATTCGACCTGCCGTCGCAGACGTTCGTGAAGGACGGCTTCCTCGTGCCCGAGGCCAAGAGCTCGGTGAGCTGGATCGACGCCGACACGGTCTACGTCGGGACCGACTTCGGCCCGGGCTCGATGACCACGTCTGGATATCCGCGCACGGCGCGGGTATGGAAGCGCGGCGGCGAGCTCAAGGCCGCGCCGGTCGTGTTCGAAGGCAAGCCCGACGACGTCGGCGCCTACGCCGAACGCGACCACACGCCCGGCTTCGAGCGCGACTTCTTCCACCGCTTCATCACCTTCTACACGAACGAGCAGTCGGTCCTGCGCGACGGCAAGCCCGTCCGCATCGACAAGCAGGACAGCGCGGACGCCGCGGTTCACCGCGACTGGCTGTATCTGCAGCTCCGCGAAGACTGGACCGTCGGCGGCAGGACCTACAGGTCAGGTTCGCTGCTCGCCGCGAACTTCGATGCGTTCATGTCGGGCAAGCGCGCGTTCGACGTGCTGTTCGAGCCGACCGAGCGGACTTCGCTCGCCGGTTACTCGCCGATGAAGTCGCGCGTGATCCTGAACGTGCTCGACAACGTCAAGAGCAGGCTCTACGTTCTGACACCCGGCCGGAACGGCTGGGTGCGAGCTCCGTTGCCAGGCCTGCCGGAGTTCGGCTCCGTCTCGGCAGAGCCGGTCGACGCCGACGAGAGCGACGACTACTTCCTGACCGTGACCGACTTCATCACGCCGACCACGCTCGCGCTCGGCACCGCCGGCGAGGGTCCGCCCGAGCCACTCAAGAGTCTGCCGGCGTTCTTCGACGCGAAGGGGCTGGTCGCGACACAGCACGAAGCCACCTCGAAGGACGGAACCCGCGTGCCGTACTTCCAGGTCGGGTCCAGGAACATCAAGCTCGACGGCAGCAACCCGACGCTGCTCTATGGCTACGGTGGCTTCGAGGTCTCGGAGACCCCGTACTACTCGGGCGGTCGCGGCAAGGGCTGGCTGGAGCGCGGCGGCGTGCTGGTGGTCGCCAACATCCGCGGCGGCGGCGAGTTTGGCCCCAGCTGGCACCAGGCCGCGCTCAAGGCCAATCGCAACAAGGCCTACGAGGACTTCGCCGCCGTGGCACAGGACCTGGTGGCGCGCGGGGTCACGAGCGTGCCGCACCTCGGCGCCGAGGGCGGCAGCAACGGCGGCCTGCTGATCGGCAACATGCTCACCACCTACCCGCAGCTCTTCGGCGCACTGGTCTGCGAGGTGCCGCTGCTCGACATGCAGCGCTACAACAAGCTGCTCGCCGGCGCCTCATGGATGGGCGAATACGGCGATCCCGACAAGCCCGACGAGTGGGCATTCCTGCAGCAGTATTCGCCGTACCACAACTTGGCGAAGGGGAAGGCCTACCCGCGCACCCTGTTCACGACGTCGACCCGCGACGACCGCGTCCACCCGGGCCACGCGCGCAAGATGGTGGCGCGGATGCAGGAGCAGGGCCACGATGTCCTCTACTACGAGAACATCGAGGGCGGGCACGGCGGTGCGGCCAACAACCAGCAGGCGGCGTTCATGGCGGCGATGGCCTACGAATTCCTGTGGCGGGAGCTCTCGGACAAGGACTGAACCCCAGGCGATCCGGCTGTCGTGTCAGGCAGTTCCGGAAACCGGCTGGCGGCTGCCGGGATCGGCGCGAAGAAGCGGGGTTGGTGGTGAGGGGGAGAATCGAACTCCCGACCTAGGGGTTATGAATCCCTCGCTCTAACCGTCTGAGCTACCTCACCACGAGGTTCCGGCCGGCGCGACCCGGGCGAATGCGGGCCGCTGGGGACCGCGAATTGTCCAGAGGCCCCCCGGCGCCGTCAAGGTGAATGGCTGTTCATTACTGTGCGGCCCGCCCCGTTCGTGCCAGACTCGATCGGCAATCCACGCCACGGCCGCCGAGGGGGTTTCGCGATGAACCGTCATCCAGCGCTCCGGATCTGCATACCGCTCGCCTGCTCGATGATCGCCCCGGCCGTCGTGGCCCAGCAGGCGCCTGCATCGCGGCCCGCCGACAAGCCGCCGATCGCGCAGGGCTGGATCGACATCGCGACGTTTTCATCCCCTGGTATGCCGAGCGGAATGGCCGGAATGATGATGGGCGGAGGCGCCGGCAATCCCCTTTCGGCCCTGATGGGCGGCAAGCCGCAAGGCAACCAGTTCGGCATGACCCAGACGGGCGGCGCGGGCAGCTTCGTCGACGTGACGGTGCGCACGAGCCGCAATCCGTCCCTCGCCGAGGCGACCCAGGCAGTGCCGGCGGGAACGCAGCTCGCGCCGAGCCTCGCACTCAAGGTGCTGCCGCAGGCGAAGCCCGTGCCGGAGCGGCCCGACGACACGATCGAGGAGCCCGCCGAGCCGCCCAAGGGCCGGATCAAGCTCTACTGGGGCTGCGGCACCGCGGTGCGCGACGGCCAGCCCAAGGTGCTCGATTTCTCGACTGCCACGACGCAGCAGCTCGGCGAGATCTTCCGCGGCCGGCGCGCGACCCAGCGGGGCGCGCACGCGGCGCCCGGCCGGCCGGTGTGGCCGAACCCGCAGGACGCGCGGCTGGTGCCTGCCGGCGCGAGCTTCGCAGGACCGCATTCGTTCGCCGGGGACGGCGTGCCCGAGAGCTTCAAGTTCACGATTCCGCCGGCGCAGGACCTCATGCCACCGATCGCGCTCCAGCAGGCGCAGGTCGACGGCGTCACCCAGCTCTCGTGGCAGCCGGTGCCGCACGCACGCGCCTACTTCATCGCGGCCATGGGCGGTCGCGGCGACGAGTCGGGCACGGCGGAGATGACGCTGTGGACGTCGAGCGAGCTGCCGGACTCGGGCTTCGGGCTCGTCGACTACCAGACCAACAAGTCCGTCGACCAGTGGCTCAAGGACAAGGTGCTGCTCGCGCCCGCGACGACGCGCTGCGACGTGCCGAAGGGCATCTTCGGCGAAGGCGAGGCGTCAGGCGCGATGCTGCGCATGATCGCCTACGGAAGCGAGCTCAACCTCGCGCATCCCGCGCGCCCGGCGGATCCGAAGGTCGCGTGGGAGCCCGAGTGGGCGCTCAAGGTCCGCGTGAAATCCGTCGCCATGACAATGCTCGGCATGCCGGCGATGGACGGGATGGACATGGGCGACGCGGCGACCACGCCGCCGGGCGAGCAGCCGGCGGCGCCGGCCGAGGGAGAGAAGCCGAAAAAGAAGAAGTTCGGCCTCAAGGACGCGCTCGACGCGGTCAAGGACAACGTGCCGCTGCCGAACTGAGGAATCGCGGGGGACGCTCCACTTCGTCTGCGGCGGGGCGCGTCCCCTCGTCTACACGTTGAAGCGGAAGTGCATGACGTCGCCCTCGCGGACGACGTAGTCCTTGCCCTCGAGGCGCATCTTGCCGGCTTCCTTGGCGCCGAGCTCGCCCTTGCAGGCGATGTAGTCGTCGTAGGAAATCACCTCGGCGCGGATGAACCCCTTCTCGAAGTCCGTATGGATCTCGCCGGCGGCCTGCGGCGCGAATGCGCCGATGTGGCTCGTCCAGGCACGGGCTTCCTTCGGTCCCACCGTGAAGAACGTCAGCAGACCGAGCAGGTGGTAGGCCGCCCGGATCACGCGGTCGAGGCCGGGCTCGTGCAGGCCCAGCTCTTCGAGGAACGCCATGCGGTCGGCCGCGTCGAGCTGCGCGATCTCGGCCTCGATGGCGCCGCACACCGGCACCACGTCCGCGCCCTCCTCGGCCGCGCGCCGCGTGACGGCGTCGAGGTACGGGTTGTCCTGGAAGCCGTTCTCGGCCACGTTCGCCACGTACATCAGCGGCTTGCGGGTGATCAGGTGCAGCTCGCGCAGCAACGGCCGGTCGTTCGCGTCGACCGGATAGGTGCGCGCCGGCTTGCCTGCGTCGAGATGTTCCCGCATGCCCTTCAGGATCTCTCGCAACCGGATCGCGTCCTTGTCGCCCGCCTTCGACGCCTTCTCGGCGCGCTGCAGTGCGCGCTCGACGGACTCCAGGTCGGCGAGCGCGAGCTCGGTATTGATCACGTCGATGTCGGCGAGCGGATCGATGCGGCCGGCGACGTGCACGATGTCGTCGTTCACGAAGCACCGCACGACGTGCGCGATCGCGTCCGTCTCGCGGATGTGCGCGAGGAACTTGTTGCCGAGGCCCTCGCCCTTCGAGGCGCCCGCGACGAGGCCCGCGATGTCGACGAACTCGACCGTGGTCGGGATGATCTTCTCGGACTTCGCGATCTGCGCGAGCTTCGCGAGCCGGGTGTCCGGCACGGGCACGACGCCGACGTTCGGGTCGATGGTGCAGAACGGATAGTTGGCGGCCGCGGCGTTCTGTGCCTGCGTCACCGCGTTGAACAGCGTCGACTTGCCGACGTTCGGCAGGCCGACGATGCCGCACTTGATTCCCATGCCTTGCTCCTCACTTCGGCTGCGTGTGCAGCAGCTTCATCGCTTTCTCGGCGCCGTCGCGCACGAACACCGGCAGCGCCTGCAGCGCCGCGTCGATGGACTGCACGATCTCCTGCTCGTCGGCCGGCGCCGCGCGCTGCAGCACGTAGTCGATCACCTGCGAGCGGTCGCCCGGGTGGCCGATGCCGAGCCGCAGCCTCCAGAAGTCCGCGCCGCAGTGCGTGATCGTGTCGCGCAGCCCGTTGTGGCCGCCGTGGCCGCCGCCCAGCTTCAGGCGTGCGGTGCCGGGCGGCAGGTCGAGCTCGTCGTGCACGACGAGCAGCTCGCCGAGCGGCGCCTTCACGTAGTCGAGCAGCGCGCGCACCGCGAGGCCGCTGCGGTTCATGTACGTCTGGGGCTTCAGCAGCGTGATGTCGCGGCCGTCAATCGAGATGCGCGCGACCTCGCCATGGTATCGGGCGTGCGAGCGGAACGGCGCGCCCTGGGCGCGTGCGAGCGCGTCGACGAACCAGAACCCCGCGTTGTGGCGCGTGAGCCGATGCTCCGGCCCCGGGTTTCCGAGGCCGACGACGATCTGCAGCGGGGTGCCTGCCATGCTGGCGTCCGTAAAAGGACCGGGCCGCCCTTTCGGGCGGCCCGGCACCGCCGGCCCGAAGGCCGGTTACTTCTTCGCGTCCTTGGCCTTGGCGTCGGCCGCAGGCTTCGCGCCCGCCGCCGGAGCCGCCGCCGCCGGGGCCGCCACGGCGCCCGCCGCAGCCTCGGCTGCCGGGGTCTCGACTTCCTCGGCACGCGCGTGGTGGATCGACACCACCGGCGAGTTGCGTCCGTGCGTGAGCTCGGGGATCTCGACGCCTTCCGGCATCTCGAGGTCCGCGAGGTAGACCATCTGGTTCATGTCGACGCCCGAGAGGTCGACGTCCACGAACTCCGGGAGGTCCTTCGGCAGGCAGCTCACCTCGACGTCGTTGCGCAGGTGCGAGACGACGCCGCCCTTCTTGACGCCGGGGGCGACCGCCTCGTTCTTGAAGTGCAGCGGGATCGTGATGCGGATCTTCTCGTTCTCGAGCACACGCTGGAGGTCCACGTGCAGCACGGCGTTCTTCGCCGGGTGCCGCTGCACGTCCTTGAGCACCGCCGCCTGGGACACGTCGCCCACGCGCAGGTTGATGATCGTCGAGTAGAAGCGCTCGTTGTCGAGCATCAGCATCAGCCTGGTGTGGTCGAGCGCGAGCGCACGCGGCTCGCGGTGACCCCCGTAGAGTATGGCCGGGACCTTGTTCACGCGACGCAGGCGGCGGCTCGCACCCTTGCCCTGCCCATCGCGGAACTCGGCGGCGAGTTCGAAAGACGTCTTCATGGGATAGCTCCGTTCTTCAGCAACAAAACCCGCCCGCTCGCGACCAAGCAGACGGCACCTAATCGATATAGAGCGAGCTCACGCTCTCCTCGTCGCGGATGCGGCGCATCGTCTCGGCGAGCAGGCCGGAGACCGAGAGCTGCCTCACCTTGCGGCACGCGCGCGCGTCGTCGCGCAGCGGGATCGTGTCCGTCACGACGAGCTCGTCGAGCGCCGAGGCCTCGATGCGCGCGACCGCCGGGCCCGACAGCACGGGGTGCGTGATGTAGGCCACGACGCGGCGCGCGCCGACGTCCTTCAGCGCCTTCGCCGCGTGGCACAGCGTGCCCGCGGTGTCGACGAGGTCGTCGACGAGGACGCAGCTCTTGCCCTCGACCTCGCCGATGATGTTCATCACCTCGGACTCGTTCGCGCGCGGCCGGCGCTTGTCGATGATCGCGAGGTCCGCGTCGTCGAGGCGCTTCGCGATGGCCCTCGCGCGCACCACGCCGCCCACGTCGGGCGAGACCACGACGAGGTCGTCGTACTTCTGCTTCCAGACGTCCCCGAGCAGCACCGGCGAGGCGTAGACGTTGTCCACCGGGATGTCGAAGAACCCCTGGATCTGGTCGGCGTGCAGGTCCACCGTGAGCACGCGATGCACTCCCGCGCCCGCGAGCATGTTCGCGATCACCTTGGCCGTGATCGCCACGCGCGTCGCGCGCGGCCGGCGGTCCTGCCGGGCGTAGCCGAAGTACGGCATCACCGCCGTGATGCGCCCCGCCGACGCGCGCCGGCACGCATCGACCATCACGAGGAGTTCCATCAGGTGGTCGTTCGCGGGCGGGGACGTGGGCTGCACGACGAACACGTCGCGCCCGCGCACGTTCTCCATGATCTCGACCGTCACCTCGCCGTCGCTGAACCGCCCGACGTGCGCGCGGCCGAGCGGCACCTGCAGGTAGCGGGCGATGTCGAGCGCGAGCTGCGGATTGGCGCTGCCGCTGAACACCGCCATGGTCCCGCCGTCCATCCCACGCTCCTCGAAGGGGAAGATCCCCGGTTCCGCCCAGTCCTGCCCACCCTGTTCCGGTCTCGACCCGCCGTGCGCGGCCCCCGGATTCCAGGGCCCGTTCCGCTGATCCGTGCGGATGGCTGGGGTGGAAGGATTCGAACCTCCGAATGGCGGGATCAAAACCCGCTGCCTTACCGCTTGGCGACACCCCAGCGTATTCGTCAGCGGCGGGCCCCCGTCCGGTCGGGCTCGAGCCGGCTACGCACAGCCAGCGGCGAGCGGTTGAGGCCGCGCACCACGTACCCCGTCCAGCGTCGCGGCAGCTCCGAGAGCGCCGCGCGAGCAGCTTCCTCGTCGGGCAGGGCTGCGTACACGCAGGCCCCCGTGCCGGTGAGCCTCGACGCACCGTACCTCCCGAGCCAGTCGAGGGCCTCGGCCACCGCCGGGTACCTCGACCGGACGACGGGCTCGCAATCGTTGCGGCCGCCCGACGTCAGGAAACCGCGAAGTGTGATGACCGGTGCGTTCCTTGTCAATTCAGGGGCGGCGAACACCTCGGCCGTCGACACCGACGCGTCGGGCTTCACGAGCAGGTACACGCGCTCGGGCAGGTCGACGGGCTCGAGCCGTTCGCCGACGCCTTCCGCCCACGCCGCGCGGCCGCGAACGAACACCGGTACGTCCGCCCCGAGCGCGAGTCCGCCCGCCGCCAGCTCGTCCACATCGAGGCCAAATCCCCACAACTGGTTCAGGGCGACGAGCGTACTGGCCGCGTCGGAGCTTCCACCTCCCACTCCGCCCTGAATGGGGAGCCGCTTCGACACGGCGATCGCCACTCCAGCCCCGCCCGGGCGGCGCCCGGCGAGCCAGCGGGCGGCACGGATCGTGAGATCCGCCTCCGCGTCCACGCCCGGCACGTCGCCCAGGCGCTCGATCACTCCGGACGGACGTTCGTAGAACCGTAGCTCGTCGCAGAGATCGATGAACTGGAAGACGGTCTGGAGCTGGTGGTAGCCGTCCGGGCGCCGCCCGACGACGTGCAGGAAGAGGTTCAGCTTGCCGGGCGCAGGCCAGGGCTCCGGCCGTCCGAGGGGGATCTCGGCCCGGCTCACTGAGTGGCCCCGGGGCCGGACCCCGCGCCCAGCGTCCACCGGTCGATGACGAGCTTGACCCGGACGTCGCCGCGAGTCGCCGTGAGTCGTCGAGGCAGGGCATAACCGGAGGCGCTGGTGTAGGCGTCGTAGCCGACGCGCCAGCCCTCCTGCTCGATGACCCGCCAGGGGACGGTCTGCGCGTCGCTCACCGTGGCCGGCGCGCCCGGCGCCGGCAGCCCGAGCATCCAGTAGCCGAGGCTCGACCAGGGCAGGTCGGCACCGAGGCGCTGTGTGAGCTCGGCGCGGGCCGCGGCCGCGGGCACCTCGCGCCCGGAACCGTCGGTCATCGAGAGCGACTCGGGCGTCGCCACGATCTGCAGGGCGCCGACGCCGAGGGGGCCACGCACGTCGAGGCGCGACGTGGCGCCATCCTGCTGCCATACGAACGCTCCGCTGCCGCCCTCGCCCGCGCCGGCGATCGCGAGTCGGCCGCTCGCCGCCCACTGCTGCATCAGCGTGGCATCGGGCCGTGGACCGGGACCCTCGGCGGGCGGCGGCTGGACGGCACACCCGGCGAGCAGCATGCCCGCCAGCGCAGCCACGGCAAGCAGCCTCACGGGCCTGCCCGCTCGAGCCGCTCCCTCAGTCGCTGGTCGTCCGGCGACGCCTCGAGCGCCGAGCTCCAGGTCCTGCGCGCGCCCGTGCGGTCGCCGAGCGCCCACTGCACCTCGCCGAGGTGGAGCTGTATCTCGGCCTGGTCGTCGAGCGCCGCGGCCCGTTCGAGGTACTTGATGGCTTCCTCCAGGCGACCCTGGCGGTAGAGCACCCAGCCCTTGCTGTCGAGCACGGCGGCGCTGTCGGGCGTCTGCGCGAGCGCCGCGTCGATGAGCGTGGCGGCCTCCGCAAGCTGGCGGTTGCGGTCGGCAAGCGTGTAGCCGAGCGCGTTCTGCACGATCGAGTCGCCCGGGCGCTCCTCGAGCAGCCTCCGCAGGTCGCGGATTGCATCGTCGACCCGCCCCGCTTTCTCGTAGGCGAACACGCGCGCCATGCGCAGGTCCATCGAATCGGGGTAGCGTTCGAGCCCGGCGCCGAGGATCTCGATCGCGCGGCGCGCGTCACCCTGGGCCGATGCGAGCCCGGCCCGCATCGCGACGACGTCAGGCCCACGCTGCGGTTCGCTGCGTGCGAACGCGTCGAGGTGCGCGAGCCCCGCATCGAGCCCGTCCCGCTCGGCCTTGATGCGCGCCACGCGGCCCTGGGCCGGCAGTGCGTAGTCGCCGCCGGTCACGCGCGAGTAGTAACGCAGCGCCTGTTCTGGATCCTTGCGTCGGTCGGCGACGTTGCCCAGGAAATAGAGCGCCTCGTAGGACTGCGATCCGGTCGAGAGCAGGTTCTCGAAGTGCCGGGCGGCAGCATCGAAGTCGTCCGCCTGCAGGTCGAGCATGCCGAGCATGCGCACGGCGCCCGGGACGACGGTCTCGCCGGTCGCGTAGGGCGTCAGCATCGCACGCGCTTCGTCCTCCCGCCCGGCGTTCGCGAGGAGCAGCGCGTACTCGAGGTGGGTCGCGATGTCGGCATCGGGCGCGGTGACGAGGTCCTTCGCGATCCCGAGTCCCGCCTCCTCCTCCCCCGAGGCGATCAGCGTGCGCGCCTGCAGCATGCGGGCCGGCACCCAGTACGGCGCGAGCTCGGCTGCGCGCTGCGCGCTCGCCTGCGCGGCGGCGAAATTCTCGGCGGCGAGCGCCAGGGTGCCGTGGGCATAGTGACCCTCGGCCACCTTGGGGTGGCGCGCCGACAGCCGCCGGAAGAGCTCCATCGCGTCCGGGGTCGTGCCGTGGTCGGAAACGACCGGCAGCAGGGCGAGGAAGCCGGCGGCGGGGCTGATGTACGAGGTCGAGATGAGTTCGCCGAAGTGCGCTTCCGCGGCGTCCAGCCGGTGCAGTTCGAGGGCGGCGACGCCCGCGTAGCGGCGTGCCTGTTCGCTGGTCGGGTTGAGGGCCAGCCAGCGGTCCGCCGCAAGCGCGGTCTCCCGCAGCTGCGACTGCTCGAACGCGAAGCGCGTCGCCTGCTCGGCGACCCGCTCGTCGTCCGACGCCGCGGCCGCCAGGCGAAAGGCACGGGCAGCCTCGGGCAGTTCGCCCCGGCCAACAGCGGCCTCGCCGTAGGCCACGAGCGACTCCGGATCGGACGGCAGCGCGGGCTCGGTGGGCTTCCCGGCCGGCGTGGCTGCACAACCGGCGAACAGCACGAACAGTACGCCGCACGCAGCACGGGACACGAACGAAATGGGATGAGACATGGCGGGCCCACTATAACGGATGCCCCAGTCGGCTTGTGTTGCCGGACGCCATCACCCAGAATTCCGCGGTTTTCCCGAAGCCGGTAGCCGGATG
>Ga0209391_10000589_pt1 | contig 17429 bp, 16 predicted proteins | sample PPLLak3March2015_FD_187246 | JGI IMG/M metagenome (GOLD analysis project Ga0209391, IMG submission 187246) | Freshwater sediment microbial communities from Prairie Pothole Lake near Jamestown, North Dakota, USA - PPLs Lake P7 Core (1) Depth... | ecosystem: Environmental > Aquatic > Freshwater >... | reverse complement strand
ACAGTTGCTGGTGGCTCGGGCAGGCATCAGGGCGCCAGTAGTTTTCGTACAGGTACACGAGCACTTCGAACATGAAAACACTATAGCGCACCGAATGGGCGCCATGGCTGCGGTTACCTTGGGGCCGACGCTCAGGCGTGGCTGCGCCGCTGGTACAGGCCGCCGGGCAATCGTGCCACCTGGTCCTCGAGTTCCAGCTCCAGCAACCGCGCGCTCAGTTCCTGCGCGCTCCAGCCGGTGCGGGCGCACAGCGTGTCCAGCGTCGCCGGGTCATGGCCCAGCGCCCGCAGCACAGGGTCGTCGCGGACACCCGGTGCGGGGGCGTCGCCAGGCACCAATCTGGGCTGGCCCTGCAGTTCCTCGAGGATGTCGTCGGCGCTTTCCACCAGCTTGGCGCCCTGGCGGATCAGCGCATGGCAGCCGCGCGACAACGGCGCATGGATCGAGCCCGGCACCGCAAACACCTCGCGCCCGTATTCGGCGGCCTGCCGTGCGGTGATCAGCGAGCCCGATTTCAGCGCCGCTTCCACCACCAGCGTGCCGCGCGCCAGCCCGGCGATGATGCGGTTGCGCATCGGGAAGTTGGGCGGCAGCGGCGGCGTGCCGGGCGCGAACTCGCTGACCAGCACACCATCCGTCGCAATGCGGTGGGCCAGCGTGCGGTGGCGCGCCGGATACACCCGGTCCAGCCCGGTGCCGACCACCGCCACGGTGCTGCCCGCGCCTTGCAGCCCGCCCTCGTGGGCCGCACCGTCGATGCCGAAGGCCAGGCCGGAGACGATGGTCCAGTCCTGCCGGCTGAGATGCGCGCCGAAGGAGCGGGCGTTGTCCACGCCCTGCGCGCTGGCATTGCGGCTGCCGACGATGGCCAGGCTGCGCCGGTTGAGCAGCCCGACCTGGCCTTGCACGTAAAGCAGCAGCGGCGGGTCGGGGGTCTGCAGCAAGAGGGCCGGGTAGTCGTCGTCGCCAATGGTCAGCACCTGGCGCTGTTCGCCGCCAGCCAGCCATTGCCGGGCTGCGCGCAGGCGCGGCTGCAGTTCCTCGGGTTCACGGTCCAGGGCCTGGGACAGCTGCGCGCCGACCACCTGCTGCCAGGCCGCCTTCGAGGCCTGCAGCACCTGAGTCGCAGAACCGAAGCTGGCCAGCAGGCGCCGCACGCCTTCGTGGCCGAGCCCCGGTGTTTCCAGCAGCCGGAACCAGGCGGCGAATTCGTCGGCGTCCAGCACGCCGGCCCCTGGGAATCAGGGCTGTGTGAAGGCGTCGCCGGGGAACACCGGCACGTTCACCGACAGGATCAGCGCATAGGAGGTGCGCTCGAAGACGCTGAAGACGAAGAGCAGCCCGTTCTGCTCATTCGGCAACTGCAATACCGCACGCTCGCCGTCGATGTTCTTGGCCAGGCGATCGCCCTGGCGCCACAGCGCCAGCACATGGCCGCGCTCGACGCCGTCGCGCGCGCCGCGATTCAGAGCGACGATCTGGTTCTGGCCGGCGCTCAGCGCGTCGCCGTAGATCTGCAGCACGCGGCCAGCCATAGGCACGTTGGGATGGTGCGGCGCATAGGCGTCCAGGTCGCGCGCTGGCAGCGGCGCCAACCGGTCGCCGACATTGACTTCCATGCGCGCCGACTTGATCGACACAGTGGCGGGCACGACCACGGGCTTGCCGGCCTCTTCGTAGGTGCGGCCAGGGCGCACGAAGTCGGCGGTGCCGACGTAGCGCGCCTCGTAGCCGAGCAGTTCCCTGGTGTCGAAGTCGAACAACGGCTGCGGTTCGCGGAACAGCCGGTAGCCCGACGCGCGGTTCACGTCGCCGAGTACATAGGCCAGTTGGCCCTGCGCCATCGCGACGTAGCCCTCCTGCGCGGCGACGATGCGCGGCGCCCGGCTGAGTTCGTCGTTGTTGAAGATCACCGCCTCGGTCAGGAAGGGCCCGATCAGGTGCAGCGGGATCGAGCCGATCGCGCCGTTGTCGAGCAGGTTGCTGCGCACCCGCGGCGACAGCCGGACCGTGTTTTCCGGCGCGCCGCCGCCGGCTTGGGCCACACGCAACCGTGCGCGGTCGCCGCTCTTTTCCAGCACCAGCACCTGGCCCGGGTAGATCAGGTGCGGGTTGCGCACCTGCTCGAGGTTCATGCCCCACAGTTCGGGCCAGCGCCACGGGCTCTTCAGGAACAGCTTGGAGATGTCCCATAGCGTGTCGCCGCTCTGCACCGTGTGCGAGTCGGGTGCGTTGGGCGCCAGTTCCGATAGCGGCACGCCGGCCTGTGCCACCTGCTGCGCAGTACTGCGCTGCTGCGGCGTGATCGGGAAGTTGGGCTCGGCCACCGCGGCCGGGCCGGCCAGCATCGAGGCGCCAGCCCACAAGGCGGCAAGGGCGCCAGCGCGGCGACGAAGGTGTCGTGGGTTCATTCGATCGAGCTCCCGGCGGACCTTGAAGCCCCCGGCGGGTGCCACAATCTCGCCATGTGTTTGGACATTTTTCGGCCTCGGCGCACCATAGCGCAAGCGTCGATGAAATGCTCAAACAGTTTCTCAGATTCTGCCCATAAACCGTTGATATCGCAACGAAACCGGCCCACAACGACACAGCCTGTGATGACTGTCACGCATCGCGGCGTTGTGTCGCGCTGACGGCTGTTGCGGCTTGTCACGCCCCACGTCACTGCGCCGACCATGGCCCTACTGAACATCCTGCGCTACCCCGACCCGCGCCTGCACACCGTGGCCCGCCCGGTGGCCGAAGTCGATGCGCGCATCGGCCGCCTGGTCGAGGACATGATCGACACCATGTACGCGTCCGACGGCATAGGTCTCGCGGCTACCCAGGTGGACGTGCACGAGCGCGTCATCGTCATGGACGTGTCGGAATCGCGCGACAAGCCGCTGGTGCTCATCAACCCCGAAATCACGTGGCGCAGTGACGACATGGTCATGGCCGAAGAAGGTTGCCTGTCGGTGCCGACCTTCTACGACTCGGTCCAGCGCCATGCGCGGGTCAACGTGCGTGCCCAGAACCGCAGCGGCCAGCCCTTCGATCTGGAGGCGGCCGAACTGCTGGCGGTGTGCGTGCAGCATGAGATGGACCACCTGCTCGGCAAGGTCTTCGTCGACTACCTCAGCCTGCTCAAGCGCAGCCGAATTCGCAGCAAGCTGCTGAAGAGGCAACGCGAGGAGCGGCGTGGCGCCTGACGCGCCGCACGGGACGAAACACCTGCGCGTCGGCTTTGCCGGCACGCCGGAGTTTGCACGCGCCGCGCTGCAGCACCTGCTGCGCTGCGGGTACCGTCCGCCGCTCGTACTGACGCAGCCGGACCGACCCGCCGGCCGCGGACTGAAACTGCAGGCCTCGGCCGTCAAGCAGTTGGCGCTGGCCCATGACCTGCCGGTGGCCCAGCCGCGCAGCCTGCGCCTGGATGGCAAATACCCGCAGGACGCCCAGGCGGCGCAGCAGGCGCTGCAGGCCGCGCAACTCGATGTGCTGGTGGTCGCAGCCTATGGGCTGATCCTGCCGAAGTGGGTGCTGTCGCTGCCCCGGCTGGGCTGCATCAACATCCATGGCTCGCTGCTGCCACGCTGGCGCGGGGCGGCGCCAGTGCAGCGTGCCATCGAGGCGGGCGACGCTGTGACCGGCATCTGCATCATGCAGATGGATGCCGGCTTGGACACCGGCGACATCCTGCGCCAGGAGACGCTGGCCATCGGGCCGGCCGACACCAGCGCCAGCCTGTCGCAACGACTGGCCGAACTGGGCGCACGGCTGGCGGCGCACGCGTTGGACGACCTTGCCGAGGGCCGCATCGATCCTCGGCCTCAGTCGACCGAAGGCGTGAGCTACGCCCACAAGATCGACAAGGCCGAGGCGTCGATCGACTGGCACCAGGACGCCGCCGCCCTCGAGCGGCGGGTGCGCGCCTTCGACCCCTTTCCCGGTGCCAGCGTCCAGCTGGGCGGCGAAAGCCACAAACTCTGGCGTGCGGCAGTGCGCGCCGGTGTTGCCGGGCCCGCCGGCAGCGTGTTGCCGTCGGCGCCGGGCACGCTGCTCGTCGCCTGCCGGCGCGACGCGCTGCAGTTGCTCGAACTGCAGCGCCCGGGCGGGCGGCGCCAGCCGGTTGCTGCCTGGCTGCAGTCGCTGCCCGACGGCGCGCTGGCGCCGGGCACGTCGCTGGAGCCAGACAAGACCGTCTGATTCAAGTTGCCGTCGCCAGGCGCCGATATGGGTTGAAGCCACCCGCCACCTCAGTCCGCCATGACGCCGATCCGCCAGACGCTCCTGCTCGCCGCCGCCCTGCTCGTTGCCGGCTGCGACATGCTGGGCATCGAGTCGACCCAGGCCGTGGCCGAGCGCCGCGAGGCCGACGGCAAGGCCGTGGGCGGCGCCTGCCGCCATGCGGGCCGGGCGCTGGAGGACTGCTACGTGCTGAATCGCAAGGCCGACCGGGCAGCCGTGTTCGCCGGCTGGCGCGAGATGAACGACTACATGCGCGAGAACAAGATCGAGGTCGTAGCGCCACAGCTGGGTGCCGCCACCGAACTGGCGGCCAAGCCGGTGCAGGCCGATCCCGGCGATGCCAAGGCGGCGCCCGAGGAAAAGGCTGCCAAGCCCGCGCCGGGCAAGCGCAGCGCGCACGAATCCTGAGCCGTCCCGACCGCAAGACTTCTTGATGCGGCGCAGCATCGCGCCGCAGCGCCGCTGCACAATGCGCTTCGGCCGCGGCGGGCCGTGCAGCGCCTGCCGCGTGGAACAACTCCACTCGGACCCTCCAAATGAAAGTCCTCCGCTTCAGCGATCTGGTCTCCGCCGGCAAGGTGGCCGGGCGGCGTGTGTTCATCCGTGCCGACCTCAACGTGCCGCAGGACGATGCCGGGCACATCACCGAGGACACGCGCATCCGTGCCTCGCTGCCGTGCATCCGCATGGCGCTGGACGCCGGCGCAGCGGTGATGGTCACCTCGCACCTGGGCCGCCCGACCGAAGGCGCCTTCAAGCCCGAGGATTCGCTGGCCCCGGTGGCGCAGCGGATGGCCGAACTGCTGGGGCGCGAAGTGCCGCTGAAGTCCGGCTGGGTCGACGGCGTGGCGGTGCAGCCCGGCCAGGTGGTGCTGCTGGAGAACTGCCGCGTCAACAAGGGCGAGAAGAAGAACGACGAGGCACTGTCCAGGAAGATGGCCGCGCTATGCGACATCTTCGTGCACGACGCCTTCGGTACCGCGCACCGCGCCGAGGCCTCGACCTACGGCATCGCGCAGTTTGCCAAGGTGGCCTGCGCCGGCCCGCTGCTGGCCGCCGAGATCGATGCCATCTCCAAGGCCCTGGCCAACCCGAAGCGGCCGTTGCTGGCCATCGTTGCCGGCTCGAAGGTCAGTACCAAACTGAGCATCCTGCAGAGCCTGGCGAAGAACGTCGACGGCCTGATCGTCGGCGGCGGCATCGCCAACACCTTCCTGCTGGCTTCAGGGCTGCCCATCGGCAAGAGCCTGGCCGAAGCGGCACTGGTGGACGAGGCCAAGGCAGTCATCGCGGCGATGAAGGCCCGTGGGGCGGCAGTGCCGATTCCGGTGGACGTGGTCACGGCCAAGGAATTCAAGGCCGACGCGCCGGCCACGGTCAAGAAGGTGGCCGACGTGGCCGCGGACGACCTGATCCTGGACATCGGCCCGCAGACCGCAACGCTGCTGGCGACGCAGCTCAAGGCTGCCGGAACCATCGTCTGGAACGGCCCGGTGGGCGTGTTCGAGTTCGACGCCTTCGCCAAAGGCACCGAGACGGTGGCCCGTGCGATTGCCGAGAGCAGCGCCTTCAGCATTGCCGGCGGCGGCGACACGCTGGCGGCGATCGCCAAGTACGGCATCGAAAAGGACGTGGGCTACATCTCCACTGGCGGCGGCGCCTTCCTCGAGGTGCTGGAGGGCAAGACATTGCCGGCCTTCGAGATCCTGGGACGGCGCTCCGACGGCTGAACCCGGCCGGCCGATTGCCACCCTGGCAGTCGCATCTGTTTGAGCCCGAAGGCGGCGATTGCGCCGTCGATCCGGCGTAACCTTCGACGTTCCTACCCTGCCGAAGGAGCGCCGATGAATGCCCCGTTGACCCCCGCCGAGGAAGCGCTGCGCGAAGCCGCGCTCGAGTACCACCGGCTGCCCGTGCGCGGCAAGATCTCGATCACGCCGACCAAGCCGCTGTCCAACCAGCGCGATTTGTCGCTAGCTTACTCGCCGGGCGTGGCCTATGCCTGTCTGGCCATCGAGAAAGAGCCGCACCTGGCCGCCGAGTACACCTCGCGCGCCAACCTGGTGGGCGTCATCACCAACGGCACGGCGGTGCTCGGACTGGGCGACATCGGCCCGCTGGCCGGCAAGCCGGTGATGGAGGGCAAGGGATGCCTGTTCAAGAAGTTCGCCGGCATCGACGTGTTCGACATCGAACTCGCCGAGCGCGACCCGGACAAGCTGGTCGACATCATCGCCGCGCTGGAGCCGACGCTGGGCGGCATCAATCTCGAGGACATCAAGGCACCGGAGTGCTTCTATATCGAGCGTCGCTTGCGCGAGCGGCTGAACATCCCGGTGTTCCACGACGACCAGCATGGCACCGCCATCATCTCCGCCGCGGCGCTGCTCAACGGCCTGGAGCTGGTGGGCAAGAAGATCGGCGACATCAAGATCGCGGTCTCAGGCGCCGGCGCGGCGGCGATCGCCTGCCTGGACGTGATGGTCGGCCTGGGCGTGAAGCCATCGAACATCTTCGTCTGCGACTCCAAGGGCGTGGTGCGCGAAGGACGTGGCGACAAGCTCGATGAGTCGAAGCAGCGCTATTGCCAGAAGACCGAAGCGCGCACGCTGGCCGATGTCGTGCAGGGCGCGGACGTGTTCCTGGGCTGCTCGGCCGCCGGGGTGATGAATGCCGAAATGGTCCAGTCCATGGCCGACAAGCCGATCATCCTGGCGCTGGCCAACCCCGAGCCGGAAATCCGCCCGGAGCTGGCCAAGGCGGCGCGGCCGGACTGCATCATCGCCACCGGACGTTCGGATTACCCGAACCAGGTCAACAACGTGCTTTGCTTCCCGTACATCTTCCGTGGCGCGCTGGACTGCGGCGCAACGAAGATCAACGAGGCGATGAAGCTGGCCTGCGTACGCGAGATCGCCGCGCTGGCCAAGGCCGAGACCAGCGACGAGGTGGCCGCCGCCTACCCGGGGCGCGAGCTGAAGTTTGGCCCCGACTACCTGATTCCCACGCCCTTCGACGTGCGCCTGATCCTGCGCATCGCGCCGGCCGTGGCCCGGGCGGCGATGGACTCCGGCGTGGCCACGCGGCCAATCGCCGACCTGGAGGCCTACCGCCAGTCGCTGAGCCGTTTTGTCTACCAGACCGGCATGTTCATGCGCCCGGTGTTCGCCGTGGCCAAGGCGGCCTGCGAGCGCGGCGCGGCCCGGGTGGCCTATGCCGAGGGCGAGGACGAGCGTGTGCTGCGCGCAGTGCAGGTGGTGCTGGACGAAGGCCTGGCCCGGCCGATCCTGGTCGGCCGACCGGAGGTGATCCGCATGCGCATCGAACGCGCCGGGCTGCGCCTGACAGCGGGCCGCGATTTCGAGGTCGTCGACCCGGCCAACGACCCGCGTTTCCGCGCCTACTGGGAGACCTATGCCGGGCTGATGGGCCGCGACGGCGTCACCCCCGAGGCGGCCAAGGCCGCAGTGCGGCGCTCGAACACGCTGATTTCGTCGCTGATGGTGCGCCGTGGCGAGGCCGACGGCATGCTGTGCGGCCTGGTCGGCCGCTACGACAGCCACCTGGAGCATGTGCGCACGGTCATCGGCATGAAACCGGGCATGCGCACCATGGCGGCGATGAACGCACTGATGCTGGAAGAGCACACGCTGTTCATTGCCGACACCTACGTCAACGAGGAGCCCAGCTCCGAGGAGCTGTGCGACATCGCCGTGATGGCCTCGGCCGAGGTGCGGCGTTTCGGTTTCCCGCCGAAAGTGGCGTTCCTGTCGCATTCGGTCTTCGGCTCGTCGCAGCGCGCGTCGGCACGGCGCATGCGCTCGGCCCGCGACCTGTTTGTGCAGCGCTGCCCCGACGTTGAATGCGACGGCGAGATGCAGGGCGACGCAGCCCTGTCGGACAGCGTGCGCCGCAGCCACCTGCCGCAGACCACGCTCAGCGGCTCAGCCAACCTGCTGATGCTGCCCAACATCGATGCTGCGAACATCCTGTTCAACGTGCTGAAGATGACTGGCGGCCACGGTGTCACGGTCGGACCGATGCTGCTGGGCGCGGCCTTGCCGGCGCACATCCTGGCGCCGTCGGCCACCGTGCGGCGCATCGTCAACATGACGGCACTGGCCGTGGCCGACGTCGCCGCATCGCCGCAGAAGTAGGCCTGGCTGAATGACCCGGCGGCGTGGCGCTTCATAATCGCCCCGCCCTGCCGCCAGACCACCGAAAGCCCACGCCATGCCCCGCGCCACCAAGATCGTCGCCACGCTCGGCCCCGCGTCCAGCGACCCTGCCGTGCTGGAGCGCCTGCTGCGCGCTGGCGTCGACGTGGTGCGGCTGAACTTCAGCCATGGCACGGCGCAGGACCATCGCGATCGTGCCACGCTGGTGCGCGATACGGCGTTGCGCGTGGGCAAGCCGGTGGCGCTGATGGCCGATCTGCAGGGCCCGAAGATCCGCGTTGGCAAGTTCGAGGGTGGCAGCGCGATGCTGGTCAACGGCGCCGCCTTCGTGCTGGATGCGTCACGCGAGGAGCCGGGCGATACAGGCATCGTCGGCCTGGACTACAAGGAGCTGCCGCGCGACGTCAAGCCCGGCGACAACCTGCTGCTCAACGACGGGCTGATCGTGCTGACCGTGCAGTCGGTAAGGGGCGAGCAGGTGCATACCGTGGTCAAGCAGGGTGGCGTGCTGTCCAACAACAAGGGCATCAACAAGCAGGGCGGCGGCTTGACGGCGCCGGCGCTGACGGCCAAGGACATGGAGGACATCAAGACGGCGATGAGCTTCCAGGCCGACTACTTGGCGGTGAGCTTTCCGAAGAACGCCACCGACATGGAGATGGCGCGCCAGCTGGCCAACGTGGCCGGCGAGGCGCATCGACACAAGCCGGCGTTGATCGCCAAGATCGAACGCAGCGAGGCCATACCGCAACTCGAAGCCATCCTGAAGGCCAGCGACGGCATCATGGTGGCGCGCGGCGACCTGGCCGTCGAGGTCGGCCCGGCCGCCGTGCCGGCATTGCAGAAACGAATGATCCGCATGGCCCGGGCGATGGACAAGATCACCATCACGGCCACGCAGATGATGGAAAGCATGGTGCAAGCCCCGGTGCCGACCCGCGCCGAGGTCAGCGACGTGGCCAACGCCGTGCTCGACGGCACCGATGCGGTCATGCTCAGCGCCGAAACCGCGGCCGGCCAGTACCCGGTGGAAACCGTGGAGCAGATGGCGTTGATCGCGCTGGAGGCCGAGCGTGCTGAGGATGTCGAACTGGACGGCGATTTCGCGCGCAAGCATCTCGGCCGCATCGACCAGAGCATCGCGATGGGCGCCTTGTTCACGGCCTTCCACCTGGGCTGCAAGGCCATCGTCGCGCTCACCGAGAGCGGTTCCACGGCGCTGTGGATGAGTCGGCACAACATCCACGTGCCGATCTTCGGCGTCACCTCGTCGACCAGTTCCGAACGGCGCATGGCGCTGTACCGCAACGTGCGCCCGATCCTGATGGAAGCGCACAGCGACCGCGACGAGGCGCTGGTCGACGCCGAGCGGCTGCTGGTCGAGCGTGGCGTGCTGATGCCCGGCGACACCTACGCCATCACGTGCGGCGAGCCGATGGGCTACCCCGGTGGTACCAACATGCTGAAGGTCTGCAGAGTGGCTTGATCGGACCACCCCCGTGACGACCTTCGGCCGGCCCCGTCGAGGGGCCAACGCCGACGGCCCGGGGGAGCCGGATCCGTGGCGTTTGCTTGATCTATCTCGAGTGCGCAGGCAACCGCGTCGCTAAAATCTTTGCACTCATTCCCCCAACCTGCCGAGGTCTCACATGCCACTCGTCTCCATGCGCCAACTGCTCGACCACGCAGCTGAGAACGGTTACGGAATCCCTGCCTTCAACGTCAACAACCTGGAGCAGGTGCAGGCGGTGATGACGGCGGCGGCAGAGGTCGGTGCGCCGGTGATCCTGCAGGCCAGCGCCGGGGCGCGCAAGTACGCGGGCGAGGCCTTCATCAAGCACCTGATCCAGGCCGCCATCGAGACTTGGCCGCAGGTGCCGCTGGTCATGCACCAGGACCATGGCCAGAGCCCGGCGGTGTGCCAGGGCGCCATCGACCTGGGCTTTTCGTCGGTGATGATGGACGGCTCGCTCGAGGCCGATGGCAAGACCATCGCCAGCTACGACTACAACGTCGATGTCACCCGCAAGGTGGTGGACATGGCGCATGCGCTGGGCGTCACCGTCGAAGGCGAGCTCGGCTGCCTGGGCAGCCTGGAGACGATGCGCGGTGACAAGGAAGACGGCCATGGCACCGAATCGACGATGACGCGCGAGCAGTTGCTCACCGACCCGGAGCAGGCCGCCGACTTCGTCAAGCGCACCCAGCTCGACGCGCTGGCCATTGCCATCGGCACCAGCCACGGCGCCTACAAGTTCACGCGCAAGCCCACCGGCGACATCCTGGCCATCGACCGCATCAAGGAAATCCACCGCCGCATCCCGAACACCCACCTGGTGATGCACGGCAGTTCCAGCGTGCCGCAGGACCTGCTGGCCGAGATCCGCCAGTTCGGTGGCGACATGAAGGAGACCTACGGCGTGCCAGTCGAAGAGATCCAGGAAGCCATCAAGCACGGCGTGCGCAAGATCAACATCGACACCGACATCCGCCTGGCGATGACCGGTGCGGTGCGCCGCTACCTGGCCGAGAACCCCGGCAAGTTCGACCCGCGCGACTACCTGAAGCCGGCGCGCGAGGCGGCCAGGAAGATCTGCGCGCAGCGCTATCGTGAGTTTGGCTGCCAAGGTCAGGCGGCAAAGATCAAGCCCACGCCGCTGCCCGAGGTGGCCGGCGCCTACCGTAGCGGCAAGTTGGCGCAGACGGTCGTCTGAGTCCGCGCCGCTGGCGCGCGCCAGCGGCTTACTTCTTTTTGCCGTTGCCGGGTTTCAGCGCAAGTTGCTTCGCGCCGGCATGACCTTGGTGGCGCTTGTTCAGGTCGGCGAGCACGCCTTCGTCGCTGAGGTCCAGCGCGACCGAGTTGTCCCAGTCGCGGCGCGTCACCTGCTTCAGCCGGGCGATGACCTCGGGTGCGTCGGTTTCGATGGCCAGTTCGCGCCGTTCGTCGAAGCTGCCCGGCGCCAGGTTGATCGAGCCGATGACGGCGCGCGCCTCGTCGGCCAGCAGCATCTTGCCGTGCAGCTTCAGATTCTTCAGGCGGTGCACCTTGGCGCCGACGTCGCTCATGATGCGCAGGCCGCCCACGCCTTCGATCAGCTTGTCCGGCTTCAGGTTGTGCGGCGGCCGCGCCATGATATGCACCCTGACGCCGCGCGCCAGCGCCCGCACCAGGCGTTCGATGATCACCGTGTCCTGGTAGCGTTCGTTCTGCAGCCACAGCGAGTGCTGGGCTGAATCAATGAAGGCGGCGATACGCGAACGGCCGTTGTTCGGGCACCAGATCAGACGCGACTTCGGGTCGGACTTGAACTCGGCCTGGTTCCAGTCCGCGTCGAAGCAGCGCAGCATTTCCGACACTTCAAGCGCATCGGTGGTCACCACCGCGTAGTCTCGGGTCTGGGTCAGGTCGCGCGTTTCCCAGTTCAGCGATTCGACGAAGCCGACCTCGCCGTCGATGACCATCGACTTCTGGTGCGTCAGCGCAAAGGCCGGGCTGCTGTCGCGCACCTCGACGCTGCTGTCGGCCAGCGCTTGGCGGGTTTCCTCGTTGTCGGCCGAGCCGTCGCGGCGCTGCGGGTTGAGCATCACCCGCACCTTCACGCCGCGTGCCTGCGCCGCCTTCACCGCCGTGACCATGTCCGGGTCGGTGAACAGGAACATGCGGATGTTGATCGAGCGCTTGGCGCCGTCCAGCGCGTCGATCAGCGGCTTGGCGGAGTCATCGGGCAGAACGATCAGGCGGTGCGACATGGCGGCTTCTACAATGTGCGTTTTCCCGTTCCCCGGAGCCGCCCGTGACAAGCGCAGCCCCTGTGGTCGGTGTGCTGATGGGCTCGTCCAGCGACTGGGAGACCCTGCAGCATGCGACGCAGATTCTCGCCGAGTTCGGCGTGCCGCACGAGGCGCGCGTGGTCAGTGCCCATCGCATGCCCGACGACATGTTCGCCTATGCCGAAGCAGCGGCCAGCCGCGGCCTGCAGGCCATCATTGCCGGGGCCGGCGGCGCCGCGCACCTGCCCGGCATGCTGGCTGCCAAGACCTGCGTGCCGGTGCTTGGCGTGCCGGTGGCCAGCCGCCACCTGCAGGGCATCGATTCGCTGCATTCCATCGTGATGATGCCCAAGGGCGTGCCGGTGGCCACCTTTGCCATTGGCGCTGCCGGCGCGGCCAACGCCGCGCTGTTTGCGGTGGCCCTTCTGGCCAACCAGGATGCGGCGCTTCGCGGCAAGCTCCTCGCCTGGCGCCAGCGGCAGACCGAAGCCGCGCGGGCGATGAGCGCCGAGCTCGGCCGCGCCCCCGGGTGATGCCCGCCCTGCTGCCCGCATCGGCCGGGCCCGATGGTGCGCCGGCCATGCTCGGCGTGATGGGCGGTGGCCAGCTGGCGCGCATGTTCGTGCATGCGGCTCAGGCTCTGGGCTACCGAACGGCGGTGCTCGACCCCGATCCGGCCAGTCCGGCCGGCCTGGTCTCGCACCTGCATGTGCCGACCGCCTACGACGACCCGGCCGGCTTGGCTCAGCTGGCCCGGCACTGCGTGGCCGTGACCACCGAGTTCGAGAACGTGCCGGCGCCGGCGCTGGCCTGGCTGGCTACGCAGCGGCCGGTGTCGCCGCGCGCCGAGGCGGTGGCGGTCTGTCAGCAGCGCGCCGCGGAGAAGGCGCATTTTGTGCGCTGCGACGTGCCCTGCGCGCCGTATGCAGTGCTGGCCGACGAGTCCGACCTGCGCACTCTCGGCGACGAGCTGTTCCCCGGCATCCTGAAGACCACACAGCTGGGGTACGACGGCAAAGGCCAGCGCCGCGTGGCCTCGCGCGCCGACCTGCCCGCGGCCTGGGCCGCGCTGCAGCGCGTGCCCTGCGTGCTGGAGAGACGCCTGCCGCTGCAGCGCGAGATCAGCGTGATCGTCGCCCGTGCCACCGACGGGCAATGGGTGCACCTGCCGGTGCAGCAGAACCTGCACCGCGACGGCATCCTGGCGGTGACCGAAGCGCCGGCGCCCGGCCTGCCACCGGCGCTGGCCGCGCAGGCGGTGGACCAAGCGGCGCGCCTGGCCAGGTCGATGGACTATGTGGGCGTGCTATGCGTCGAGTTCTTCGTGCTCGATGATGGCTCGCTGGTAGCCAACGAAATGGCACCGCGGCCGCACAACTCTGGCCACTACAGCATCGATGCCAGCGATGTGTCGCAGTTCGAATTGCAGGCGCGCTGCATGGCCGCTCTGCCGTTGGTGGCGCCGCGCCAGCACTCGGCCGCGGTGATGCTCAATCTGCTCGGCGACCTGTGGTTCGGCACCGGCGGCGACAACGTCACCGTGCCGCCCTGGGACCGGGTGCTGGCGCTGCCCGGCGTGCACCTGCACCTGTACGGCAAGGCCGAGCCGCGGCGCGGCCGCAAGATGGGGCACTTGACAGTGACCGCAGCCGATCCCGCAGAGGCACGGCGTGTGGCACTCGAAGTCGCGCTGCGGCTCGGGTTGCCGTCCTTCTGAGCCCGCCCGAGCCGGTTGCCGCGATGCCGCTGCTCGACGCTGCCGACCCGCTGGACGTGCGTGCTGCCGCCCAGGCGCTGGCAGCCGGCGAGTTGCTGGCCTTCCCGACCGAGACGGTGTACGGCCTTGGTGCCCGCGCCGACGACGATGCCGCGGTGCAGCGCATCTACGCGGCCAAGGGCCGGCCGGCGGCCCACCCGCTGATCGTACATGCCGCAGACATGGAGCAGGCACAGCGTTTTGCATTGCAATGGCCGGCTGCGGCCCAGACCCTGGCCAAGGCCTTCTGGCCCGGGCCGCTCACCTTGATCGTGACGCGTGCACCCGGGCTGGCCCAGGCAGCGGCCGGCGACCAGGGCAGCATCGGCCTGCGCGTGCCGGCGCATCCGGTAGCCCAGGCATTGCTGCACGAGGCCCAGCGACTGGGAGTGCCGGGCGTGGCGGCGCCCAGCGCCAATCGCTTCGGCCGGGTCAGCGCCACCCGCGCGGCGCATGTGGTACAGGAATTTGGCCCCGAGCTGAAGGTGCTGGACGGCGGCGAATGCCCTGGCGGCATCGAATCGGCCATCGTGGATTGCACGGCAGCGCAGCCGGCGCTGCTGCGCCCCGGCCTGCTCCCGCGGGCGACACTCGAGGCGGCACTGGGCGTGCCATTGCGCGAGCCCGACGAGCAGTCGCCGCGCGCCAGCGGCAGCCTGAAGGCGCACTACGCGCCGACCGCCCGCGTGCGGCTGATGAGCAGCCAGCAGCTACGCGACGCGCTCGACGTGCTGGGTCCACAGGCATCCAGCCTGAGGCTGGCGGTATATTCGCGCAGCCGTCTGCGGTCCGCAAGGGGCGTCGAGCACAGGCTGATGCCCGACGACCCGGCTGCCGCCGCGCACGAGTTGTTCGCCGCGCTGCGCGAGTTCGACGCCCGGGGAGCACAGCTCATCTGGGTAGAGGAACTGCCCGACAGCCCCGAATGGGAAGGTATGCGCGACCGCTTGATGCGGGCCGCGGCCGCATGATCGCGGCAATCTGATCCATGCACGTTTCTGGAGCGATGATGAAGTCGATGGGCAAGTGGGCGAGACGCGCCTTCAGCGGTGTGGGTGTAGGCCTGGCCATGCTGCTGGCGGCCTGTGGCGGCGGCACCGAGCGAGTGACGGAGTTCGAGCCAACGCGATACATCGCGTTTGGCGATGAGATGAGCGTGCTGACGAAGGACGCTCCTCAAGGCCGCAAGTACAGCGTCAACGCGCTGAACAGTGACGGCACGGGCATCGATTGCTCGGTCAGTACTTCCAGCCAGCCTTCGCTGTTGTGGACTCAGAGGCTCGGCAACGCATTCGGTTTCGTGTTCGAGGAATGCAATCCGTCGGCGCGTGCCGTGACAGCCTTCAGCTATGCCGCGCCGGGCGCAAAGTCGGCGGATTTCCTCGCACAGCTCGCCGAGGCGAGAGTGGTGCACGGCCCCTTCGGTTGCAACGACCTGATGTCCGTGCTGATCGGCGCCAACGACGTGATCGATCTCTTCGAGAACGTCTATCTTGCCGATCCCACGTCCAGTACGGCGGCGACCATCACCAACGAGCTGAGCGCTCGCGGCGCAAGCCTGGGCAAGGCGATTGCCGAGGTCACGGACAACGACGGCCCGAACATCATCGTGTCCACGATTCCTCTGGTGAACCTCACACCCTGGGCGCGGCAGCTGAACATCGATCGCCCGGAAATCGACACGCCGAGCGTCCTGAGGCAATTCAGCGATGCCTTCAACACGGCGCTGCGAGTCAACATTCCGAACGACGGTTCCCGCTGGGGCCTGGTGGAACTGGATGCGCTTCTCCAGGCTGGGTTCAACAATCCAGACAACTACGGACTGAACAATGTCCAAGACGCCGTGTGTGACCCATTGACCTGGAACACCGCGAACTGCACGACCGCGACGCTGGTGGCCAACGGCAACGCCAACACCTGGCTGTGGGCCAGCAACAAGTGGATGGGCTGGCAGGCGCACGACAGACTGGGCAGCTTTGCCCGCCAACGCGCACAGGGCAACCCCTTCGGTTGCAGCTGACGGCTCCAGTCCGCCAGGCTCCTCATATGGTCGCCGCTGTCAATGATCTGGTATCGCATTGGGTTTGGTCTGAGTGGGATCGATCAGGCGATGCGACACGAGCGTTGCAGCGACGATGAATCAGACTCATATCCGCGGATTGGATACCAGCACTTCATCGATTCGTCGCGGGCCTGCCTCGCTGTAGAGTCGGGGATCTGCCTTGCGGTGCCCTTGCAGGAGCGTCGAGGGTTGCCCTATCGTTGCTCGTACCGCATCGCCAGATCGATCCGTGTTTCTTCGTTCCTTCAGGTTTGCTTGACGTTCTCGCGCTGCGCCTGCATGCCGATAGCCCAGATGAAGCCGGCCAATTCGCGTGCAACCGCGACGCAGGCTTTGTTGGCTTGCAAGCCGCGCGCATTCAATGCGGCAAACCGCTGAGTCAGCCGCAGTTGCGTCTTCCAGGCCATCATCCGTATCGGTTCGGATAGCTGCTGCTGTCGAAGCTGCGCCTCCTTGCCGATGCGGGCCTTGAAGCGGTAGTTTCAAGCCGCCTCGGTCAGTAGCCGGCGTGCGTGTGCATTACCGGTCTTGGTGATGCTGCCGCGGCTCGTGCGCTCACCGCTGGAGTGCTCGGACGGAACCAGTCCGAGATAGCCCATGAGCTTGCGCGGATGCGCAAAGCGCCCGAGGTCTCCGATCTCGGCAACCAAGCCGATCGCCGTGATGGCCGCTACGCCACGCAGCGCCTGCAGCGCGCCGACCACCGGCTCGAAGCGCCAGCCCATGATTGAAGCCTGCAGCGCCTTCGTTAGCCGATCGACGCGATCGTCTGCGGCCTTCACGGTTTGCCAGTATTCGGTGAACGCCGCCTGGGCGGCTCCGGCGCCGAAGTTGAGCGTCGCCAGCCAGCGGTAGTAGGCACCGCACCACGACGTCTTGCCCTTGTAGCGCACGTCGTGGCGCAATAAGAAGCCCTTGAGCTGGTGGCGGGCCTGGACGCGGCTGTTGACGGCGTCTTCACGCGCCCGCGACAGGTCGCGGATCGCCTCGTCGTGCGGGTCGGGTATCCACACGGCAGTCAATTGTCCTGCGCGCGAGCACTCGGCCAACTGCACACTGTCACGCCCGTCGGTCTTGACTCGATCGCCTGGGCGCCGCGGAATCTGTGACGGTGCAATGATCTCGCACACGTAGCCCTTGGCACGCAGGGCGCGCAGCAGTCCGAAGCCCGTCGGACCCGCCTCGTACACGATGTGCAGTTGCTCCGTTGGACGCACCTTGGCTAACGCCTTCAAGAGCTTGGTCACGCCGTGCGTGACCTTGCCAATCAATCGCCCCGGTGCTCTGCCCGGCTCGGCCGCCGCCACGCTGATGCTGTCCTTGTGGACGTCCAGGCCCACATGGATCTTGGTACGCTCTTCCATGGTCGGTCTCCTTGTTGCTGACGACGCAAGTCACAGCATGTAGTAGCCCTACGCGCCTCGGCGCGCGA
>Ga0209391_10000588_pt1 | contig 17454 bp, 15 predicted proteins | sample PPLLak3March2015_FD_187246 | JGI IMG/M metagenome (GOLD analysis project Ga0209391, IMG submission 187246) | Freshwater sediment microbial communities from Prairie Pothole Lake near Jamestown, North Dakota, USA - PPLs Lake P7 Core (1) Depth... | ecosystem: Environmental > Aquatic > Freshwater >... | reverse complement strand
CCGCTGCCGAACTGCGTCATCGCGGCGTTGGTGAATTCCTTCTTGAAGTTCTCGAAGCTGCCGAAAGCGGCGTCGATGCCCTTCGCGACCGCGCCCGTCGGTGCGCCGCCGCCGCCCGGCTTGAGGCTATTCCAGAAGAAGGTGTGGTTCCAGACCTGCGCGGCGTTGTTGAAGACACCGGCCTTGTCCGGCTTGCCGGCCACCGCCTTGATCAGGGTCTCGAGCGGCGTCTCCGACATGTCGGTGCCCGCCACCAGCTTGTTGAGGTTGTCCACGTAGGCCTTGTGGTGCTTGCCGTAGTGGAAAGACAGCGTCTCCGCGGAGATGACCGGCGCGAGCGCGTCCTGGGCAAAGGGCAGCGGGGGCAGTTCGATGTGGTGGGTCACGGGGAGGTCCTCCGGCAGATGGTGCGCCACGGGGCGACGGTCTTTGATTATCGCCCGATTCGCGCTGCGGCGGGGGCCGGATGCCGGGACGAGCGCCGGCGCGGAACGTATCCTTGGCTCATGGACGGTCGCGCCATCCTGCACGTGGACATGGATGCCTTCTATGCGTCGGTGGAGCAGCGCGACGACCCCGCGCTGCGCGGCCGCCCCGTGATCGTCGGCGGCACCGGCGTACGCGGCGTCGTCGCGGCGGCGAGCTACGAGGTGCGGCGCTTCGGCGTGCACTCGGCGATGCCGGTCCGCGAGGCGCTGCGCCGCTGCCCCGAGGCGGTCTGCGTGCCGCCGCGAATCGGGCACTACGCGGCCGTCTCGGAGCAGATCTTCGCCGTGTTCCACGGGTTCACGCCGCTGGTGCAGGGCCTGTCGCTCGACGAGGCCTTCCTCGACGTCACCGCGAGCATCGGCGCACTCGGCGAGGCCGAGCACATCGCGCGCGAGGTCAAGCGGCTGGTCCGCGAGCGCACGGAACTCACCGCGTCGGTGGGGGTGGCGCCGAACAAGCTGGTGGCGAAGATCGCCTCCGACCTCGGCAAGCCCGACGGCCTCGTCATCGTGCGGCCCGAGGAGGTTCGCGCCCTGCTCGACCCGCTGCCGATCCGCAAGCTGTTCGGTCTCGGGGCCAAGACGGCGCCCAAGGTCGAGGCGCTCGGCATCCGCACCCTCGGCGAACTGCGGCAGGCCAGCGCCGCCCGGCTGCGGCCGATTTTCGGCCGCCACACCGAGCGCGTGCAGCAGCGCGCCGCCGGCATCGACGACCGCCCGGTCGTGCCCGACCGTGACGAGAAGCAGATCAGTGCCGAGGAGACCTTCGACACGGACATCGCCGACCACTCGAAGCTGCGCGCCGAGGTCGTGCGGCTCGCAGACAAGACCTGTGCGCGCCTGCGGGCCCGGCGGCTGTCGGCCAGCTGTGTGACCGTGAAGATCCGCCGCGGCGATTTCATCACCTACACGCGGCAGCGACGCTTCGAGCCGCCCACCCAGGAAACGAGGGTGATCACCTCGCTCGCCACGGAGCTGCTCGACACCTGGCTCGCCTCGCAGCCCCGGGCGGCGCTGCGGCTGCTCGGCGTGGGCGTGAGCGAGCTCGCGCCGGCGACCCAGCTCGACCTGTTCACCGTCCCGCAAACCGAAAAAGACCGCCAGCTCGACGCCGCCGTCGACCGCATCCGCGAGCGCTTCGGGAAGGTCGCGCTGGCACCGGCGAGCACGCTCGCGCCGCGGCGGGCGCCGGATCCGCCGCGAGGCCCGGGCGGCAAGCCGACGAGCTGAACGTCCTGCCGCGCCGGCCGTGCCTGCTAGCCATGCCCTCCCCGGGCAGGCATCATTGGCGACCCACGACGCGCCGGAGACGGGCCTAACCCCGCATGTACACGAGCTTTTTCGGACTCCAGGAAAAGCCGTTCGCGATCACCCCGGACCCCCGCTACCTGTACCTCAGCGAGCGGCACGCGGAGGCGCTCGCACACCTGCTCTACGGCATCAACGAGGCCGGCGGTTTCATCCAGCTGACCGGCGAGGTGGGCACCGGCAAGACCACGGTCATCCGCAGCCTGCTCGAGCAGCTGCCCGGCCACGCCGACGTCGCCCTGATCCTGAACCCGCGGGTCACGCCGGCCGAGTTCCTGCTCACCATCTGCGAGGAGCTGCACGTCCCGGTGCCCGAGTCCGGCCGCGGCAGCACCAAGACGCTGATGGACCTGCTCGGGCGCCACCTGCTCGACACGCACGCGAGCGGTCGGCGCGTGGTGCTGATCGTTGACGAGGCGCAGAACCTCAGCACCCAGACGCTCGAGCAGGTGCGGCTGCTCACCAACCTCGAGACCGCCACGACCAAGCTGCTGCAGATCATCCTGATCGGCCAGCCCGAGCTGCGCGAGCTGCTCGACCAGCCCGAGCTGCGGCAGCTGGCCCAGCGCATCACCGGTCGCTACCACCTCAATCCGCTCTCCCGTGAAGAGACCGCCGGCTACGTCAAACACCGCATGCGCATCGCCGGCGCCACCGCCGAGGTGTTCACGCCCTCGGCGCTGCGCGAGATCCACCGCTTGAGCGGCGGCATCCCGCGCGTGATCAACGTGATCTGCGACCGGGCGCTGCTCGGCGCCTTCACCCAGGAGGACCACCGCGCGGGCGCGGGCCTCGTGCGCCAGGCGGCCTCCGAGGTGTACGGCCGGCCGGTCCCGGCGCCCTGGCTCAAGTGGGCGACGGCCGCCGCGGTCGCGGGCGCACTGGCGCTGGTCGCGGTCGGCCTTTGGACCTACCTCGCGCAGCGGCCCGCTGCGACAGCCGGCGCCGAACCGCCGCGCGCAGCCGCGGCGGCCGAGGAGGCGCCGGCCGCGGCGGCGGCGATCGCGGCCCCGATCGAAGCGCCGCAGGCCGCGGCCCCGGAACCGGTGCCCGAGGCTCCACCGCCGGTGCCGCTCGACGAGCTGCTGGTCCGCCACGGCAACGACACGACGACGGAGGCCGCCCTCGCCAAGCTGTTCGCGCTGTGGGGAGTGCTCTACGAGCCGGCGCGAGGGCGAGGCTGCGACCAGGCCGCACGACAGGGGCTCGAGTGCCTGTTCCAGAAGGGATCGTGGGCGCAGCTGCGCACGTTGAACCGCCCGGCCATCCTCACGCTGACGGACGACCTCGGCCGGACGCACCAGGTCCTGCTCACCGGGCTCACCGACGAGCACGCCACCCTCGACCTCGGCGGCGCGTCGCGCGAGGTCGGCATCACCGCGCTGTCCCGCTACTGGTTCGGTGACTTCCTGCTGCTGTGGCGGCCACCGCTCGCCGTCGTCAAGGCGCTCGGCCCAGGCATGCGCGGCGAGGACGTGCGCTGGCTGCGGGAGAGCGTGCGTGCCGCCCAGGGCCTGCCGACGGCGGCACCGGGCAGCGACGTCTACGACGAGGAGCTGGTGCGGCTGGTGCAGGACTTCCAGCGGCAGCACCGCCTCGCGGTGGATGGCGTGGCAGGTGTGCAGACCCAGATCGTGCTCGACACTGCCGTCAACGCCACGGGTTCGCCCACCATCGTCCCGCAGGCTGCGGGGGGCTGAGCCGCATGTCGTTCATCCTCGACGCCTTGCGCAAGTCGGAGCACGAGCGGCAGCGGCAGACCGGGCCGGCGCTGGTGGAGACACCGATCGCCGCACCGAAGCCGAAGTCGAATCCGTGGGCGACGGCGGCGCTCGCGCTGCTGGTCGTGAACCTGATCGCAATCGGGGTGCTGCTGCTCGTGCGATCGGGCGAGGCACCGCCCGCCGAGCCGGTTGCTCAGTCCCTGCCGTCCGCCGCCCCGGCGAGCGCGACACCCGAGGCCGCGGCGCCTGCCGGAGCCGCGATGGAGGCCCCGCCGGGAACACCGCCGGCCGCGGCGCCTGCGCAGGCCGCGGTAGCGCAGACGCTGCCGACGACTTCGCCGCCCGCCGCACCACCGCCGCCGATGTTGCGACCGGCCGAGCCCGTGGCACCCACCACCCGCAATCCGCTCGAGCGTGAGGTTGCAGGCTACTCACCCGCCATGGAGTACGAGGCGGCGGCAAGTGCGGCGGCCCCGCCGCCCGGACCGCCCGCCGTGGTCGCCACCCCGCGCCGCGGCGGCACGGTCGTGTACGAGTCGTTGCCCGATGCCGGCACCCTGACGGCGGCCGGACCGCCGCGGGCCGCCGGTTCGCCCTCGCGCAACATGCCCACCGCCGACGACGTCGCGGCCAGCAGCGGCCTGCCGGAACTCAAGCTCGAGCTGCACGTGTACTCGAACCGCCCGCAGGAGCGCTTCGTGTTCATCAACGGTGCCAAGTACCGCGAAGGCGAGACGACGCAGGAGGGCGCGGCGGTCGAGGAGATCACGTCCGACGGCGTCATCATGAGCGCGCGCGGCAACCGGTTCCTGCTACCGCGCGACTGAACACCACGGGGAGCGGCGCTTGAACATCGTCGTCACCACGGCCGACAGCCTCGATGGCCTGCGCCTCAACCGCGCCCTCAAGGCCGGCATCGCCCGGCTGCTGTCCCGGCAGGAGCACCTCAACAAGATCAACGTGTTCCCCGTGCCCGACGGCGACACGGGCACGAACCTCGCGCTCACCATGCACGCGGTGCTCGGCAGCCTGCAGCGCGCGCCCGACGACCACGCCGGCAAGACCCTCACGCGCGTCGCCGATGCGGCGCTCGACGGCGCGCGCGGCAATTCGGGCGCCATCCTCGCGCAGTTCTTCCTCGGCCTCTGTGACCGGCTCGGCCACCTCGGCCGGCTCAGCACCCGCGACTTCATCGACGGGGTGCGGGGCGGCGCCGACTACGCGCGCGAGAGCCTGAGCGAGCCGCGCGAGGGCACGATCCTGACGGTGCTCACCGACTTCGCGCGCGAGCTGCACGCCGTGCAGCGCGAGGGCGCGCGGGATTTCGCCGCCCTGCTGCGCCGCGGTGTGCAGGCCGCGCAGGCCTCGCTCGAGCGCACGACCTTCCAGCTCGAGGCGCTGCGCAAGGCGAACGTGGTCGACGCCGGCGCACAGGGCTTCGTCGAGCTGATCTCGGGCATGACGGAGTACATCGCGAGCGGCGCCGAGGACGACCCCGCCGTGGTCGTGCCGGTCCTGAGCGCGGCGGACGCCGCCGAGGCGACGGCCGGGGAGGAAGAGGACCTCGCCTATCGCTACTGCACGGAGTGCGTGGTGACCGGCGAGGACCTGGACCGGCGCCACCTGCGCGAGCAACTCGCCGCGCTCGGCGGCAGCCTCGTGGTCGCAGGCCGGCAGGGCAAGGCGCGCGTGCACATCCACGTCAACGACCCGGCCGAGGTGTTCCGCGTGGCGGCGCGCTTCGGCGCGGTGTCGGGCGAGAAGGCCGACGACATGCAGCGCCAGCAGCACTCGGCGCACCTTGCCGGACGCCGCGTCGCGATCGTCACCGACTCGGCGGCCGACATCCCCGAGGACGAGCTCGACCGCCTCGACATCCACCTCGTGCCGTTGCGCGTGCACTTCGGGGACCGTGGCTACCTCGACAAGGTCGGCCTCACGCCCGGGGATTTCTTCACCGAGCTGCGTCGCAATCCAGCGCACCCGAAAACCTCCCAGCCTCCGCCCGGGGATTTCCGCCGGCAGTTCGAGTTCCTGGCCTCGCACTTCGAGTCCGTCGTGTCGATCAACATCACCCGGCAGGCGAGCGGCACCTGCGCGGCCGCCGAGACCGCCGCCGGGCGGGTCAGCACGCACGGCAAGGTGACCGTCATCGACAGCATGAACGCCTCGCTCGGGCAGGGGCTCGTCGCGATGTACGCCGCGGAGTGCGCGCAGGCGGGCTACGACGCCGCGCGGGTGATCGAGGCCACGCGCGCGATCCTGCCGAAGACGCGGACCTGGGGACTGGTGGGCTCGCTCGAGTACGCAGTGCGCGGCGGACGCGTGCCGCGCTGGGTGAAGGACGTCGCGGACCGCCTGCAGCTCATGCCGATCCTGCACAACGACCGCAAGGGCCGGGTCTCGGCCGGTGCCGTGCTGTTCGGCCGCTCGCGACTCGAGGAGAAGTTCGCGCGCTACGTGCGCCGTCGCATCCGCGGCGACCGCCGTTACCGGCTGCTGGTCGGCCACGCCGACTGCGAGGCCGCGGGACAGTGGCTGCTCGGGCAGCTCACCACCGACAGCGTGGTTTCCGCCACGCTGCTGCCGCTCGGCAGCGCGCTCGGCGTGCACGGCGGCCCGGGCATGCTGGTGGTCGGCCTGCAGGAATACGAGCCACCACGATGAAATTCGAGACGCTGGCCATCCACGCGGGGCGCGCCCCGGACCCGTCGACCGGCGCGGTCCGCGAGCCGATCCACCTCTCGACTACCTTCGAGCGGGGCGCGGACGGCGCCTACCCGCACGGTTACTTCTACGGACGCAGCGGCAACCCGAACCGCGCCGCGCTCGAGCAGGCGGTCGCGGCGCTCGAGGGCGGTGCCGAGGCCGTGGCGTTCGCCTCGGGCGCCGCCGCCACGCTCGCCGTGTTCTCGCTGGCGGCGTCCGGTGGACGCATCCTCTGCTCGGCGGACTGCTATCACGGCACGGCGAGGCAGCTGCGCGAGATCCTGCCCCGCTGGGGCGCGAGCGTCGAATTCGTGGATACGACCGACCTCGCGGCCGTGGAGCGCGCGCTCGAACCCGGTGCGGCGTTGCTGTGGGTGGAAACGCCGTCGAACCCGCTGCTGCGGGTGAGCGACCTCGCGGCGCTCGCCGGACTCGCCCGTGCGCGCGGCACCCTGCTCGGCTGCGACAACACCTTTGCAAGCCCGGTGCTGCAGCGGCCGCTCGCGCTCGGCGCCGACCTCGTGATGCACAGCACGACCAAGTTCCTGGGCGGCCACAGCGACGTGCTCGGCGGCGTGGTCGTGGTCCGCGAACTCGGAGCCGTGCTCGAGCGGCTGCGCGAGTTCCAGGGCGTGGGCGGCGGCGTCCCGGCGCCCTTCGACTGCTGGCTGCTGCTGCGCAGCCTCGCGACCCTGCCGCTGCGGGTGCGCGCGCAGTCGGCCGGCGCGCTGGCCGTGGCCAGGTTCCTCGAGGCGCACCCCCGCGTGCAGCACGCGCACTACCCGGGCCTGCGCAGTCACCCGGGCCATGCGCTCGCAGCGCGGCAGATGAGCGGCGGGTTCGGAGCCGTGGTCTCGGTACAGGTGCGGGGCGGCGCGGCGGACGCCCTGGCGGTGGCGGCGCGGGCGCGGCTCTTCACGCGCGCCACCAGCCTCGGTGGGGTCGAGAGCCTGATCGAGCACCGTGCCTCGATGGAGGGGCCGCTCACGCAGACGCCGGCGAACCTGCTGCGTCTCGCCATTGGACTCGAGCACCCGGACGATCTGCTGGCCGACCTCGAGCAGTCGCTCGGGGGCTGACCCGGGTCAGTTTGCGACGCAGGCCTTCGCGGCGGGCGCGCCGCCCGACAGCGCCGCCATGCACGCCGCGGCATCCCGCGGCTTCTCCACTGGACGGCCCTGGTTCAACCAGGCGGGCATGTCGCCCTGCAGGTGCTCGAGGCGGGCGTAACCGCTGCCGGCGAGCACTTCGGCCGCCAATTGCACGCGCCGGCCCGAGCGGCAGTAGAGCACCACGTCCCGATCTCTGGGCACCTCGGCGAGGCGGGAGGCGAGCTGGTCGTGCGGAATGTTGACCGCACCCGGCACGTGGCCGGCGACGTACTCCTCGGCCGTCCGCACGTCGAGCACGAACGGCGCCTTCGGGCCGTCGTCGAGGCGCTCGATCAGGGCCTGCTGCGACACGGGAGTCACGGGCGGGTCGGCCGCCAGCGAGACGCCCGTCGCCAGCGCCAGCAAGGCGGCGGGGACGAGCAGGCTGCCTAACTTCACTTGCCGTCCTTTTCGACGACGAAGGTCAGCTTCAGGCGCACCTTGTACTCGACGACCTTGCCGCCCTTGACGACGACTTCCTGGTCGGCGACCCAGGCGCCGGTAATCCCGCGGATGGTCTTGCTGGCGCGGCGGATGCCGGACTGGACGGCGTCGTCGAAGCTCGTCTTGGACGTCGAGGTGATTTCGGCGATTTTGGCGACGGACATGTGGCTTCTCCTGGTTTAAGTGCTCTCACCCTGAGCCTGCCCCGGGGCCCTCACCAGCGCTGGGGCACGACTTGCAGCTTCGACATATCGTAGCCGAGATCGGCGACCTGCCGCTTCAGGCGCTCGAAGTCGGCTGCCGGGATTTGCGGCGTGCGCGCCATGATCCACACGTAATCGAGGCGACTGCGCGCGATGATGGTCTCGGTGTAGCCGGGGTCCACGTGCGCGATCAGGTACTCGGCCTTGATCGGCCAGATGAACTGCATGCCCCAGACGGCGTTGGACTCGTGGTCGCGCACGAAGCCGCGCGGCTTCATGACGCGCTCGGGCCCGTCGAAGGCATCCTCGCGGAACGTGAAGGTCGTGGCGATCGTGCCGTCCCTGTCCAGCCGGTAGGACTCGACCGCGTTGTGCGCGCCCTTTTCCGGCCGCGTCGGAATATTGGCGATCACGTACCAGTCGCCCATGAAGCGGTCGAGATCGACCTTCTCGGCGACCGGCAGCGTGGGAGCGGAAGAGCAGGCGGACAGCATGAGCATCAGGGTGACGGTGCCGACCCGGAGGATGGAGTGCATGGGGGGTCTCCGTGGACGAACATCTTTTCGGTTGCGGTTCCCGGGCAGTTTCAGCAGCGGCCGCGCGGTCGGGGACCCGGTCGCACCGCGAACGGCCCCGGGCTCGCCCGTCACCAGTGGTAGTTGAAGCTGATGCTGACCCGCTCGGTGGCGGCCGGGTTCGGCGGCACCTCGTGGCGCAGCCAGCTCTCGAACAGGACCACCTTGCCGGCCGTGGCCGGCACGGTGACCCAGGGCCGGTGCTCGGCCCGGCAATCCGGCCGGCGCGGGGGCGCCGCCATGAACCGGTCGAGGCGCGGGTCCTCGAACTTGATGCCCGGGCTGCCACGCGGGGTGCGGACGTAGTAGGTGCCGCTGAGGGTGGACAGCGGGTGCAGGTGCAGGCTGTGCACCACCATCCGCGGCATGATGTTGATCCAGCAGTCCGTCATCGCGAGTTCGCGGCCCTCGAGATCCAGTTCGAGGGTGCGGGCGAAGGCGCGCACGTGACGGCGCAGCTTGCGCTCGAGCGCCGCGAATGTCGGCGAGAGCGTGTGCATGCGGCTGAGGGAGCCGTAGGACGTGTACCCGCCCGGGTAGCGGGTGGCAGACCAGGCACGGCCGGCCGCATCGTCCTCGCGGTACTGCAGGCATTCGTGCAGCAGGCGCCGGTTGAACTCGCGCTCGCCCGCGGGAGCCAGCGGGGCCTCGTACACCAGGGTCGGGAACAACGCTCGGGTGGGCATGGGGGCAGCATATCCGAGGACCGGTCTTTTTTCAGATTCCCTCGATAGCCCGGCTGGGGCTGGCTTGCATGCAGGCTCTGCAATGCGTATTGTCAATCCAGAGTTAAGTCGAGGCGACCGATGACCGCCCACCCCGATCGTCTGCCGCTCAATGCACTGCGTGTGTTCGAGGCCGTCGCCACGCACCTGAGCTTCACCGCCGCCGCACGGGAACTCGGCGTGACCACCGCGGCGGTAAGCGCCCAGATCAAGTCGCTCGAAGCCGACATCGGCGTGCCGCTGTTCCGCCGGCATACGCGGGCAGTCGCCCTCACCCAGGAAGGCGCCGAGCTCCTGCCGGGCGTCCGGCGCGGACTCGAGGAGCTGCGGCGTGCAGTGGACCGCATCCGTCGGGAGCGCGTCGGCGGCCTGCTGAACCTGAGTGTCGCGAACGAGTTCCTGCAGCGCTGGCTCCTGCCGCGGCTCGGCGAATTCACGCGCCGCCATCCCGAGATCGAGGTGCGCTTCGGCCCGGCCCGGGCGTCGCTCGACTTCGGCCGCGACGATTTCCACGCGGCCATCGTCTACGGCTCGGGCCAGTGGCCGGGCCTGCGTGCCGAGCACCTGCTGGACGAGTGGGTGTTCCCGGTGTGCAGCCCGGCGCTGCTTGCCCGGCTCGGCCCGATCGACACGCTGGCGGACTTCGCGCGTTACCCGCTGCTGCACAGCCGCGCCGAGCCCTGGCCGCACTGGCTGCGCCGGGTGGGCGGCGACACGACGCGGGCTGACACCTTGCCGCAGCCCGAGGACGCCTCGGTCACGCTCGCGGCCGTCGAGCAGGGCAAGGGCGTGGCGCTGGCGCGCTGGTCGCTGGTCGCAGCGGATCTCGCGGCCGGCCGGCTGGTCCGGCCGATGATGCCGAGCGTGCAGCAGCAGGGGGCGTGGTACCTGGTGGCGCCGCCCGAGCATTTCTCGCTGCCCAAGGTGGTGCGCTTCCGAGCCTGGCTGGTGGAATGCTGCCGCGAGTTTCCGCCGCCGACCGGCGAAACGCTGCCGGCGGAGTGAGCGGTTCCCGTCAGCTGCCCTGGTCGCCCGGAGCCGCCGACGCGACCGCCTGCGGCCGCACCTGCAACCGTGCGGTCACGGGGCGGTGATCCGAGCCGATCGGCGCGCCGACCTCCGCGTGCTCGACGCACAGGTCATCGTTCACCAGCACGTGATCGATCCGCAGGGCCAGCGGCCAGAACCGGGCCCGCCACGTGGGGCGCCAGTCCGGGCCGTGCATGACGTCCCTCAACCCCGAGTCGTTGAGCAGGCGCCCGAAAGCGGGCGCGTCCGGCGAGAGGTTCAGGTCGCCGAGCACCACGACGGGCAGGTCCTCGGTGCGGGCGATCTCGGCGACTCGCCGCAGCGCGTCGTCGCGCGACCGGGCGAGCCACGGCAGGATCGGCCACGGAGTGTGCAGGCCCAGGAACCGCACGGGCTGGCCTTCGATCCGGACGAACCCCGAGAGCGACGGCAACCCGTCGCCCGCGAGATCCACCGTGCCGACCGATTCGAGCGGCCAGCGGCTCAGCACCCCGATGCCGTAGGGATCAGGGCGCGGCAGCACGTACTGGTAGGGATAGTCCGGCAGGCGCGAGAGCGCCCGTGCCCAGCCCGCCGTGATTTCCTGGACGACGACGAGGTCGGCCGACTGGCCGTCGAGCCAGTCGAGGAACGGCTCCGGACGCTCGTTCACGTAGCGCAGGTTGGCCGTGACGACGGTGAAAGTGGTCCCCTCGCACAGAACCGGCGAGGCCGCGAGCGCCCGCTGCGCGACCGGCATGGCGTGCCAGCCGGCCAGCACGAGCGCTGCGGCCGCATAGGCCGAGCGCCGCTGCAACGCGAGCAGTGCCGCCACCACGAGCGCGCTCGCGGCGTACTGGGGCCGGAAATGCGAAAAGAGCTCGAAAGGCCAGCCGAGCGGTGCGAACAGCGCGAGCACGCTGGAGGCGCCGACGATCGCGAATGCGAGCGTCGGAAGTCGTGCAAACGGTGAGGCCCTGGGGCCAGGCCTAGGCATGGCTGCAGCTTAAACCGCGGCTGCGGCGGCCGGAACGGCGCCGCACCGAGTCAGGCTGCGTCACGGGTGCCGGCAGCAGGAGCAGGTGCGGCCGGCAATGGCCTCATGGGAGCGCCGTCAGGAACTCGTCGATGGCCGCGAGGCACTCGGGCTCGTCGAGCAGCGGCGGATGTCCGCGCCCGGCGACGCTGACGCGGCGCAGGTCGGGCTTCTCGCGCGCCATCCGCTCGAAGGTGGCCTCGGACAGCACGTCCGACAGCACGCCGCGCAGGGCGAGCACCGGCAGCGGGCGGAGCGCGGCGTAGACGGGCCAGAGGTCCGGGGCGGCGCCCGCCGGCGCGGCGCGCACCGCCTCGCCGATCATCGGATCCATGTCGAGGTGTGGCACGCCGTCCACCTCGACGTAGCTGCGCCGCACGAAGGCGTGCCACTCGTCCGTGGTGAAATTCGGCAGGGCGAGACCGTAGGTGGCCCTTGCCTGTTCGGCCGCCTCCTCCCAGCTGCCGACCGGCGCATGCCGGCCCACGTACTTCGCGATGCGCTGCAGCCCCTCCGGAGCGATCTCGGGGCCCACGTCGTTCAACACTGCGCCGGCGATCGCCGCCGGCCGGGTTGCCGCGAGCAGCATCGCCAGGATTCCGCCGAGGGACGTGCCGACCACGACGACGCGCTCGGCCTCCGCCACCGCCTGCAGGCGCTCGAGGTCACCGAGGTAGGTGCCCGGATGGTAGTTCGCCCAGTTCGGGTCGTACTGCGAACGGCCGCGGCCGCGCAGGTCGGGCGACAGGACGCGGCGTCCGGCGCGCTGCAACCGAAGCGCCAGCGCCTCGAAGTCGCGGCTGTTGCGAGTGAGGCCCGGCAGGCAGAGCACCGGCAGGCGATCCGTCTCCTCGGCCGGGTACTCGCGGTAATAGAGCGTCAGCCCGTCTGAAGATTCGAAGTAGCGATCCTGCCAGCCGGTTCCGTTCAACTCGTGCTCCGTTGCGACGCCCATCCAGCGGCGTACTCCGCGCGCAGCTCGCGCTTGAGGATCTTGCCATTCGGGTTGCGCGGGAGCGAGTCCCGGAGCACGACGGCGGTCACACGTTGCTGACGTCCCACGCGCTCGTTGATCCAGGCCGTGAGCTCCGCCGCGTCGGGCGCGGCGCCGGAGCGCGGCACGATCACGGCGAGTGGCGTCTCTCCCCAGCGCTCGCTCGCCACGCCGATCACCGCGACTTCGGCGACGTCCGGGTGCCTCAGCGCAGCGATCTCGATGTCGGCCGGATAGATGTTCTGCCCGCCCGAGAGGATCAGGTCCTTCTTGCGGTCCACGATGTAGAGGAAGCCTTCCTCGTCGAGGCGGCCGACGTCGCCGGTGCGCAGCCACCTGCGGCCGTGCTCGTCCGTCCAGGTGGCCTCGGCATTGGCGTCCGGGCGCGCGTGGTAGCCGGCCATGACGATGCGCCCGCGCCCGACGATCTCGCCGGACTCGCCCGCCGCGACCTCGCGGTCGTCGGGCCCGAGGATGCGCAGGTCGGTGCCGGGCAGCGGCTTGCCGACGGAGGCGAGCTTGCGCTCGACGTCCTCGGGGGCGAGCGTCGTGATCACCCCTTCGGTGAGCCCGTACAGCTCGATCAGCTCGCAGCCGAGACGCCGGATCACCTCGGCCTTAAGCGCAGGCCCGAGCGGCGAGCCGCAGCACATCAGGCTGCGCAGCGAACCGAGGTCGTAGCGGTCGAAGTCAGGCAGCTCGAGCAGGCGCTGGAACTGCACCGGCACCATGGCGCCGTGCGTGATGCGCTCGCGCTGGACCGTCTCGAGCAGCGCGCGCGGCTCGAAGGCGCGCATCACGACGACGGTGCCGCCGGCCAGCATGGTGCAGAGGAATCCGACCCAGCTGATGTTCGAGTACAGCCCGAGCGAGCACAGCGTGCGCGCGCCGCCGTGGTAGCGCAGCGCGATCGCGAGGTCGTAGGCCCAGTCGAGCCGCCGCCGGTGGGTGTGCACGATGCCCTTCGGCAGGCCGGTGGTGCCCGAGCTGTAGATGATGTTGCACTCGTCGTCGTCGCCGAGCGCGGGCTGCGGCGCGCGGGCGGGCTGGGCGTCGCGCCACGCGCCGAATTCGTGCCAGCCCGGGAGCGTCGCCTCGTGCGCGACGAATGCGCCGGTCCGTACGGTGCCGAGCCGCGGGCGCAGCGCCTCGAGGCGAGCGCACTGGTCGCCCGAGGCCACGGCCGCCACCGCTTCGGAGTCGGTGGCCATCGCCACGACGGCGTCGTCCGGGATCGACAGGTTGAGCGGCACGGCGACGCCGCCCGCCTTCAGGATGCCCCAGATCGCCTCGAGCATCTCGGCGCTGTTGTGCATCAGCACCAGGACGCGCTCGCCCCTGCGCAGGCCGAGCTGCTGCAGGCCGTGCGCGACGCGGTTGCTGCGCGCGTCGAACTCGCGCCAGGAGAGCACCCGTTCGCCGTCCACCACGGCGGGTTTGTCGCCGAGCCACTTGCCGTGCAGGGCGATGATTTCCGGGAAGAGCGGCGCCGGCGCCTCGAACCAGTTCATGGGCGCTCCGTGCAATGATCGCCGCTCGGCGCGGCGGCGCGGCCCGAGGCCGCGACACCGCACCGGGCGACGGGTCGGTCAGAACGAATAGCCGAGCGTCAGCTGCCAGGTCCGCGGATCGCCGTAGTACGCGGTCTGGATGTTGCCCACGCTCGAGAATTCCTGGGCGTCGGTCTTGTAGACCTCGTCCGTCAGGTTGCGGATGCCGGCCGAGGCGCGCCAGACCCTCGACTCCGACTGCCAGCTCGCGAGCACGTTCATGAGCGCGAAGTCGTCCTGCGTCAGCACTTCGCGGTTGTCCACCGACAACCACGACTTGGTCCGGTAGCTCACGTCGGTCGCGAGCGTGAGCCAGCCGTAGTCGTCCAGCCCGAACTCGTAGCTCAGGCCCACGCGCGCCGTCCACTCCGGCGCGAACGGCGGCTCGTCGTCGGAGCGGTCGCGATCCACAGGCACACCGCCCGGCCCGCGGACCGTCTCGGTGAACTCGGCGTAGTCGGCGTTGAGATAGCCGAGCTGAGCCTGCACGGTCAGGCCGTCGACCGGCACCCACAGCAGCTCGGCCTCGGCACCCCAGATGTCGAGCGCAGCGGCGTTCAGGACCGGGAAGCTGAACGTCGGGACCGGGGCGTCGGGATTCACCACCTCGGAGACGCGCGCCTGGAAGTCGGTGTAGTCGCTGTAGAAGAGCGCGCCGTTCAGCCGCAGGCGACCTTCGGCCAGCGTGTTCTTGCTGCCGATCTCGTAGGTCCAGACGTACTCGGGGTCGTACGAGCCCGTCTCGCCGGGCGTGTTGGCACGCCCGTTGAAGCCGCCGCTCTTGAAGCCGCGGCCGGCGCTCGCGTAGAGCAGCGAGTCGTCGGTCAACTGGTAATCGAGCCCGAAGCTCGGCGTCAGCGCGTCCCAGCTCTCGTCGTCCGGATACTCGAACGTGCCGTTCAGTGCAGGCAGGTTGGAGAAGGTCGAGGTGGTGCGGAAGTAGTCCTTGCTCTCGTACGTGTAACGCAGTCCCAGGGTTCCGGACAGCCGGTCGCTGAACTGCCAGGTCGCCTGTCCGAAGGCGGCGTAGCTGTCGGTGTCGAGGTCGTCGTCGACGGTGCGCAGGAACGTGAGCGGCAGCGCGCCGAACACGAGGAAGTCGTCCGCGTACGCCTCCTGGTGCGAGGTGATGTTCTCGTTGAGGTAGTAGAGGCCGAACACGGCGTTCAAGCGCCCGCCGTCGTCGAACAGGAATTGGAACTCCTGCGACAGCTGGTCCTGGTCCACGCCCACGAACACGTCGCCGAGCTCCCACTTGCTGGCGTCGATGTCGACGAAGTTGTCCACGTCGAGGTCGCGGTAGCCGGTGATGGACTTGAATCGCCAGGCATCGGACATCTGCCAGCCGACGGTGAGCGCAACGCCCCCGTGGTCGAGGTCCTGCCCCTCGTCACCGGTGAAGGACGTGCGCGACTCGAACTCCCACGGCCCGGTCGGGGCCGGCTGCAGCACGTTCACCCCGCCCGCCAGGTTGACCTGCAGCAGCGGCGCCTCGGGCCGGCCAAGGTTGAGCGCGTTGCGCTGCCGCGTGTAGTCGAGCGCCAGGCTCACCTCGACGGCGTCGCTCGGCTCGAAGTTCAGGATGGCGCGCGCCGCCGTGGTGTCGATGTCGTTGTACTCGCGGCCCGTGGTCGGGTCCTCGACGATGCCGTCGCGCTTCGAGTACAGCGCGGCCAGGCTTGCGCCGAAGGACTCCGTGACTGGCCCGCCGATGTACGCCTTGGCGTCCATGCGGCTGTAGTCGCCGTAACCGATCTCGAAGTTCCCGCTCAGCGCCTCCGGCGGCTTCTTCGAGATGAGACGGATCGCACCCGCGATCGTGTTCTTGCCGTACAGGGTGCCCTGCGGTCCACGCAGGATCTCGACGCGCTCGATGTCGTAGAGGTTGAACAGCGCGCCCTGGATGCGCGAGATGAAGATGTCGTCGAGATAGATGCCGACCGCGGGGTCGAAGGTCTGCAGCGCGTCCGGCTGGCCGATGCCGCGGATGTAGACGTTGGCGCTGGTGGCCGAGCCGCGGCCCTGCACGAGGTTGAGGTTCGGCACGCTGCCCTGCAGGCCGCCGAGGTCCTGCGCCTGCAGCAGCCGCAGGTCCTCGGACGAGAACACCGAGACGGCGATCGGCACGTCCTGAAGCGCCTCCTCGCGGCGCCGGGCGGTGACCGTGATCTCCTCGAGGCCGCCGGCGGCCGCGGTGCGCGCGGCGGGCGCCTCCTGGGCGAGCACGGCGGGAACGGCGCACAGCGCGGCAGCCGCGGCCGCGCACGCCTGCACCGAGCGGAAGGTGAACTTGTTCATCGTATCCCCCTGGACGGCGCCGTCGCGGCACCTGGTTTTCAACGCGCGCTGAAATCTAGTTGAACGGTCGTTGAATTTCAACAAGCGTTGCAGGCCGGCCTGCGCTTGGCCAGAATCGCCCCAGCCCGGAGCGGCGTGACCGCTGCGGACCACGGCACGGCTCTTGCGATGCAGCAATAAAAGCACGATGGCGACAGCGGCAAAGCGACGACGGACGACGACCTCCGCACGCGGGACCCGCGCGGATGCGCCGCCGCGGCGCGTGCGCATCCTCGATGCCGCGGAGCGGCTGTTCGCCGAGCGCGGCTTCCACGGCGTGTCGATCCGAGACATCACCGGCGCGGCCGGCGTGGACGTCGCGCTCGCCAGCTACCACTTCGGCAGCAAGCAGGGACTCCTCGAGGCGGTGTTCCTGCGTCGCGCCGAGGACCTGAACTCGGAGCGCCTCGCACGCCTCGACGCGCTGTTCGCGGGCGCGGGCCGCAAGGCACCGACGCTCGAGGAAATCATCGACGCGTTCACGCATCCCCTCCTCGACCGCTCGGCGCGCGGTGGCGCAGGCTGGAAGAGCTACTTCGCGCTGATCGCGGAGGTAAACAATTCCGCCGAGTTCGGCGGCGTGCTGATGACGAAGCACTTCGACCCCGTGGTGCAGCGCTTCATCGAGGCCATACGGCAGGCGCTGCCCGACTGCGACCCGCGCGACCTTTACTGGGCGTACCACTTCCTCTCGGGTGCACTGACGCTGACCTTCGCCGAGACCGGACGCATCGACAAGCTGTCCGGCGGCGTCTGCCGCGCCAGCGACCTCGACAGCGTCCACGAGCGGCTGGTGCCCTTCTGCGCCGCCGGCTTCCGCGCGCTCTGCGCCGGCGGCAAGGCAAAGCGCCGAGCGCGGCCGGCGCGCACCGGGAGGGCCCGATGAACGGACGCAGGATGAGCGCGCTCGTCACCGGCGCCGCGAGCGGCATCGGCCTCGGCGTCGCCACGCACCTGGCCGAGCGCGGGCACGCCGTGTGCCTCACGGATCTCGACGCGGACGCGGTCGCCGGGGCCGCCGCGCAATTGCGCGCCCGCGGACTCGAAGCCAGCGCGCTGCGACTGGACGTGACCTCGGCCGCCGACATCGACGCCGTGGCCGCGGCACTCGCGCCCTCCGCGCCCGACCTGCTGGTGAACAACGCCGGCCTGCAGCACGTGTCACCGCTCGAGGAGTTCCCGCGCGACCGCTGGGAACTGCT
>Ga0209391_10000587_pt1 | contig 17469 bp, 12 predicted proteins | sample PPLLak3March2015_FD_187246 | JGI IMG/M metagenome (GOLD analysis project Ga0209391, IMG submission 187246) | Freshwater sediment microbial communities from Prairie Pothole Lake near Jamestown, North Dakota, USA - PPLs Lake P7 Core (1) Depth... | ecosystem: Environmental > Aquatic > Freshwater >... | reverse complement strand
GGACAAATCTTTAATATTGGTAAATCAAAGGCACAATTATACGATAAGGAAACAGCGATAAATGTAAATTTCACTGATGTTGCCGGACTTGAAGAGGCCAAAGTGGAAGTGATGGAAATTGTCGATTTTTTAAAGAATCCGGGAAAATACACCAGCCTTGGAGGTAAAATCCCTAAGGGAGCATTGCTCGTCGGACTTCCGGGCACAGGTAAAACTTTGCTTGCAAAAGCTGTTGCCGGAGAAGCACAGGTGCCATTCTTTTCCATTTCAGGATCAGATTTTGTTGAAATGTTTGTGGGAGTTGGAGCCTCGAGGGTGCGTGACCTGTTTAAACAAGCCAAGGAAAAAGCACCCTGTATTATTTTCATCGATGAAATTGACGCTATTGGCAGGGCCAGAGGTAAAAACCAAATTACCGGAGGAAATGATGAACGTGAAAATACACTGAACCAATTGCTCACTGAAATGGATGGATTCCAGAGCAATACAGGTGTGATCATCCTTGCAGCCACTAACCGTGCTGATATTTTAGACAGGGCGCTGCTCAGGGCCGGAAGATTCGACCGCCAAATTCATGTGGAGTTGCCTGACATAGAAGAAAGAAAGGCGATCTTTAATGTTCATACAAGGCCTTTAAAACTCGATAATTCAGTCGACCTGGATTTCCTTGCCAAACAAACGCCGGGTTTTTCTGGAGCAGATATTGCCAATGTTTGTAACGAATCGGCATTGATAGCTGCAAGGAAGAATAAACTTTCCATCGGTAAACAGGATGTGATGGACGCTATTGACCGAATCATCGGTGGGTTGGAAAAGAAGAATAAAATCATTTCCGCTTTTGAGAAAAAAGTCATTGCCTATCATGAAGCAGGTCATGCAGCGGTTAGCTGGCTCACGGAGCATGCTCATCCATTGCTTAAAGTCACCATTGTGCCGCGAGGGAAAGCCCTTGGGGCAGCCTGGTATTTGCCTGAAGAAAGACAGTTAACGACTTTCGACCAGATGTTTGATGAACTCACAGCTGCCCTTGGTGGAAGAGCTTCGGAGCATGTTAACTTTGGAAAGATTTCTACCGGAGCCCTGAATGACCTTGAAAAAGTGACCAAACAGGCTTTTAATATGGTGGCTTATTTCGGTTTAAATGATAAAATTGGCAATATCTCTTATTATGACTCAACAGGACAGCAGGAGTATTCATTTCAGAAACCTTACTCAGAAAAGACAGCCCAGATCATTGACCAGGAGTTAAGCTTACTTGTTGAAAAAGCCTATCAAAGAGCTATTGAAATTATTAAAGAGAACAAATCAAAGGTTGAAAAATTAGCTAGTTTATTGCTTGAGAAGGAAGTGATTTTCCGTGAGGACCTTGTTTCTATTTTTGGAGAAAGACCTTTCGATGAGCAAAAGAAATTAATTGAAAAAGCTGCTGAAGAAGAAGTCCAAAAATTAAAAGACACCAATAATAAAGGTAAAAAAGCAAAAAAAGAACTTTCAGAAAATGCAGGATCTTCTGTTCCAGCAGATACAGAGATTCAAGAATTAGAAGATATAGCTGAGGCTAATCCGGATCCGACAATTAAAAAATAGTACTATCAAATGGAAGATTCAACCTCAAGGGAAAAGGTTTTAAAGAAAATCAGAAATGCTTTGATGAGCAAAGCTGAAAATCCTTTTCCTTCGCTCGACTTAGAAACTTCGGTTTATCAACCCATGGAAGATTCACTGGATATCACTTTTGCCCAGGAGTTTTCGAAAGTTGCCGGTAAATTCATTTACTGTGAAAACGAAGCCGATTTAAGAAACAACCTCATCACCCTGATTGCAGAAAACAACTGGAAAAACATATTCTGTATCGAACCCGGAATAAAGAAACTGTTGGAAGACGCAGAAATTCCATATTATAGTGATGAAGCCAATTTCCATGACATGCATGCGGGTATTACTAATTGCGAATACCTGATTGCCCGGCTGGGCAGCATCATGGTTTCCTCAAAGCAATCTTCGGGCAGGCGACTGAATGTTTTTCCCGAATCTCATATTGTTATTGCTTATTCATCTCAACTTGTACCCGATATAAAAGACGCCCTGAAAAAGATGCAGGAAAAGTACCATAACAATTTACCCTCGCTGATTACGGTTATCACCGGACCAAGCCGCACTGCCGATATTGAAAAAACCCTGGTAATGGGCGCCCACGGACCCAAACAACTCTATTTGTTTTTAATCGATGAAAATCAGGCATAAATTATTTTAGGGTTTAAAGGTGGACAAAAATTGGGTGAAAATATATTCGACTTCTGCAAATTACAAAGCTGAACTTCTTAAAGGATTATTGATGGAAAATGGCATCAATGCTATAATTGTCAATAAACAGGATTCCTCCTATCTCTTTGGTGAATTGGAGCTATATGTCATGCCAAATGACGCAATTCAGGCTAAACACATTATTACCACACAGGAACCATAGTGAAACCCATGCTAACACGAACATTTTCGGGAGCCATCTATATTATTTTGATGCTGGGCTCGGTTATTCTGGGACCTTATGTTTTTGGTGCGGTTCAACTGGTGTTCTTATTTCTATGTCTGCTCGAATTTCAAAAAATGTATAATACTGCCGAGGTTTCAATAGGTAAGACAAGCTTTATCCTAAGCGGAATCCTTTCCTATTTCATTGTATTGTTATTTTTATGGGATGTTTGGGGTATCCAATATTTGCTGCTGATCATCCTGATCGTATTCAAAATAATCATTGGAGAACTTTACAGAGAAAACAAATACCCGATAGCCAGCATTGGGATTGAAATTTTGGGACTGATCTATATTGTCCTGCCATTTTCTTTACTAAATTTCTTTTTCTACCCGGAAATGAATTACGGCTTCCCCTCTGGTAGTCTGTTGGTTGGATTTTTCATTGTTATCTGGGGGAATGACACTTTTGCCTATTTATCGGGAATGGCATTTGGAAAACACAAGTTGTTTGAAAGAATTTCCCCAAAAAAAACCTGGGAAGGAACCTTTGGAGGCGCACTATTCAGCATTATAGCAGCCATTGTGCTTTCTTTTTTCTTTAAAGAATTGAATGCTTTTGAATGGATCGGGTTTGCATTGACAATAATTATTTTTGGTACATTTGGCGACCTCTTTGAATCTCTGATCAAGAGAACACTGGGGCTCAAGGATTCAGGGAACATCATGCCGGGCCATGGCGGGATCCTCGACAGGTTCGACAGCATTTTAATGGCTGCGCCTTTTGCGTACATCTATATTGTTTTTGTTTTAAATTAGCATGAAAATTAAAATACATAAGGAAGGATATCCCGTAATCGCGCTGGTATTTTTCCTTCTTCTTACAATAGTGACCCTCATCAATATTATATTCCCGGTTCAGACTCCGATTCATTATTTCCTTTATTTGTCCGGCCTTATTTTTTATTTTTTTGTAGTCCGTTTTTTCAGGGACCCCATTCGCGAAGTCATTCCCGACGATAATCTCATTATCTCCGGTGCCGATGGCAAAGTAGTTGTGATTGAGGAAGTGTTCGAAAAAGAATACTTTCAGCAAAACATGAGGCAGGTCTCTATCTTCATGTCACCAACCAATGTTCATGTAAACTGGTTTCCGGTGAGTGGGGGCATCAAATATTTCCGTCACAATCATGGCTCCTATTTCATTGCCTCCAAACCAAAATCGTCTGACGAAAATGAGCGTACCACAATCGTTGTAGAAACAAATGGTAAAAAAGAGATTTTATTCAGACAGATTGCCGGAACCGTTGCAAGAAGGATTGTTTGCTTCGCAAAAGAAAACAAGATAGTGACCCAGGGCGATGAATTGGGGATCATTAAATTCGGATCGCGATTTGATATTTTCCTACCCCTTGAGGCAAAAATCGAAGTACAAATCGGACAGAAAGTTACAGGTTGCGAAACCATCATCGCTCGTTACTGAGTTGTATTCCTTGTTCTGTCGGGTTGAACTGATATTAACATCCTTTGTTAATTATAATATTGATCGGTTTGAAGAACATTCAAAAAAATTAATATTTTTGTCTTGCAACTAAATAATAAACATTTTACCGCTTCATGGACAAGCATTTTCTGGAATTACTTAAGGAGATTCGTTATACGGCAAGAAACAAAAAGTTAAAGGATTTTTCTTTCAAGGAAATTTCAGCCAATACAGGCATTCCTGTTGAGGAACTTAAAACTTATGTGAGCAGCCATGAAGAACTTGTTGAAAAAATACTCGAGATCGAGCGACAAAAGTTCGAAGAGATTTTCCAGGTACACAACTTTGAAGGCGTAAATGCAATAGACATTCTTCTGATCGTGAGCAAAGAGGTTGCTAAATATTACATATTGGTCACACCCTCGATCACCATTCAGTTAAAAGAAAAATTCCCGAGGATTTACCAGGAACATTTTGATAAACGGATGGAATTCATCTTTAACAAAATACAGATCAATCTCACTAAGGGCATTGCACAGGGTATTTATCGCGAAGATCTGAGCACTGAACTGCTTGCCCGGTTATATATGAGCCGCCTCATCGACATGCATAACCCTGACCTGTTTCCTCCTGAAAAATTCTCTTTCGAAACATTGTTTGCCCTGATGTTTGAAGACCTTGTGCGCAGCATAGCCAAGCCTGAAGGCATTGCCTATTTCGAAAAGAAAATTAAATCTGTAAAGTTTGAAGTAGATAAAGCCTGACCTTCAAATTTTCTTTATTTTTATCTTTTCTTAAAATTCTTAATAAAAAATTAACGGAAACGAAATAACATTTTTTTGTTTCCGTTGTTTTTATTTGTTTAGTTTTGCTCCCTCATTGAAAACTGACAATGCTAAACTTTAAAATCAAAATCTGATTAATGGAGGCTGATCAAAAATACGATTCACTTATTGAAGGTTGCTACAAGATTTTTACCGAACATGGTATCAAGAATATTTCGATGGATGACCTGAGCCGGATGATGGGAATTTCAAAAAAAACCCTTTACCAGTTTGTTGAAAATAAGGTTGATCTCCTGAAAAAAATAAGTCTTTACATCCAGGAAACAATCAGGACAAGGATGGAAGAACTTAAAAAAACAGACCTGAATGCGATAGATATACTCCTTGAGATGAGCAAAATAGCAAGCTCAAAGCATTTGAGAATTAACCCGATGATCACTTTTGAATTCAGGAAGTACTACCCTCAGGTATTTGAGGATTACATCTGCGTCAAGAAAGAACTGATCATCGAAAATATTAAAAAGAACATTGACCAGGGAATAAAAGAGGGGCTTTATCGTCAGGATTTGAATAAAGATATTATCGCTCATTTATATTTCAAAAAGATAGAAGATTTCCACAATCCCGAGATCACCGATCTACAGAATTTCTCTTATGAAAGCGTTTTTGAGGTGATGTTTGAAAACCATATCAGGGGAATTGCCAATCATGTAGGGATTGAATATTTTGAAAATCAAAAGAAAAAATTAAATTTCAATATTTAAAGGTTTATGCGAAAAACAGGAATTGTATTGATTGTTTGTATTGGCATGCTGGTGAATGTGTTTCCGGCGCTTCGTGCACAGGAAGTTAAGACGTTCACGCTTCAACAGGCACAGCAATATGCAATAGATAATAATTATCAGATAAAGAATGCAAAAACGGATATAGAAATTGCCAAACAAAAAGTGAAGGAAAATACGGCGATCGGTTTGCCGCAAATAAATGCTTCGGCTTCCTACAGTTATTTCATGGATATTCCTACAACCCTTATTCCTGACTTTTTATCACCGGCAATCATAAGTGTGAATGAAGACATTTTTGGTCTTGAACCCATAGTGGAAGTATCAGGGGAACCTCAATACTTTGAAGCATCCTTTGGCTCGCCACATAATGCTACCTGGGGAGCAAGTATTTCACAACTCATTTTCAGCGGACAATACCTTATTGGATTAAAAGCTGCCAAAGCCTATGAAACCTTAACTCAATCAACTTATGAAAAAAGTGAAATTGAAATAAAAGATGCTGTAGCAAAAGCGTATTATCCTGTAATTATTATTAAAGAGAATAAAAATTACCTTGACAGCACTTTAGTCAGCATGAAAAAAATGCTTTACGAAACAGAAGAATATTACAATAATGGATTTCGTGAAGACACCGATGTAGACCAGATGAAATTGATGATAGCTGACCTGGAAACTGCGCTGGCCTATATGGATAACCGGCTTGAACTGGCAACTAACATGCTTAAATTCATGCTAGGAATAAAGCCAGAAGAACAGATTGAAGTTACTGAAACAGTTGATGCGCTGCTCCTTTCAGTCAACAATGAATTTCTTATAAATTCTAATTTCGATTTTAACAGCAATATTGATTACAATATGCTGAAGAAAGGAGAACAGCTCACTTATCTCCAGATGAGGCTGCGAAAATCGGAATACCTTCCAACCATGAGCGCTTACTATCAATATCAGCAAAACGGACTTCGTGATCAATTCGACTTTTTCGATTTCAGCAAAAACTGGTACCCAAGTCAGGTAATTGGTGTCCAACTCGACATTCCTATCTGGAGCAGCGGTATGAGAAAATATAAGGTAAACCAGGCAAAACTGGCATTGGACAAGGCAAAAGTTCAGGATACGGAACTTCAGCAGCGACTGAACCTAACCGTTGAAACCTATCGTTCAGAATTCAACAATGCCTATTTGATCTATAATAATCGGTTAAAAAACCTTGAAATTGCAAAAAGAATTTATCAGAAGACTGAAGTTAAATACAAAGAAGGAATATCCAATAGTTTAGATTTATCAACATCATACAATCAATACCTTAGTTCAGAAATTAACTATCTGACTTCAATTCTTGACTTGCTGTTAAAGAAATCAGATCTTGATAAATTGTTAACTAAAGCAACTAATTAAGCTTTACAGATTAATGACTATTAAATGGGTGAACATATTATTTATTAGCAGCCTTATGATGCTGATTTTATCCTGCTCATCATCAACCAAGAACGTTGAAAATGTCAGCTTAAAGAATAAGATTGATACGGCAAGTTATATCATCGGTCTTGATTATGGAATTAGTATTAAGGCGGAGGAGATTGAAGTAAATGACCAGGCAATTTATAAAGGCCTTTTGGATGGTTTGAATGGGAAAAGCCTGTTGTCGGACTCACTTAAAGACCAAATAATTGATCGTTACAATACAGAATTAAATAATCGACGGGCTGAAAAAGAGCGAAAAATATTAGAAAAAAACAGAGCCGATGGTCTCGCATTTATGGCTTCTAACAAAAACAGTGAAGGAGTTACTGAATTGCCAAACGGATTGCAGTATAAAATTCTTAAAGCGGGCAACGGCAGTAAACCAGGTGACAGCGATACTGTCAAAATTCATTACCGGGCTATGTTTATCAATCGATCGGTTTTTGATATGACCTATGACCGTGGTCCTGCTGCAGTCAAGCTGAATGAATTGGTTCCAGGGCTTTCACAAGGGATTCAGTTAATGAATACCGGCTCAATCTGCGAATTATACATTCCACCTGAACTGGGCTATGGAGATCAGACCTTTGCTAATGTCATTCCGGCTGGCTCAACATTGATCTATTCCATCGAATTAATAGAAATTCTTAAAGAAGATTAAAAATTAAAAACGAAAAACACACATTCATAAACTTAACACTTTGTTTCAATGATTAGGAAAATATTATTTTTAAGTTTGGTACTGGCAGTATTTTCATGCAGTGCACCCGACAAACAAGCAAAACTTGAAAGTCTTAAAGCTGAGCATGATAAAATTGCTCAACAAATCCAGGAGCTTGAAAAAGAACTTGGTGCGACAGGGATTGCTGATCCCCCGGTAAATGCAGCAGACGTTGCCATAACCGATTTGCAGCCATCCGAGTTCAAACATTTTATCGAAATCCAGGGGAAAGTGGATGCGGAAGAAAACACACAGGTGAACTCACAGACTCCGGGAGTTGTGGTTGCAATCTACGTAAAGGAAGGTTCAAATGTGCAGAAAGGACAGGTGTTAGCTGAACTCGATACAGAAGGATTGAAAAAAGCTCTTATTGCCGCAAAAGCTGAATATGATTATGCAGTTGAAATGTATAATAGGGTAAAAAACTTGTGGGATAAAAAAATTGGAACTGAATCTCAATATCTTGAGGCTAAAATGGCAAAGGATGGTTTCGAGCAAAAATATTTGGGCACGCTTGAACAAATTGAAATGGCAAAGTTTAAATCCCCTATTAACGGGACTGTAGAAGAAATTCCTTTCAAGTTAGGTCAGGCGGTTTCTCCAGGACAGCCTGGGTCATCAATCCGGGTGATAAATATGAGCAGGGTAAAAGTAGTGGCGGAGATAGCGGAAGCTTATTCAGCCAATGTTAGAACAGGCAATGATGTCATTGTGCTTTTCCCTGACATCAAGCAAGAAATCGCTTCTAAAGTAACTTTCACAAGCCGTTACATCAATCCAACCAATCGCACATTTACTGTTGAATCGAGGCTTGAATCCTCATTAGTTGAATACCGTGCAAATATGATCGCCAAGCTCAGGATCAATGATTACACCAATCCGCTGGCACTGGTTCTACCAGTCAATCTTGTGCAAAACTCCATGCAGGGTTATTATGTTTCAACTGCCCAGAAAAGCAGTGAGAATTATGTTGTAAAACGAAAACTTGTAAAAACCGGAATTACTTACAACGGACGTGTTGAGATACTTGAAGGATTGCAGCCCGGCGATAAAGTAATTACCACTGGATATCTAAACTTGCAGGATGGAGAAGCAATCAGGTTTTAATTATTAAATTGCTTTACAAATAAGGTTTTAATCAATTGTTGAATTCAGCATTAAGCAATGGACCTATCTAACCGATGTAAATTAAGTGCACTATGAAGAAAGAAAATAAATTCAAGGAATTTTTTGCGACAAGCTGGGCCATTGATAATAAGACAAGTATTTATGTGCTTGTGGTTTTTATCGCGGTGCTTGGTATTGTCAGCTATCAGAGGATTCCCAAGGAACAATTCCCGGAAATAATCATTCCCTACATTGTTGTAAATACCGTTTATCCGGGAACCTCTCCTTCAGATATTGAAAACCTGGTGACAAGGCCAATTGAAAAAGAACTCAAATCGATAGCTGATGTCAAAAATATCACCAGTAAATCCATGCAGGATTATTCGAGTATCGTTGTGGAGTTCACCCTCGATGTTTCTATAGCTGATGCCAAACAACGGGTAAGGGATGCTGTGGATAAAGCCAAGCCCGATCTCCCTAACGATTTGCCTGACGATCCGCAAATCATGGATATTGATTTATCGGAGATGCCGATCATGTATATCAATATTACAGGTAATTACGATTTGGAAAAGCTTAAGAAGTTTGCCGAAACTGCGCAGGATCAAATTGAAACTTTAAAGGAGATTACACGGGTTGATATAGTAGGCGCCCTCGAACGCGAAATCCAGATCGACCTGGACATGTACAGGATGCAGGCCGCTGATGTAACATTCAGCGATATCGAACGGGCTGTTGCCTCAGAAAATGTCACCATTTCAGCTGGTACAATCACTACTTATGGAATGAAGAGGACCATAAGGCTGGTGGGTCAGTTTAACGATGTTGAAACCCTGAAGAACATTATTCTGACATCGAGCAGCGGTGCACTTATTTACATGAAAGACCTTGCTGATATCAGGGACGGATTCAAGGAGCAGGAAAGCTTTTCGAGATTGAATGGTATGCCGGTTATAACCCTGAACATTGTAAAAAAGAGCGGGCAGAACCTGATTGATGCTTCTGACAAGATTAAAGACATCATCAATAATGAACTTATTGGTAAAGCATTTCCGAGTGATCTTGAGGTGACCATCACCGGAGATATGTCCCGCTATACCCGCAATACCCTTGAAGAATTAAATAATACCATTATTATCGGGTTTATTCTTGTAACTCTTGTACTGATGTTCTTTATGGGCTTTAGCAATGCATTTTTTGTAGGGCTTTCTGTCCCACTCTCAATGGCTGTTGCTTATATCATCATGCCCGGAATGGGTTTTACCATGAATATGATGGTGATGTTTGCCTTCATCTTCGCTCTGGGGATTGTAGTGGATGATGCTATTGTTGTCATTGAAAATACCCACCGGCTTCACCGGCATCAGCCGGATATAAAACTCGCAGCTAAAGGAGCTGCGGGAGAAGTCTTCCTGCCAATTTTATCAGGAACATTTACCACCCTTGCACCATTTTTCCCGCTTGCCTTCTGGCCGGGAATTGTAGGTCAGTTCATGTTCTATATGCCGGTTACGGTAATTATTACACTTTTTGCTTCCCTTTTTGTCGCTTATATTTTCAACCCGGTATTTGCAGTTTCGTTTATGAAACACGAATATGATAAACCGGATCCAAAAGCTGACATCAAAAGACTTTATAAATGGGGAAGCGTAATGCTGGTCGTTGCGCTGGCTTTCTATGGCTCCGGAAAAATCGGAATAGGAAATCTGCTGGTATTCTTTATTCTTCTCTATGTTTTGTATATCCTTTTCATCAAAAAAGCTGTCCATATTTTCCAGGACAGGATTTGGCCGGCTGTAATGATGTTATATGACCGACAATTACGATTCTTCTTACACGGACGAACACCCTATTGGTTATTAGGAACCATCATTCTATTATTTTTCCTGTCGTTTGTTCTTGTTGGAATCCGAAACCCAAAGATTTTGTTCTTCCCGGATAATGCACCGAATAATGTGATGGTATACATTAAATTACCTGAAGGTACAGACCAGGTTGTCACTGACAGTATTACCCGAATGATAGAAGGACGCGTTTACCAGGTCATCGGTAAAAATAATCCGATTGTTGAATCGGTGATATCAAATGTATCAGTAGGCGTAGGAGATGAAGACAGCTTTGAGGGTGGTATTGCATTTAATAAAGGGAAGATTAATATTAGCTTTGTTGAACACAAGTACCGCAAAGGCGCTTCTACCCAATTTTACCTTGATGAAATCCGCAAGGCTCTGAAAGGTATACCGGGCGCAGAAATAACAGTAAATAAAAACGCTATGGGTCCACCCACAGGTAAGCCGGTCAACATCGAAATCAGCGGTGAAAACCTGGATGAACTTATTGTGGATGCAAATCTTTTTCTGGCCTACCTTGATTCGATTAATATTCCGGGTATTGAAGAGCTAAAATCTGACTTCCAGGAAAGCACCCCCGAACTCATCATCGATATTGACCGCGAAAGAGCTAACCGGGAAGGTCTTTCTACCGGCCAGATAGGTATGGAAGTGCGGACTGCAATTTTTGGGAATGAAATTTCCAAATTCAAAAAAGATGAAGATGAATTTCCCATCCAGCTCAGGTACAACAAAGAACTTCGCGAAAACATCGATGCTCTTATCAATATGAGTATCACTTACCGCGATATGAACACAGGTTTGCTTAGAAGCATACCCTTATCGACGGTTGCAAAAATTAAGTACGGCGATAGTTATGGCGGCATTAACCGTAAAGACCTGAAACGGGTGATTACACTTTCGTCTAACGTATTGACCGGTTATACAGCCAACGAGATTGTAGCCAGGGTCAAAAAGTTAGCTGCGACATTCCCGCTTCACCAGGGAGTGAATATTCAGCTTACAGGCGAGCAGGAAGACCAGGCCGAAACAACCCAGTTCCTGTTCATGGCCATGATCATTGCCCTTGGAGTCATTTTCTTTATTCTGATCACACAGTTCAATTCACTCAGCAAATCACTCATCATCCTCAGCGAGGTAATATTTAGTATTGTTGGGCTGTTGCTGGGAGTAGTCATTTTCAATCTCGACATCGTAATCATCATGACAGGATTGGGGATCGTTGCGCTGGGTGGTATTGTGGTTAGGAATGGAATCCTGATTGTGGAGTTCATTGATGTTCAAAAAGAAAAAGGATTGAAAACAAGGGATGCAATTATTGAGGCTGGCAAAACCCGTATCACGCCTGTCCTGCTTACCGCCACTGCAACCATGCTCGGGCTTGTTCCACTTGCAGTAGGGCTGAACATTAATTTTGAAACCATGTTCACCGAGCTCAATCCGCATATTTATTTCGGAGGGGATAACGTGATGTTCTGGGGACCGCTGGCATGGACCATTATTTTCGGGCTTAGTTTTGCTACTTTCCTTACATTGATCTTTGTCCCGGCCATGTACTTCATTGCATATACTTTGAAGTTAAAAGTCACAAGAGGCAGTTTCCGGAGGAATTTAAGAAGAAATAATATTAAGTTGCTTTTGGAAAAGAGTTAGAATTAAAAATATCTTTGAAATTAAAGGAACCGGTATGCTTTAAAAAGGCTGCCGGTTTTTTTATTGTTAAAATTGGAAAACTATAACCTAAAACTATAATCCCAATTCAGAAATTAATTTTAACTTTACTCAAAATATTATTTTAAAAACAAATACTATGAAAAAATTAGCCCCCGATTATTACTTTTTTATTCTTATAGGACTGGCGTTCACTTTAACCACCTGCGATAAGGACAAAAACAATGAAGAACCTGCCGATCCAAATAAAGGGACAGTTCAGGATGTACAGGGCAAGAGTTATCCAACCATTAAAATCGGCGATCAGTGGTGGATGGCTGAAAATCTGAAAGCCACAAAGTTCAGGTCAGGAGAAGATATTCCTAATGTACCCGGGGCAGGAGAATGGACTTCATTAGGAGATGCAGCATATTGCAATTCAAATAACGACACTGCCATTGCTGAAGTTTATGGCCGGCTTTATAACTGGCACGCAGCAACGGATGGTCGAAAAATATGTCCGACCGGCTGGCATGTGCCCAATGACAATGACTGGGCCGCACTTACCCAATTCTTAGGAGGAGAGGAAGTCGCTGGTGGTAAACTTAAGCAAACAGACACTGAACTTTGGAACTCTCCGAATGCTGATGCAACAAATGAGTCTGGATTTAATGCAATTCCAGGGGGTGTAAGAAATAGTAACACGGGCAATTTTGCTGGTATGGGAACTAACGCCAGTTGGTGGAGTGTTACACAGCAAAACACCGATAACGCCTTTACCTGGGGAATAACATCCGTAAATGGGATCATGGCCAATTACTTCCTGGATAAGAACGCCGGATTGTCAATCCGATGTGTGAAGGACTAAAATACCCAACCTTAAGTACTGTCTCTGCGGGCTTGGTCCATTTACTGCTCTAACGACCTGCAAGTCCTCTTTGGGATTTATGTATAAACAAATTGCATAGTTAATCCGAAAGCAATTGAAAAGGGATTTAAAATCCCACTAATACTCCCGTCCGGATTACCTCCCCGAATGCCATTGCTCAAATCCGGACGAGCGGAGTGTTAATTATTATCAGAACTATGTGATAGCCTATGTTTCTAATGTGTCTATGTTGTAAAATTTTGCCTCCTGGTAATTACAATTCTAAAGGTTGATTTTAGCTGATTAATTTATTGTAGTTTTGAAACTCATTTAAACGAATAAAAATCATGAATTCATTGAACAGCAATAAATTTAACATTTTAATACTAGTTTTTCTTGTAGCCTCAAGCCTGACTGCCCAGCAAGCAAATGAAAATCCATTCAATTGTTTCTCCGTCCTTGCAGGGAACAATGCCACGGCAGATGGTTCGGTCATGTTTGCGCATAACGAAGATGACTGGGGTGACCGGATGGTGAATTTTTATAAAGTCCCAAGGGCAGATCATCAAAATGGAGAAATGATAACCATGGAGACCGGTGCAAAACTGCAACAGGCACAACAAACCTGGAGCTATCTCTGGCTCGAAATGCCTGAAATGTCATTTTCTGATTCCTACATGAATGAGTGGAGTGTGACCATTGCGAGTGATGCCTGCAGTTCCCGCGAAGAAGAAGGAGAGCTGACGGATGGCGGAATTGGCTACTGGCTTCGCAGGACAATGGCTGAAAGGTCAAAATCAGCCAGAGAAGCTGTGAAGATTGGTGGTGCCCTGGTAACTCAATTCGGTTATGCTTCTTCGGGCAGGACGTATTGCATTGCCGACCCAAACGAGGCCTGGATGCTGTCGGTGGTGAACGGAAAACACTGGGTTGCACAACGTATTCCGGATGATGAGGTGGCGATCATCCCGAACTACTATACCATCAACACAATTGACTTAAAAGATACCATGAATTATTATGGTTCATCCGATCTTGTTGATTATGCAGTAAAAAAGAAATGGTACAATCCTAAAAAAATGGGAGAATTTAATTTCCGGCAAGTATACAGCAACCAGGAAAACCTAAAAAATATGGGAAACATTGTGAGGCACTGGAGCGCGGTGAACCTGTTGTCGGAAAAGCAATATACCGTTGATGAATCATTTCCTTTTTCATTCAAACCAAAGCAAAAGGTAATGCTCAATCATTTGTTTACCGTTTTACGCAATCACAATGAAGGTTCTGAATACGATAAATCAGAAGGATATGTCAAAAGCCATCCGCATGAAGATTGGTCAATCTGCTCCCCTACATCCCAGTATGGTTTCATAGCCCAGTTAAGAAGCGAACTGCCTGTAGATATTGGTGCCGTTTTATGGCTGGCTCCTTTCAGGCCTTGCGTGCATGCTTTTACACCCTGGTACCTGGGAATGACTGAAATGCCGGGGAATTTTTCAAGGGGAAATTATACCAGTGCTCTTAAAACCCACTTTAATGAAATAACTGATGTAAAAGAGGCTGCTCCGGGGCATACGTTTTTTGAGTTTGTCGACTATGCTAAAGAAATCGATAAAGATTATGGAAACCTGTATGATGCCATTTACCAATACATTCAGCTATTCGAATCAGAATTGTTTTTGAATCAGAAAGAATTTGAGAAAAAAGTGGAAGCGATTAGGGCATCGAATCCAAAGGAGGCGGCAGGACTCCTTACCGAATACTCCATCAGGCAGGTGAACAGGTCGCTGGAGATGATGATTAAGTGAGCTGTTTAACCTCTCGATCAACAATAAAAGGACTAAATAATTTATTCCTTAACCAGTTTTGCTATTACAGAAGAATGGTCATTGTAAACTGATATAAAATACATCCCATTTACAAGCATAGCTATATCAATTTCCCGTTTTAAACTTTCAAGTTGTATTTGAAACATTTTTTGACCTTGCATATTAAAAATCACCACAAAAGCATTATTCAGATCAAATGTTAAAGGAAGTTTTACTGTAATTATATCTTTTGCAGGGTTAGGGAAAATATTAACCCTATTATTTACGGGTTGCAATTCAGTTTTGACTAAAAAAGGATCAGTTGAAAATACGCCAAACTCAATTGTTGAAGTTTTAGCTGCGGTTAATTTCAAAAAATAACTATAACCACCTGGACCATAATTAGTGTGATGATATTTTTTTTCCAGTAAACCCAAGCCCTCTCCATATAGAAATGAAAGACCATAATACCAGTTATTAACATTTAGAGCGAAGGGATCAATATCTTCAAGGTATATGGGGAAAGTCTGTGAAGAATAATCATACGGATAATAGGACATTGTATCTCCAGACATATTATTGGTAAAATAAGCATAGGAATCTTTACCTCCGAAAAACTTACTCATACAGTTAAAGGATGTATCAAATTTAAGAGTAACAGGATTTATATAGCTCGGGGGAATTTGAATTGAATCTCCAGGAAGCTCATTAATGAAAGAATAAGCAATGTTAATAAATTGAATATTTTCGTTTTGTATAATATAGGTTGTATCGGGGTCTTCCAGTTCGCTCTCCGAAATTTTAATTTCTTTTATTTCGCAAGTATATTCCAACGTATCATCGAAAATAAACTTTGCGATAAATGAAATTCTCTTTGTCCTGTTTATTGTAAGATAAGGATATCCTGATGTTTCTTCTTCAATGGTGTATTCCAAAACATCACCTGGGTTGTAATTAAAAAAATCCATAAACATTGGAATTTGGGTTCCGTAATTATTTTGAATTCCTGACAACTCATAATATCCGTCTTCAGGTGCAGCAGGAAATTTTAAAATCCCTAATTTTTTTGAAATAATTAGCGTGTCTTCACTTGATAAACGATAAACACAAATCGAATCAATTAATGAATTCCATAATAAAGTATCCGTTTTTATAATACGGTGAGCTGTAATATTATGAATTGAATCAAATACAAATTCCGAAGTATCGTTTAGAATTAATCGATATTTTAAATCGGTATTGGAATCAGAAAATTGAATCGTATCACCTTTTTTCATGAAGTTACTCAATAAAAAAGAAGATTGGTTCAACAAAAGATAATAATCTGGTATACCATAGGATGATAGTTGTCGGCAAACCTTATTACTATAAAAAATTGTATCACTATTTACTATTTTCACACTGTCAACCCAAAGTGAAGTTATCTTTCCATTACTACTTAAAGTATAATTACTGCTGTCATTGGGATGGATGGGTAACCAGCTTTGAGAAAATCCGAAGTTCCAAACTAAACAGATAAAGATCAGTGATTTGATTGCTTTCATAATTCCTAAAATATTAGTTTTGAAAACTATTACAACAAATCAAAATTACAAAATAATTCAGTGAAAACCAGTCCTAACAGATTTTTGATAAAAATCCTTTGGCGGATTGCTTAATTTTACTTTAACAATATTTAACAGCATCAATTTGCTCTGGTTGTAATCTAATCTCTATTTTTGCGTTCCTAAAAAAAATAAGAATCATTATGCAGACTGATATCAAAGAATTAAACGAACGGATACAAAAGGAAAGCGCTTTTGTTGACATGATTAACATGGAAATGCACAAAGTGATCGTTGGCCAGAAACACATGGTGGAAAGGCTGATGATCGGCTTGCTGGCGAATGGACATATTTTGCTGGAGGGTGTTCCCGGATTAGCTAAAACGCTGGCGGTTACTTCGCTTGCCAATGCTATTGATGCTAAGTTTGCACGCATCCAGTTTACACCCGATCTCTTGCCTGCCGACCTTATCGGTACGATGATCTACAGCCAGAAGAAGGAAGAGTTCATTGTCCGCAAAGGGCCGATTTTCGCCAACTTCATCCTGGCGGATGAAATCAACCGATCGCCGGCAAAGGTGCAAAGCGCCCTTCTCGAAGCGATGCAGGAAAGGCAGGTTACCATTGGCGACCACACCTATCCGCTGGAAGAACCGTTCCTGGTACTGGCAACCCAAAACCCCATCGAACAGGAAGGAACTTATCCTCTGCCCGAAGCACAGGTTGACCGTTTCATGCTGAAGGTGATCATTGATTATCCGCAAAAGGAAGAAGAAAAGATGATCATGCGCCAGAATATTATGAGCACGTTTGCAAAAACAAGCCACATCCTTAAAACCAGCGATATTATAAAAGCACGGGAAGTTGTGCGCGAGGTATACCTGGACGAAAAGATTGAAAACTACATTACGGATATTGTGTTTTCATCCCGTTATCCC
>Ga0209391_10000584_pt1 | contig 17528 bp, 16 predicted proteins | sample PPLLak3March2015_FD_187246 | JGI IMG/M metagenome (GOLD analysis project Ga0209391, IMG submission 187246) | Freshwater sediment microbial communities from Prairie Pothole Lake near Jamestown, North Dakota, USA - PPLs Lake P7 Core (1) Depth... | ecosystem: Environmental > Aquatic > Freshwater >... | reverse complement strand
CTGTTGACGCTCGAGCAACGCTATTACACGAAGTGGTACCCGTTCCGGCTGTTCCACGTCGGCGCCGCGGCTTTCTTCGACATGGGCCGCACCTGGGGCACCGACGTGACGGGCCAGGAGAGCGACGGGCTGCTGAAGGACGTCGGAATCGGCCTGCGGTTCGGCTCGAGCCGCTCGTCGTTCGGCAACGTGATACACGTCGACCTCGCGTTCCCGCTCGACGGCGGGGACGATATCGATTCGGTACAGTTGCTGGTACAGACCAAGGCGAGCTTCTAACGGGGGGCCGGTCGATGCAGGCGGGCTGGCTGGCGGAGTTCCGGCGACGCAACGTCCATCGAGTCCTGATCGCCTACCTTGCGGTCGCGTGGTTGCTGGCCCAGGTGGCCGAGTTTCTCTCGGACGCCTTTGCCTGGCCTGCATGGATCCTGCGCGCTCTGGTCATCGTCCTGCTGCTCGGCCTGCCGGCCGCAATCGCAGTCGCCTGGTTCTTCGAGTGGACGCCCGCCGGTCTCGTGCGCGAGGAGCCCGCGCGGCGCGGCGCGGCGCTGCGGCTGCGACCGCACCGTCGCTTCGATCTTGCAATCGCCGCATTACTGGCCGTGGCCCTCGGGTACTTCGCCGCGACCCACGAGTGGCGGGACGAGGACCCACGGCCTCCGCCGCCCGCCGGCGGTGCGACGCTGGCGGTGCTGCCGTTCAAGCCGGTGGTGGCCACAGATCGTGACGAAGCCCTCGAGTTCGGCATGGCGGACACGCTGATCCTGCGCTTGAGCGGCATCGCGGGAATGGCCGTGAGCCCGCTGAGTTCGGTACGCCGGTACTCGGCGCTCGACAGCGATGCGCTCGCCGCTGGTCGTGAGCTCGGCGTGCGTTCGGTGCTGGACGGCAGCGTCCAGAGGAGCGGCGAGCGGTTGCGCGTGACGGCGCGTCTGCTGAGTGTCGACGACGGTCGGCAGCTCTGGTCCGGACGGTTCGACGAACAATACACCGATATCTTCGCCGTGCAGGACTCGATCGCCGACCGGGTCACGGCTGCGCTCGCGGTGCAGCTCACGTCGGTCGAGCAGCAACGCCTCGCGCGCCGACCCACCAGCGATACTGTGGCGTACGACATGTTCCTGAACGGGCGTTACCACTGGAATCGTCGCTCTTCGCCCGTCGACCTGCTGAAGGCGATCGAGTACTACAGCCAGGCCGTCGCGCGCGACCCGCAGTTCGCGCTCGCCTATTCGGGTCTCGCCGACGCGCTGGCGGTGCAGGCCGTCTTTGCTGCGCAGGAACCTCGCGAGGTCTACCCGGCCGCGCTGCGGGCCGCTGAGCGCGCGCTGCAGCTCGATCCGGACCTCGCCGAGGCGCACGCCACCCGCGGACACATCCGCCTGAACTTTCTGCATGACTGGCCGGGTGCGCTCGAGGATTTCGACGAGGCGATCCGTCACGACCCGCGCTACGCGATGGCGCGCGTGTGGCGCGGGTTCTGGCTCGTGTTCGTCGGTCGCACCGACGAAGGGCTCGCCGAACTCGCGACGGCCGTGGAATTGGAGCCGAGTTCGATGCCGCAGGTCGTCACTTATGCCCGCGGACTGTACTCGGCACGCCGACATGGCGAGGCGGCGGCGGCGCTCGAGCGGGTCGTCGAGGTCGAGCCGCAGAACACGCTGGCGCGAGCCTTGCTTGCCAGCGTCTACGTCGAACTCGGGCGATTTGACGAAGCGTTGGTGCTCGCGTCGGACGTCGCGGGGAAGGCGCCGGGCGGATTTTCCGTGGCGGCCGTCGCCCTTGCTCGGGCAGGCCGCACCGACGAGGCCCGGGCCGAACTGGACCGCCTGTTGGAATTGGCGAAGCAGCGCTACGTGCCCGCCTACGACATCGCGTCGGTCCACGCGGCGCTGGGCGACGCGGACCAGGCCTTCCAGTGGCTGGATCAGGCCTTCGCCGAACCCTCGGCGCTGCTCGGAAACTTGCGCGCCGACCCGGTCATGGACCCCCTGCGTAGCGATCCGCGCTACCGACAGGTCGAGCGCCGGCTGCGCCTGCCCGAGCGCTGACGCCGTGCGTCAGCGCTCGACGCCGACGCGATCGACCAGCAGCTCGAAGGGACCGGCCTGCTTGTCGCTGATCATCAGGCCGAGCGCGCGCACCTTGGCGGGATCGAGTCGGGGCGCGAACGGCACCTGGCGGCCGCGGAACGTCGCGACGAACGACTCGACCGGCAGACGCACATCGGCCCACTCGCCGGCCGGCGGCTGGAATCGCGCCTGGTACTGGATGCCGTCGAAACCGTCGCCGGTGCGCAGCGTGAACTTGTATTGCTTGCCGTCGCCGCGAACGCGCAGCACGAATGCGCTGGCGCCGGCAGTGTCCCAGTCGCGCGGCGGTGTGCGGGCGGACGCGAATCCGCCGAAATTCTCCAACGACACGTTGCCGCTGAAGCGCGCGACGCCCGGCCCGGCGACGTCGAAGGCACTGCGCGAAACGCCACCCATCACGACGTCGTCCACCGGCCGCCACAATGCAGCGTCCGCCGCGTCGTCGAAGTCGAGGAGGGTCGTGGCCACGAGTAGCGCGAGCAGGCTCAATCGATCTCGACGACCTGGCGGATCGACTCGCCCGCCGCGAGCCGGTCGAACGCGGCGTTGATGTCGTCGAGTCGCAGGCGCTCGCTGAGGAGCCGATCGACTGGCAGCCGGCCGGCGCGGTACCACTCGATGTAGCGCGGGATGTCGCGCGACGGCACGCAGCTGCCGAGGTAGCTGCCCTTGAGCGTGCGTTCCTCCGCGACCAGGCTCAGGTGCTGCAGGCTGAATTGCTGTTGCGGATGCGACAGCCCCGCGCTGACGGTCGTGCCGCCACGCGCGGTGATCTTGTAGGCGAGTTCGAGCGCGCGCGCCGACCCGGCCATCTCGTACGCGCAGGCGACGCCGCCGCCGGTGATCTCGCGGATCTGCTCGGCCGCGTCCGGGCTCGCCGCGTTGACGGTGGCCGTCGCGCCGAGTTCGCGAGCGACGGCCAGCTTACGGTCGTTCATGTCGATCGCAACCAGGTGCTCCGCCTCGAGCATCCGCGCCGCCAGCAGCGCGGCCAGGCCGACGCCACCCAGCCCGACCACCGCGGCGGAGGCGCCGCGTGGATGGGCCGCCGTGTTCACCACCGCGCCGACGCCGGTGATGACCGCGCAGCCGAACAGCGCTGCCTCGGCAAACGGCAGGTCGGACGGGACCCGCACCAGCGAATTGGCTGCCAGCACGGCGTACTGCGCGAACCCGGAGACGCCGAGATGGTGATGGACGGACCCGCCGGCATCGTGCAGTCGGCGCTCGCCGGACAGCAGCGTCCCCGCCGAGTTCGACTTGAAGCCGGGCTCGCACAGCGCCGGTCGCTCCGTCTCGCAGGGCTTGCAGTGCCCGCAGCTCGGCACGAACGCCGCCACGACGTGGTCGCCCCGTGTGAGGCCCGTGACATTGGCGCCAACCTGCTCGACGACGCCGGCCGCCTCGTGGCCGAGCACCATGGGCATCGGCCGCGGCCGGCTGCCGTCGATGACCGACAGGTCGGAATGGCAGAGCCCGGCCGCGCGGATCCGCACCAGCACCTCGCCCGGGCCCGGCGCGTCGAGCTCCACGTCCTCGATGCCGAGTGGCCGCGAGTCCACGAACGGTGCCTGCCGGCCCATCTCCCTCAACACTGCAGCTCGCACTTTCATGCCGACGAGCATACCGCGCGCGACGGGTCTAGGCTGCCTTGCCCTTGCGGCCCCAGGTGTAGAGTTGCGTGACCGCATAATTCCAGACGGCGCCGACCATCACGCCGGCCAGCGCGGCCAGGAACCATGTCGTTCTGGTCTGGAACAGGTAGGTCGCGATGCCGACGTTCGCCAGCGCACCGACTGAGCAGGCCGCGATGAAGCTCGCGAGGCCTCGCCACCAGGCCCGGCCGGCGAGGCGCATGTCGCGGTATGTCAGGATGTTGTTGATCGTGAAGTTGAAGACCATGGCCGTGGCGGTCGCGACCGACTGGGCAGGCCCGAAGCCGAGCCCGAGCGCTTTCAACAGGACCGCCAGGACCGCCATGTGCACGAGCACGCCCAGGCCACCCACCAACGCAAAGGCCAGGAAGCGGACGGGGATGTAGCGACCGACCGTCTTGTCGGCGAGCAGCATCCCGTACTCCCAGATCACCAGCTCATCGAGCTTGCTCTCGCCCGCGATTCGCTTGCGGAAGGAGAAGGGAACCTCCGCGATGCGCAGCTTCCCCGGGGCGCTCGCGAGGATGTCCAGCAGGATCTTGAAACCGAGACCGGAGAGGCGACGGACGCACGCATCGAGCACTTCCCGCCGCAGCATGAAGTACCCGCTCATGGGGTCCGATACCTGCGACGGCAAGACGAGGCCGCTGACCGCGGTCGCCATGCGGCTCATTCCGGCTCGCTGGCCGTCCCAGTCGCCCGTGCTGCCTCCCTTTGCATAGCGTGTTCCCACGACGATGTCCGCGGTGCCGGACCTAAGCAGCTCGAGCATGGCCGGCAGGATGGACTCGTCATGCTGCAGGTCGGCATCCATGACCGCGATGAACGGTGCCGCCGAGGCGAGCATGCCTTCGATGCACGCCGACGAAAGCCCCCTGCGCCCGACCCGCTGAACGCAGCGGACCCGCGGGTCGGTCCTCGCGATCGAGCGGACCAGCGCAGCGGTCGCGTCGGGCGAATCGTCGTCCACGAACAGGACCTCCCAGCCCGTGTCGCCAAGCACGGCCCGGAGTCGATCCAGCAGCTCGCGCACGTTGTCCGACTCATTGAAGGTCGGCACGACGATGGACAGCTCCAGGTTCGATTGCACCATTTGGGCGGGCGGGACCGTGACAGGCGCTGAAACCGCACCTGGACATATCGTAATGGACCTGCGGCGCACGTGGCGTCTGGCGCGCGCTGCATGACATGATGCCGGCGATCCCGGGGCATACCGAAAGTCCGCATGAATCCCGCCCAGTTGCCGCCCGAGACCGCGAGGTTCGCGCGAGTCCTCCCGTTCATCCTCGTCGGCGCGGCATGCCTGTTCAATGCGATCGCGTACCAAGCGGAGCTGCGCGGCGCGGCGCCCGAAATCAATGACGACGTTTTCCACCTCGGCCTGATCCAGCGGATGAACGCCGCCTGGGACGCGGGCGGAAACCCGCTCGACGCCTGGGTCGGCTACTGGGGCCAGGGGTTTCCGGTGCTGCGCTACTACCAGCACTTGCCTCACCTAGTCGTCGTGCTTGCATACCGGCTGCTGGGCGCAAGCGTCCCGCTGCACGTGGTCTACGACGCAGCCAGGCTGCTGATGCTGGCGCTGCTGCCACTGACCTTCTACCTCGGCAGTCGCCGCCTCGGTGCGGACCGGCTGACGGCGGCGTTCATCGCAGTCTGCACGCCGTTGCTGGGCGCGGATCCGACCCAGCATCACTTCCTCGGCTTTCAGCCACGATCTTTCCTGTGGTCGGGCGGAGGGCTCTTTGCGCAGCTGGCCGCGATGCTGCTATTCCCCCTCGCGCTCGGGACGGCGTCCCAGTCAGCGCTCGAAGGCCGCCGGTTCGCGCCCGCAATCGCGTGGCTGGGCGCCACCTGGCTGTCGCATGTCGTCCTGGGCTACACCGCGTGCCTGCTCGGCCTGGTCGTTCTGTTCCGTCCTGAAGCCAGGGGGCGCCGTCTGGAGGTCGCACTGCGCCTGGGCGGGATCTACGCGGGCGCAGCCATCGTCGCCGCCTACCTGCTGCTGCCGACGCTGCTCGAGGCCCAGTGGCTCTCGCATTCCATCTGGGAGCCCGCGGAATACTGGGACTCTTACGGTGCCCGACGCGTGCTCACGGCACTGGTGACCGGGGGCCTGCTCGACGGCAACAGGATCCCAGTGCTGACGGTGCTCGCCGGGCTTGGAGCGTTGCTCGCCGGCGGGTCGTGCCTGAAGCCGGTTCGCGAGGATCCCGGCTTCGCAACGGCTGCGCTGAGTATCTTCGCGCTGGGGCTCGTGTTGTTCTTCGGGCGGCCGACCTGGGGTGGACTGCTGAACCTGCTGCCTTTCTCGGTAAACCTGCCATTTCATCGATTCATCTGCGCCGTGCAGTTCGGCGGGCTGCTGCTGGCCGGGTTGGCGCTGGGGCGCCTCGCCGAACTGGCCTCCTGGTCGAGGAACGATCGCCGCGCGGCTTTGGCTGGCACTGCCGCCCTGGTCATCCTGAGTCCTGCCATTGCCTCGACGGCGACCTTTGCCGCCAGGAATTCCACGTGGATCGACGAGGCCGCCGAGTCCTGGTCAGCGGCCGGTGCTCCCCTTGAGGACGCGCTCGCCGACTTCAAGACGCTGGACCGCGCGATGCCGGGGCGAGGCTATGCGGGCACGAGCTGGAACTGGGGGCGCGACTTCAGGGTCGGTGGCGTCAATGCGTACCACCGCTGGTCAGCGCACGATCTTGCGGCAATCAGCTACATGTATCACACAATGGGGCTCAACTCGGACCTCGAGCCCGCGTTCGATCCGGCGCGACGCGACCACTTCGAGCTCTTCAACGTGCGCTACGTGCTCGCCGACGAGACGCGCGGCCTGCCACCCTTCGCGCGCCAACGGTTGACCGCAGCCGGACTCGTGTCCGGCCTGGTCGAAACGGAGGGCTACTTTGGCGTCGTGGGCAGCGCCGCTTTTTTCCGCCACATGGGGAACCAAGCAGGCCCGCTCCGCGAGTTGAATCGGGCCTTCATCGCCAGCGGCCGGCACGCCGAGGGCCGGTTCGTGCGGGTCGGCTGGCGACCCGGCGATGCGGCTTCGACCGGCGAACGGCCTCTTGCGACCGACGGTTCGCTCGACTTCGATGAACTGCCTGCCTGGAGGCGTCCGCGCGGCAGCGTCATTTCCAGCGGCGGTGACGGCGATCTTTATCACGCACGGGTCCGGCTCGAAGACCCTGGGATCATCCTGTTCCGGATGACCTACCATCCGAACTGGACGGCGGAACTTGACGGCGAGGCGGTCGATACCGTCATGCTTTCGCCGGGCTACATCGGCGTCCAGGCGCCACCCGGAGACCATGCCCTGACGATGACCTATCACTCGCCGGGATGGACCCGCGGACTGCCGTGGCTGGGCCTCGGTTTCCTCGGGCTCGTCGCCCTCGCCGATGCGCGACGCCGTCCGATCACTGCGGCGCAGTGACCCTCGATTACCGGAGCGCACATGAACGAATCGAGTGAACGCGAACTGCCGACACGCCGCGGCGAATTCCGCGTGCTGCGCACGATCACGACGCGCTGGCACGACAACGACCACTACGGCCACGTCAACAACGTCGTCTATTACGCGTACTTCGACACGGCCGTGAACGGCTACCTGATCGAGGCGAGCGGCACGGACATCCGCGACCTGCCGGCGATCGGCATCGTCGCCGAGACGAGCTGCCGGTTCCTGCGTGAGCTGTCGTTCCCGGACACCGTCTATGCGGGGCTCGCGCTCGAGAAGCTCGGCAACTCGAGCGTGATTTACCGGATCGGGCTGTTCCGCAACGAGGAAACCGAGCCTGCGGCGCTCGGCCGCTTCGTGCACGTCTACGTGGATTCGGCGACGCGGCGGCCGGTGCCGGTGCCGGCGCCGATCCGCGCGGCGCTGACCGCGCTCGACGAAGGCTACGTCGGCTTCTGCGCGTTACCGTGACGTGATCGGGACGTGGCCAGGCTGCGCTGCGACCCGGGCGCACCAGCGCCGGATCGCGGGGTAGCTGTCGAGCGAGAAGCCACCCTCGGGCGCCACGTGCGTGTAGCCGTAGAGCGCGATGTCGGCCAGCGAATATCGGCCGCCGACCAGGAAATCGCGCCCGGCCAGCCCCTCCTCGAGCACGGCCAGCGCCGCGTGTCCGTTGCGTCGTTTCTCACCCAGCTTCTCACCGAGTTCCGCCTCGCTCCTGCCGAGCGACGCTATCCAGAACCGCGCCGTGCCGATGTTGGGCTCGAGGTTGTATTGCTCGAAGCACATCCACTGCCACATGCGCGCGCGATCGAGTCGGTCTTCCGGCACCAGCGGCGAGCCCTCGGCGAGATAACTGATGATCGCGTGGCTCTCCGACAGGAACCCCTGGCCGGGAATCTCGAGCAACGGGATGCGGCCGTTCGGGTTCTTCGCCAGGAACTCCGGCGTGCGCGTCGCGCCCTGCTTGATGTCGAGCTCGACCAGCTCGTACGGCAGGCCGAGCTGGCGCAACACCAGCCGCACCTTGTAGCCGTTGCCCGATGGCAGGTAGTCGTAGAGCCGGTAACTCACGACTCGAGGATCTCCTTGCCCTTCTGGATCGCAAGCGCGCCGCTGCGGACGACCTCGAGCACCTCGCCGAAATTGGCGATCTCGGCCATGAACCGGTTGTTCTCGGCCTCGTTGCTGGTCAGTTCGATCGTGAAGCTGTCCGCGGCATCCCAGAGCACGCGCCCGCCGGCCCGCTGCGAGGCCGACCACAGCGAGCCGACCTGTGTGGCCTTCGCCTTGACCTTGATCAGCAGCAGCTCACGCTCGAAGTGCTCCGCGCGGGTCACGTCCTCGACGTCCACGACGTCGACGAGCTTGAGCAACTGGTTCGAGATCTGCTGGATGACCGCGTCGTTGCCGGTCGTCACCACCGTCAGGCGCGACACGGTCGGGTCGTCGGTCGGCGCCACGCTGAGCGATTCGATGTTGTAGCCGCGCGTCGAGAACAGTCCAGCGACGCGGTTCAGCGCGCCAACCTCGTTCTGCAGCGTCACGGAGATGATGTGTCGTCGGCCTAGCACTGTGCACCCGCCTGCGGGAAATGTCCGCTCTGATACGTTAAGCGAATGAATCTAATGGCATTTTCGGCGATCGGCGCCGGTCCGATTACGACCCCAGCATAGGTGAAGCTGCGGGGGGCGGCCAGATGGACGGGTGCCGGCATCGCTGATAGTCTCCGTTGCAGCGCAGCATGAACGCAAGAGCCGTCGCCCGGCAGGAAATCGCCGTGAATTACAGTCGTGCCGTCGCGGGCCCCGCCCGCCACCCGAAAGCCGGCCAGGTCATGACCGGCGCCGAGATCATCGTGCAGGTGCTGGCCGACGAGGGCGTCGACACGATCTTCGGCTACAGCGGCGGCGCCATCCTGCCGACGTACGATGCGGTGTTCCGCCACAACCGGGAGCACGCGGGTGCGGGTGGCGCGAGCCCGATGCCGCTGATCGTCCCGGCGAATGAGCAGGGCGCCGGCTTCATGGCGGCGGGTTACGCGCGGGCGAGTGGTCGCGTCGGCGTCTGCCTGGTCACCTCCGGGCCGGGCGCGACCAATACCGTCACGCCGGTACGCGACTGCGCCGCTGACTCCGTGCCGATCGTCGTGATCTGCGGCCAGGTGCCGACGGCCGCGATCGGCAGCGATGCGTTCCAGGAAGCGCCGGTCGCGAACATCATGGGCTCGGTGGCCAAGCACTGCTTTCTCGTCACCGACCCGACGCGACTCGAGGCAACGATTCGGACGGCTTTCGAGATTGCGCGCACCGGCCGGCCCGGACCGGTCGTCATCGACATCCCGAAGGACGTGCAGAACTGGCAGGGGGCCTTCCAGGGTGAGGGGCACCTCGACGTGCGCGGCTACCGCCAGCGCATGGACGCGCTGCATGCCAACGTCGTCGACGAGGACGAGTGCGCCGCGTTCTTCGCGATGCTGGGCGAAGCGGAGCGGCCGCTGATCTATGCCGGTGGCGGCGTCATTCACGCCGAGGGCTCCGCGGCGCTGCGCGCATTCGCGGGCGATCTAGGCATCCCCGTCGTCACGACGCTGATGGGCATCGGCGCCTTCGACACGACGCATCCGCTGGCAATGCGCATGCTCGGCATGCACGGCGCCGCGTTCGCCAACTACGCGGTCGACGATTGCGATTTCCTGATTGCGCTCGGCGCGCGCTTCGACGACCGGGTCGCCGGCGTGCCGTTGCGCTTCGCCCCGAACGCGAAGCGGATCGCGCACATCGACGTGGACGCCTCCGAGATCAACAAGGTCAAGCGCGTGCAGTGGAGCCACGTGGGCCAGTTGCCGCCGGCGCTCGCGGCGCTCGGCGCGCACGCGAAGCGAACGGATTTCGCGCGCGACTGGTCGGCGTGGCACCACCACCTCGACGCGCTCAAGCAGCGTCACGCGATGGCGTACGACCGCGAGAGCCCGGCGATCCAGCCGTACTACGTGATCGAGGAAATCAACCGGCACACGCAGGGCAAGGCGCTGATCGCGACAGGCGTGGGCCAGCACCAGATGTGGGCCGCGCAGTACTTCGATTTCCGCGAGCCGCGGCTGTGGCTCACCTCGGGCAGCATGGGCACGATGGGTTTCGGGTTGCCGGCCGCGATCGGCGCGCAGTTCGCCTGTCGCGACAAGCTGGTGATCGACATCGACGGCGACGCCAGCATCCGCATGAACCTGGGCGAGCTCGAGACGGTCACGACCTACGACCTGCCGGTCAAGGTCGTCGTGCTGAACAATTTCGGCGACGGCATGGTCAAGCAGTGGCAGAAGCTGTTCTTCAAGGGACGGCTGTCGGCCAGCGACAAGTCGCTGCACAAGAAGGACTTCGTCAAGGCCGCGCAGGCCGACGGCTTCCGCTACGCGGTGCGACTCGACCGCAAGGAGGACGTGCCGCGCGTCGTCAAGGAGTTCATCGAATTCCAGGGACCGGCGTTCCTCGAGGTGATCATCGATCCGGACGCGGGTGTCTACCCGATGGTCGGCCCCGGGCAGTCGTACGACGAAATGATCACGGGCGACTTCATCGCCTCGCGCCACAAGGCCGAGGCCAAGGAGCCCGGCGCGTCGGAGATGTTCTAGCTCGGTGGACCACGCCGCGCCCGCAAAGCAACCGACCTTCACCGAAGCCGCGCGCTTCTGGCTCAAGCTCGGCTTCATCTCGTTCGGCGGGCCCGCCGGCCAGATCGCGATCATGCACCGCGAGGTCGTCGACCGGCGGCGCTGGCTCGACGAGAGTCATTTCACTCGCGCGCTCAACTTCTGCATGCTGCTGCCGGGCCCCGAGGCGCTGCAGCTCGCGATTTACCTGGGCTGGCGGTTGCACGGCATCCGCGGCGGTCTGGTCGCGGGCCTCGGCTTCATCGTGCCGGCGATCGTGCTGCTGCTCGGCCTCTCGTGGCTCTACGCGAGCTACGGCACCCTGCCGGCCGCCCAGGGACTGCTGCTGGGCCTGAAGGCCGCCGTCGTGGCACTCGTGCTGCAGGCGCTGGTCAAGATCGGGCGCCGGGCGCTCGGTACGCCGTTGCACGTCGGACTGGCCATCGCTGCGTTCGTCGCGCTGCAGTTCCTGCGCGTGCCGTTTCCCGTGATCGTGCTCGTCGCCGCGGTGGTGGGCTTGGCCTCGGCTTGGCGCGCACCGCGGCCGGCACGAATCGCGGCAACGTCGGGGAAACAGGCCGGCCAGACGCTGCGTGTTGCCGTCGTCGGCGTCGTGTTGTGGTTGGTTCCGTTGCTCGCAGTCGCCACGGCCCTGGGGCCGCACTCGCTGTGGAGCCGCGTCTACCTGTTCTTCACGCAAGCGGCGCTCGTCACCTTCGGTGGTGCCTACGCCGTGCTCGGGTACGTCACTCAGCACCTCGTGCAGAACCTCGGCTGGGTCACGGCACAGCAGTCAGTCGCAGGACTCGCGCTCGCGGAGACGACTCCGGGGCCGCTCGTCATCGTGCTGCAGTTCATGGGTTTCATGGCCGGCTGGAACAACCCGGCGCCACTCGAGCCCGCGACGGCTGCGATCCTGGCCGCGCTGCTGGCATCCTGGGCGACATTCCTGCCGTCGTTCGTGTTCATCTTCCTGGGCGCGCCACACCTCGAACGCGTGACGCGCGAGCCACGGGTCTCCGCGGCGCTGGCTGCGATCACCGCGGCCGTCGTCGGCATCATCGCGACGCTCGGCGTGCTGCTGGCGCGCGTGGTGATCCTGCCCGCCGGGCTCGCAGGCGGAGTGGGCTGGGGCGCCCTGGCGCTCGCGGTGGTGGTCTGGATCCTGCTCGCGCGAAACCGTCTCGACCTGCTGTGGATACTGGCGCTGGCCGCGCTCGGCGGCCTCGCCCTGCAGGTATTCGGTCTGGGTTGAGGGATCGAATCAGCGTGCGGCTTCGAGCAGCGCGTCAATTTTCGCCGCGATCACTTCATATGGCTGCGCGCCGGAAATCTTCTCGCCCTGGAACTGGCCATCGACCAGCCGGCCGATCAGGAAGGTCGGCGTCGACGTGATCCCATTGGCACGTGCGAGATCGATGCCCTCGCGCACCCTGGCCGTCTGGCGTTCGTCGCTGCGGCAGGTGGCGAACTTCTCCAGGTCGAGGCCGAACTTCCGGGCCAGCTCGGCATACGGTTCCTCACGGAGCTTCGACTGGCCCGCGAACAGCGCTTCGCGGAACTCCCAGAACCGGCCCTGTTCGCCGGCGCAGCGCGCGGCCACGGCCGCCGGGACCGCGAATCTGTGGTTGGGCAGCGGCAGGTCCTGTGAGGCGAAGCGCACCCGCCCGGTGTCGATGTAATTCCGTCGCAGCTCTGGGAACGTCTGCGTCGCGAAGCGGGCGCAGTACGGGCATTGCAGGTCCGTGAACTCGATGATCGTGACCGGCGCGTCCTCGGGGCCCAGCACGTTGAAGGGCTGAGTGGGCGCAGCGGTGCCCGCCGCGTCGGTCGCCGGCGCGGCGGTGCAGCCGCCCAAGGCGAGGAGGAGGGCGATGGTCAGGGTCGCAGAGACGCGCATGCAGGTGTTCCGTGGTATCGGCCGGACTTCGTGCAGATTGCCGGTCGCCCAGTCCGTGCACAAGGCCGGCCGAATCCGAACTACCGCAAACTGCGATCCACCTCGCTAACATGGATGTCTTGCGGACGACCTGGAGCGAGCGATGAAATACCTGCACACGATGGTTCGCGTGACCGATCTCGATGCGTCCCTGCGCTTCTATTGCGACGCGCTCGGCCTGCGCGAAGTGCGCCGCTACGACAACGAGCAGGGCCGCTTCACGCTGGTCTTCCTCGCCGCGCCCGGCGATGAGGCCGCGCAGGTCGAGCTGACCTACAACTGGGATCCCGAGCAATACGGCATCGGTCGCGCGTTCGGGCACCTCGCGTACCAGGTGGACGACATCTACGCGGCGTGCCAGCGCCTGATGGACCACGGCGTCACGATCAATCGTCCGCCGCGCGACGGGCGCATGGCGTTCGTGCGTTCGCCGGACGAGATTTCCGTCGAATTGCTGCAGAAGGGCGCGGCGCGGCCGCTGCAGGAGCCGTGGACGAGCATGCCGAATACCGGCGCGTGGTGACGCGAGTCAGTTCCGGAGTTTGGCGAGCAGCGAGGCCTCGGCCTCGAGCGTGAGGCCGGCCTGCAGCTTGTCGCGTTCCGCGGGTGGGCGCGCGCGATGCCAATCGAGCGTGGCGCGCACCGTGTCCTCGAGCGGCGTGAAGCGCAGGCCTGCGGCGACCGCGCGAGCGGAACTGACGAGCGCCGCACCGGCCGTGGGCCCGACCGGCGGTCGCCAGATCGGCAGGCCGGGTCCGTCGAGCACGCCTTGAGCCTTGAGGAATTCGACGTCGGCCCAGTGCACTTGCGTTCTGGCTCCCGTGACCGTGCGGCTCGTGTCGAGCAGATGCCCGATCGTCGCGAAGCCCGGCGGCGAGCAAGCGTTGAACACGCCCGGATGCGGAGTCGCGGCGCACGCGATCACGAAGCGCGCGAGATCGCGCACGTCAAGGTACTGGATCGGATCGTCTGGCGTGCCGGGGGCGAGCATGTCGCCGCCCTGCGACATGCGCCAGGGCCAGTACGTGAACCGGTCGGTGTCGTCGCCGGGACCCACGAGGAACGTGGGCCGCACGATCGTGTAGCGACCGTCGAAGTCGGCCCGCACGACGCCCTCGCAGAGCGCCTTCAGCCCGCCGTAGGTGTCCCTGCGCACTTCCTCGACGGTTGGGTCGGCGAGCACCTTGAGCGGCGCATCCTCGGTCACGCCCGGTGTGGAAAGATCCGCATACACCGCGACCGTGGAGATGAACAGGTAGTGGCGCACCCGCTCGCGCAGCAACTCGGTGGTCAGGCGCACGTGCCGCGGCACGTAGCCCGAGTTGTCGATGACCACGTCCCAGTCGCGGCCCTTGAGTGAATCGAGCTGGCCATCGCGGTCGCCGAGCAGCGTCTCGACGCCGGGCGTCGGCTGCGCCTGGCTCTTGCCGCGATTGAAGAGCGTCACCGCGTGACCGTGCGCCAGCGCCTCGCGGACGAAGTGCGGGCCGATGAAGCCGGTGCCGCCGAGGATCAGGATGCGCAGCGCGCCGTCGCGCGCAGGCTTGACGGGCTCGCTGCGCGCGAGGCTCGCGGGAACGGCGAGTGCCGCCGCCGACAACAGAAGTTCGCGCCTGTTCATGCTCACCGCCCCTGTTCGATTACCACCGAGCGCCGACGATACGCGGCTCGGGCTCGAGGCGCACGCCGAACCGCTGCTCCACCGAGTCCACGACACGCCGCGCCAGCGCCAGCAACTGCGCGCCGCTCGCATCGCCGTGGTTCACGAGCACCAGTGCGTGCTGCGCCGAAATGCCGGAGTCGCCGTCTCGATGTCCGCGCCAGCCGCAGCTTTCGATCAACCAGGCGGCCGAAAGCTTGCTGTAACCCTCGCCGGCTGGATACACGGGCACCTGTGGATGTGCGGCACGGATCCGGGCCGCGAGCGCAGCATCGACGACCGGGTTCTTGAAGAAGCTGCCGGCATTGCCGATCACGGCCGGATCCGGCAGCTTACGTCGCCGCAGCCGACGCACCGCATCGGCCACCTGCTGCGGCGTCGGATCCGCGGTGACGCCCTGAGCCGCGAGTTCCTCGCGGACGCCGGCGTAGTCGAGCCGCGGACGAGCTTCGCGCGCGAGACGGAACTCGACGGCGGTGACGATCCATCGTTCGGGTTCGCGCTTGAACGCGCTGTCGCGATAGGCGAACGCGCACTGCCGCGCATTCAGTCGGTCGAACCGGGCGGCCTGCCGATCCCACGCCTCGACGGTTTCGATCGACTCCGCGACCTCCGCGCCGTAGGCGCCGATGTTCTGGATCGGCGCGGCGCCGACGAGCCCGGGGATCAGCGCCAGGTTTTCGAGCCCGGCGAGGCCGCGAGCCAGCGTCCAGTCGACCAGTGCGTCCCAACCGGAGCCGGCTTCAGCCCGTACGAGCGCCGTCGAGCCGTCGTCGTCGAGTACGCGCACGTCGTCGAACGCCGTGCGCAGGATCAGGCCCGGGAAGTCCGCGGCGAACAGCACGTTGCTGCCTTCGCCGAGCACCATCACCGGCGCGCCCCTCACGGCGGGTAAGGCGAGCACGGCGGGGATTGCCGCGGCATCGCGCACCTCGGCCAGCCGCTGCGCACTCGCCACCACACCGAACGTGTTGAGCGGGGCGAGCGCGGCGTGCTCGACGAGCGTGTAAGCCTCGGGCATCAGTGGCTCTGCATCCGGCGCTCAGTCGAGCTCGTAGAGCACGACTAGGTGGCCGTCCGGGTCGGTGAACGCGAGCTCACGGAAGTCGTGGCCCTCGACGGTATTCGAGCGGCGCGGCTCGACGACGTCCAGGCCGGCTGCCCTCAGCCGCGCGTGCACCTCGTCGAAGTCCTCGACGCGGATGACCGGCGTCGAGGACACGATCGGGCCCGGTGCCGGCAGGTCGATTCCGGTGACCTCGGTCAGTGCCAGCGCGCGAACCTCGGTCGCACTGTCGAGCGTGCAGAAGCGCAGCTTCGCCTGCGCCGGCAGGCGGAAGACCGGATACGAGTACGACTGCGGGCTCGACTGCGTCACCTTCGCGTTGCGGAAACCGAGGATGTCGCGGTAGACGGCGAGCGAGCGGTCGAGATCGCGCACCAGCAGGTTGACGCGCTTCAGTGCCACCTCGCGCGCCGCGGCCTCGTCGGCAGCGTGGGCCGGGCCGCAGGCGAGCGTGCACGCGAGCACCATGACCCATGCGACACAGGGGGAGGCGAGGGCACCGTACAGCTTCATGCAGGTCTCCGGGCGGCTGGGTCCGCGAGCTTGCCACTGCCGACGCGGTTCCGTCACTATGCCGCGGCCACGGAGTTGAACGGCATGAACGACCCTGCAACGAGCGCCCCCGGCCTCGGCCGACCCGAGGAGGCGCGCGCTTTCCTCGAGCGCAATCCGGACATCGAGGCGGTGCAGCTCGTGATCACCGACGCGAACGGCGTCGGCCGCGGCAAGAACATTGCGCGTGAGGAACTCGACGCGCTCTACGGCCCAGGCCGCAACGTCGCGGGGTCGATTCTCGGCCTCGACGTGACCGGCGAGGACGTCGAGGAGACGGGTCTCGTCTGGTCGGTCGGCGACGCGGACCAGTGCTGCCGGCCGATCGCCGGCTCGCTCGAGCGCGCGACGTGGCTCACGCGCCCGACTGCGCAGGTGCTTGGCACGATGTTCGAGCTCGACGGCCAGCCGGCGCGGGCCGATCCGCGCCACGTCCTTGCACGGGTCGTGAACCGCTTGCAGTCGCATGGGCTGACGCCGGTCGTCGCGGTCGAGCTCGAGTTCTACCTGTTGCAGCGGGAGGCGGACGGGCGGCTGCAACCCGCGCGCGGGCTGTTGTCGGGCGCGCGCAGCACGCGCATCGACGCCTACGGGCTCGGCCGCCTCGACGACATGTCGCCGCTGTTCGACGATCTCTACGCGGCGGCGCGCTCGCTCGGCCTGCCAGTGCGCACGTTGATGTCCGAGTACGCGCCCGGCCAGTTCGAGATCACGCTCGAGCATCGCGCCGACGCGCTGCGCGCGGTGGACGAAGCCGTGATGTTCAAGCGGGCCGTGCGCGGCGTCGCGGCCCGACACGGCTGCATTGCCTGCTTCATGGCCAAGCCGTTCACCGAGCTCGCAGGCGCGGGAATGCACCTGCACGCGAGCCTCGCGGACGCCACAGGTCGCAACGTGTTCGCCCACGAGGCTCCGGCCGGATCGCCGCTGCTGCGGCACGCGATCGGCGGCCTGCGCGAGACGATGGCCGACGGCATGGTGGTGTTCGCGCCGCACGCCAATTCCTATCGCCGCTTCCGCGCGATGAGCTACGCGCCCGTCGCCGCAAGCTGGGGCGTCAACAATCGCACGGTCAGCCTGCGTGTTCCGGCGGGTCCGCCGTCGAGCCGGCACGTCGAGCACCGTGTCGCCGGCGCGGACGCGAACCCGTACCTCGTCGCCGCCGTCGTGCTCGCGGCGATGCTGCGCGGCCTCGAACGCAAGTCCGATCCGGGCCCGCCCATCGAGGGCAATGGCTACGCGCAGACGACGGCGGGCGGGCTGCCGACTCAATGGCACGTCGCGCTAGAGCGTGCTGCGCAGTCGGATTTTCTCGTCGACGCGCTCGGCGCAGGCTTTCTCGACGTGTTCCTCGCGCTGAAGCGTCGCGAGTGCGAAAAGTTCGGCGCGCTCGTGACGGACCGCGACTACGCGTGGTACCTCGACAGCGTCTGAACGCACGCGACATAAGCCGG
>Ga0209391_10000580_pt1 | contig 17567 bp, 20 predicted proteins | sample PPLLak3March2015_FD_187246 | JGI IMG/M metagenome (GOLD analysis project Ga0209391, IMG submission 187246) | Freshwater sediment microbial communities from Prairie Pothole Lake near Jamestown, North Dakota, USA - PPLs Lake P7 Core (1) Depth... | ecosystem: Environmental > Aquatic > Freshwater >... | reverse complement strand
TGGTCAAGTGTCGGGCGAGATCAGCTCCGGGCGTGATCAGACTGCGGTGCGTCTGGGCGCCACTGGTGGACTGGCGCTCGCCGACGGGCATTTGTTTGTCACCCGCCGCCTCGATGAGAGTTTCGCTGTGGCCGAGGTTAAGGGTTATGGCGGTGTCGGGATCGGCCTGGGCGGCCAGGTGCTCTCCCGTACCGACGCCGAAGGCATCGCGCTGATTCCCCGCATGATGGCCTACCAGGAAAACTCCGTGCGCGTCGATCCGAATGAACTGCCGATGAGCGCGGAACTCGATTCGATCGAGCAGATCGCGGTGCCGCCGTGGCGCAGCGCGGTGAAAGTGGTGTTTCCGGTGCGCACCGGCCGCGGCGCCCTGCTCAGGATCGTATTCGATGACGGCGATGTCGCCCCCGCCGGTGCAATTGCGAAGATCAAGGGCGACAGCCAGGAATTTTATGTGGCGCGGCGCGGTGAGGCTTTTGTCACCGGGCTGCAAACGACCAATCGCGTGATGCTAGACTGGAAACGTCAGCAATGCGAATTCGAGGTGACGCTGCCCGCGGAAACGCCGGATGAAATTCCGCGGGTGGGGCCATTGCTTTGCACAGGGGTGACACGATGAGTTTGAAATGGATGCGGTTGCTGCAGCTTGCGATACTGCTTGTTTTGACTGCCGGTGCTGCGCAAGCGCAGACCTTCATCTGCAGCCTGGGCGCTGCGCCTAACGTCAACCTGACTTATTCGAGTGCAAGCAACACTTCGATCGCGCGATCCGTGACGGTGACTTGCGTCAAAACGTCGGGCGGTGGGCCGAGGACGATAAACTATACCGTGACGCCCAACAACGGATTGAACGCCAGCGGTGCGCAGAACCGCGCCGCGCTGGGGGGGCAATTTATCAATTACGATATCTATACGGCCGCTGCCTGCGCTGTGCCATGGACCGGTTCGGGCAGCATCGCCATGCCCGGTGGTGGTGCTGGTGCTATACGCAGTCAAACGCTGACTTACTTCGGTTGTGTTCCGGCGAGCCAGCCTGGATTGCCTGCTGCGGGAACCTACAATGACACCGTAAGCTTGCAGCTCGCTGTTTCGACCGCAGGTGTAACCATTACCGGCACGAATCCGCGAACTTTTCAGACCAATATAACGGTCAATGCCACCTGCGTTATGGCAACGCCGCAAGGAGTGGCACAGTTGCCTGGAACCATCGCTTTTGGCACTTACACCGCATTTCAGGCCACTGCGAAAACGGCCAATACGACATTCGTCACGACTTGCACCAATCTGACGCCGTACACGCTGTCGCTTGATGCCGCCAGTGGTGTGGTGAGCGGCCTGAATTATTCGCTGTTATTGAACACCAGTGCCAGCGGTGGCATGCATCCGTTCGGGCCCGTCCCGGGTACGGGTTCCGCACAAACCTACTACATCAACGGCACCATGCCCGCGAATCAGGCGGGCAGCTGTGCTGGTGCCAGCTGCGCGGGAAGCAACGTGCATACCTTGACGGTCACTTACTGATCGGTCTAAGGGAATCACCACGGGAATCACCGCCCGCTCACCGGGCCGTCCCCCGGTTTTGGGCAGGACGCACAGGTGTTTGCCGCCATCCAGCAGCTACGTTGATGAATATCGTTCATCTACCTTGCGGTTGCTGCTGCTGCCGGCGACAGTGCGCGCGATGACCCAACCGGTGACCGTTGCTGCGCCGGCGCGTTTCAGATTGCGCGCCAGTTCGCTGAGCGTCGCCCCGGTGGTCAGCACATCGTCGACCACGGCGACGTGGCAGCCTGCTACTCCGCCTTCGACGACAAAAGCGCCGCGGATGTTTTTGCGGCGTTCTTTCCACGGCAAACGGGTTTGCGGCGCAGTGTCGCGCGTCTTGCTGCAAAGCTGGGCATTGACCTGCACCTTCATTTGCCGTCCCAGCACGCGCGCCAGTTCCAGCGCCTGGTTGAATCCGCGTTCACGCATGCGCTGTGCTGTCAGCGGAACCGGCACGATCAGGTCTGGACGCTGCAGTACGCGATCGGCCAGCAACGAGGCCAGCGCGGATCCCGCGACCAGCCGTCCGCTGTATTTGTAGGCCTGGATCAGGCTGTCCAGCGGAAAGGCGTAACGACAGGTTGCGACCACGTGGTCGTAATGCGGCGGTTCGGCGATGCAGCGTCCGCACAGCCCGGGGGCAGGCAGGGGATGCGCACAGCTGCTGCACTGGTTGGCGTCCAGCCAGGGCAGGTCTGCCCGGCAACCGGCACAAATATTGGATATTGACGCGGATGCACCGCAGAACAGGCATGGCGACGTCAGTTGCTGACGCCACCAAACCCTGCAGTTGTTAAGTGCAGCGGTTACTGAATTTGACAAAAGTCCAGGCATCTGCGACCATTATATTTGTAAGTATTTGTTTTTATTGATATTTTTTAATCAGATTAAAAATTAAGGCCAAACCTGTGGATACCCTAGCTGCCATTCACCTCAACGAACAAGGCAAGACTCCTGCCGACACCCGGCGCTGGACGGTGGCTGCCATCGAAGCGCTGTTTGCGCTGCCGTTCAATGACCTGCTGTTTCGCGCGCAACAAGTGCATCGCGCGCATTTCGACCCGAACGCCGTGCAGCTGTCGACGCTGCTGTCGATCAAGACCGGTGGCTGTGCCGAAGATTGCGGGTATTGCCCGCAGGCGGCGCGTTACCACACCGGCGTTGAAAACCAGGACATCCTGTCTGTGGATGAAGTGGTCGCAGCGGCGCGCGCGGCACAGGAACATGGCGCGACGCGTTTTTGCATGGGCGCTGCATGGCGCGGACCAAAACAGCGCGATCTCGACAAGGTGGTGGCGATGGTCAAGGCTGTGCGCGGCCTCGGCATGGAAACCTGCGCGACGCTGGGCATGCTGAAACCCGGTCAGGCCGACCAGTTGCGCGATGCCGGTCTGGATTACTACAACCACAACATTGATACCGCCGCCGACAATTACAAAAACGTGATCACCACACGTGATTACGATGATCGCATCGACACCCTGGAACAGGTGCGTGATGCCGGACTGCATGTCTGCTGCGGCGGCATCGTCGGCATGGGCGAAACCCGCAAGGCACGGGCGACGCTGATCGCGCAACTGGCCAACATGGAGCCGTACCCGGAATCGGTGCCGATCAACAACCTGGTGCAGGTGCCGGGCACGCCTTTGCATGGCACGGAGGCGCTGGATCCGCTGGAATTCGTGCGCACCATCGCCTGCGCGCGCATCACCATGCCCAAGGCCATGGTGCGGCTGTCGGCCGGCCGCCAGGAAATGGGCGATGCGATCCAGGCACTGTGTTTCCTCGCCGGCGCGAATTCGATTTTTTATGGTGAAAAACTTTTGACCACCGGCAATCCCGACGTCAAAAACGATCAGGAACTGTTTGCACGACTGGGTTTGCAGGCGATGAATCCTGCCACAGCGCAATAAACGTTCTGGTTTTGAGCATTTCCCCTTGTCACTGCATGATGAAGTGGCCAATAAGGCGGCCAACAAGTTGGCCAATGAGCTGGCTGCAGAGTTGGAGGCGCGCGATTCGCAGGGCCTGCGTCGCAGGCGCCGCCTGCTGACGACGCCGCAGCGCGCGCGCGTCAACGTCGACGGCCGTGAGTACATCGCCTTCTGTTCCAACGATTATCTGGGACTCGCCGCCGATCCGCGGCTGGCGGCGGCAGCGAAGTCAGGCATAGACCGTTACGGTGTCGGCGCCGGCGCCTCGCACCTGATTCTCGGCCACAGCAGCGCGCACCATGAGCTGGAGGCGGCATTGGCTGCGTTTGTCCGCCTGCCACGGGCCTTGCTGTTTTCAACGGGTTATATGGCCAACATGGGCGTGGTCAGTGCGCTGGCCGGGCGTGGCGATGCGGTCTTCGCCGATCGCCTGAACCATGCTTCGCTGAACGATGCTGCACTCGTGTCGCGCGCTGCGTTCAAACGGTACGCACACAACGACCTGGCCGCCTTGGAACGCCTGCTGCAGAACACGCCGGCGAGCCGGCGGCTGGTGATCGTCGACGCGGTGTTCAGCATGGATGGCGATATTGCGCCGGTACCGGCGCTTCTGGAACTCTGTATACGCTATGACGCTTACCTGCTGATTGATGATGCCCACGGCTTCGGCGTGCTTGGTGCGCAGGGTCGTGGCACGCTCGCGCATTTTGGTATTACATCGGAACGGGTGATTTACATGGCAACGCTGGGCAAGGCCGCCGGGGTTTCCGGTGCTTTTGTCGCCGGCAGCGAAGCGTTGATCGAAAGCCTGGTGCAGAACGCCCGCACTTATATTTACACCACGGCCACACCGCCGCTGCTGGCGCAGGCACTGCTCGCCAGCCTGCAGGTCATCGAACAGGAGGACTGGCGGCGCGATCGTTTGCGTGAACTGGTTGCCCAATTGCAGCGTGAACTGACGGGTGGTCTCTGGCGCTTGTTGCCGTCGGATACGCCGATCCAGCCGCTGCTGGTTGGCGGCAATGCCGAAGCGCTGGACTTGTCGGCGCGACTCGCTGATCAAGGCCTGCTGGTGCCTGCGATCCGGCCGCCAACAGTTCCGCAGGGCACGGCGCGGCTGCGTATTTCGCTGTCTGCAGACCACAGTGCCGCTGACGTGAAGCGCCTGACCGCGGCATTGCTGCAAGCGGCATGAGCGTCTTGCCGCTGGTGTTGCTGCATGGCTGGGGCACCCATGCCGGGGTATGGGCCGACGTGATCGCTCGGCTGGATCTGGGCCTTGCGGTATTCGCTCCGGACTATCCCGGGGGTGAAGTGGCTGGTTCCGCAGCAGCTTGCACGATTGAGGCGGCTGTTGATGAACTTGCGGCGATTGCGCCGGAGCGTTGCGTGGTTGCCGGCTGGTCGCTGGGCGGTCAGCTTGCGCTGGTGTGGGCGCGCCGCCATCCGCAACAGGTCGCGCGGGTGGCCCTGATCGCCAGCACTCCGTGCTTTGTCAGCGCGCCGGACTGGGCGCATGGCATGGCCACCGCTACGCTCGCGGGTTTCGCCGCAGAACTTGCCGCCGATCCGGCGGCGACCTTGCGGCGCTTCCTGTTGCTCGAAACACGGGATGATGCGCAGGCGCGTGCCGTCGCGCGCCGGCTTGATGCGGCGCTGTCTGCGCGGCCCCCGGCTGACCGTGATGTGCTGGCACGGACGCTGGACTGGCTGCGCGATATCGACTTGCGTGCGGTGTTGCCGGACATACGGCAAAAAGTGCTGGTGCTGCATGGCGACCGGGATCGTATTACTCCGCCGGCCGCCGGTGAATATCTTGCGGCACATCTGCCGCAGGCGCGGCTGGTGACGCTGTCAGGGGCTGCGCATGCACCATTTATTTCCTATCCCGATGCGGTATGCAAATTGATGACCGATTTCTGCAATGAGCGATAATCCCTTACTCGACAAACGCGTAGTGCGCCGATCTTTCGATCGCGCTGCGGCCACCTATGATGCAGCGGCGGTGTTGCAGCACGAGGTGTGCCGGCGCAGCCTGGGGCGGCTGGATTTCATCCACCATGCCCCGCTCCGCATCCTTGATGCCGGTTGCGGCACCGGCAATGCCTGGCGCGGCCTGGCGGCACGTTATCCGGGCGCACGTCTGGTCGCACTGGACCTGGCGCCGGGCATGCTGCGCCAGGCGGGTGCCGCTGTGGCCTGGCATCAACGCCTGCTGGGTCGGGCACCGGCCGCGATATGCGGCGACCTGGAACAACTGCCGCTGGCGGCAGACTGTATCGACCTGGCCTGGAGCAACCTCGCCTTGCAGTGGGTGAATGCGCTGCCTCAGGCTTTTGCTGAAATGCGTCGCGTGCTGGCGCCGGGCGGGCTGTTCATGTTCACCACCTTTGGTCCGGATACGCTGAAAGAATTACGCGCGGCACAGGCCGGAACCGACAACCATACACATGTCAGCGGTTTTATTGACATGCATGACATCGGCGATCTGCTGGTACAGGCTGGTTTTGCCGACCCGGTGATCGACATGGAAATATTTACGCTGACATATCCGGATCTGAAGTCGGTGATGCGCGATTTGAAGGCCATCGGTGCACGCAACGCGGCTGCAGACCGGCCTCCGGCCTTGTCGGGCAAGGCCTGGCTGGAAGAAGTGACGCGAAATTACGAGCCCTTGCGTCGTGATGGCAAATTGCCTGCGACCTTCGAAGTCGTTTACGGCCACGCCTGGTGCCCTGCTCAGAGGCTGGGTCCCGGTGGCCGCCCGGTGATTGACATCAAACCCGTGGGCGGCGCCTGACATGGCGGCGCGATTGGATCCTGCGCGCGGTGTCGCTGTAAAAGGCGCCGCTGCAAAAGGCTTCGTTTCAAAAGGCGTTGCTTCAAAAGGCATATTCATTGCCGGCACCGACACCGGTGTCGGCAAAACGCTGATTGCCTGTGCGTTGTTGCACGGATTTGCCGCCCGCGGCTTGAGGGTCGTTGCAATGAAGCCGGTGGCCGCCGGAGCAGTGCGCCGCCGCGGGGTCTGGCTTAACGATGACGTCGCACAACTGCGCGCCGCGGCCAATGTCGATTTGCCGCAGGCCGTGGTCAACCCGTATTGTTTTGCTCCTGCGATTGCGCCGCATATTGCCGCGCAGGAGGCAGGGTTGAAAATCCGCATGGCGGTCATTGCAAAAAATTACGCTCGTCTTGGCCGAAATGCCGACTTGGTCGTGGTCGAAGGCGCCGGCGGTCTGCTGGTACCGCTCGGCGGCAAACTCAGCGTTGCTGATATCCCGGCACGGCTGGGTTTGCCGGTGGTGCTGGTGGTGGGGTTGAGGCTCGGTTGCCTCAACCATGCGCTGCTGACCGTAGAAGCATTGCAGGCGCGAGGGCTTTACCTTGCCGGCTGGATTGCCAATCACATCGACCCTGCGATGGCGTATGCCACGGAAAATCTGCAGGCGCTGCGTGCGCGAATCAAAGCACCCCTGCTGGGAACGGTGCGGCATGCGCAAAATCCGCAGCCCGCGAGGGTTGCCCTGATGCTGGATATCAGGGCATTAAATGCGCGATTGGATGCGCAGTTGCGGTCGCGACCGGATGCCTGCGGTTAAGAGGGAAAACCGACTGTTTTCATGGGGCATTTTGTTGCGACCGTCCCCTCCGGTATGTTACAGTCCGCCCGTTTGAAAAGGATGGCTGGTGCCGGTGACCAAAGAGCCCATTTTCGAGTCGATCGTGGAGCATGACGGCGCCGGATTTACGTATTTCAGACGCCATGCCAGTTCGCTTGATTTACGCCTGCTGGTGTTCGTTTTTGGTTCCTTGGCGGCGTTTTCGGCGGTCATTGCGGCGGGTTTTGCGATGGCTGGAGCGTGGCTCATCATTCCGTTTGCCGGTTTGGAAATAGCCGCGTTGGGAGTGGCGGCGTGCATGATTTTACGGCGCGCCGGGGATTTCGAGCGTTTGGTATTCAGCGGTGACCACATCCTGGTTGAAGTCCGGGAGCGGGGATTGGCGCAACACTTTGAATTTCATCGTGGCTGGGCGCGGCTGGTGACCGGGGAAACCGGTTCGGTTGCACTGCGCTCACACGGCAGGACAGTGGAAATCGGACGTTATTGCTGTGCAGATGATCGCCGCGTGTTGGAGAAGGAGTTGCGCGGCCGGCTGGGCGGCATCCGGATTTAGAGCGGATCAATCGGGTTGGTTATATGAATGAGCGGGGGAAGAATGAGTAACAAGGGGTTCAAGAAGTTGGCCGCTGCTGGCGCGCTGTTTTTCTGGTCGGTTGCGGCATGGGCGGAATTTAAGCTCAATCTGCAGACACCGAATACAGTGCTTGGCGAGAAAATCTATGACCTGCACACCATCATCACGGTTATCTGCTTCGTCATTTTCGTCGGCGTGTTTGGTTTCATGTTCTACGCCGTGTTCAAGCATCGCAAATCGGTCGGACACAAAGCAGCCCAGTTCCATGAGAACACTGCGGTCGAGGTGGCCTGGACGCTGATTCCCGCAGTGATACTGGTTGCGCTGGCTGTGCCAGCGACAGGCACATTGATTACCATGCGTGATAGTTCCGAAGCCGATCTGACGATCAAGGCCACCGGCTACCAGTGGAAATGGGGCTACGATTACCTGAAAGGCGAAGGCGAGGGCATCAGCTTCTACAGCACGCTGTCCACTCCGCGCGCGCAGATTGACGGCACTGATGTCGCAGGCCGTAACGCCAATCCTAACTACCTGCTGGAGACTGATACCCACGTGGTGGTTCCGGTCGGCAAGAAAATCCGCATCCTGACCACTGCTGCAGACGTGATTCATGCCTGGTATGTGCCGGCACTGGCGGTGAAGCAGGACGCCGTACCCGGGTTCATCCGCGACACCTGGTTCAAGGCTGAAAAAGTCGGTATTTACCGCGGCCAGTGCGCGGAACTCTGTGGCAAGGAACACGGCTTCATGCCGATCGTCGTTGAAGTCATGGAACCCGCGGCTTACACCGCTTGGGTCGGTGCGCAGCAGAAAAAAGCAGTGGCCGCCAAAGTTGATCCCGAAAAAACCTGGACTCTGGAAGATCTGAAGGCGCATGGCGAAAAGATCTACGCGCAGAATTGTGTCGCCTGTCACCAGACCACGGGCATGGGCGTTCCGGGCGCGTTTCCGGCGTTGTCGGGCTCCAAGGTTGTCAACGGTCCGAAAGACGACCAGATCAAACTGATTCTTAACGGCAAGCAGGGCACTGCGATGAACGCATTCAAACACCTGTCCGATGTTGATCTGGCGGCGGCGATCACCTACACCCGCAACAGCTGGAACAACAAGACCGGCGATGCAACCGCACCGGCCGAGGTCAAGGCCTTGCGCTGAACGGCGACGAGGAAAACGCCCGGAACGACGCTCTGAACGAACGCACGGAACGAAATAAGGCTTCAGGAGAACACCATGTCAGCAGCACACGCACCTACCCACGATCACGGCCACGACGATCACCACGCGCATAAACCCTCGGGGATCATGCGCTGGGTCGCATCGACCAACCACAAGGACATCGGCACGATGTACCTGTGGTTCAGCTTTACGATGTTCCTGGTCGGCGGCGTCATGGCGCTGATCATCCGCTCCGAGTTGTTCCAGCCGGGCCTGCAGATCGTCAAGCCGGAGTTCTTCAACTCGATGACGACTTACCACGGCCTGATCATGGTGTTCGGCGCGATCATGCCGGCATTCGTCGGATTTGCGAACTGGCTGATCCCGATGCAGATAGGCGCACCGGACATGGCGTTCCCGCGCATGAACAACCTGTCGTTCTGGCTGCTTCCTCCCGCCGCTCTGTTGTTGATCGCCGCGCAATTCATGCCGGGTGGCGGCGCGGGCGTGGGCTGGACCCTGTATGCACCGCTGTCTACCCAGGCCGGGCCGGCGATGGATCTGACTATTTTCGCGATCCACATCCTCGGCATGTCCTCGATCATGGGGTCGATCAACATCATTACCACCATCCTCAACATGCGCGCGCCGGGCATGACGATGATGAAAATGCCGATGTTCTGCTGGACCTGGCTGATCACCGCTTACCTGCTGGTGGCAGTGATGCCGGTACTGGCCGGTGCGGTCACGATGACGCTGACCGACCGCCATTTCGGCACCCACTTCTTCAATGCCGCCGGCGGCGGTGATCCCGTGCTGTACCAGCACATTTTCTGGTTCTTCGGCCACCCCGAGGTTTACATCATTGCGATTCCCGCCTTCGGCGTGATTTCACAGGTTATTCCGGCGTTCTCCCGGAAGCCGCTGTTTGGGTATGCGTCGATGGTCTATGCCACTGCGTCGATTGCAATCCTGTCATTCATGGTCTGGGCGCACCATATGTACACCGCCGGTATGCCGGTCGAAGCGCAGCTCTACTTCATGTACGCAACGGTGCTGATCGCCGTGCCCACGGGCGTCAAGGTCTTCAACTGGGTGGCGACGATGTGGAAGGGTGCGCTGACATTTGAAACCCCGATGCTGTTTGCCATCGGTTTCCTGTTTCTGTTCACGCTCGGCGGTTTTACCGGGCTGGTGCTGTCCATCGTACCGGTCGACGTCCAGCTGCATGATACTTATTATGTGGTGGCGCATTTCCATTACGTGATGGTTGCCGGAGCACTGTTCTCGGCCTTTGCCGGCATCTATTTCTGGCTGCCGAAGTGGACCGGCCGGATGTATAACGAAACTCTGGGCAAATGGCATTTCTGGCTGTCGCTGGTGTTCTTCAACGTCACCTTCTTCGTTCAGCACTTCCTTGGCCTGGCCGGCATGCCGCGCCGCATCCCCGACTACGCGCTGCAGTTCGCCGAGTTCAACATGATCTCCACGATCGGAGCCTTTGGTTTCGGCTTGTCGCAACTGCTGTTCCTCTACATCGTGATCAATTGCATCCGCAGCGGCGAGAAGGCCGCGGAACGGCAATGGGAAGGTGCGGACAGCCTCGAATGGACCCATCTGCCTTCACCGGCGCCGTGGCACAGCTTTGAAACGCCGCCGGTGGTGAAATAGGGTTTGGCGGGACAGGTCATGACGCAGCTTGACGTCAAGCGCAGCAACCGGCGCACCGCAGCACTGCTGTGGTTGATCGTTGCTGCGTTTTTCTTCGGTGTAATGGTCAAGTATTACCTGCTGGCACGATGAGATGAAATGCGTGAAATGAAAAGCGAGAAAAAAGAACGCGCCAACCGCCGGATGATGACCAAGCTGTCAATATTTGCCATTGCGATGTTCGGTTTCGGTTTTGCGCTGGTGCCGTTTTACGAAAAGATCTGCGAAGTCACCGGCATCAACAACCTGATCAAGCCGGCCGCGGCGGTCGAGAACACCCAAATCGACAAGTCGCGCTGGGTCACGTTGGAGTTTGACTCCAATGCGCACGGATTGCAGTGGGATTTCAAGCCGGTGCAGCGCAGTGTGCGGGTGCATCCTGGCGAGATGGTCCAGATCGAATACGACGTGCGCAACAATGGCGACCATGCCATCGTCGGGCAGGCGATCCCGAGTTATGGCCCGAAACATTCGGCGCCCTTTGTGAAAAAGCTGGAGTGCTTTTGCTTCAAGCAGCAACCACTGCAGGCGGGGGAGTCCAAGCGCATGCCGGTGCAGTTCGTGATCGATTCGACGCTGCCGGCGGATATAAGCACAATCACGCTTTCGTACACATTTTTTGAAGTCAAGGGCGCCTCGACCGCCCCGGTCAAAAGCGGCGGGCAGGGCTGATGGAAAATGTGATGGCAGGCAACCCGCGTAAAGCCACGCTGTTCCAGGTGGTGCGCATGCTTTTGTGGGCTTTTGCCGGGATTCGTAAACGCGAAGAGCATGACAAGATTGAAGTGAGGCCGGTGCAGGTGATCATTGTCGGCATCATTGCCGGGGCGGTTTTTGTGGGAACCATCGTGTCCGTTGTGTTGTTCATCACCCGCTGACGATTGCTGATCGGCAGATTCAGTAACAAGCGCAGCAACAAGTGCAGAAATTAGTGCAGGAATAATCGCAGGGATTCAGGAGAAACCAGCATGTCTACGCAAACCACGGGCAACTACTATCTGCCGCAACCTTCACATTGGCCGATTGTCGCGTCAATTGCCATCGGTTTTCTCGGCTTCGGCGCATCGTTTGCCGTAAACAGCATGCCGATGGGTTTTGTGCTGCTGGGCTTCGGTTTCCTCATCCTGTTTTTCATGTTTGCCGGCTGGTTCACCACCGTGGCCCATGAATCCGAAGCGGGCAAATACAACAAGCAGGTCGACGTTTCCTTCCGCTGGGGCATGGGCTGGTTCATTTTTTCCGAAGTCATGTTCTTCGCTGCCTTTTTCGGTGTGCTGTTTTATATGCGGGTGATTTCGGTACCGGATCTCGGTTCGCTGATCCATCAGGAACTGCTGTGGCCCGGATTCAAGGCCGACTGGCCGGCAACCGGCCCCGGCATCAAGGAAACCTTTTCGCCGATGGGTGCCTGGGGCATTCCCGCGCTGAATACCGCGCTGCTGCTGACATCCGGCGCGACCCTGACCTGGGCACACTGGGGCATGCTGAAAAACAACCGCACCCAGCTGATCTGGGGCCTGGTGATGACCATCGCGCTCGGCATGATCTTCCTCGGATTCCAAGTCTACGAATATGTCCATGCCTACTCCGACCTGAACCTCAAGCTGACCATGGGCGCGTATGGCGCGACTTTTTTCATGCTGACGGGTTTTCACGGTTTCCATGTAACGGTCGGCACTATCATGCTGTGGGTGATACTGTTTCGCAGCGTCGCCGGGCACTTCACGGCGGACAATCATTTCGGTTTCGAGGGTGTGGCCTGGTACTGGCACTTTGTCGACGTGGTCTGGCTGATTCTGTTCGTAGTGGTTTACTGGATCTAGGTATTCAAGGCGGCGAATCGCGCAATCGGGCTGTATAACCGGAAAGCGCGATTTGCACGGGAGGAGGTTCCCCCTGCGAGGGGGTTGAGCGCCGCGTTATTGCGGCGTTTTTTTTGCAGCGCTTTTGACTGCCTTTTAGCAGATTGCTGATGGAACGGGGCGGTCAGCCCGCAGTCAAAGCCGTGTAGTGATCAGGCCGAAGTGAAAGCCCAGCAATAGCAGTACGAACAAGGTGATCGACAGGGCGATGCGGACGGTCAGCGCCTTCGCTGTGCGCTCGGTAGTGCCACGATCCTTGATCATGTAATAGAGGGCAGAACCCAAGCTGGCGAGGATGACGATGATGAACAGTATGACAATGATGCGCATGATGGTTTCAGTTTAACCCAGCAGGGCTGTTGATGTTATCCAAAAACATGCGAAGCCAAGTTTTTGTCATTATTAATGGGGTTTTTTAACGGCAGTGGCAGCGATCAGCATTGGCACATTTGAATTCCGGCCGCGGCGCTGGGCCAGCGTTGCCGCTTTGGCGGGCATTGCGCTGACGCTGGCGCTCGGTCAGTGGCAGGTAGGCAGGGCGGGGTACAAGCAGGGTCTGCAACAACGTTTTGATGCACAGGCGCGTGAACCCGCGCTGCGCATCGGCGCGCAGCCTGTGGAGCGTGACAACATCCTGTTCCGCCGCGTCGAAGTGCGCGGTGAATTTGTGCCGCAGCACACGGTGTTTGTCGATAATCGTATTTACAAGCACCAGCCTGGAATGCATGTTGCGACGCCCCTGCGCATCGCGGGATCGCAGCGATATGTCTTGATTAATCGCGGCTGGGTCGCAGGGAACCGCGACCGCAGCCTGCCTCAGGTGAATACCCCGGCGGGCGAACAACTGGTACAAGGCGTTGCCGTCGCGTACAGTGAGCGTTACCTGGAGCTGTCGACGCAGGTTGCCGAAGGACGCATCCGGCAAAACCTGGTGTTTGACCGTTACCGGGAGGAGACCGGACTCGAATTGCAGCCCTTCGTGATCCAGCAGGACAATATTACGAACAATTCGGCGAACGACGGCCTGGTACGAGTGTGGAGCCGGCCCGATCTCGGTCGCAACACCCATCTGGCTTATGCATTCCAGTGGTATGCAATGAGTCTGGCTATTTTTATTTATTACCTGGTGACCCATGTCAAACGACGTTCCGCCCCAAAGCCGTAAAACCCTGTGGCTGGTGGCCGCAGTCTGTATTGCGCCTTTTGTGGCTTCATTCGCTGCTTATTATTTTTACCAGCCCGAAGGGCGGGTGAATTACGGCGAACTGATGGCGGATAAACAATTGCCGGATGCCACGCTCAAGCTGGTTGATGGCAGCGCATTTTCTCTTGCGCAGTTGCGCGGCAAATGGCTGTTCGTCACGGTGGATGACGCGGCCTGCGACGCCTATTGCGAAAAAAAGTTGTGGCAGATCCGCCAGGTGCGCAAGACGCAGGGCAAATACCCGGAGCGTATCGAGCGTGTATGGCTGATCACCGGAGGAGGTCAGCCGGCAGAGCGTTTACGTTCGGAGTTTGAGGGTACGTGGCTGGTTAATGTCGAAGGCAGTGCGGTGCTCGAAGCCTTGCCGCATGCCGGCGCGCGGACCGATCATATTTATCTGGTCGATCCGCTGGGCAATCTGGTGCTGCGTTATCCACGGGAAGCCGACCCCAGCCGCATGAAAAATGATCTCAATCGTCTGCTCAGGGTGTCGCGCATCGGCTGATACAGCGCAAAATTTATAACTAATTGTTTTAATTGATATTTTTATTATGTTCCGAAAACTGGCTTGGTTTGCGGTGATTTACACCTTCATCGTGGTGGTGGTCGGTGCCTATGTGCGGCTGGCCGATGCCGGTCTAGGCTGTCCCGACTGGCCCGGCTGTTATGGCGAGCTGACGCCGCATCATGCGCAGGACGACATTGCGCGCGCCGTGGCGGAGCAAGGCGGCACCCACGGTCCGGTATCGCTGGGCAAGGCGTGGAAGGAGATGTTTCATCGCTACATCGCAGGCGGACTGGGGCTGGTGATTCTTGCGATCACAGTGATGGCCTGGGTGCGCCGTCGCGAATTGCAGCAGTCTCCGATGCTGGCTACGGGTTTGCTTGTTCTGCTGGTGCTTCAGGCTGCCTTGGGCATGTGGACCGTGACGCTGTTGCTGAAACCGGTGATTGTTACGCTGCATTTGCTCGGAGGGCTGGCGCTGCTGGCGCTGTTGACTCTGCTGGCGTTGCGCCAACAGACCGCGCCTGACATCGCGCCTGCGATCGCATCGCGCTTGCAGCCGTGGGCCTTGCTGGCGATACTTGTGGTCATTGTGCAGATTGCCCTGGGCGGCTGGGTCTCGACCAATTACGCGGCACTGGCCTGTGTCGATTTCCCGACCTGCCACAGCGAGTGGCTGCCACAGATGGATTTTCGCCACGGTTTCCAACTGGTCCGCGAACTGGGCATGACCGCCGCCGGCACGCACCTCAGTTATGACGCCATCACTGCGATCCACTGGACGCATCGTGTCGGTGCGCTGGTGACGCTGCTGTATGTCGGCGGCTTTGCGCTTTGGCTCGTACGCAGCCCGGGGCTGGCCCGCTACGGTGTTGTGCTGCTATGTGTGCTGCTGGCGCAGGTCAGCCTGGGCATTGCCAATGTGCTGGGCGGATTGCCGCTGCTGGTCGCTGCCGGGCACAACGCCGGCGCGGCGGTTCTATTGGTGACCATGGTGGTGATAAACTCCGCCCTTCATTCGAGACGCGCCTGATGTCATCCACCGCAGTACACACCCCCCTGTATGCCCGCATCCAGCAGTTCTACGCGCTGACTAAACCGCGTGTAGTGTCGCTGATCGTCTTTACCGCGGTGATCGGCATGTTCCTAGCCACGCCGGGGATGGTGCCGGTGACCATTCTGTTTGCGGCGACGCTGGGTATTGCGCTGGTAGCCGGCGCAGCGGCTGCAGTGAACTGCCTGGTGGAGCAGAAGATCGACGCAGTGATGATGCGCACCCAGGCGCGTCCCTTGCCACGAGGGCAGTTGACTTCCCTGGAGACAATGATTTTTTCCGGAATAGTCGGCGGCATCGGTTTGCTGCTGCTGTATCAATGGGTCAATGCGCTGACCATGTGGCTGACGCTGGCGACCTTTGTCGGTTATGCCGTCATTTATACGGTCATCCTCAAGCCGATGACACCGCAGAACATCGTCATCGGCGGTGCATCGGGTGCGATGCCGCCGGTGCTCGGCTGGGCTGCGGTGACCGGTGACGTATCGCCGCAGGCGCTGACGCTGTTCCTGATCATTTTCGCATGGACCCCGCCGCATTTCTGGGCGCTGGCGCTGTACCGCAAACATGAGTACGCAAAAGCGGGAGTGCCGATGCTGCCGGTGACGCATGGCGACAAGTTCACACGGCTGCACGTCTTGCTCTACACCATCATCCTGCTGGCGTGTTCGACGCTGCCTTTTGTCACCCGCCTGAGCGGACTGCCGTACCTTGTTACTGCGCTGGTGCTGGGTGCGGTGTTCATGGTCTATGCGGTAAAAATCTATACCGATTACAGCGATGAGCTGGCACGGCGCACCTTTCGCTTTTCGATTTTGTATCTCACGCTGATATTTGCCGCACTACTGATCGACCATTACCTGCAGCTTTTTTTCTGAACCCCGCCTGATGATACTACTGCAACGTTATGCCGCGGCTTTGTTTGTCATCACCGGCCTGTTATTGACGGCCGGCTGCACGGAAAAACCCGAAGCGCCGCGCTTCAAGTTGACCGATGTCACCGGCGCTTCCTTCGGCAAGGATTTCGCGCTGACCGACCACAACGGGCAGCGCCGCACGCTGGCTGATTTCAAGGGCAAAGTGGTCACGTTGTTTTTCGGTTTCACGCACTGCCCCGATGTCTGCCCGACGACGTTGGGCGAGATGGCGGTGGTGATGAAGGAACTTGGCGCCGACGCCGGCCGCTTGCAGGTGCTGTTCGTGACCGTGGATCCGGAGCGCGATACGGCAGAGGTGCTGAAGCGCTACGTGCCGGCTTTTCACCCGTCGTTCCTCGGCCTGACCGGCAACACTGAAGACATCGCACGCACCGCCAAGGAATTCAAGATTTTTTTCCAGAAACAGAATCTGCCCAATGGTGGCTACACCATGGACCATTCTGCAGGAACCTACATTCTTGACGGTGAAGGCCGGCTGCGACTGTTCGCGCAATACGGCATCGGTGCTCCGGCCCTTTTGCACGACATCCGCCTGTTGTTTAAGTAAGCAATGAATTGAGGCGGCGGCAATAAAAAAGCCCCGGCATGCCGGGGCTTTATTGACAGCGCTTGGTGATCAGGACGTTGCAATCAGGCCTTTCATCTTGCCCAGAGCTTTGGCTTCAATCTGCCGGATGCGTTCGGCCGAGACACCGAATTCAGCGGCCAGATCGTGCAGCGTCAGCGCTTCGTTTTCCGTCAGCCAGCGCGCTTCGATGATGCGCCGGCTGCGCGCGTCTAAGCTGGCCAGGGCTTTTTCCAGGCCGCTGCTGCGCAGGCGCGCGGTCTGTTCAATTTCCAGCAGGGCAGCCGGTTCAGCGTTGTCAGCGGCGAGGTAGGCAATCGGCGCGTACTGTTCGTGCTCATCGTCACCGGTCGGTTCCAGCGCCATGTCCTGGCCGCCAAGCCGCGTTTCCATTTCAACTACTTCCTCGGGTTTGACGCCGAGTTTGCGCGCGACTTCCTGCACTTCCCCGGCGCCCAGCGTGCCCAGCCCCTGCTTCATGCTGCGCAGGTTGAAAAATAGTTTGCGCTGCGCCTTGGTGGTGGCGATTTTAACCAGCCGCCAGTTACGCAATACGAATTCGTGGATTTCGGCGCGGATCCAGTGCATCGCGAACGACACAAGACGCACACCGCGTTCCGGATCAAAGCGTTTGACCGCCTTCATCAGGCCGATGTTGCCTTCCTGGATCAGGTCGGCCTGCGGCAGGCCGTAACCGACATAACCGCGTGCAATCGACACCACCAAGCGCAGGTGTGACAGCACCAGGTGCCGGGCGGCGTCAATATCATCGCTGTCGCGCAGACGGCGGGCGTATTCGGTTTCCTGCTCCTGGGTCAGCAGCGGAAAACGGTTCACCGCCTGAACATAACTGTCCAAGCTGCCGGTTGCCGACAGTGCGGGTAATGCAATG
>Ga0209391_10000578_pt1 | contig 17574 bp, 14 predicted proteins | sample PPLLak3March2015_FD_187246 | JGI IMG/M metagenome (GOLD analysis project Ga0209391, IMG submission 187246) | Freshwater sediment microbial communities from Prairie Pothole Lake near Jamestown, North Dakota, USA - PPLs Lake P7 Core (1) Depth... | ecosystem: Environmental > Aquatic > Freshwater >... | reverse complement strand
TGCACACACTGAAGTGTCGGACGCTTGCAACTCAATGGGTTACATAACGTGGCACGGATTCTGCATAATCCAGTCCACAGTCCCTTTCCTGTCTCGAAAGGGCCCCCAGAAGATCACGCAGGTTTAAGGAAAGGCCATGTCTCGTAATACATTTTCCTCGTTCAAGGGCGCCGGGATCGCGATCGTCCTGTCGCTGGGCGCCATGGCGCCCGCAAACGCCGCGCTGATCGGCACCTACGACGGCAACGACTGTGCGGGCGTGTTCGGGCCCAACTTCCCGAACTGCTTCACGCCGGTGGTCCCGGACACCGACCTCACCGAGCGGTCGCAGATCATCATCAAGTTCAATTTCAACGATGACGGTTCGTACAGCCTGGAAAGCGACGTCGAGTTCAACCCGTTGTTCTCGTCGATCGACGGCACCGAGTTCACGTTCACCTTCGGTGTTGGCGGAACCGGCACGGGTACGTGGACGTATACGCCGGGCGTCGGCGACCCGGTCATCACCGCCTTCACAGCCAAGGGTAGCGACGCCTTCAACCTTTTCAGTACGGGCGGTGTCTATAGCGATGTGGCGTTCGCCACGCCGAACAACGCCAGCGGCAAGCCCGCGGGCCTCTCGCACCTGTCCTTCTACGACTCGGACGGCGACCTGCTGCTACCGGAGCCGGGCTCGCTGGCCCTGCTGGGCCTTGGCCTGCTGGGGATCGTCCTCGCACGCCGACGCGCGCGCAGCTGACCCGAAGCGACTCTTCAGGCACTCGACGACGCCCCGCACTGCGGGGCGTCTTCGTTTCGGGGAATGCGGTTCCGATTCGCGACCGTCAGATACCGTCAGATGTCGAAGCCCGGGTCCTCGCCGACGTCGGGAATGCGCATCATCGGCCCGGCCTCGGCGAGGCTCGACGGCTCGGTAAAGCCGAACACCGGCAGCCCGACTTCCCTGCGCAGCGAGTTGAGCCGGTTGAGCCAGCCCTTCAGGAACACCTTGAGCTTCGGGTTCGCGACGACGAGCCGCCGGTAGAACGCCTCGCGAGCGTCGCAATAGGCTGCGAGCGCGCTGCGCGGCTCGCAGCCGGCCACCGCCCGCGCCGTCCCGGGACCGAACTGGCCGTCCACGCCGCAGCCCACGGCGCCCTGCAGGAACCGCACCGCTCGTCCCACGCCCATGTTGACCGCCGTGTCGAACTGCACGAGGTCGAGCTTCGTCGGCAACTGGTTGCAGCGCGGCGGCAGCCAGTAGTCGCCTTCGTAGATCGCCTTCACCTCGGCGTCGGTGATGAACTTGACGTCCTGCGGCGGCAGGCTGCGGCGCGCGCGCCAGGCTGTGTACACGCGCTGCGTCACGCCCTTGTTGGTGCGGCCACCGGGATCGTTCGGGTGGTCGACGAAGCCACCCTCCCAGCGGAGGATGAAAGGCATCGCTGCGTCGAAAGCGGGTGACGGCATGGACATACCTCCGGTCAGTGACCCCTGGAGTCAGGCGGGCCGCGGCCCGACGGGATGGGGCGGGTTCACGGGCAGGCATCCCGGCCGGACTCGAGGGCCTGACGCCATTGTTGCAGCCATCGGTCGTCGGCGGCAAAGACCGCTGCACGGCCGTCGAGCCATTGCTCGAGCCCGTCGAGGCGCTCGGCCCGCGGGCAGCGATGCTGCGAGGCTTCCGCGGCAATCCGGGCCATCCCCTCGTACAGCACGCCACGCCTCGCATGCGGGCTCAGGGATGCGGCGCTTTCCATCTCGGCGACCATGGCGGCAGGCGACATACCTGCGAGCAGGCCGGCCCGCGCGCGGAGCAGCGCGGCATCGAGCCGCAGTGCCGCAGGCGCCGCCGGCGACTCGACGACCCGTGCGAACAGCGCGCGGGCGCCCTCCCAGTCGGCGCGGTAGATGCGCAGCATGGCGCTCACGAAGTCCACCGCCTCGCTGCGGTTCGCCGCAAGCTCGGGCAACTGGACCCAGCCGTCGCGCCCCTGCGCGGGACGCACGAACACGGCGTCCGGTCCGGAACGCAGCGCGAGGAAGCGGCCGCCGAGGCGCCCGACTTCGGTGCCCCCTTCGGGCTGCGAAAACAGTGCGATCGCGTCCGGGCGGGAATACCGCTCGACGACCGAGCGTTCGAGCACGATCGGCTCGAAAGAGTAGCGCCGCGAGGGCAGGTCCGCCTCGAGGACGGCGCGGCCTTCGTGCCACGCGAATCGCCAGACCTCGGGCGTTCGCTCGCGGAAGTCGTGGTAACGCGGCAGCGTGAGGTTGAGCTGCACCACCACGCCGTCGCCGAACTCGAAAGCCTTGCCCCACAGCACGAGCTGGGCCCCGATGTTGGCCTTGCGCGCGACTGCCTCGGCCGACTCGTGGGAGTCGATGCCGGCGGTGACCGGATCCCAGATCACCACGCCGTCGCCGAACGACAGCCGGGCCGGGTTGGGCGTCGGTGCCTTGCGCAGCGTCTGCCACACCTGCAGGCCGACCACCGCGGAGACTGCGAAGCCGAGGCCCGGCCGCTCGGAGGCGAGCGCCGGGGCGTAGAGCGTCACGGTGTCCTGCGCCGCGGCGGGACTCATCGCCGCAAGGGGCGCACACGCGGCAAGCGCGCGCAGCGCGGTTCGCCACTGTGTGACCGGCCCCGGCCGGCCTGGGACGTCAGGGACGGCGCGCGAGTTCATCGAGCCTGGCCCGCGCCGCGGTGGCGACGAGTTCGACGCCGGGATCGAGCGGGCCGCCCCGCCGCTTGAGGTCGCTCACCTTCTCGTTCAGCGAATTGAGCAGCGCGATCGCCACGGCCCGGTCGCAGTGGCGGCGCTCGGCGTCCACAGCAAGCGCGTAGAACGTCACGATCGAGTGGCTGTCCATGACGTTCCCGAACTGGCTCGCGGTGATCGGCATGCCGACGAAGAGCGAGGAGGACTCGAGCCCGCCGCGCAGCTCGCCGAGGTACATGCGGCTGCGCACGCTGTACTGGCCGGACGCGCCGTCCACGATGCCGCTCATGAGCTGCAGCGCGTGGCTGTCCTTCCAGTACCTGCCGACCAGCGCCGGCTTGCCGGCCAGTGCGTCCTTGCCGGCCTTGATGACCTGGAGCTGCTCGAGGTAATCCGCACCGACGCCGAGCCGGCTCAGCTCCTCCCCCCAGCGCTCCGCCTTGTCGAGCATGGCCGCCTGGAACTGGGAGTGCCGGTCGCGGGCATCGTCCGATTCGGCCCCGCCGTAGTCGAACAGGTAAACCTTGGCGCGCGGCCCCAGCGGGTCGATCGCCGGATCGCAGGCGAGCGCCGCGGGCGCGGCCGTGAGCAGCACGACGGCCACGACATGCGCGGCGTTCGCACGCGTCATGGGCACGGGCACCCCGCCTCGACCACCGAGTCGTTCTCTTCGAAGGTCTTGACCTTGACGAGCGCGATCGCGCGGCACTCGCCGCCGCCGCGGGGGAACTGAAGCACGGTGGGCACGCCTGAGATGCGCGGGGCCAGCGCCAACGTCACGACCTGGCCGGGCTCGAGCACGAGACCGGGCTCGCCGCCCTCCGGCACGAGATCCACCCCGGGCTCGATTCGCCTGCCGTCGCTCAGGTAGGCGAGCCGCACGTCCGCCACGAGGCCCGCGGCCGTGCCGACGTTGGTGAGCGCGAGCCGGAACGAATCGGAGTCGCAGGCGAGCGCACTCGCGCGCACCACCGGGGCCCGGGGCTCGGTGCGCGCCATCTCCGCCAGCGAACCGGCCGCCTTCCACAGCGGCACCAGCGCCAGGACCGCGACGGTGACCTCCTTCCACTGGAACAGCAGCCGCGTCCAGCCCTGGGGACTCTTGCAGACCCTGCAGACCCTCGCCTGAGCCGAAATCGCCTCGCCGCAGGCACGGCACGAACGCGTCGCGCCGGCGCCCTCGGTCACGGCCCGTCCTCGGGACACTCTCGCAGGTAGATGTCTTCGGGCGCGTTTTGCGGGTTGCGCCGCACCGTCACGCCCTCGTAAGGCACGTCCGGGCCGAACAGGGCCCGGAAGGTCGGCTCGTCCACCTCGCCGTTGACGACGAGGCCCTTGCGGCGCTGGAACTCGCGCAGGGCCTCGCGGCTCTTCGGTCCCCAACGGCCGTCGGCGAAGATCCCGCGCGCGCCGTCGGCCACCAGCGCCTTCTGCACGGAGCGCACGAGGTTCGGATGGTACTCGTAGCTCGCGCAGATCATGCCGGCCACGCCGGCCTGGGCGAACAACAGCGCCGCAAGCGAGGCGACGAGCGCGCAGGTGAAGTTCGTCCTGTTGCACTTCGACCGGGCCATGCGATTCCCTCGGTGCCAGCGACGGCGCAGTATGATGTTCTTGCGGCCTGCTGCGTCAAGCGCCGCGGACCGGACCACGAACCAGAAACGACCGTCCAGAGGGAGAACCGGAATGAGCATCGACCTCGATCACGCACGTTCGTTCGTCATGGGGCTCGACCTGCCCGCACCGCGCTTCGGCGCGACGGCGGCCCCATCGGCACCCATCGACTTCGACGCCGCCCGCGACCAGGCACTGGTCGTCGGTTCGGAAGTGGTCTCCTTCGTGCAGGGCGTCACCGCCGAGCAGCGCGGCGACATCGTCAACTCGACGCTGCTCGCCCAGTTGCGCGCCAAGAAGGTCGTGCCCGAGCCGCGGTCGCTCGCAGAGATCCGCGAGTGGTACAACCAGTACTTCACCGTGCTCGGCAATATCGGCTTCGTCACGCAGCAGACCAACCTGCAGCACTACAGGGAGAAGGGCGACGGGTTCCAGGCGCACGAGGCCGTGCTCGACGTCGCCGCGACGCTGCTCACAGGGGCACCCACGGCGCTCGCCGTGCTGACCTCGACCGTGCAGGCGCTCAAGAAGATGGACGCGGGGAATCCGTGGGTGACGATCTTCAACCGGGAGAGCCGCTCGGCGAACACCGCGCACTTCCAGGTTTCAACGGTGGATCGCGACCCGACCGGCGACCTGTTCGTCGCGCTCACCGCGTTCGCGCTGGAGGCGGAGCAGAAGATCACGCAGGTGCTGTTCTTCAAGTTCCGCAAGAACGAGGTACGCATCGAGAACAACGCCGGCAAGGCGACGATCAATGCGACGGTGCTGGCCGGGCTGCGCGCGCAGATCGAACAGAAGCTGCTGACACGGTCCGGCGACTTCGTCAGCGGTCTCGACATCTGAGGATCGGCGGGCGACGATCGGGCGCCGCTCGGCGCCCGCACGCGTCGGCACCAGTGAGGAGATTCACATGGGGGAATTCGACAAGTACCTGAACCCGAGTGTGGACCGCCCGTCGTTTGCCCAGTGCAACCACGGCAAGACCTACGAGCTCGGGCCCAGGGTGTTCTACCCGGCGACCAGTGCCCACGACTGGCAGCTCGGCGAGCCGACCACGCGCCGGCTGCGCATCTACGCCGTGGACCCGTCGGCGCTCGTGCGCGACGGCAAGTATGCGACGATCGAGATTCCCTACGAGAAGCTCGCGCCCGGCCCGGTCGGAGCCCTGTTCGAGGTGGACACGACGGACCTCGACACCGGCAAGAAACTGACGGAGGCGGATCCCGACCTCGACGGCCTCAGGGTGCTGCTCGGCAGCGGCATGGCGCCGTCCGACTCGAACCACGCCTTCCATGCCCAGATGGTGTACGGGGTGGCGAGCCTGGTGCATCGCACCTTCCGCCGCGCCCTCGGCCGGCAGATCCCGTGGCCGTTCCCGCCGCGGGATGGAGTGACGCGGTTGCGCATCCGGCCCTTCGCCGGCGAAACGCAGAACGCCTGGTACGATCCCAACCAGGGCACCCTCAACTTCGGCTATTTCTACGCCCACGAGAAGCCGACCGACGGCACCCTGCCCCGCGGCATCGTCTACACAGCGCTGTCGCACGACATCGTGTGCCACGAGATGACGCACGCGATGCTCGACGCGCTGCGCTCGAATTTCGTGCTGCAGACCAGTGCCGACATGTCGGGGTTCCACGAGGGATTCTCCGACCTCATGGCGCTGTTCCATCATTTTCTGCACAAGGACGCGCTGCGCAACGCGCTGGCGCGCAGCCGGGGCAGCCTGCGTGACTCGAAGTATCTCAGCCACATCGGGCAGCAGTTCGGACGTGCGTCGGGCGGCGCGCAGGCCCTGCGCAGCGCCTGCAACACCGAGCTGCGCTACGACCCGAAGATGCCGGCGCACCAGATGGGCGAGCTGCTCATGGCGGCGGTGTTCGACGCGTTCTGCACAGTCTACGAGCGCAAGACCGCGTCGATCATGCGCCTTGCGACCGGCGGCACCGGCCGGCTGTCCGAGGGCGACCTGCCCGAGGCGCTCGTGGAGGTGCTCGCGACGCGTGCCCACAACCTCGCGAGCCAGTTCCTGAACATGCTGATCCGGGCCGTGGACTACCTGCCGCCCGTGGACGTGCGCCTCGGCGAGTACCTCAGGGCCATCATCACGGCGGACTCGGAGCTCGTGCCGGACGACACGTGGAACTATCGCGAGGCGCTGATCGACGCCTTCCGGCTGCGCGGCGTCTATCCGCGCGAGGTAGTGAGCCTCAACGAGGACTCGCTGCTGTGGCGCCCGCCGCGCCGCACGCTCGCACGCGTGACGGCGCTGTCGTTCAAGGAGATCTACTTCTCGGGCGATCCGGGCAGCGCCGTGACGATCGGCGAGCAGATCGCCCAGGCCTGCGAGCTCGGCGAGCACGTGACCGGCAACGAGACCTGCATGGAGGAACTCGGGCTGGTGAAGAACGGCGACCCGCGGCTCGAGGGCGACGAGGTGAAGCTGCCGCGGATCGAATCCGTGCGCACGCTGCGTCGCATCGGGCCCGACGGACAGACCATCTTCGACACGGTCGCCGAGATCCTGCAAGAGAGGGTCGTCCGTCCGCGCGACGGCAAGCCCGGCTTCGTGATCTACGGCGGCTGCACGCTGATCCTGGACTCGATGGGCAACATCCGCATCGCCGTGCTCAAGAGCGTGATCGGGGAGCGGCGCATCGACCGTCGCCTCGACTACCTCGAGAGCCCGGCGAGCCGGCAGTTCTGGAAGAAGACGGGCGACCGCTACGTCCAGCGCGACACGACACCGTTCCTCGCGCTGTGCGGCCCGGTGCGCCGGCGCAGCAGGGACGACGACCTCGACGACTGACAGGCCGCGGCGTCACGAGCCGCACAGGGGGGGAGCGATGAGATACGACCTCGTGTTCGAGGGTGGCGGCGCCAAGGGCATGGCGTTCGTGGGCGCCGTGGCGGAGTTGCTGAAGGCGGGACACACCCACGACCGGCTGCTCGGCACCTCGGCGGGCGCCATCACCGCGACGCTGCTCGCCGCCGGCTACACGGTCGACGAGATGAACGCGGCGCTCATGGAGCAGGAGGACGGCAAGCCGGTGTTCTCGGGCTTCATGGGCCGCCCGGAGGATTTCACCGACACCGAGATCGACCAGGGCGGCATGCTGGCGCTGCTGAAGAATCTCGACCTGTCGCTGCTGCCGAACTTCCTCGAGGACAGCATGGACCGCAAAGTCGTGCGCGCGCTGGCGCGCGGCGGCAAGTCGCGCCATCTGGTCGCGCTCGTGGAGCGCGGCGGCTGGTTCGCCGCACGACGCTTCCTCACGTGGATGGGCGGCAAGCTCGATGCGGGCAAGCGTGCCGACGGCACGCCGCGCAACTACTCGGGCCTGTCGCTGAAGCAGTTGTTCGACGCGACCGGCGTGGACCTGTCGATGGTCGCCTCCGACACCACCGATGGCAGGCTGCTGGTGCTCAACCATCGCACCGCGCCCGACTGCCCGGTGGTCTATGCGGTGCGCATGTCGATGAGCATCCCGCTGGTGTGGGATGAGGTCACCTGGCAACGCGAGTGGGGCGCCTACCGCGGCCGCGACATCGCCGGCCACGGCGTGGTGGACGGCGGCATGCTCTCGAATTTCCCGCTCGAGCTGTTCATCTCGGCCGAGACCAAGGTCACCAACGTGATGGGCCCGAAGCAAAACACGCCGGTGCTCGGGCTCATGATCGACGAGTCGCTCGAGGTGCCCGGGGCGGGCGCGGGCACGGCGGCGAAGCAGCCGGGCGCGCTCGCGGAGTTCGCACTCGTCACGCGCATCGGCCGGCTCATCGACACGGCCACGACCGCGCACGACAAGCGCGTGATCGAGGACCACGGCGAACTCATCGTGCGCCTGCCTGCAAAGGGCTACGGCACCACCGAGTTCGACATGAGCGAGGCACGCCGCAATGCTCTGGTGGAGGCGGCCCGCCGGGCCACCCGCGCCTGGCTGGCCACGGCGCCGCGGACGGTATCGCCCATGAGCTTCGGTCCCGGAGCGCCAGCCACCAAGGCCTCGCGACGGGCGGACGCGATCGCCCTGGACCTGCTCGACTGACAGGCGCGTTATGTCACAAGCGACTTGACGCAGTTCACGGTTTGAATACCCTCGCGCTCACAACCGCCGCAAGAACGCGGCGGGGACAACAACGAACGCAAGGGAGAACCTCTGTGAACAGATCCATTCCGGCGCTGCTCGCGCTGGGCCTGCTCGCTGCACCCGTGGCCAACGCGGCGATGGTGACCTGGGAGATCCGCGGCACGATCGATGCGATCACCGACGACGTCGACGGCGCCTTCGAGGAGTTCGTCGTCGGTGACGAGTACCGCTTCCAGTGGACCTTCGACACGGCGGCGCCGCTGATTTTGGAATCCCCCGCGCGCACGTACCGGTACAACGGCAGCTCGACGACGCTGGCGGTGGACATCGGGCCGGTGAGCAACGTGGCGATCGGTGCCTCGCCCCTGTCGCGGCTGATCCAGCGCGACAACGCCCTCGTCGGCGGGCAGACCGTGGATGGCCTGTCGATCGGCCACACGGCTTTCGATGCGGACGACGGCGGCCTGTACACCTTCATCTCGCACATCATGCGCGGGCCCGTGACCGACATCTTCGACGGCTCCGCCCTGCCGGCGCGGCCCGACCCGCGGCTGGCGGGCCTCGACATCGCGGTGCTGAACATCTGCCGCACCAACTCTTCCGCCGCCGCGGACTGCGCCAGGGGCTTCATGAGCGGCACGATCGACTCGATCCGCTACGTCCCCGAGCCCGGCTCGCTCGCACTGCTCGGCCTCGGCCTTGCCGGCCTCGGCGTGGCTCGACGCAGGGCCCGCGCCGGCTGAGCCGCGCGGTACGCGCAAGGGCGGCCAGCGCTCGGGCGCACCGACCCTCGCGACACGACGACGCCCCGCTTGCGGGGCGTTTTCGTTGCTGTGGCCAGCCGTCCCGAGTCGCTGCCGAGTATTGCTGCGTTCGCGCTATTCTTGCGGCGTCAGGATGGGGACACCATGCACACCACCAGCTCGATCGACATGCCCGGCTTGAGTGCGGCGTGCCGCATCGCCTCGTCCGAGGCCGGCGCATGACTCGCGACTGGACCCTGCTGATCCGCAAGGCCCTGGTCTTCGACGGCACGGGCGCGCCGCCACGTCGCGAGGACGTCGCCGTCGCCGGTCGCCAGATCGCTGCGCGCGGCTCTTCGCTCGATCCCTCACGTGCCGAACGCGTGGTCGATGCCGCCGGCCAGTGGCTCACGCCCGGACTCCTCGACATCCACACCCACCTCGACCTCGAGGTCGAACTCGCGCCGGGCCTGCCGGAATCCGTCCGCCACGGCACGACCACGGTGGTGGTCGGCAACTGTAGCCTCGGCACCGCCTTCGGCGCGCAGCGACGCGACGGCGAAGACCCGATCCTCGACTGTTTCACCCGCGTCGAGAACATCCCGAAGCCGGTGCTGCGCAAGGTCGTGGACCGCATCGACTGGACCACGACCGCGGGCTACCTCGAGCACCTCTCCCGCTTGCCGCTCGGGCCCAACATCGTTCCGCTGCTGCCGCACTCCATGCTGCGCATCGAGGTGATGGGGACAGCGGCTGCCGTGTCGCGCGAGCCGACGCGCGCCGAGCTCGGCCGCATGCGAGAGCTGCTCGAGGACGCGATGCGGCAGGGTTACGCCGGCTTCTCGACGGACTCGATCCCGTTCCACTACCTCGCGAACTCGCCGCACACGGACAAGCGCATCCCCGCCCAGCACGCCACGCTCGGCGAGCTGCGCGAGCTGCTCGGCGTCGTGCGCCGCCACGACCGCGTCTGGCAGTGCACGCCCGACGCGTCGAACCGCGTCGCCACGTTCCTGCGCTTCTTCCTGACCAGCGGGCGGCTGTTCGGCTCGCCGCTGCGCACCTCGGCCCTCACGGCCGTCGACCTGACCCACGAGCGCAACACCTGGCGGCTGTTCCCGACGATCGCCGCTCTGCTCAACTCGCGTCTGGTGGATGGCCGCTTCCATTTCCAGGTGCTGGCGACGCCGTTCCGCATGTACGCCGAGGGCGCGATCTGCCCCATCTTCGAGGAGTTCGAGTCGTCGCGGCAGCTCATGGCCTGCGACATCGAGGACGCCGCGACGCGGCGCGGGATCATGGCCGGCGACGCCTTCGGCCAGCTGTTCGTGCGCGAGTGGCACGACGCGGGCGCGGTCTCGACGTTCAACCGCGACCTCGACGCGCTCACGGTCGAGCGCTGCCCGGTGGCCGAGTGGCAGGGCGAGACCTTCGGCGCGATCCTGCGGCGCCTGCTCGATTTCCAGTCGGGGAACGCCGCGGCCGCGCGCAGTCCGGCCGAGGCCGGGGCGCTCGCCTCGTTCCCCAGCCCGGTCGGGCGCGAGGGCGCGTTCCTGCTGCATCTCGTGCGGCGCTACGACCGCGAGCTGCGCTGGTGGTTCACGGTCGCGAACGACCGGCCGGAGATCCTCGAGAAACTGCTGTTCCACCCGAACATGCTGCCCGGCTTCAACGACAGCGGCGCGCACCTCATCAACCTCGCGTTCTTCGACGGCAACCTGCTCACGCTGCAGGTCGCACAGCGACGTTCGCCCGAGCGGGTGGCGCAGGCGGTGCGGCGGCTGACGCGCGAGCCCGCCGAGTTCTTCGGCGTGGACGCCGGTCGCCTCGACGTCGGCGCGCAGGCCGACCTCGTGCTGATCGACCCGGAGGCGCTCGCTCGCTACGACACGGACGCCAACCGGCGCATGGTCTACCGCGACATCTTCGAGCACGACCAGCTCGTGAACCGCTCGGACGGCGTGGTCACGGGGGTATTCATCGCCGGCGAGCAGGTCTGGGACGGGCGTGACTTCGCGGCGGCACTCGGAACGCAGCGCCTCGGCCGCCCGCTCACCGCGGATGCCTCTGCACTGCCGGCATCCACAGCGGCGATGGGCGGCCGCCGATAGCTTCGGGCACGGACTCGTGCCAGCATCGCGCCTTCCCCAGGGAGTAGCGCCATGAGAGCTCCACTGACCCTCGCGGTCACCCTGCTGGCGGCGCTGCCGCTAGCCAAGGCCGACACGCCGCCTGCCCTGGCGGGACTCGAGGCGATCCATCCCGCGATCGAGGCGCTCTACGTCGACCTGCATCGCAACCCCGAGCTCTCGCTGCAGGAAGAGAAGACCGCTGCGAAGCTCGCGGCGAAGTTGCGCGAGCTCGGCTACGAAGTGACGGAGCGCGTCGGTGGCCACGGTGTCGTCGGCGTGCTGCGCAATGGCACCGGGCCCGTCGTGATGATCCGCACCGACCTCGACGCCCTGCCGATCCGCGAGGCGACCGGCCTGCCCTACGCGAGCACGGTTGAGGCGCGCAATGCGGCCGGCGACACGGTACCGGTGATGCATGCCTGCGGCCACGACGTGCACATGGCGTCCTGGGTCGGAGCCGCGACGCTGCTCGTGCGCGAGCGGGCGTCGTGGCGCGGCACGCTGGTCTTCGTCGGCCAGCCCGCGGAGGAGATCCTGAACGGCGCCGCGGCGATGGTCGACGACGGACTGATGATGCGCTTCCCGAAGCCCGATGCCGTCCTCGGCCTGCACGTGTCGAACCTGATTCCCGCCGGCCAGGTCGGCGTGACCTCGGGTCCGGCATCAGCTGCATCGAACGGGGTGGACATCACGATTCACGGCCGGGGCGGGCACGGCGCGGCACCCCACCTGACCGTCGATCCGCTGTTGATCGCCGCGCGCACCGTGGTCACGCTGCAGACGATCGTCGCGCGCGAGGTCAACCCGCTGGACCCCGCCGTGGTCACCGTCGGCACGCTGCACGTGGGCACGAAGCGCAACATCATCGCTGACGATGCGACGCTGCAGCTGACCGTGCGCTCCTACAAGCCGGAGGTGCAGCAGCAACTGCTCACGGCCATCCAGCGCATCGCCGAGGGCGAGGCCGCGGCGGCCGGCGCGCCCCGCAAGCCCGAGGTCAGGATCGATCCCGCCGAGGCCTCCGAGGTCGTGGTCAACGACCCCGCACTCGCCGCGCGCCTCGAAGCCGCGCTCCGCCGCGGCCTCGGCGACTCGAGCGTCGCGACGCACGGCCCGGTCATGGGGTCGGAGGACTTCGGCGTGTTCGGCCGCGTCGCCGGCGTGCCCTCGGTGCAGTTGCGCGTCGGCGCGCCCGAGCCCGGCGCGTTCGCCGCCGCCCGTGCGGAGGGCCGCTACCCGCCGGGCGTGCACAACTCGGGCTTCGCACCCGATCGCGAGCGCGTGCTGCGGGCCGGCAGCGCGGCGCTCACGTTGTCGGCGCTGGAGCTGCTCGGGACGCCGTAACCGGGCGCAGCAACGACGCGCTGGCATCGATCGCGGAGGCGGCCGCGGTCCTGTTCTCGTCGAGCGTCAGTGTGCGTGGGCTGCGCACCGCGATCCGGGGCGGACGTGTTCCGAGTCGCTCCCCGATACTCGCTTGGTCGGAACACGTCCGCCCCGGATCGCTATGGCGGAATCCGCCCGAATCCCCGTGCGCCGTGCGAGTTCGCGCGCAGCGCGGACTCGCCCAGGCGCCGTGTATCAGGCGTGGATCGCGGGCCCGTCCAGCCGAGCGTGTGGGCTCTCGCGAGGCAGGACGGGCCCGCCAACCACGCCCTGCAACGGATCTCAGAGCGACCCGACCGCCCGCGCGAGTCGCAACCGCGCCAGCCCTGCATCCAGCGTCGCGTTGTCGCGGTTCGTCAGCGCCTGCACCCGCAGCGTCTCCGCCTCGAGCAGTTGCGTCTGCGTGCCGAGCCCCGCGCCGTAGCGCTCGCGCGCGATACGCAGGTTCTCCTCGGCCTGGTCGACGGCGTCGGCCGTGACCCGTATGCGCTGCCGCGTCTCCTCGACGTCGAGCCACGCCTGCCGCACCTGCAGGGCAATCATCGACTCGACGTCGGCGCGCTGCTCCTGCGTGGCACGCCGGTTGCGATCGAGGGCGGCGGCACGCTTGCGCGACTGGCCGCCGTCGAACAGCGCCCACTGCACACCCACGCCCGCCATCGCGACAGTCTCGTCGTCGAGGAACTGGTTCTCGAGGTAGGTGTACCCGCCGCTCACGCTGAGCTGCGGCAGCACCCGCGAGCGCTCGACCTTCGCGAGCTGCCCGTAGGCCTCGGCCTGCTCGCCGAGTGCGGCGAGCTCGGTGCGCCTCTCGAGCGCCTGCTGAACCAGCACGTCGAGTTCCAGCGGCAGCGCCTCGGGCGCCGGGACGGCCTCCTCGATCTCGGCGGGACGGTCGAGCGGCTCACCGAGGCGGCGGTTGTAGGCGGCTTGGGCGATCTCGGCGGCGTTGGCGGCACGGAGCCGGTTCTGCCGCGCATCCGCCAGCGCCACCTCCACCGCGAGCAGCTCGTTCTTCGGTACGAGCTCGCTCTCGAACATCGCGCCGATGTCGCCCGCGAGCGCCTCGAGCGACTTCACGTTGCTGTCGGCCACGGCGAGCGCCTTGCGGGCCCGAAGCACGCCGACATAGGTCTCGGCGACGGCGAGCTTCAAGTCCTGCTCGGCGCCGACGGCCTGCGCGCCCGCGCCGCGGCCGCGGGCCTCGGCGGCCGCGATCCCCGAGCTGATTCGCCCGCTCGTGAACAGCGGCACCGTGACCGCGGCCTGGCCCATCACATAGTCGTCGCCGCCGAACAGCGGCGGCGCCGTGATCGGCAGGCCGGTGAAGGAGAAGTCGAACGCCGGCGACTGGTCGAGCCAGGTGTAGCTGCCGCCCACCGCGACGGTCGGCCAGCGCTGCGCCCGCGCCGCGGCGGCGTCGAGCTCCGCGGCCTCCGCCTGGCTGCGCACCGCCGCGAGGCCGCGGTCGGCCCCGAGGGCACGCGCCCAGGCATCCTCGAGCGTCTCCGCCCCGAGCGCAGGCGCGACCACCACCCCGGCGAGCAGGGCCGCGATCACGGTGCGCAGCACGCCCGGCTTCATCCGCCCGCTCCTCTCATGACTTCAGCGACTCGATGCCGAGCGAGCTGAGCACGTATTTCTCGTACACGGGCGCGACCGACCCGACCCGCACCTTGCGCAGGAAGTACTTCTCGAAGGCGATCTTGGCGACGTGCACCCACTTGCCCTCCTTGGCCCAGGTGACGTTGCGCGGCGGGATCTGCGGCAGGGCGACGAACGCGGCGCCCGTGTCGCCGAAGTCGGCGAGGCAGATCGCGTTCCAGGTGCCGCGCGCGATGGCGGGCGTACCCGCGATGTCGGCAGCCACGTTCTCGCAGATCGCGCTCACCATGGACTCGATCATGTAGCCGGTCTTGGGCGCGCCCGTGGGGACGGGCGTCACCTCCACGGGCGGGATGGCCACGCACACGCCGGCCGAGTAGATGTTCGGGTACTTCTTCGAGCGCTGGTGCTCGTCGATGATCACGAAGCCGCGCGGGTTGCACAGCTCGGGCACCGCAGCAACCGCGTCCACGCCCTTGAAGGCCGGGATCACCATCGAGTACTTGAAGGGCAGCTTGTGCTCCTTCTTCACCGAACCGTCCTCGCCGTGCTCGGCGACTGTCATCACGCCCGCCTCGACCCCGACGATCTTCGCGTTGGTGATCCAGTTGATGTGCCGCTGGCGCAGCGTGGATTCCATGAGGCCCTTGCTGTCGCCGACGCCGCCGAGGCCCATGTGGCCGATGTAGGGCTCGGCCGTGATGTAGGTCATCGGCACGCGGTCGCGGATCTTGCGCCGCCGCAGGTCGGTGTCGAGGATCATCGCGGTCTCGTAGGCCGGGCCGAAGCAGCTCGCGCCCTGTGCCGCACCCACCACGATGGGGCCCGGGTCCTTGACGAACTCCTGGTAGCGGTCCCAGCCGGCGAGCGCGTGCTCGTGCGTGCACACCGACTGCGTGTGGCCTTTCGGTCCGAGCCCCGGGATCTCCTCGAAGGCGAGCTTCGGCCCCGTGGTGATCACGAGGTAGTCGTAGGGGAGCGTGCTGCCGTCGGCGAGCCTGAGCGTCGAGGCCGGCGCGTCGATCGCCTCGACCATCTTCGGCACGAAGCGGACGTCCTTGTCGGCAAGCGGCTCGGCGAGGTCCACGCGGGTCTGCGGCGCGGTACGCCAGCCGACGAGGATCCACGGGTTGGAGGGCGTGAACTCGAAGAAGGCGCTGCTTCCCACCATAGTCACTTCGTGCGCCTTGCCGAGCTTCTTCTTCATCTCGTAGGCGCAAGCGACGCCGCCGAGACCCGCACCCAACACTACGACCTTGGCCATGACTCTCCCCTTGCGCCTCAGGCGCTCTGCTTTCTGTTGCGATAGCTGAAGTACAGGATCGGGATCAGCACGAGCGTGAGCACCGTGGAGACCAGGATCCCGAAGATCAGCGAGACGGCGAGCCCGTTGAAGATCGGGTCGTCGAGGATGAAGAACGCGCCGATCATCGCCGCCACCGCCGTCAGCGCGATCGGCCGCGCGCGCACCGAGGCGGCCCGGATCACGGCGTCGGCGAGGCTGCGACCCTGCGCGACCTCCACGTTCACGAAGTCCACGAGCAGGATCGAGTTGCGCACGATGATGCCGGCGAGCGCGATCATGCCGATCATGGAGGTCGCCGTGAACTGCGCGCCGAGCAGCGCGTGCCCGGGCATCACGCCGATGATGGTGAGCGGGATCGGTGCCATGATCACGAGCGGCACGGCGTACGAGCGGAACTGCGCCACGACCAGCAGGTAGATCAGGATCAAACCCACCGAGTAGGCGAGTCCCATGTCACGGAAGGTCTCGTAGGTGATCTGCCACTCGCCGTCCCACTTGAGGGTGTAGCGGTAGGGATCCTCCGGCGCGCTGAAGAAGCGCTGCTCGAGGTCGATGCCGCCGGGCGGCGAGTCCTTCAGTGCGCCCACGATGCCGAACATGCCGTACAGCGGGCTGTCGAGGTCCCCGACCGCGTCGGCGGTGACGAAGGTCATGGGCAGAAGGTCCTTGTGGTAGATCGCCTCGTCCCAGGGCCGCTCCTCGACCACCGCGATCTCCGACAGCGGCACGCGGGCACCGCCTGCGGAGCGGACCTGCAGCGCGAGCACCCCGGAGAGGTCGGCCTTGTCGGGCACGTCGAGTTCGAGGCGCACTGGAACCGGGTAGGTCGCGCGGCCGGAATGCACGTAAGTGGCGTCGAAGCCGCCGAGTCCCGCGGCCAGTACCTGGGCGGCCTCCGCCTGGTTGACGCCGAGCATCGCGGCCTTCTGGCGGTCGATCGCGACCACGAGCCGCGGACGCTCGGCTTCGAGGCTGTCGTCGACGTCCACGACGTCCGGCGTCGAGTCGAAGACCTTGCGCACTGCGCGGGTGAGTTCGCGCTGCGAATCCCGGAACGGTCCGTAGATCTCGGCCACGAGCGGCGCCTGCACGGGTGGTCCCGGCGGCACTTCGACGACCTTAACGGCGGCGCCGTACTGGCGCCCGATCTCCGCGAGCGCCGGCCGCGCGGCCGTCGCGATCTCGTGGCTCTGCCGGTCACGGTGGTGCTTGTCCACCAGGTTCACCTGGATGTCCCCGAGTTCGGGGCCGGAGCGCAGGTAGTACTGGCGCACCAGCCCGTTGAAGTTGATCGGCGCGGACGTGCCCGCATAGACCTGGTAGTCGGTGACCTCGGGCAGCTCCGCGATTGACGCGGCCAGCGCGTCGAGTACGCGCCCCGTTTCCTCGAGCGCCGTGCCCTCGGGCATGTCCACGACGACCTGGAACTCCGACTTGTTGTCGAAGGGCAGCATCTTCATCACGACCCACTGCACGACGACCAGCGAGACGGCGAGCCCGATCGCGACCAGCGTGCCGATATACAGCTTGTGGCGGCTCGGCCGCGCCTTGTCGCCACGCAGGAAGGGCGACATGACCCGCTCGAAGAAGCGGTGCAGGCGCGACTCCTCGCCCGCCTCAGAATGCGCCGACGCGCTCGCGTGCGACAGCAGCCGCTTCGACAGCCAGGGCGTGAACACCAGCGCGATCGCGAGCGAGATGAGCATGCCCATGCTGGCGTTGATGGGGATGGGGCTCATGTACGGGCCCATAAGCCCCGAGACGAACGCCATCGGCAGCAGCGCCGCGATCACGGTGAAGGTCGCGAGGATGGTCGGCCCGCCCACCTCGTCCACGGCGCGCGGAATCAGCTCACCGAGGCCCGCGCCGGGGTGCAGTCCCATGTGCCGGTTGATGTTCTCGACGACGACGATGGCGTCGTCCACCAGGATGCCGATCGAGAAGATGAGCGCGAACAGCGACACGCGGTTGATCGTGAAGCCCCACGCCCAG
>Ga0209391_10000575_pt1 | contig 17607 bp, 18 predicted proteins | sample PPLLak3March2015_FD_187246 | JGI IMG/M metagenome (GOLD analysis project Ga0209391, IMG submission 187246) | Freshwater sediment microbial communities from Prairie Pothole Lake near Jamestown, North Dakota, USA - PPLs Lake P7 Core (1) Depth... | ecosystem: Environmental > Aquatic > Freshwater >... | reverse complement strand
GCGGCGCTGTGGCTTCGTGCCGATTGAGCGCGGTCGGGTGCGCTGCCCGCGGCGCTGTCGTGCAGGGTCTTGCGCCATGTAACGCCGGGTAACGCAGCCTTGAGTCCGGGCTGTTTCGGTCGAAGGGACGGAGAGTCTTATCCCCTGCGCAAAGGAGCCCGAGCGATGATCGCGTCGATCGACAATGACATGTGCACACGGCGTGCACTGGGCGCGTACCTGCATTCCTCCGGCGCCCGCGCCAATGCACTGCTCGCCATGAGCGGCGCGGACACGGATGCGAAGGGCCGACGCTACGTCGTGCTTCGCGACGGCAGCATCGACATCTGCGCCGTCTACCGTGTCCGCAACGACGGCAAGCTGAAGCGCCTCCAGCGCTGGCCGGCCGAAGTGGGCTGACCCGATGGCGGCCGCGTTGAGCGGCAACCGGACCCTGCCGCGTCCTTCAGGGGTGCCTGCCCGCCAATACGAGAAGGGGTTCGGCATCGCTGCCGAACCCCTCGACTTACCTATGGTGGGCCCTGAGTGACTCGAACACTCGACCTACGGATTAAGAGTCCGCTGCTCTACCAACTGAGCTAAGAGCCCTGAAATCTGACTGTCACGTGGTGGGTCGTGCGTGACTCGAACACGCGACCAACGGATTAAAAGTCCGCTGCTCTACCGACTGAGCTAACGACCCGTCCGTAGAGCCTCAAAGTATATCTGGCTTTCTGCGCCCTCCCGGTCCGGACGCGCCACCCGCGCGGCCAGCAACGCCACCGCCTCGCCGGCGGCGACCATGCCGAAGGTGGCCGTGACCATGACGCTGGAGCCGTAGCCGTGGCAGTTCAGGCTGCCGTCGACCGCGGCCGCCGTGTCCTCCTGTGCGCCAGGCGCGCAGACCGCCGAGGGCGGCACGACGCTTTCGCGCGAGAAGATGCAGCGCACGCCGATGGGGCCCTGGCGCGCCGCGCCGGCCTGCTTGCGCAGGCGCTGGCGCAGGCTGGCCAGCAGTGGGTCGTGCGTCGCTTCCGCCAGGTCGGCCACTTCCACGCGCTGCGCCTGACGTTTGCCGCCGGCGGCGCCCACGCACACCAGCGGCACCTGCTCGCGCAGGCTCCACGCCGCCAGCGCCAGCTTGGCGCTCACCTGGTCGCAGGCGTCCAGCACCAGGTCCACCGGCACCGGCAGCAACGACGGCCAGTTGTCTGGCGCCACGAACTCTTCCACCGCCAGCACCTCGCAGCCGGGATGGATGTCGGCGATGCGTTCGCGCAGCGCCTGCACCTTGGCCTGGCCCAGCGTGCGGCCCAGCGCCTGCACCTGGCGGTTGACGTTGGACTCGGACACGTGATCCAGGTCGATCAGCACCAGCCGCGCCACGCCGCAGCGCGCCAGCGCCTCGGCAGCCCAGGAACCGACGCCGCCCACCCCGACCACGGCGATGCGCGCGCCGCGCAGCCGCGCGTAGCCGGCGTCGCCGTACAGACGCCGCAGGCCGCCGAAGCGGCGCTCCAGGTCGGCCTTGGCCGCGGTGACGTTCACGCCTGCCGTTCCAGGCGCCACATCTGCCAGCGCAGCGCCAGCACCGCGCCGGCCATGATGGCGGCCAGGGCGATGAAGCTGCCCAGGGCCAGGGTCGACACCCCCGACAGGCCCTGCCCCACCGTGCAGCCCATGGCCGTGACGCCGCCGATGCCCATCAGCACCGCGCCGACGATGTGGTTGGCGGTGTCCTCGGTGCCGCCGAAGCCCTCCCAGCGGAAACTGCGCGTCGGCAGCGCCACCAGCGCCGACCCGACGACCACGCCCAGCGTGGTGACGATGCCGATCGTCAGCACCTTGCTCGTGTCGCTGAACAGGATCAGCCAGTCCAGCGTGTAGGCGATGGGAGCGACGAAGGTCAGCGACTCCATGCGCTGCGTATTGGTGGCCAGGAAGACGTCCTCCAGCGTCACCGGGTGCTCGGCGACATGGCCGAGCCGGCCCGAGACCCACCACACGCCGACGATCACCGCGCCGATGCCCAGCCCCGCCAGCAGCACCTCGGCGGAGCGCCCTTCCGGCCGTGCGAGCACGAAGGCCACCAGCGCCAGCCCGAAGCCCAGGCCCAGCGCCAGCGCCCACGTGCCGCCGCTGGCGCCGGCGGCGTGCATCAGCAGCGACGGCAGGTCCTGGCCGGCCGGCAGCGTCAGCGCCACGCTGTCGACGGTGGCCACGCGGGCCACCGCGACGATGCCGCGCAGCGTGGCGTAGGACGCGATGCCGAGCACGCAGAAGACGAGCAGAGCCTTCAGGCTGCCGCCGCCGATGCGCACCAGCGTCTTGCTGCCGCAACCCGAGGCCAGCACCATGCCGAAGCCGAACAGCAGCCCGCCCAGCACGTTGGACAGCCAGATCAGGCGCGGCCCGGCGTACACGCTGTCGCGCGCGTCGACCCAGCCCAGGCCGACCATGGCATTGAAGCCGATCATCGCCGTGCCGATGGCCAGCAGCCACATGCGCATGCGCGTCCAGTCGCCCATGTTGACGATGTCGGCCACCGCGCCCATGGTGCAGAAATGCGTGCGCTGGGCGATGGCGCCGAACACCGCCGCCAGCGCAAAGGCGGCCCACAGCACCTGGGCGACGAGGCCGGGGAGATCGGCTTCCTGCATGCAGGGATTTCTAGGCAAGGGGCCCCACGGGCCGCGCCCTGCCGGCGCCGGCACTACTTGATCGAGGCCAGCCTCTGCTTGCCGGCCTGCGCGGCCTCGGACTGCGGGTAGGTCTTCATCAGTTCCTCGATGGTGCGCCGCGCACCCTTGGCATCCTTCATCTCGGCCTGGCTGTTGGCCAGGGCCAGCAAGGCCTCTGGCGCCTGCGGATGGTCGGGCGCGGCGGTCACGAAGGCGCGAAAGGCGGTGATCGCTTCCTTGTAGTCGCGCTTGCCGTAGAGCGCATTGCCGAGCCAGAAGCGGGCACTGTTGGCGTAGCCGCTGGTGGGATAGCGGCGCTGGAAGGCGCTGAACTGCGATACCGCCTTGTCGAAGTCGCCGCTGCGCAGGGTGGCCATGGCCTCGTCGTAGGCGGCCTTCTCGGCGCGTTCGACCACGAACTCGCGGCCGTCCAGCGTCACCTTCAGCGGCTCCATCCTGCCCAGCCGTTCGTCCAGGGCCTGCGTGGCGTCCTTCTGGCGGCGCTGCATCTCGGACAGCTCGCGCAGCACCTGCTCGTCGCTGCCGCGCAGGCGGGCGACCTCGCCGCGCATGGCCTCGATCTGGTTGTTGAGCTCGAGCACGCTGCGACGCAGCGCTGCCAGTTGCTCGGCCAGCTGCGCGTTGGCGGACGCCAGCTCTGCGGCCTGCGCCTTGGCCTTGTCCTCGTTGGCCGCGACCCGGTTGCGCAGGTCGATGACGGCCTTGCGCGCCTCGTCGTCCTCGAACAGCGCGGCCTGCACCGCGCCGCCCGCCAGGGTCAGCGTCAGGACAAGCAGCGCGGCGCGCAGCGCCCCGGCCGCACCCATCTCAGCGGTCCTTCAACTCGGCGCGCCGGTTGCGCGCCCAGGCGGTCTCGTCGCTGCCCTGCACCGCCGGGCGTTCTTCGCCGAAGCTCACGGCCTCGAGCTGCTGGCCACCGACGCCCAGCAGTTCCAGCGAGCGCACCACCGCTTCGGCGCGCTTCTGGCCCAGCGCCAGGTTGTATTCGCGGCCACCGCGTTCGTCGGTGTGGCCCTCGACGACCATGCGCTTGTCGCGGGTGGCCGCCAGCGCACGCGCGTGGCCATCGATGATGCCCTTGAACTCGTCCTTGATGGCGTAACTGTCGAAGTCGAAATAGACGATGCGCTGGCTCGGCGCCGCCATCATCGCCGTGCCGGCCGCGCCACCCTTGGCGAGGTCGACCGTGGCCACGCTCGATTGCGCCGTGCCCGCCGTGCCGGCGCCCGTCGTCCCGGCGCCACCCGTCGTCCCCGCCCCTGGCGTGCGCGTCTCCACGGGCGCGGCCGACATCTCGGGCAGCTTGGTCGACTCGCAGCCGGCCAGCGCCACCATCAGGGCCGCCATCGGCAGCGCGAGCTTCCAGGCAGTGCGGGGGGTCGGGGTCATGTAGGTCTCCTTCTCTGGGGGGGGTAGGTTCGGGTGGGCAGCCCTGCGGTCCGCTCAGCGGCCGAAAGGCCCCCAGGCGGGTTCGCGCACATCGGCGCCACTGCTCAGGAGACGCGTCTTGATCCTGCCATCCAGCGTCGTGGTCATCAAGACATCGCTTCCTTGCAGGCGGGTGGCATAGACGAGCAGGCGGCCGTTGGGCGCGAAGCCCGGGCTCTCGTCATCCTGAGTGTCGGTCAGGGCCTGCGGAGTTCCGCCGGCCAGTTCCATCGTCATCACCTTGAAGGCGCCGCTGCGGCGCGACACGTAGGCGAGCAGGCGGCCGTCGGGGCTGATCGCCGGGCTGATGTTGTAGCTGCCGTCGAAGGTGATGCGCTCCACCGCGCCGCCGCTCGCCGGGATGCGGTAGATCTGCGGCCCGCCTCCGCGGTCGCTGACGAAATAGATGTGCTGGCCGTTCGGCGCGTAGGCCGCCTCGGTGTCGATGCTGCTGCTGCTGGTCAGGCGCACCGGCGTGCCGCCTGCCGCGGGCAGCGTGAATAGCTGCGAGCCGCCGTCCTGCGACAGGGTCACGGCCAGGCGCCGGCCGTCGGGCGACCAGGCCGGGGCGCTGTTGGAGCCGCGGAAGTTGGCCACCATGCGGCGCGCGCCGCTGCCCAGGTCCTGCACCCAGACCACTGCCTTCTGCGACTCGAAGGACACGTAGGCCAGCTGCTTGCCGTCGGGCGACCAGGCCGGCGAGATGATGGGTTCGGAGCTGGTCACCGCCACCTGCCCGCCTTCGCCGTCGGCGTCGGTGACGTGCAGCGTGAAGCGGCGCCCGACGCGCACGACATAGGCGATGCGGGTGGCGTAGACGCCGCGCTCGCCGGTCAGCTGCTCGTGGATCTCGTCGGCGACGCGGTGTGCGGCCAGGCGCAGGTCGGGCTCGAGCACGACCTTGCTCTGGCCCAGCAGCTGTTCGTTCCTGACCGCGTCCCACAGTCTGTAGCGCACGTCGAAGCGGCCGTCGGCCAGCCGCGTCACCGATCCAGCGACCACGGCATCGGCGCCGCGCGCGCGCCAGTCGGCCAGGTTGAGCTGGCTGCCCTCGTCCATCGGCGCATCGGCCGGCGTGGCGCGGAACAGGCCGCTGCGCTGCAGGTCGGCGCGCACGATGGCGGCCAGCTTCACCTTGTCCTCGCCGCGGAAGTCGGCGACGAAGATCGGCACCTGCGTGGCGCCGACACCGGAGATCTCGACGCGGAATTCGGCGGCCGCCGCGGGCCACGCCGCCGCGCTGCCCAGCGCAGCGAGGAAACGGCGTCGCGGCCAGCGGTGAAGGATCGGGTTCGGAAGAGTCGCGGAAGGCATCAGATCGGCAGGCAGGACAGCGCCGCATTGTAGGCAGCGGATCTGGCACAGCCGGAGCACCGCGATAATCCGCGCTCGGCGGGGGTTCATGACCTGCGCACCGACTCTTGCCCATGCCCACCCTGCTGCAGCGTTTCGCCCGCCTCCTGCCCTACGTGCGCCACAGCCGCGCCGGGCTGCTGGGGGCGGCGCTGGGTTCGGTGGTGCTGGCCGCCACCGAGCCGCTGATCCCGGCGCTGATGAGCGAGCTGCTCGACGAGGGGTTCTCGGCCGGCAGGCTGGCGCTGTGGATGGTGCCGGTGGCCATCATCGGCCTGTTCGCGGTGCGCAGCGCGGCCGGCTTCGTGGCGCAGTACGGCCTGGCGTGGACGGCCACGCGCGCCGTGGTGCGTCTGCGCATGGCCATGTTCGACCGCCTGCTGGTGGCCGAGCCCGCGACCTATGCGCGCCACAACACCAGCAGCCTGACCAACACCTTGGTCTACGAGGCGCAGACCGGCGTCACCCTGCTGGTGGGGGCGCTGCTGGCGCTGGTGCGCGACGCGCTGACGCTGTTCGCCCTGCTGGCCTACCTGCTGTGGCTGAACTGGCAGCTCACGCTCTTCGTCGGCCTGCTGTTCCCTGCCATCGCGCTGGTCATGCGGGCCCTCGGCCGGCGGCTGCACCGGCTCACGGTGCAGGGCCAGCAGGCCACCGACGAGCTCGCCTACGTCGTCGAGGAGAACGTGCTGGCCTGGCGCATCGTGCGCCTGCACGGCGCAGCCGCCCGGCAGTCGTCGCGCTTCCTGGCGCGCGCCGAGCGCGTGCGCCGGCTCACGCTCAAGGCCGTGGTCGCCAGTGCCACGATGACGCCGGTGACGCAGATGCTGGCTGCCTTCGCGCTGTCGGCGGTGATCGTGCTGGCGCTGTGGCAAAGCACCAGCGGCGGCTCCTCCGTGGGCAGCTTCGTGGCCTTCATCAGCGCGATGCTGATGCTGGTGGCGCCGATCAAGCACCTGTCGGACGTCATGGCGCCGATCACGCGCGGCCTGGCCGCGGTGGAGCGCGGCATCGACCTCGTCGAGCAGAGTCCGCAAGAGCAGGGCGGCATGTACGCCGCGGCGCAGCCCGCCCTCCGGGCGCGCGGTGACATCCGCTACGAGGGCGTTTCTCTTCGTTACCGCGACGACATGGCGCCGGCGCTGGACGACGTCACGCTGCAGGTGCGCGGCGGCGAGACGGTAGCGCTGGTCGGTCCCTCGGGCGCCGGCAAGTCGACACTGGTGCACCTGCTGCCTCGTTTCCTGGAGCCGAGCGCGGGCCGCATCCTGCTCGACGGCGTGCCGCTGGCGGACTGGGACGTGGCGGCGCTGCGGCGCCAGTTCGCCCTCGTCAGCCAGGACGTCGTGCTGTTCAACGACACCGTCGCGGCCAATGTCGCGCTGGGCGCCGACGTGCCGCCCACGGCGGTGCGCGAGGCCCTGCGTGCGGCGCACCTGCTCGACTTCGTCGACGGCCTGCCGCAAGGCATCGACTCGCTGATCGGCCACAACGGCAGCGAGCTCTCGGGCGGCCAGCGCCAGCGGCTGGCGATCGCGCGCGCCATCTGCAAGGACGCGCCGATCCTGATCCTGGACGAAGCCACCTCGGCGCTGGACTCGGAGTCCGAGCGCGCCGTGCAGGCGGCGCTGGAGACGCTGATGGCAGGCCGCACGACGCTGGTCATCGCCCACCGCCTGTCGACCATCGAACATGCCGACCGCGTGCTCGCGCTCGACGGCGGCCGCCTGGTCGAACAGGGCACGCACGCCGAGTTGCTGGACGCCGGCGGGCTGTATGCACGGCTGCACGCGATGCAGTTCCGGAACTGAAGCCACCGAAGGAGACCCCACCATGACCGCGATTTCCCGCTACCCCGTGCCAGAACTGAAGGACCTGCCCGAGGACATGCGCACGCGCATCCTCGAGGTGCAGGCCAAGGCCGGCTTCGTGCCCAATGTCTTCCTGACGCTGGCCCACCGCCCCGCCGAGTGGCGCGCCTTCATGGCCTACCACGACGCGCTGCTGGTGAAGGACACCGGCAGCCTGACGAAGGGCGAGCGCGAGATGATCATCGTCACCACCTCGGCGGCCAACCAGTGCCTGTACTGCGTGGTCGCGCACGGCGCCATCCTGCGCGTCTACGAGAAGAAGCCGATGATCGCCGACCAGGTGGCGGTCAATCACCGCAAGGCCGACATCCCGCCGCGCCAGCGCGCCATGCTCGACTTCGCGATGCAGGTCTGCACCGCCTCGCACACCGTGGAGGAGGCCGATTTCGCGGCGCTGCGCGCCCACGGCTTCGGCGACGAGGACATCTGGGACATCGCCGCCATCACCGCCTTCTTCGGCCTCAGCAACCGCATGGCCAACGTCATCGGCATGCGACCCAACGACGAGTTCTACCTGATGGGCCGCGTGCCCAAGGCGCCGAAACCAGCGGCTTGATATCGACGGCGAGCAGTCGCTGGGCCTTGAGCTGCCCACTTTCAGCCAGGGCGACTTTCACGGCGGTTCGCTGCCTCGGCATGCCGACGTGATTCTGGAGCACCGAGTGAAAGCAAGAGATATAACAAGTTGGCTTTTGGAACTGCTGAAAGGAAAGTCGCGTGAGTTGGGCGCCCTGCAAGAAGAAAAAATGATGCTGATCGAGGAGAGGGATGCCCTGCAGCAGAGGGTGCGGGATCTGATGCTCTGCGGTGCACCGTCTGAGCTGGATCGAACTCTCTATACAGTTCCGCCGCCGCTTCCGTTCGATCCTTGGGAGTGGTTGTCCAGCTTCGCCAATAACAAGGACTCACGCGTTCTGGAGATTGGATCCAGAGAGGTGGTCGGCAAGAGCGCCTTCAAAGCCTGCTTGCCACTGGCACACTACACAGGGTTCGATTTCCATGCTGGACCGAACACCGATGTCGTCGGTGACGCCCACAGACTGACTGACCACTTCGAGTCAAATAGCGTCGATGCTGTTTATTCGACTGCAGTATTCGAGCACCTTGCAATGCCTTGGGTGGTAACGGAAGAGATTGCCAAAATTCTTCGCGTTGGCGGGGTGGCATGCATCAGCACACACTTCAGCTATGGTGAGCACGAAATGCCGTGGCACTTCTTTCAGTTCAACAGTGCCGGACTGGAGGCGCTTTTCAACGAAGGACTGGGATTCAAGACCATTGCCGCCGGCAAAGAAATGCCCATGATCGGACGTTTCGCCTACGACTGTGACGAAAATCACGTCGGAAAGACTATCGCCAACCTGTACTGTTCCTCATACATCATCACGAAGAAGGTCAAGGACGTTTTCCACGGCAATTCAAGTCGGGTGTTTCATTGGCGGGATGCTCTCGATGGGATCTATGGAAACTCACGATACCCTCCAGACACGAGTATCTTCAGCGCTAGCGAGTCCAGTTGAATCCAAATCCGGCCGCTGCCCCGTCTGCCTGTAGCCCGGTCGGTACCCGAACGGCCCGAGAGACGGCGCGATCCGAACCCGCTGCGCCGCCGTCCGCCGCGGCCTACTTTGCCTGCTGCAGCGCGCGGATGCGGTCCTCGATCGGCGGGTGGCTGGACAGCAGCGCCATCATGCCGCTGGGCCGGCTGCTGATGCCCATGTTGGCCACCGACTTGGGCAACTGCCCGGGATCGAGCCCGCCCAGGCGTGCCAGGGCGTTGATCATCGGCTGCTTGCGGCCCATCAGCGACGCCGCGCCAGCGTCGGCGCGGTATTCACGCTGGCGCGAGAACCAGGCCACGACCACGGCGGCGAGCACGCCGAGCACGATGTCGAGCACGATCGTCGTCACAAAGTAGCCGATGCCGACGCCGCGCTCGTTCTTCAGGATGACGCGGTCGACGAAGTAGCCGATGACACGCGACAGGAAGACGACGAAGGTGTTCATCACGCCCTGGATCAGCGTCAGCGTCACCATGTCGCCGTTCGCCACGTGCGCGACCTCGTGGCCGATGACGGCCTCGACCTCGTCGCGGTTCATGCTGTGCAGCAGGCCCGTGGACACCGCGACCAGCGCCGAGTTCTTGAACGCGCCGGTGGCAAAGGCATTGGGCTCGCCGTCGTAGACGGCGACCTCGGGCATGCCGATGCCGGCCTTCTGGGCAAAGCCCTGCACGGCGCCGACGATCCATCGGTGCGTCGGGTCGGTCGAATCATTGATGACCTGGGCCTTGGTGCTCCACTTGGCCATCGGCTTGCTGATCAGCAGCGAGATGATGGCGCCGCCGAAACCGATCAGCGCCGCAAAGCCGAGCAGCATGCCCAAGTTCAGGCCCTCGGCGGTGAGGAAGCGGTTGACGCCCAGCAGGCTGGCGGCGATGCCCAGCACCACGACCACGGCCAGGTTGGTGACGATGAACAGCAGCACACGTTTCATGACGGGATCGCGCCGGACTGGCGCGCATGGAGGTTTGAGATGGGCGGAATGTTAGGGCCGCGGCCGGGGTTTCAATGCCCCGGGACGGTCGGACCCGCGACATGCAGGGTCTTGGCGATGCGCCCGCTGCGCCGGCCAGTCGCGGCCGCGATCAGCCGCCGGCGCCGCCCGGGCGCAGACGCACGTGGTTGGGCTGCCCCGGCGGCAGCAGTTCGAAGCGGTCGGCGAACTGGCCGAAGAGCTTGGTCGACGAGCCGCTGCGGCTCAGCAGCCCGGCCTCGCGCAGCCGCACAGACGCCACGCGCAGTTCCAGCGTGCCGCCGCGCGCCAACTCGGGCAGCTGGGCCAGCATCTGCTGCACCTTCTCGGGCACCGGCGGCGGCGGCGGTGCCGCGGCGGGCGCCGCCGGCACAGTGGCCTTGCGGCGCGTCGCCGCCTTGCGCGCGGGCGGCTTGGCCGGCGTCGCATCGTCCTCCGGGGCCAGGCTGCGCGCCGCCGTCTTGACGGCCGCCTTCGCGCTGCCGCGGGGGGTCGTCTTGCGGGCCGGCCGCGGCACGGCCGCGGCGCGCGTCTTGCGGTGCGCCAGCACCGTAAATTCGTCGTAGACCTGCAGCGTCTCATCGCCGGTCTTGCCTTCCTGGCCGATTCCGACGACGCGGCAGCCCTTCTCGCGCAGCCGCGCCACCAGCGGCGCGAAGTCGGAGTCGGACGAGGCGATGGCCACGACGTCGGGCCGTTCGGCCAGCACGAGGTCGATCGCGTCCACCGCCAGCGCGATGTCGGTGGAATTCTTGCCCGTGCTGAGGTTGACCATGGGCTTGATCGACAGCCGCCTGAACGCGGCCTGGTGCTTGAGCGCACTGTCGGCCGTGCAGTAGGCGCGCCGCACGTGCAGCGCGCCGTGGGCCTCGAGCAGGTGCGCCACCGCCTGTTCGATCACGTCGGCCGAGACGTTGTCGGCGTCGATCAGCAGCATCACGCGGTCCGGGGTCATTGCAGTCTCCAGTTGAGGGTCTCGCCGGCACGCAAGGGCTTGATCAGCGCGTCGCCGAAGGGCAGCGTCTCGGGCAGCGTCCACGGCTCGCGCTGCAGCGTCACGGTATCGCGGTGGCGCGGCAGGCCGTAGAAGTCGGCACCGTGGAAGCTGGCAAAGCCCTCCAGGCGGTCGAGCGCGCCGGCGGCCTCGAAGGCCTCGGCGTACAGCTCCAGCGCCGCCGGCGCGGTATAGCAGCCGGCGCCGCACACCGACTGCTCCTTCAGCGCCGCGGCGTGCGGCGCGCTGTCGGTGCCGAGGAAGAATTTCGGGCTGCCGCCGGTGGCCGCGCGCAGCAGCGCCTGGCGGTGGTGTTCCTTCTTCAGCACCGGCAGGCAATAGTAGTGCGGGCGCAGGCCGCCGAGGAACAGCGCGTTGCGGTTGTAGAGCAGGTGGTGCGCGGTGATCGTGGCCGCGGTGTGGGCGTCGCAGCCGGCCACGTAGTCGGCCGCGTCCTGCGTCGTGATGTGCTCGAAGACGACCTTCAGCTTCGGAAAGCTGCGCCGCAGCGGCGCCATCACGCGCTCGATGAATACCGCTTCGCGGTCGAAGATGTCGACCTCGGGGTCGGTGACCTCGCCGTGCACGAGCAGCGGCAGGCCCTCGCGCTGCATCACCTCCAGCGTGGCGTGGCAGTGCCGCAGGTCGGTGACGCCGGCATCGCTGTGGGTGGTGGCGCCGGCCGGGTAGAGCTTGAGCGCGACCACGCCGGCTTCGCGCGCACGCCGGATCTCGTCGGGCGGCGTGTCGTCGGTGAGGTAGAGCGTCATCAGCGGCTCGAAGGCCAGGCCGGGCGGCAGCGCGGCGCGGATGCGCTCGCGGTAGGCCAGTGCCATCGCAGCCGTGGTCACGGGCGGGCGCAGGTTGGGCATGACGATGGCGCGGCCGAACTGCCGTGCGCTGTATGGCAGCACGGCGGCCATCGCGGCGCCGTCGCGCAGCGCCATGCCCCAATCGTCGGGGCGGGTGATCGTCAGCGTCTGGGGCATGGCGCGGATTGTCCCATCGCGCCCCGCCGCGGCATTCAGTGCGCCAGGATCTTGGACAGGAATTCGCGCGCCCGCGGCGTGCGGGCCTCAGGGTCGCCGAAGAAGGCCGCCTTCGGGCAGTCCTCGACGATGCGGCCCTGGTCCATGAAGACGACGCGGTGGCTGACCTTCCTCGCGAAGCCCATCTCGTGCGTCACGCACATCATCGTCATGCCCTCGTGGGCCAGCTGCACCATGACGTCGAGCACCTCGCCCACCATCTCGGGATCCAGGGCCGAGGTGGGTTCGTCGAACAGCATCACGATCGGGTCCATGCTGAGCGCCCGCGCGATGGCCACGCGCTGCTGCTGGCCGCCGGAGAGCTGGCCCGGGAATTTGTCCTTGTGCTCCATCAGGCCGACGCGCTCGAGCATCTTCAGCCCGCGCGCCATCGCGTCGTCCTTGCTGCGCCCCAGCACGCGCACCTGCGCCAGCGTCAGGTTCTCGGTCACGCTGAGGTGCGGAAAGAGCTCGAAATGCTGGAACACCATGCCCACGCGCGCGCGCAGCCGGGGCAGGTTGGTCTTCGGATCGGACACGCTGATGCCGTCGACCACGATGTCGCCCTGCTGGAAAGGCTCGAGTGCATTGACGGTCTTGATGAGTGTGCTCTTGCCCGAGCCCGAGGGTCCGCAGACCACCACCACCTCGCCCTTGGCGACGGTCGTGCTGCAGTCGGCCAGCACCTGGAAGCTGCCGTACCACTTGCTGACGTTGCGGATCTCGATCAAGGCGCACTCCTGGGCTGGGCGGCCGCACGGTCCCGGGCCGCAGACTGCGGCACGGGGGGGCGGTTCACTTCTTCGGGACGTCCCCGAGCGGCCTGTCGTTCGGTTGCGCCCAGGCGGCCCGCGTGGCGGCACTCGCCGGCAGACCGAGACGGATATTCGACGGCGGGATCGGCTGCATGAACCAGCGCTCGTACAGGCGGCCGATCTCGCCCGAGCGCATCATCGCCACCAGGCTCTCATCGACGACGGTCTTGAATGCCGGGTCGCCCTTGCGCAGCATGATCGCGATCGGCTCCACCGACAGCACCTCGCCGACGATGAGGTAGTCCGCCGGCCGCGGCGCGCGGGCGATGGTGCCGGCCAGGATCTGGCTGTCCATCACGAAGGCATCGGCGCGGCCGGTCTGCAGCAGGAGGAAGCTGTCGTTGTGGTCTTTGCCGAATACCGGCTGGAACTCGATGCCGGCGGCACGCGCGCGCTCGCGCAGCACCTGCACCGCGGTCGTGCCGGTGGTCGTGGACACCCGCTTGCCGCCGATCTGCGCCAGCGAGGCGATGCCGGAGTCGGCCTTCACCGCCAGGCGGGTCTCCTCGACGAAGGTCGTCACCGCGAAGGCCACGTCCTGCTGCCGTTGCGCGGTGTTGGTGGTGGAGCCGCACTCGATGTCGATGCTGCCGTTGAGCAGCAGCGGAATGCGGTTCTGCGAACTGACGGCGCGGTAGCGGATGTCCAGCTGCGCCAGCCCCAGGCGCCGCTGCACGTCGGCGAGCACGCGCTGGCAGAGCTCGACGTGAAAGCCCGCGAACTGCCCCTCGGCGACCATGTACGACAGCGCGCCGGACGCTTCGCGCACGCCCATCGTCACCGCACCCGTCTCCTTGATCCTGGCCAAGGTGTCGGCCCGGGCGACGCCGGCGGCCACGACCAGGGCCACGGCGGCGACGGACAGCGCTTTGAACATGGATGCTCCTTCGGACCGGAACTGGGGGGGCAGCGGCGGATTCTAGGAGGCGGTCGGGAACGGCCGCCCGCCGTTCACGGACCGCTGCGTGGGAGCAGGAATTCCCACAGCGCCAGCGCGCCCGCCTTGGGGTGGCGCGAGAACCCAGGCCGCTCGCGGTAGATGCGCACGTCCATCGTCAGCTGCAGGCTGCCACTGACGGCCGCGGCGACCATGCGTCTGGCCTTCAGCTCCTTGCGCACCGAGCTCCCGGGCAGGAAGGCCAGGCCATGGCCCTCGAGCGCCATCGCCTTCAGTCCCTCGGCCATGTCGGTCTCGTAGATCGTGTCCAGATGCACCGGCTCGCCGGCCTGCTTGACGATCAGCTCCACCAGCCGCGCCATGTACGCGCTGGCGGCATAACCGAGAAAGGGCACGCGCTCGCCCGGCCGTCCCGGCAGGCGGAACAGCGGCTGGCCGTCGGGCCCGGCTTTGGCGTAGGGCGCCAGCGTCTCGCTCGTCAGCTTGAGCATCTCGTAGCGATCGGGGTTGATCTGCAGCGGCTGCGACGCGTGGTGGTAGGCGATCAGCAGGTCGCAGCCGCCTTCGGTCAGGCGCAGCACGGCGTCGTGCACGTTCAGCGCGGTGAGCCGGGTCTTGACGGCACCGAAGGACTGCCGCAGATCCATCAACCAGTGCGGAAAGAAGGTGAAGGCCAGCGTGTGCGGGGCGGCGAACTCGATCATGTCCTGACCCGGGGCCTGGTGGCTGCGCATCATGTTGCGCGTGGCTTGCAGCGCCTCCAGGATCTCCAGCGCCTGGGCGTGGAAGGTCTCGCCCGCCGGCGTCAGGCGGGTCGGGTAGGACGAGCGGTCGACGAGGTCGATGCCGGTCCACGCTTCCAGCGCCTGGATGCGGCGCGAGAAGGCCGGCTGCGTGACGTGGCGCAACTGGGCCGAGCGGCTGAAGCTGCGCGTCTCGGCAAGGCTGACAAAGTCCTCGAGCCACCTGGTTTCCACGCCGGGAGTCTATCCATCCCGCGCGCCTGCCCGCGGCTGCCGCGCGACGGTCACCGGGCTAACATGTCCACCAGCTCAGTTGCGCCGGGAGATCGCCATGCACCACCCCTGCTCCGCCCGCCATGGCGCCCTCGTGGCCCTGCTGCTGGCCGCCGCGGCACTTCCGGCGGGTGCCGCCAGCTCGACCTCGTCGGCGGCCTCCGAAGGCGTCTCGGCCTCGGTGGGCAGCCTGTCGACCTCGGTCGAACAGTCGAGCAACAGCTCGTCGAAAGACGACAAGGTCGCCGACGGCGACTACACCGTCATCGAAGTGGCCGATGCGCCGGCGCGGCCGGGCCAGTTGCGGCTGACGCTCCAGCGACAGGGGATGGCCTTCTTCCTGTACGCGCCGCAGCAGGCGGTCCATCGGGGCGGCGTGGCCGCGGGCCAGGTGGTGTCGGCGCGACAACGCCCCTTCGGCGTCGAATTCGCTGCCGGCGAGCCGCGGCGCACCTTCTTCCTCGCGCTGCACGACGGCTGGCTGCCCGAACTGCAGACGCGCGCCGTCAGCCTTTGAACGGCTGCTGGCGACGCCTTGCCGGGTGGCTGGCCGCGCCGGCCGCGCTCGCCGCCGCGATGCTGGTCGTGGGCCATGCCCAAGCCGGCGCCGCACGCTATTGCGACGATCCACAGCCGCCGGATGCGGCGCAGCACAGCCGCATGCTGCGCCTGGCCGCCATCCTCAAGGCCGAACTCGACGCCTCGGGCGCGAGCGTCGCGCTGGTCGCCCGTTCCGGGCTCGACCTCGAACGCTTCGGCCAGCGCTATTCGCACGCCGGCCTCAGCCTGAAGGCCAGCCCCGAGACACCCTGGGCCGTGCGCCAGCTCTATTTCGCCTGCGAAGAGCGCCGGCCACGTCTGTACGACCAGGGGCTGGCGGCCTTCCTGCTGGGCATGCAGTCGCCGTCGCTGGGCTACGTCTCGGTGCTGCTGCTGCCGCCCGCGGCGGCGGCGGCGGTGGAACGGGCGGCGCTGGACCGGCCGCTGGCCCTGCAACTGCTGGCCGCCGATTACAGCGCCAACGCCTACCCCTTCAGCCCGCGCTACCAGAACTGCAACCAGTGGGTGGCCGAACTGCTGGCCATCGCCTGGGGCGGCGGCGCGCCGACGCGCGAGTCGGCGCAGGACTGGCTGCGCGCACAAGGCTACGAGCCGACGGTATTCGAAGGCTCGCCGCTGCTGTTCTGGCTCTCGCACTTCGTGCCCTGGGTGCACCGCGACGGCCACCCTGAGGCAGACCTGCAGGCCGGCCGCTACCGCGTCAGCATGCCGGCGTCGCTGCAAGCCTTCGTGCTGCGCCGCGAACCCGGCACACGGCGACTGGAGATCTGCCACCACGAACAGCGCGTGGTGGTGCGCCGCGGCGGTGCGCCGTTTGGCGAAGCTTGCGTGGCGGGGGAGGGTGACCTCGAGATCGGCTTGGATTGATGCACTTTCGGGGGCGCCGCGGCAGCATCATCGCGGGCATGCCCGTCCCCACGCTTGCCGACCTGCGCCGCCACGCCGTGGCGCGCAGCCTGTTCGCACCGACCACGCTGCCGCGCGCGATGGCCAGGCTCGGCTTCGTGCAGGCCGACCCGATCCGCGCGCCGGCGCGTGCGCAGGACCTGACGCTGCGCCACCGCGTCCGCGACTACCGCGCCGGCGACCTCGAGCGCCGTTACCCGAAGCTGGCACTGGAGGAGGACTTCTTCATCAACTACGGCTTCATGCCGCGTGACCTGCACGCGCTGATGCACCCGCGCCGCGCGCGCCAGGCGTGGCCCAAGGAGCGCTGGGCGCAGGCGCACGCGGTGCGCGAATTCGTGCAGGAACGCGGCGTCGTGCACCCGCGCGAGGTCGACGCGGCGTTCGCGCTCGGCAAGACACGCAACTGGTTCGGCGGCCGCTCCAACGCCAGCACGCAGTTGCTCGACGGCATGCACTACCGCGGTTTGCTGCGCGTGGCGCGGCGCGAAGGCGGCGTGCGGCTGTATGCGGCGCACGACGCACACGAGCGCGACGCAGGCGACCCGGCTGCAGCTCTGGATGCGCTGGTCGACGTGATCGTCGCCAAATACGCGCCGCTGCCGGCGGCCTCGTTCGGTACGCTCGTCATGTTCCTCGCCGCCGCCGCGCCGCAGTGGCGCGAGCACCGTGCCGCGGCGCTGGCGCGCGCCCGGTTGCGGCTGCCTTCGGCCGAGGTCGACGGCCAGCGCTGGTTCTGGGCCGACGGCGAGAACCCGGCCTCGCGGCGCCACGCGGTGGCCGACGTGGTGCGGCTGCTGGCCCCCTTCGACCCCGTGGTCTGGGACCGGCGCCGCTTCGAAGCCTTCTGGGGCTGGGCCTACCGCTTCGAGGCCTACACGCCGGCGCGTCAGCGCCAGCGCGGCTACTACGCGCTGCCGCTGCTGTGGCGCGACCAGGTCGTCGGCTGGGCCAATGCGGACCTCAGCGATGGCCAGGTGGCAGTGCAGACCGGCTACGTGGCCGGCCGCGCGCCGCGCGACGCCGGCTTCCGTGCCGCGCTGGCCAACGAGATCGAGCGGCTCGGCACATTCCTCGGCGCGGCCGGCTGAGCCTCAGTGCAGCAGTGGCCGCTGACGCGCCGCCAGCAGTGCGCCCAGCGCCAGCAGCCCTGCCGACAGCGTGAAACCGCCGACCAGCCCGCCGCCGGCATCGGCGACGGCGCCGACCAGGCTGGGGCCGACGATCTGCCCGGCCGCGAAGACGATCGTGAAGGCCGCGATGCCGCCCGGCCACGCCGCGGCCGGCAGGTTGTGGCGCACCAGCGCCGTCGTCGATGCGACGACCGAGAGGAAGACGCTGCCGAACAGCGCGCCCGAGGCGAACACCAGCGGCAACGCGGCGGCACCGAGGTCCCACCACGCCGGCAGCACCGCCAGTGCGGTGGCCAGCGCGAGCAGCGCATTCAGCAGCGCCAGCGTCTGACCCCCGCGCCAGCGCTGCAGCAGCGGCGCCCACAGCCACGACGATGCCACCACCCCC
>Ga0209391_10000573_pt1 | contig 17655 bp, 15 predicted proteins | sample PPLLak3March2015_FD_187246 | JGI IMG/M metagenome (GOLD analysis project Ga0209391, IMG submission 187246) | Freshwater sediment microbial communities from Prairie Pothole Lake near Jamestown, North Dakota, USA - PPLs Lake P7 Core (1) Depth... | ecosystem: Environmental > Aquatic > Freshwater >... | reverse complement strand
CATCGCGATCCGGGGGGATGAACGGCAGAACAGGGCCGGCGAGTGTTGCATTCCCCTGACCACCGACCCCTCCGAGCTGCGGTCCTCACCCCCGGCCCCTCTCCCCGCTGGCGCGGGGTGAGGGGCCGGTGCCCGCGGCGGCGTCAGGCGTTGAGCTTCTCGAGCATGGCGGCCACGCGCGCCGGGTCGTCGGTGCGGCGCATCCGCGCGACGATCGGGCGGAGGTTCTCCACGTCGGTCGTCAGCACCCGCTGCTTGACCGCAAGGATGTGCGCCGGATGCATGGAGAATTCGGTGAGCCCCATGCCGAGCAGCAGGCGCGTCAGTCGCACGTCGCCCGCCATCTCGCCGCACACCGCGACGGGCACGCGCGCCTTCTTCGCGCTGACGATGGCGCTGGCGATCAGCTTGATCACCGCCGGGTGCAGCGGGTCGTACAGGTGCGACACCGCCTCGTCCGCGCGGTCGACGGCCAGCGTGTACTGGATGAGGTCGTTGGTGCCGATGGAGAGGAAGTCGAGCCGGGTGAGGAAAGCGCCGATGGCGAGCACCGCCGCGGGGATCTCGATCATCCCGCCCACGGGAACGTTCGGGTCGAAGGGGATGCCCAGCTGGCGCAGCGTCTCGCGCGCCTGCCCGATCATCGCGAGCGTCTGGTCGATCTCGCCGGCGGAGGCGAGCATCGGGATCAGGATGCGCACCTTGCCGTAGTGCGAGGCGCGCAGGATCGCGCGCAGCTGCGTGAGGAACAGCCGCGGCTCGGCGAGGCAGAAGCGCACCGCGCGCAGGCCAAGCGCCGGGTTCGGCGCGACACGCGCGAGCCCGTCGAGGCCTTCCTTTGTCTTGTCGGCACCCAGGTCGAACGTGCGGATGACCACCGGCTTGCCGTCCATCCCCTCCGCGACGCGGCGGTAGGCCTCGAACTGCTCGTCCTCGCTGGGCAGGCCCGGGCGGTTGAGGAACAGGAACTCGGAGCGGAACAGCCCCACGCCGGAGGCACCCGCCTCGACCGCCGCCTCGAGGTCTTCGGGCAGCTCGATGTTCGCGTAGAGCTCCGCGCGCACGCCGTCGATCGTCTCGGCCGGCTTGAGCCGCAGGCGCTTCAGCTTCTGCCGCTCGAGCTCGAGCTCGCTCTGCTTCAGGCGGTACTCGGCGAGGATCGCCTTGTCGGGGTTGACGATGACGACGTTGTGGTCGCCGTCGACGATCAGCAGCTCGCCGTCGCGGATCAGCGAACGCGCGTTGTGCGTGGCGACGACGGCCGGCACGTTCAGGCTGCGCGCGACGATCGCCGTGTGGGACGTGACACCGCCGAGGTCGGTGAGGAACGCGCCGTAGCGGTGCGACTTGAACTGGATGACGTCGGCCGGCGAGAGATCGTGCGCGACCAGGATCGTCTGCTCCTCGGTGGAGGCCGGCGGCAGCGAGCCGGGCTTCCCCATCAGGCGCTTCAGCACCCGCTCGACGACCTGCACGACGTCGTGGCGGCGTTCGCGCAGGTACGGATCCTCGATCTCGTCGAACTGCTCGACCAGCACGTTCATCTGTTGCGTGAGCGCCCACTCGGCATTGCAGCGCTGGTCGGCAATGGCCTTCTTCGGCGTTTCCGACAGCGTCGGGTCGTTCAGGATCATCCAGTGCACGTCGAGGAACGCCCCGAACTCGCCGGGCACGTCCTCGCCGCGCATCGCGCCGTGCAGCGCCTCCATCTCGCGCTGCACCTCGGCGACCGCGGTCTCGAAGCGCGCGATCTCGCCGGCGACACTCCCCTCGGCGATCGCGTAGTGCGAGACCTCGAGGATCGCGTGGGAGACGAGGTGCGCGCGGCCGATGGCAATGCCGCCGGATACGCCCACGCCGTGCAGCGCGAACGTCACCGGCGGCGGTTCGCGTCCCCGCCTGCGGCCGGCAGCCGCATCGCGCGCCGCGGTCACCGCCGCGCCCGCGGGGGGCGTCACTGCCCCTCGCCGAAGTAGTCGCCGATCAGCGCGACGATCGCCTCCATCGCCTCCTCCTCGCGCGGCCCGTTCGTCTCCAGCGTGAGCGTCGCGCCCTTGCCGGCCGCCAGCATCATGACGCCCATGATGCTCTTCGCGTTCACCCGGCGGCCGTTGCGCTCGATGAACACGTCACAGGCGTACTTCGCGGACAACTGGGTGAGCTTGGCCGACGCGCGCGCGTGCAGGCCGAGCTTGTTGATGACCTCAACCTCGCGTCGCAGCATGGCGGGGGCTGACCTCGAGACGCAGCACGCCTTCGCAGCCGCCCGAGACGGCCTTCTTGACCATCGTGTCGATGTCCTTGTCGCGGTAGGTGAACGCGCGCACGAGCATCGGCAGATTGACGCCTGCGACCGCCTCGACATGGCCCGCGTCGACCAGCTTGCCGACCAGGTTGCACGGCGTGGCGCCGAAGATGTCGGAGAAGATCAGCACGCCGTCGCCGGTGTCGAGCCGGGTCACGGCGGCGCGGGCGCGCGGCAGCACGTCGAGCGGGTCGTCGTGGCTGCCGACCGAAAGCACGTCGAACTGCGGCGGGCGCCCGCCGAGCACGTGCGCAACCGCCGCGGCGAGGCTCGCCGGCAGCGTGTCGTGCCCGATGATGAGGACGCCGATCATGTCCCGGCGATGATACAACGCCCGAAAGTAGGGTCAGACTCGACTTTTCCCCGCGCGCCGACGCGGATGTCGCGCGCGGAGCAGGGAAAAGTCGAGTCTGACCCTACTTTCCGCCTGCCCGGGAAAGTCGAGTCTGACCCTACTTCCGGGCGTGGTCGACGAGCGCGTCGGCGAAGCGCCCCGCGACGTCGAATCCCGTCTGCTGCGCGATCTCGACGAAGCACGTCGGCGAGGTGACGTTCACCTCGGTCAGGTAGGGGCCGATGACGTCGAGCCCGACGACGAGCAGGCCCTCTGCCCACAGCGCCGGCCCGAGCGAGCGAGCGATCTCGAGATCGCGCTGGTCCAGCGGCCGCGCCACGCCCTTGCCGCCCGCCGCGAGATTGCCGCGCGTCTCGCCGGCCTTGGGAATGCGGGCGAGCGCATAGGGCACCGGCTCGCCGGCGATCAGCAGCACGCGCTTATCGCCCTGCGCGATCTCGGGGATGAAGCGTTGCACCATCACCGTGCGCTCGCCTTCCCGGCCGACGGTCTCCAGGATCACGTTGCGGTTCGGGTCGTCGGCGCGCACGCGGAAGACGGAGCTGCCGCCCATGCCGTCCAGCGGCTTGACGATCGCGTCGCCGTGCGCGTCGACGAACGCCTGCAGCTCGTCGACGTCGCGCGTGACCAGCGAGGGCGCGGTGAACTGCACGAACTTCGCGATGGCGAACTTCTCGTTGTGGTCGCGGATCGCGCGCGGCTGGTTGAACACGCGCGCGCCCTCGCGCTCGGCAGCCTCCAGCAGATACGTCGAGTAGACGTACTCCATGTCGAACGGCGGGTCCTTGCGCATGACCACTGCGGCGAAATCGGCCAGCCGGCGCACGTCGTCGGGGCCTTTGCGGTACCAGTCGTGGTCGTCGTCGCGCACCTCCAGACGGCGTACGCGGGCGCGCGTGGTGCCGTGCTCCCAGCGCATGTCACCCTGCTCGAGCCACCACAGCGCGTGGCCGCGGTCGCGCAAGGCGCGCATCATCGCCACACTCGAGTCCTTGTAGGCCTTGAGCAGCGGCAGGGGGTCGAGGACGAAGGCGAAGTCCATGTCAGGAGTCAGGTAACAGGAATCAGGGATCAGAAAAGGCGGCGCACAGGTGAAGCGTAGCGCATAGCGCCTCGTCCCATTGCTGATACCTGATCCCTGCTATCGCGGCAGCAGGATCATAGCGTGGCCGTCGAACGCCAGCCCGACCGGCTCGTCGCGCGCGCGCCGCACGCGCACGTCGCCGTCGAAGGCCAGCAGCTCGCCCCACGGCGTTGCGACCACGTACTCGACGCGGCTGCCGAGGTACGAGACGCGCTTGCACACGCCGGGGAGCGCGCCCTGATCCGCCGCGACAACGCGCAGGCTGTGCGGGCGCACGGCCAGCGTTGCGGGCCCCGGCGCGATGTCGGCGCCCGGCACGGCGATGCTGACGCCGCCGGCCACGAAACGCGCGCCGCCCTCGGCCATCTGCACCTCGCCATCGACGAGGTTGGCGTCACCGATGAAGTCGGCGAGGAAGCGGGAGATCGGCGCCTCGTAGAGCTCCTGCGGCGTGCCCTGCTGAGCGATGCGTCCGCCATCCATCACGATGACCGTGTCGGAGACTGCCAGCGCTTCCTCCTGGTCGTGCGTGACGTAGAGCACGGTGAGCTGCAGCTGCTGCTGCAGCTCGCGGATCTCCTCGCGCACGTGCCGGCGCAGCTTGGCGTCGAGGTTCGACAGCGGTTCGTCGAACAGCAGCACCGCCGGCTCGAGGACGAGCGAACGGGCGACCGCGACTCGCTGCTGCTGGCCGCCGGAGAGCTCCGAGGGCAGTCGCTTCTCGAAGCCGGACAGGCCGAGCATCGCGAGCTTGGCCGCGGCGAGCTCGCGCGCATGCTCCTTGCTCGCGCGCATGGAGAGCGGACCGTAGCAGACGTTCTCCAGCACGCTCATGTGCGGGAACAGCGCATAGGACTGGAACACCATGCTCACGTTGCGCTCGTTCGCCGCGCGCAACGTCACGTCCTCGCCGCCGATCAGCACGCGGCCCTGCGTGACCGCCTCCAGCCCGGCCACCATGCGCAGCATCGTCGTCTTGCCGCAACCCGAGGGGCCGAGCAGCGTGACGAGCTCGCCGTCGGCGACAGTGAAGCTCACGTCGTCGACGGCCACCACGTCGCCGAAGCGCTTTGTCACTCGCTCGAAGACCACCTCGCCCGACTTCGTTCTCGTCATGAGTGCCCTATGGCCAGCGTGGCCGACGCGCGGCGGCCGAGTCGCGCCTCGCCAACCGCCGCCTGGACGGCGAGCAGCACGGCGAGCATGAACACGATCAACACCGACGAGTAGGCAATCGCGAGCGGGTACTCACCCGCCTCGACGCGGCCGATGATGTAGACGGTGGCGAGGTTGTACTTCGCCGTGGCGAGGAAGATCACCGCGGAGACCGCCGTCATCGCGTGCGTGAAGCTGAAGACCAGCGTGGCGATGATCGCCGGCTTGAGCAGCGGCAGGATCACGCGCGTGAGCGTGCGGACCGTCGACGCACGCAGCGTCGAGGACGCCTCGTCCAGCGTCTTGTCGATCTGCGCAAGCGCGGCGACGCCGGCGCGCACGCCGACCGGCATGTTGCGGAACACGAAGCACAGCACGAGGATCGCCAGGCCCCCGGTCAGCTCGAGCGGCGCCACGTTGAACGCGACGATGTAGGCGACGCCGATCACGGTGCCGGGGATCGCGAAGCTCACCATGGTCAGGAACTCGAACGTCCGGCGGCCGGCAAAGCGGTGGCGCGTGATCACGTAGGCGGACAGCAAGCCCACGATCGCGGTCAGGGGAGCGGCGATCGCGGCGACCTCGATGGTCGTGAAGAAGCTGTCCCACGCCGAGCCGGTGAAGTGCGGCTTGCCGTCGTAGAACTCGATGCCGAAGCCCGACGCGAAGTGCCCGAGGTGCAGCGCCATGTCGCCGCGCCCGATGTCCTTGACGAACCCGCCGGTCAGGATGATGCCGTAGCAGGCCAGCGTGAAAACGACCCACGCCGCGGCGAACGCGAAGCACGCGAGCCACACGGGACGCGGCAGCGGCGAGTGGATGCCGCCGTCGCCCTTTCCGCTCACCGTCACGTAGGAGCGTCGCCCGATCCAGCGCTGCTGCAGCCAGAACGCGACCAGCGTGAGCCCGAGCAGCACCGTGGCGAGCGCCGCGGCACGCCCGGGGTCGTGCTGCGCGCCGGCCACCGCGAAGAAGATCTTCGTCGACAGGACGTCGAAATTGCCGGCGAGCACGATCGGGTTGCCGAAGTCGGCGAGGCTCTCGACGAAGCCGAGCAGGAACGCGTTGGCGAGCGCCGGACGCAGCAGCGGCCACGTCACCGTGCGGAAGACGCGCCAGCGGGAGGCCCGCAGCGTCTGCGCCGCCTCCTCGAGCGCCGGGCTGATCGCCTGCAGCGCACCCAGCAGCAGCATGAAGGCGATCGGCGAGAACGTGAGCAGCTGCGCGATCGTGACGCCGGGCAGCCCGTAGAGCCAGCGAGACCGCGGGATGCCAAATACGTCGGACAACCATCCGGTAACAACACCGGTGCGGCCGAACAGCACCACGAGCGCGAGCGCGAGCACGAACGGCGGCGTGATGATCGGCAGGATCGACATGAGGCGGGTGACACCGCCGTAACGGCTGCCACCGCGCTGCACCACCAGCGCGAGGACGAGACCGATGGCCGTCGAGCCGATGCCGACGATGGTTGCGAGCAGCGCCGAATTGATCGCGACGCCGCAGCGCGTGCCACTGCCCAGGCATCCCAGGCCCCAGATGTCGGCGCTGAGCAGGCGCTCTGCGGCAAGCCCGGGCGCGAAGCGGCCTTGCGCGTCGAACAGCGCCGTGATCAGCGACTTGCCGACCGGGAAGAAGATGAACAGCAGCAGCAGCGTCGCGATGACGACGACGATCGTCGCGACGGTGGCATCGCCGTGGAACGCTCCGCGCCGGGCCAGTGCGCGCGCGAAGCCGACGGTGAACGCGGCGAGCGCCAGCGCGGCGCCAACGCCGAACGAGGCTCCGGCCTTTCCTTCGGCGAACGCATGGCCGAACGCCCACGCCAGCGCGGCAGCGCAGATCGCCACGCTCGCCCGGTCGAAACCGCGCCACGCCGTGAAGGCGAGCGCGAGCGCGGCGAGGAGCAACGGCCAGTGCGTCGCGGCGCCGGCCATGGCGCGCATCAGCGCCGACGGCCCGCCGCCCAGCGCCCACGGCAGCGCCGCCAGCGCGAACAGCGCGACGCCCGCGACAGCGATCGCGACGCGGTCGCGCGCGGCGGGCACGAAGACCGGCGCGAGCGCCCGGCCGCCGGCGGGGGTCATCGCCCGCCGCCGCTAATGCAGAGACGGTGGATCCCCGCCTGCGCGGGGATGACCATGGGCTCCGCCCATGGTCACTTGGGCAGCGTGGAAACCTCGGCGTCCCACTTGCCGAGCAGGCGCTTGCGCTCGGCCGAGGAGCCGTACTTGGCGAAGTCGTAGTCGATGAGCTTGATCTCGGAGAGCTTCGGGGCCTGCGCGGGCACCGGCGCGGCCTTGTTCGACGGCACCTGATAGGAAACCTTGAGCTGCGAGCCGATCGCCTGCGCCTCCGGAGAGAGCGCCCAGTCGTACCACTTCCTGGCGTTCTCCATGTTCTTGGCGCCCTTGATGAGGCTCATGCTGCCGATCTCGTAGCCGGTGCCCTCGCACGGCGACACGATCGTCACCGGTGCGCCACCAATGGCCTGCACGACCGCGTCGTGCTGGAACGTGATGCCGATCAGGCTCTCGCCGGTGGCGGCCGCACGCGCCGGCGCGGCTCCCGACTTCGTGTACTGATTGACGTTGCGGTGCATCGCCTTCATGAAGGCGAACGCCTTGTCCTCGCCCATCAGCTGCACGAAGGTCGCGAGCATCGTGTACGACGTGCCCGACGAATTCGGGTTCGCCACCTGGATCTCGTCCTTGAACTCCGGCCGGGTCAGGTCCGACCAGCACTTCGGCGGGGCGAGGTTCTTCTTCTTGAGCTGGTCGTGGTTGTAGCTGTAGCCGAGCGCGCCCGCGTACACGCCGACCGTGCGGCCCTTCGACGACTCCCACTGCCGGACCGCCCAGTCCTGCAGTTCGCCCATGCGCGGCGACTTGTACGGCTCGGTCAGGCCCTCTTCGGCCGCCTGCAGGTGCGGGTCGCCGGTGCCGCCCCACCAGATGTCGCCGCGCGGGTTCGCCGCCTCGGCCTTGATCTGCGCGTAGAACTCGCCCGAGCTCTTGCGCGTCATGAGCACCTTGATGCCGGTGGCCTTCTCGAAGCCTGCCACCATCGGGCGGCACCACTCCTCCTGCACTGTGCAGTAGACGACGACCTCGCCCTGCGCCGCTGCCGTGAGCGGGGCGGCCAGAACTGCAGCTGCCATCAGTACACGCAATCCGTTGAGCTTCCGCATGGTCTCCTCCGTTCAGCCAGGTATGGGAATGCCGACGACGTCGGCGAGCTTAGCGCAAAGCGCGGCGTTGGTCGCGATCAGGGGGTTGCCCCGCGCGACCCCCTCCCCCGCGAAGAAGTCGTTGGTGAAACCGCCGGCCTCCCGGACCAGCACGATACCAGCCGCGCAGTCCCAGGCGTTGATGTGCAGCTCGGCGTAGCCCTCGCTGCGGCCCGCGGCGACGTCGGCCAGGCCCAGCGCGCCGGAGCCCACCCGGCGGATCGCTCCGCCCGCCGCCAGCACCCGGTCGACCAGAGCGATGTAGTCGGCCGCCGGGCGGCGGGTCGACCAGCCGCACTCGACCGTCGCCGTCGCGAGGTCGTCGCAAGGGCTGACCGCCATGCGGGCACCATTGAGGAACGCCCCGCGCCCGCGCTCGGCGACGTAGAGGCCGTCGTGCGAAGGGTCAAAGATGGCGCCGACCGTCGGCACCCCGCGCTCGAGATAGCCGATCGACACGCAGTAGTGGGGGATGCCGCGCGCGTAGTTCGCCGTGCCGTCGATGGGGTCGATCAGCCACAGCCGGTGCCCGTCCCCGCCGCCCTCCTCCTCGCCGATGATCGCGTCGCCGGGGAAGGCCTTCGCGATCGCCGAGCGGATGTGGCGCTCGACCGCGCGGTCCATCTCGGTGACCACGTCGTGGACGCCCTTCGACTTCGTCGCCGACGTTCCGAAAGCGGTGTGCGCGAGCCGGCCGGCCTCGCGGGCGAGCTCGCCGGCCAATTCGTAACGATCCATTACAACTCCACCACCCGCCGCTCGACGAGCGAGGTGCGCAGCGCGATCCCGATGCGCGTGGCCTCCGTCGCGTCGTGCAGCGTGAGCGCCGGCGCGCGGTCATGGCGCACGCAGTCCGCGAAGTGCGCCAGCTCGCGCACGAAGGCCTCGGCGAAGCGCTCGTAGAACGTCGGCGTGGTCTCGGTGCGGATGCCGTGCGCGTCAGCGATCTCGACCTGGGTCAGCCGGCCCTTGCGGCCGACGACCAGCCTGCCTGCGGTACCGATCACCTCGCTCTGCGTTTCGTGGCCGTGCGCCATCGTGCGGGAGTTGTAGAAGCACGCCGTCTTGCCGCCCTCGAACTCGCAGATCGCCACCCCGTTGTCGACGTCGCCGCACTCGGCGAGTCCCTTGTGCACGGCGATCGTGCCGGTGGCGAACACGCGTTGCGGCTTCGGGCTGCCCAGCATCCAGCGTGCCACGTCGACGTCGTGCACGCCCATGTCGACGAAGATGCCGCCCGACTTGGGCGCGAAGCGCACGAAGAAGCCCGACGGGTCGTTCATGTCGGTGGTCTCCGAGCGCACGAGGAACGGCGTGCCGATCAGGCCCTCGTCGATCTTGCGCCGTGCGTCCTGGTAGCTTGCGTCGAAGCGCCGCGTGTAGCCGATCATCACCTTGAGATTGGCGTGCTTCGCGGCCTCGGCCTCGACGGCAAGGCACGACTCGACGTCGAGCGCGAGCGGCTTCTCGCAGAACACGTGCTTGCCGGCGCGCATCGCTGCGATGATCTGCTCGGGATGGATCGTGTTCGGCGTGACGATGAACACCGCGTCCACACCCTTGTCCGCGAGCAGGTCCTCGTAGCGCGCGTGGACCCGCGCCACGCCGAGCACGTCGCGGGCGTAGGCACGCTCGTCGCCTTCCGGGCTGCACGCCGCGACCAGCGCGACACCGGGAATTCGCCGGGCCAGGTTGTCGGCATGGCGACGGCCCATGCGGCCCAGCCCCACGATGCCTGCATTCAGGTTGGCCGTCCCCATGCTCACAGCTCCACCAGGCGCTGCTCGCGCCATGACGTCGTCGCCGCCTCGGCGAGCTCGAGCGCCTTCACGCCGTCATCGATCGACGTTCGCGGCGTCGCCCCCGTGGCGAGCACGTCGAAGAAGTGCGCCATCTCCAGCGCGTAGGCCACGCGGTAGCGCTCGAGGAAGAAATACTCCGGCTTGTCCTGCGAAACGCTGGCGTCGGTCCACGCCACCACTTCGGTCGGCTTGTGGTTGCCCGCCTGCAGCATGCCCTTGCTCCCCAGCACCTCGAAGCGCTGGTCGTAGCCGTACGCTGCGCGCCGCGTCGTGTTGATCTGCGCCAGACGCCCCGACTTCGTGCGGATCGTCACCGCCGTGCAGTCGACGTCGCCGACCTCGCCCACCTTGGGATCGGTGAGCACGCTGCCCGTCGCGTGAACGGTCTTCGCCTCGTCGCCGAGGATCCAGCGGAAGATGTCGAAGTCGTGGATCAGCATGTCCTTGAAAATGCCGCCCGAGCGCTTGAGGTACTCGACCGGCGGCGCGCCGGGATCGCGGCTGGTCACGATCAGCATCTCGGGCTTCCCGATCTCGCCGGCGTCGAGGCGCTGCTTCGCGGCGGCGAACGTGGGGTCGTAGCGGCGCTGGAAGCCGATGAGGCAGGTGACGCCGGCGCGCTTCACCGCCTCCGCGCAGCGCTTCGCACGGTCGAGCGCCAAGTCGACCGGCTTCTCGCAGAAGATCGCCTTGCCGCTTGCCGCCGCACGCTCGATCAGGTCGGCATGCGTGTCGGTCGACGAAGCGATCACGACGGCGCGGACGGCCGCGTCCTTGAACACCGCCTCGGTGTCGCTCACGCGCGCCTTGTGCTGCTCGGCGAGTCCCGCGGCGGCCTTCGCGTCCGGGTCCACGACGTGCGTCAGGCGCACGCCGCTCTGGCGGACGAGGTTGCCAGCGTGGATCTTCCCGATCCGTCCCGCGCCGAAAATGGCGACGTCAATCATCGTAGTCCCCCCTGTCCCTGGTCTCTTCGATCCTGGATTCGAGCCGGTAGGCCAGCGCTACGAACAACGCCTGGCCGAGGCACAGCGTGTTGGTGAGCGAGCGGAACGCGAACGCACTGCCCTCCGGCACGACGAGCAGCGTGTCGGCCACGCGCGCGAGCGGCGACATGCGGCTGTCGGTCAGCACGATCGCCTTCGCGCCGCGCCGGTGCGCATGGCGCACGCACGCCAGCGTCTCCTTGCCGTAGGGCGTGAAGCTGATCGCGACGATGGCGTCCTGGTTGCCGATCGAGCGCACCTGCTCCATCACCATGCCGCCGGTGCCGTCGATCAGCTGCACGCGCTTGTCGATGTGCTGCAGCGCATAGGTGATGTACGCGGCGACCGGGTAGCTGCGGCGCACGCCGACGACGTAGATGTGCTGCGCGCGCTCGAGCAGGCTCACCGCCATCTCGAAGGCGGCGTCATCGAAGTCGCGGGCGAGCTCGTTGAGGCCCGACACGCTCGCCGCGACGAACTCGCGCGCCACCGCGCCGGGGGTGAGCGAACCGCGCTTCTCCGCGACGAGCCGGCGGATGCGTTGCTGGTAGCTGGCCTGGGGCGTGGTTCGCTGCGTCCACTGCTCGCGGAACACCGCCTGCAATTCGGTGAAGCCGGAGAAGCCGAAGCGCTGCGCGAAGCGCACGACGGCAGAGGGCTGCACGCCGCAGCGCTCGGCGACCTCCGTGACGCGATCGACCATCAGCGAGCCGCGGTGGCGCTCGACGTATCGCGCGACGCTCGCGAGCTTGGGGGGGAGCGCGTCGTACTCGGCGGCGACGCGTGCGAGCAGCGCATCGACGGCGTCGGCGGGCGGCACCGACGTCCGTCGACCCCGCGTCCCGGACGGCGGACGGCCCTTCAGCGCTTGAGCATCCATTCGTGCGCCGGGTCGTTGTGGAAGTGCCACACGCGCTTCGGCCCCGCCATCACGTTGAGGTAGTACGACTCGTAGCCGTACGGGACCACGACCGGGTGGTAGCCGCGCGGCACCATCACGACGTCGTGGTCCTCGACGGCCATCGACTCGTCCAGCGAGCGGTCGTCGGTGTACACGCGCTGAAACGCGAAGCCCTGCGCGGGGGCGAGTCGGTGATAGTAGGTCTCCTCGAGCGAGCTCTCCTCGGGCACGCTGTCGCGGTCGTGCTTGTGCGGCGGGTAGGAGGACGAGTGTCCCGAAGGCGTGCGCACTTCGACGACGAGCAGGTGCTCGGCGAGCTGCGACTGCGGCAGGATGTCGCGCACGTAGCGCGTGTTGGCGTCCGTTCCGCGCACGGTGCGCGGCATCGAGGCAGGCTCGATCAGCCGCGCGGGCAGCTTGCCGCCGCCGGGCGCGCTCGCCACGCCAATCTCGGCGTCGGAAGTCGCCTCGACGGTCACGCCCTGCCCATCCGGCGCGTACACAGCATAGGGTGCGCCGTCGTCGAACACGCTGGTGCGGTCGCCGATGTCCCGCCAGGTCTGCCCGCCCGCAGCCACCGTGACGCGACCTGACAGCACGACCACGCAGATTTCGCGCCCGGCGAGATCGAGCGCGAGGCGCTCGCCGGGGGCAAGGCGATGCGCGGAGAAGCCGACGTACTTCCAGCCGGCCGAAGCGGGCGTGACGTTGACGATGTCGCGCGACTCGCGGCGCGCCTTGACCAGGAGGCTCATGTCCCCTCACCCCCAGCCCCTCTCCCCGCTGGCGCGGGGCGAGGGGAGGATGCGCGGCCCTCACCCCCGCCCCCTCTCCCACCTGACGGCGGGAGAGGGGAGCAGGCGACTCCCCTCGCCCCGCGCCAGCGGGGAGAGGGGCGGGGGGTGAGGGGCAAGTTCACGCGGCACTCCTCGCGGCAAGCCCGTCCACGATCCCACGCAGGTGCCGGTAGCCCTTCTCCGCGAACGCGTAGCTCGGCGCAACCGCGGGATCCTGCTCCGCCTCGACGACGAGCCAGCCCTTGTAGCCGTGACGCGCGAGCGTGCCGACGATGCTGTCGAAGTCGACGACCCCGTCGCCCGGCACGGTGAACGCGCCGTTGATCACCGCCTGCAGGAAGCTCCAGTTGCCGTTGCGCGCGAGCTTCACGACAAACGGCCGCACGTCCTTGCAGTGCACGTGGCACACGCGGGCCACGTGCCTATCCAGCGTCGTGGCCGGATCGCCGCCAGCGAACGCCATGTGCCCGCTGTCGAACAGCAATCCGACGTCGGCGCCCGTCACCGCCATCAGCGTGTCGACGTCTTGCGGCGACTCGACGTACGCGCCCATGTGGTGGTGGTAAGCGAGGCGCACGCCGCGCTTCGCGAGATGTGCGCCGAACGCGTTCAATCGCTCGCCGTACTCGCGCCACTGCGCGTCGCGAAAGAAGCGCGGCCGCTGGTACAGGGGCGCCGAGGCGCCCTGAATGCTGTCCGCCACCTCGCCGTACACCATCACTTTCGCACCGCACTCCGCGAGCAGGTCGAGGTGCGGGCCCACCGCCGCGATTTCCTCGGCCACCCCGCGACGGGCGAGCCTTCCGGAGTACCAGCCGGACACGAGCGCGAGACCATGACGGCGCAGCACGGCGGACAACGCCCCCGGCTCGCGAGGAAACTTGTTGCCGAGCTCGAAGCCTTCGTAGCCGATGGCCTTGCCTTCCGACAGCGCGGTCTCGAGCGTGATCTCGCCGCCTAGCGAAGGCAGGTCGTCGTTGCTCCACGAGATCGGGTTGATCCCGATGCGCACCTCAAGTCCGTTCATGGCGTCTGCCGCTTCCGATCCTGTTCGTACCGCCCGCGCGCCGCCTTGACTTCGTCGCGCCCCGACACCGCCGGCACGGCGACCTCCCACCAGCAGCCCCCGGCCTCGGTCGAGCGCGCCGGATCGGTGTCGATGGCGATCACGCAAGTGCGGTCGGCGGCCCGCGCGCGCGCCAGCGCCGCCTCCAGCTCGGGAATCGTGCGCACGTGCTCGGCGAGCGCTCCCAGCGACCTCGCGTGCGCAGCGAAGTCGATCACCGGCGCGCCCGGACCCGCCTGAACACAGTCGGCGAACAGGTTGTTGAAAGGCGTGCCGCCGACCGCCTGCTGCAACCGGTTGATGCAGCCGTAGCCGCGATTGTCGAGCACGACGATCGTCAGCTTGCAGCCCAGCATCACCGATGTGGCGATCTCCGAGTTCAACATCAGGTAGCTGCCGTCGCCGACCATGACGACGACCTCGCGCTCCGGCAGCGCCATCTTCACGCCGATGCCGCCGGCGATCTCGTAGCCCATGCACGAGTAGCCGTACTCGACGTGGTAGCCGCCCGGGACCGACGTGCGCCAGAGCTTGTGCAGCTCGCCGGGCAGCGTGCCCGCGGCGCAGACCACGATGTCGTCGTGCGTCGAGCGCGGGTGACGCTGCACCGCGCCGATCACCTCGCCATCGTAGGGTAGTGGCGGCGCGCGTTCGCCGGTAATGCGCGCCACGTCGTTCCGCCAGTTCTGGCCCTGCGCGATGGCGCCGCCGTGCCACGCATCGTCGGCGCGCCAACCTTCGAGCGCGCGCGACAGCGCATCGAGCGCGAGGCGCGCGTCGGCACGCACCGGCAACGAGCGCCATTTGAGCGCATCGAACGGGTTCACGTTGATCGATACGATCCGCGCCTGCCCGAACAGCGAATGCGACCCGGTGGTGAAGTCCTGCAGCCGCGTGCCCACGGCGATCACGACGTCCGCGTCCCGCGCCACGGCGTTGGCGGCCGGCGAGCCTGTCACGCCGATCGCGCCCATCTGCATCGGGTGGTCCCACTTGAGCGCGCCCTTGCCCGCCTGCGTCTCGGCGACCGGCACGCCATGAGCTTCGGCGAAGGCCTGCAGCGAGCCGGTCGCCAACGCGTACAGCGCGCCGCCGCCCGCGACGAGCATCGGCCGCCGCGAGCGCCGGATCGCCTCGGCCGCCGCCTGGACATCCTCCTCTGCGGGCGGCATCGGCGCATGCCGAATCGGCACGGGTGCGAAGAACGCCTCCGGCCAGTCGAATGCCATCGTCTGCACGTCCTGCGGCAGCGCGAGGGTCACCGGTCCGCACAGCGCAGGATCGGTCAGCACGTGAATCGCGCGCGGCAAGGCCGTCAGCAACTGCTCGGGATGGACGATGCGATCGAAGTAGCGCGACACCGGACGGAAGCAGTCGTTCGCGGACACCGTGCCGTCGTGGAAGTCCTCGACCTGCTGCAGCACCGGGTCGGGCGCGCGCGAGGCGAACACGTCGCCGGGCAGGAACAGCACCGGCAGCCGGTTGACGTGCGCGGTCGCCGCGGCGGTGACGAGGTTCGTCGCGCCCGGGCCGATCGAGGTCGTGCACGCCATCATGCGCCGGCGCATCGTCGCCTTGGCGTACGCGATCGCCGCGTGCGCCATCGCCTGCTCGTTGTGCGCGCGATACGTCGGCAACTCGTCGCGGTGCGCGTACAGCGCCTCGCCGATCCCCGCGACATTGCCGTGGCCGAAAATCGCCCACACGCCGGCGAACAGCCGCTCGCCGTTCGCATCCCCGACGCGCAACGCGGCCAGGTAGCGCACCAGCGCCTGTGCCATCGTCAGGCGGATCGTCGTCATGCCCTTCGACCTCCGCTGGCCCTCGCTTCGCGCCAGGCGTCGATCAGCGCCTCGTAGGTGGCGCGCACGCGCTGCTTCAGCCCCGCGTCGTCGATCTCGCCGGCGAGCCAGGCGCGCGCCGGATCGTGGAAGATCGTCCGGCCGACGGCGAAGCCCTTGCAGGATGCACTCTTCGCGGCGTCGCGGAACCCCAGATTCAGCGTCTCCACCGGCTGTGCGAGACCGAGCAGGACCACGCCCCTGCAGTACGGATCGCGCTCGGCGATCAGCGCGTCGAGCTCGCGCCACTGCGCGGGGCTCATCGGCTCGAGCTTCCACCACTCCGGGTAGATGCCGAGGTTGTAGATGCGCTTCACCGCGCGCAGCACCGTGTCGGCGCCACGCGGCAGCGACTTCGGCGGGATGATCTCCAGCATCAGCTCGTGGCCGCTCGCCTGCACCGCATCGTAGAGCGAGCGCATCTGCGCCTCGTTCTCGAGGCGCGTCTCGAGCGCGTCGTCGGGGTGGTAGAACACGAGGCACTTGGCGACGTGCTCGACGGGCCAGGAAAGCAGCGTGGTGCCCACCGAGCGGCCGCGGTCGAACTCGACCGGGTTGCTGCCAGGCAGCTCGACGGGGCGCCCGATCCACCAGCCGCGCCCCGTCGCCGCGTTGAGCGCGTCCTGCCCGTAGCGGTCGTCGCACAGCAGCCCCGTCGTCGGGCCGAGGTCGCGTGCGGCGGCGGTCTCCGCGACCGCATCGACGAGCAGGCGCTTGAGCTGCGGCAGCCGCTCTTCGCCTGCGCCCGCCTCCTGCGCCAGCGCGAAGAACGGATTGCGGTGGTCGAACGCAAACGCGAAGACCTCATCGTGCGGCGGGCGCGGCGCAGTCACCCGGTGCAGCCGTGTGAGCGTCGCGTCGCGGTCCGGGCGCGGGATCTCGTTTGCGTGCGCGATGAAGTAGTCGAGTTCGATGCGCGTGGGCATCGCCGGCGCGCAGCCGTGGCGCGAGACCACCAGCGCGCCGCAGGCGTTCGCGTAGCGCGCGCAGGCGTCGTAGTCCTCGCCGCGCAGCCAGCCGGAAAGGAACCCGCCGTTGAACCCGTCGCCCGCGCCCAGCACGTTCAGCACCTCGACGGTCACGCCTTTGCCGTTGAACGCCTCGTCGAGCGAGGCGGGAATCGCGCCGTCGATCACCGCGCATCCCATCGGGCCGCGCTTGACTACCAGCGTGGCCTTCGACACCCGCCGCACGGCGCGCAGCGACTCGACGATGTCCGTCGACCCGCCGGCGATGTTGAACTCCTCGATCGTGCCGATGGCGAGGTCGATCTTCGGCAGGATGCGCTGCAGGTGCGCGGTGACGGTGTCCGAGCTCACGAAGCGTGTCTCGCCGTCGCCGCGCTTGGTGAGTCCCCACAGGACCGGCCGGTAGTCGATGTCGAGGATCGTGCGCACGTCGTTGGCACGGGCGCGGTCGAGCGCGCGCTGGCTGATCCCGTCGATGTACTCGGTGGAGAAGTGCGTGCCGGTGATGAGCAGTGACTTGCTCTGGCGGATGTAGTCCTCGGCGATGTCGGCGTCGGCGATCGCCATGTCGGCGCAGTTCTCGCGCAGGAAGATGAGCGGGAACGAGACGCGATCCTTGATGCCGAGCACGACCGCGCCGGTGAGGCGGCGCGGGTCGACCGAGACGTGCGAGGTGTCGCAGCCTTCCTTGGCGATCGTCTCGACCAGGAAGTGGCCGAGCGCATCGTCGCCGATGCGCGAGATGAGCCCGGTGGCAAGGCCGAGGCGCGCGCAGCCGAACGCGGTGTTCGACGACGAGCCGCCGAGGTACTTGGCGAAGGTCGTGACATCCTCCAGCCGCGCGCCGATCTGCTGCGCATAGAAGTCCACGGCGAAACGGCCGAGGCAGAGGATGTCGAAACGCCTGTTGGCGGCGAAGCGGGTGGCGTTGCGCATGGCGGGGCGTGAGGGGGCGGCGCGGGCGGCTGCCCGGACCGGCAATCGACGGGAGGCCGGAACGTCGATTCTGCCCGGCCTGTGCGTGGAACGCAATTTCCACTACGATGAGCGCCTTGCGGACAGGCGAAACCGGCATGCTGATCGCGCAGGTGTCCGATCCCCACATCACGGCCGTGGGCGGCAGCCCGGGCGCGGGCGTGGACGCGCACGCTCGGCTCGCCCGCGCG
>Ga0209391_10000571_pt1 | contig 17668 bp, 13 predicted proteins | sample PPLLak3March2015_FD_187246 | JGI IMG/M metagenome (GOLD analysis project Ga0209391, IMG submission 187246) | Freshwater sediment microbial communities from Prairie Pothole Lake near Jamestown, North Dakota, USA - PPLs Lake P7 Core (1) Depth... | ecosystem: Environmental > Aquatic > Freshwater >... | reverse complement strand
TAGGCCCGCCGCCACGACTGGGCGGCGACGCGCGCGAGCCCCGCCGGCGACATCATGGGGTCGAGTTCCGGATCCTCGCGGATGATGCGCTCCCACACGAGCAGCGCCGCGCTCGCGGGAAGCCAGCGGCCGGTGCGCCCGCCGCGCCCCCGGTCCCGCGCATACGCCCGCGCGACGAACTCGTCCCACGGCAGGACGTCGGGCGCGACCCAGGCGTCGAGTCCTGCGGCGAGGCACGTCGCGTCGTGGCGCGCACGCAGGTGGTGGGCGAGACGCCGCGTGGGCGTCACCCGGCTCAGCGCGGCGGTGGTGTCAGTTGCGTCCTGCAGCGTCGACGACCCGCAGCGCCGGATTCGCGCGCGTCGCCGGCTGGTCGCCCGCGGCGTAGCTGTCGAGCAGCTCCTCGATGCGGGCGAACACGTCGGCGATCACCTGCGGCTCCGGCAGGTTCGTGATCCGGAAGTGGTTGCGGTAGGACACGTTGAAGCTCGAGCCCGGCGCCACGAGCACGTGCTTGTGCTCGAGCAAGTCGTACGCGAACTGCTGGTCGTCGAACTCAGGCAGCGCCCCTTCGCGCACGCCGACGAACGCATAGAGCGCGCCCATCGGCGGCGCGAGCGTCAGGTAGCGGCTGCGGCCGACGGCCTCGACGATCGCGCGACGCGAGGCGTGCAGCCGGCCCCCGGGTCCCACGAGCTCGCGCACGCTCTGGTAGCCGCCGAGCGCCGTCTGCACCGCCCATTGGCCGGGCACGTTGCTGCAGAGTCGCAGCGACGTCAGGAGCTCGAGCGCCGAGAGGTATTCGCGCGAATGCTCGACGTCGCCCGAGAACACGGCCCAGCCGACCCGGTATCCGCACGCGCGGTACACCTTCGAGAGCCCGCTCAGCGTGCCACAGAGCGTGTGCTGCACGAGCGTGGCCATCGGCACGAACTCGGCGCCGTCGTACGTCATCTGGTCGTAGATCTCGTCGGCGAGCACGAGCAGGTGGTGCTTCTCGGCGATCGCGGCGATCGCCTCGAGCACCGCGCGCGGATAGACCGCGCCCGTCGGGTTGTTCGGGTTGATCACGACGATCGCGCGAGTGCGCTTCGTGACCAGCGACTCGATCTCCTCCGGGTCGGGCACGAAGCCGCGCTCCGGCCGGCAGGGGTAGTGCACCGCGCGGCCACGGTTCAGGTTCACCGCAGCGGTCCAGAGCGGGTAGTCGGGGCTCGGCACCAGCACTTCCTCGTCCGCGGCGAGCAGTGCGCGCAGCGTCAGGTCGATGAGCTCGCTCACGCCGTTGCCGATGAAGACGTCCTCGGCCGTGACGCCGCGCACGCCGCGCTCCTGCTGCTGCATCACGACGGCCTCGCGGGCCGGGAAGATGCCCTTCTGGTGGCAGTAGCCCTCGGCCGAGCGCAGGTTCTCGATCATCGCGAGCCGCATCGTCTCGGGCGTGCGGAACCCGAAAGCGCCGGGGTTGCCGATGTTGAGCGAGACGATGTCGTAGCCGAGCCGCTCCATTTCCTGGGCTCGCCGTGCCAGGCGGCCGCGAATCTCGTAGCGTACGTTGGCGAGGCTCGGGCTCGAACGGATGGTGCGGGTCGGCATGACTTCGGCTCGCTGCGACGGAACCTCCCAATTATCGCTCGCACCGCGCGCCGGTGCACGGGTACGGTTTCACGCAATAACGCCGCGGGCCGCAAGTCCGTCGAGCGTCGGGTGGTCGAGGCCGAGCCGCTTCGCCAGGATTTCACGGGTGTCGGCCCCGAGCAGCGGCGGCGCCCGGCCGTCGTCGAGCGCGCTCCGCGAATAACGCACCGGATTCCTCACGCCGGGCACCGTGCCGCCGAGGGCGTGCGGAAGCTCGAAGCGCAGCCCGCGGTGGCGCACCTGCGGCTCCTCGAACACCTGCTCGAGATCGTTGATGGGGCCGCACGGCACCTGGGCTGCCTCGAGCGCCTCGAGCCAATGCCGCGTCGTCCGCTGCCCGAGCAGCGCGGCGACGCGTGGGACGAGTTCCGCGCGATGTGCGACGCGCTTGCTGTTGGTGCGGTAGCGCGGATCGTCGGCAAGCGCCGCGTCGCCCGCGGCGGCGCAGAAGCGGGCGAACTGGGCGTCGTTGCCGACCGCGAGCATCAGGTGGCCGTCCGCCGTCGCGAAGGCCTGGTACGGCACGATGTTCGGGTGTGCCGTGCCCTGCCGTCGCGGCGGCACGCCGGACACGAGGTAGTTCAGGTTCTGGTTCGCGAGCCAGGCGACCTGCGTGTCGAGCAGCGAGAGGTCTATGTACTGGCCGAGACCGGAGCCCGCCCGCTCGTGCAGCGCCGCGAGGATCGCGGACACCGCGTACATGCCGCACATCAGGTCCGCCACGGCGACGCCGACCTTCTGCGGGCCGGCGCCCGGCTCGCCGTCCGGCACGCCGGTGACGCTCATGAGCCCGCCCGTCGCCTGGATCATTGCATCGTAGCCGGGCTTCGCGGCGTCGGGTCCGTCCTGTCCGAACGCCGAGATCGAGAGGTACACGAGCCGCGGGTTCAGCACGGACAGCGCGTCCCAGCCGAGCCCATGGCGTGCGAGCCCGCCGACCTTGAAATTCTCGACCAGCACGTCGGCCTCGACGGCGAGACGGCGGACGAGGTCCTGCCCTTCCGGCTTCGAAAAATCGATCGCGAGCGAGCGCTTGCCGCGGTTGGTCGCGAGGTAATACGCGGACTCGCCCGTCTCGCGGCCCGCGCCGTCGCGAAGCCACGGTGGACCCCACTTGCGCGTGTCGTCGCCACCTTGCGGGTGCTCGACCTTGAGCACCTCGGCGCCGTAGTCGGCCAGCACCTGCGTGGCCCAGGGGCCGGCCAGGATCCGGCTCAGGTCGAGTACGACGACGCCGTGCAGCGGACCGGCCACTCTTCAGCCGCCCTACAGGCCGAGGAACACGATGCCGAGCCCGCAGAGACTCAGGGCCCCGCCCGCGAGCGCGTGCGAGTAGCGCTGCATCGCGTCCATCGGCAACCGCTCGATGCCGCGCAGCGCGAGCCAGACGACGGAGAGCATCGTGGCGATGGTGGCCGCTCCGAATGCGAGGACGACCGCGACGGTGCCCCACACGCTGTGCTGCGACGCCGGGTACATGAGCACGGGGATCAGGGGCTCGCAGGGACCGAGCACGAAGATCACGAACAGCGCCCACGGCGTGATCGAGCGTGCCCGCGATTCGTCCACGTGCGGGTGCAGGTGACCGCCCTGGTGCGTGTGACGGTGGCCGTGGTGCGTGCCGTCCGCGTGCACGTGCTCGTGCACATGCGGCCGCGCGCGCCACGCGTGCCGGAGTCCCCACGCGAGATAGGCGAGGCCGAACCCGGTGAGGAGCCACGCGGCCGCGTCGCCGCGGACGCCCTCGAGCCACTCGAGCCGGTGCAGCGACACGCCGATGCCGATGCCGATCGCGCCGATCGCGACCGAGCCGAGCACGTGACCCACGCCGCACAGGCTCGTGATCCACAGGGTCCGCGACGTGGTCCAGCGACGGGCTGCCGACATCGCCACGAAAGGCACGTAGTGGTCGGGCCCGAGCAACGTGTGCACGACGCCGATCGACGCTGCCGTCAACACCAGTAGACCCAGGTCGATCGTCATGCCCGTCCCGCTCCGGCGTATGCAGAATTGGCGAAAAGGTAATCCCAGCCCGGCCGGGGCCACAAGGACGGTAAAGACGTATACCGGCCGGCTCGACCGCTACCCCGCCGTCGACAGCGGGTGGTGGCAGGCCACGGCGTGGCCGGTGCCGGTCGTTGCGAGGGCGGGAATCCGCGCTGCGCACTCGGGACCGGCGCGTGGGCAGCGCGGACGATAGTCGCATCCTCCCGGTGCCGGGCGGACGGACGCATCGAGTGCCGCCGGCACGGCGGAGGAACGCCGGGCGACGACCGGATCCGGCGCCGGCACGGCATCGAGCAGCGCCCGCGTGTACGGGTGGCGCGGGCTTGCAAAGATCGCCTCGCGGGGCCCGCGCTCGACCACCCGGCCGCAGTAGAGCACGACCACCTCGTCGCACAGGTGGCGCACGACGGCGAGATTGTGGCTGATGAACACGAGCGCCATGCCGTGGCGACGACTCAGGTCCGCGAGCAGGTTCACGATCTGCGCCTGCACGGAGACGTCGAGCGCGCTCACCGCCTCGTCGCAGACGAGCAGGCCCGGGCGCGCGATCGTGGCCCGCGCGATCGCGGCCCGCTGGCATTGCCCGCCGGATACTTCGTGCGGGTACCGTGAGGCGAGCGACGGGTCGAGGCCCACTTCGGCCAGGGACGCCGCGACCCGGGCTACGACGCGCGCGCGCGGCGTCGGCCCTTCGAGCGCGACGAGCGCCTCGGCCACGCTGTCGGCGAGCGTCATGCGCGGGTCGAGGCTGCCGAACGGGTCCTGGAAGACGATCTGCGCCTCACGGCGCAGGCGGCGCAGCGCCGAACCGTCGCCGCGCGGCACGGGTACGCCGCGCCACGCGATGCTGCCGGACTGCGGCGCGACGAGCCCGAGGATGGCCCGGGCCAGCGTCGACTTGCCGCACCCCGACTCGCCCACGATGCCCACCGAGCCGCCGGACTCGACGTCGAGATCGACCCCTGCGAGCGCCGGGTTCGCGTGGCCGCTGCGGCCCCACCCTGCCCGGCCGGGATAGGTCACGCGCAGGTCCCGCACTTGGAGCAAGCGTTCGCTCACGGAGACACCCCCGCGCCCGTGAGCGGCGCCACGCATTCGACCCGACGCTCCCCGTTCGCATGCGACGGGGGCATGCGCGTGCGGCACGCATCGCGTGCCTGCGTGCAGCGCGGCGCGAACGAGCAGCCGGCGCCGATCTCGCCGGGCCGCGGCGGCTGGCCTTCGATACCGGCGAGGCTCGTCGCGACGTCGCCCGAGAGCCGGGGCACCGATGCGAGCAGCGCCGCCGTGTAGGGATGCGCCGGGGACGCGAACAGTGCCTCGACGGGCGCCACCTCGACGACCCGCCCGGCGTACATCACCGCCACGCGGTCGGCGATGCCGGCGACGACGCCGAGGTCGTGGGTGATCATCACGAGCGACCGGCCGTCGCGACGCACGTCGCGCAGCACCTCGAGCACCTGGGCCTGCACCGTGACGTCGAGCGCCGTCGTGGGCTCGTCGGCGATCACGAGCCGCGGGTCGGTCATGAGCGCCATCGCGATCGCGACGCGCTGGCGCTGGCCGCCCGACAGCTCGTGCGGGTATTGACGGAGCCGGGCCTCGGGCTCCGGCAGGCCGACGCGCGCGAGCAGTTCGAGCGAGCGTTTCCTGGCGGCCTCGGCCGACATGAGCCCGCGCTCGAGCACGGCCTCGCCGAGCTGGCGCCCGAGCGTGAGGTGGGGAGTCAGCGCGTTCATCGGATCCTGGAAGACGAATCCGACCGGCCCGCCCCGCACTTCGTCGAGCAGACCGCGCGGCGCCGCGACGAGCTCGCGGCCGTCGAAGCATGCAGAGCCTGACGCGCGGCCCTGCGCCGCGAGCAGGCCGAGGCACGCGAGGAAGCACTGGCTCTTGCCCGAGCCCGATTCGCCGACCACGGCGAGACACTCGCCTTCGCCGACCTCGAGGGACGCGCCGCGCACGGCCCGCACGACGCCGCGTGGCGTGTCGAACTCCACCTCGAGCCCGCGGACATCGAGCAGCGCCCTGCCCGCCATTCAGGCCTGCCTCGGGTCGAGGGCGTCGCGGAGCCCGTCGCCCAGGAAGTTGAGGCACACGAGCAGCAGCGCGAGCACGGCGGACGGCACGAGCAGCTGCCACGGCGCGGTCTCCATCTCGACCGCCCCTTCGGCGACGAGCCGGCCGAGGCTCGTGAGCGGTTCCTGCACGCCGAGGCCGAGGAAGCTCAGGAAGCTCTCGAAGAGGATCACCTGCGGGACGGTGAGCGTCGCATAGACGACGACGGTGCCGAGCACGTTCGGCACGATGTGCCGCGCGATGATGCGGTGGGGCGGGAGCCCCAGCGTCACGGCGGCCTCGACGAACTCGCGCCGGCGCAGCGCGAGCGCCTGCCCGCGGACGATGCGCGCCATCGTGAGCCATCCCACCGCGCCGATCGCGAGGAAGATGAGCCACAGGCTGCGCCCGAACACGACCGTGAGGATGATGACGAAGAACATGTACGGCAGCGCGTACAGTACGTCGACGAAGCGCATCATCCAGCCGTCGAGCCGGCCGCCCACGTAGCCGGCCGTGGCGCCCCAGCCGACACCGATCGCCACGCTCACGACCGTCGCGAGCAGCGCGACGAGGAGCGATACGCGGGAGCCCGTCCAGACGCGCACGAAGAGGTCGCGCCCGTTCGCGTCGGTGCCGAACCAGTGGCCGTTCGCGAGCGACGGCGGCTGGGCGAGCGGCGTGAGCGACCAGTCCACCTGGTCGGCCCGCCACGGGCTTGCGAGCGGCCCGAGCAGCGACACCAGGACGAGCAGCGCCAGCAGCGCCGCCGCGACGAGCGCCGCGCGGTTGCGACGCAGGCGACGCACGGCGTCGCTCCAGTAGCCGCCCTCAGTCATGGCGGATCCGCGGGTCGAGCCAGCCGTACAGCAGGTCGACGGCGAGGTTCAGCAGCAGGATCAGCGCGGCGTAGAACACCACCATGCCCATGACGAGCGTGTAGTCGCGATTGATCGCGCCCTGCACGAAATAGCGTCCCACGCCCGGCAGGCCGTACACCTGCTCGACCACGAGCGAGCCCGTGAGCAGCGCCGCGGCGGCGGGTCCCAGGAAGCTCACGACCGGCATCAGCGCGGGCCGCAGCGCGTGCCGGCGCAGGATCACGCCGGGCGGCAGGCCCTTCGCGCGCGCGGTGCGGATGAACGGCGACTGCAGCACCTCGAGCAGGCTGCCTCGCGTCAGCCGCGCCACGTACGCGACGAACGGCAGCGCGAGCGTGACGACGGGCAGCACGGCGTGCGCGAGGCTGCCCCGCTCCCACCCGCCCACGGGCAGCCAGCCGAGATGCACGCCGAAGACCAGTGCGAGCACCGGGGCGACGACGAAGTTCGGCACCGCGATGCCGGCGAGCGCGACGCCCATCACCGCATGGTCCGCCCAGCCGTTCTGCCGCAGCGCGGCGACCATGCCGAGCGGCACGCCCATGGCGAGCGCCAGCACGAGCGCGGCCACGCCGATCGTGAGCGTCACGGGCAGGCCGCGCGCGATCAGCTCCGCGACCGTGAAGTCCTTCATCCGGAACGACGGGCCGAGATCCCCGCGCACGAGGCCCGCGAGGTACTGGCCGAACTGCACGTGCACGGGCTGGTCGAGGCCATACGCGGCCTGCAGGTTGGCTTCGATCTCCGGGGGCAGCGTCTGCTCGGCGTCGAACGGCCCGCCCGGCGCCGCGCGCATCAGGAAAAACGCGGCCGCCACGATCAGGAAGAGCGTCGGGACGAGGCCGAGGAGGCGCCGCAGCGCGTAGCCGAGCATGTCGTCGCTCAGTCGCCGGACCCGGCACCGGCGCCGAGCCGACGACGGAACTCGGCCTCTTCGACGACGGGCACGCCGAGTTCCTGCGCCTTGCGCAGCTTCGAACCGGCATCCGCGCCGGCCACCAGCATCGTGGTCTTGCGGGTGACGGAGTCGGTGACCTTAGCGCCCGCGGCGCGCGCGGCCGCGCGCGCCTCGTCGCGCGTGTAGCCCTCGAGCGTGCCCGTGATGACCAGCGTCTCGCCGGCGAGCCGGCCCGACGTCGCTGCGCGGGGCGCCTCGGCCTCCGGCCAGTGCACGCCGTGCCGGCGCAGCGCCGCTATGACCTCGCGGTTGCGCTCCTCGTCGAAGAAGTCACGCACGTGGGCCGCGACGATGGGTCCGACGTCGCGGACGTCCTCGATGTCCTCGCGACTCGCGGCCTCGAGGCGCTCAAGCGTGCCGAAATGACCGGCGAGCGCGAGGGCCGTCGCCTCGCCGACGTCGCGGATGCCGAGCGCGTAGAGGAACCGCGGCAAGGTCGTTCGCCTGCTGCGCCCGAGCGCCGCCACGACGTTCGCGGCCGACTTCGACCCCATGCGGTCGAGCGCCGCGAGCTCGTCTGCCGTGAGCGTGTACAGGTCGGCGGGCGTGCGCACGCGGTCTGCCGCGACGAGCTGCTCGACCAGCTTGTCGCCGAGCCCCTCGACGTCCATCGCGCGGCGCGAGGCGAAATGCCGCAGCGCTTCCCGGCGCTGGGCGCCGCAGACGAGCCCGCCCGAGCAGCGCGCGACCGCCTCGCCCTCGGCACGGGACACGTGCGAACCACACTCGGGACACCGGGCGGGCAGCTCGACCACGCGCGCATCGTCCGGACGGAGGTCCGTCACGACCCGCACGACCTCCGGGATCACGTCGCCCGCGCGCCGCACGACGACCGTGTCGCCGACGCGCACGTCCTTGCGGGCGAGCTCGTCCATGTTGTGCAGCGTGACGTTGCTCACCGTGACGCCGCCCACGAACACGGGCTTGAGGCGGGCAACGGGCGTCAGAGCGCCGGTGCGTCCGACCTGGAATTCGACGTCCAGGACGACGGTGGTCTCCTCCTGCGCGGGGAACTTGTGCGCGATCGCCCAGCGCGGGGCGCGGGCGACGAAGCCGAGGTCGCGTTGCCAGTCGAGGCGGTCGACCTTGTAGACGACGCCGTCGATGTCGTAGCCGAGTTCGTCGCGCGCACGGCCGATCCGGGCGTGGTAATCGAGGCACCCCTCGATGCCGTCGACGACGTCCGTCGCCGGGCAGGTGCGGAGTCCGAGCTGTCGCAGGGCCGCGAGCACCTCGCTGTGTCGCGGCGGCACGGGCCACCCTTCGACGGCGCCGAGACCATAGAAATACACGTCGAGCGCGCGGTTGGCCGTGATCGAGGGGTCGAGCTGCCGGAGGCTGCCGGCCGCGGCGTTGCGCGGGTTCACGAACGTCTTCTCGCCGCGCTCGGCGGCGCGCCGGTTCACGAGCTCGAACGAAGAGCGGCGCATGAACACCTCGCCCCGCGCCTCGAGCACCGCGGGCGGCGACGGGACCCTGAGCGAGAGCGGCACCGAGCGGATGGCGCGCACGTTCGCCGTCACGTCCTCGCCCCGGGTGCCGTCGCCGCGGGTCGCCGCGCACGCGAGCCGTCCGTGCTCGTAGCGCACGCTGATCGCGAGACCGTCGATCTTGGGCTCCACGGAATACCGCACGGATTCGACGTCGAGGCGTTCCCGGACGCGCCGGTCGAAATCGCGGACGTCCTGTTCGGTGAACGCGTTCTCGAGCGAGAGCATCGGCACTGCGTGCACGACCACGCCGAATGCACCGGCCGGGGCGCCGCCGACGCGCTGGGTCGGGGAGTCGGGCGTGCGCAGCCCCGGGTGGGTCTCCTCGAGCTCGCGCAGCTCGCGCATCAGCGCGTCGTAGCGCGCGTCGGAGATCTCGGGATCGTCGAGGACGTAGTAGCGGTGGTCGTGGCGGCGGATCTCTTCCCGCAGCTCGTCGACGCGGCGCGAGGCCTCGCGGCTGGTCATCGCGCCGGTGGCCCTACCGGGCGGCCCTGGCCCGACTTCGATCGAACTCGGCGACTTCCTCGCGCAGGTGGCCGATGCGCTGCACGCTGAGCGACGCTCCGCGGTCGTCCTGCAGCACGCCGCCGAGCCGCGCGGCGAGCGACCTCGCCACCTCGACGAGCTCGTCGAACGCGACCTGCGACGGAATCGGGCCCGGGAGCACCGCGAAGAGCGCGACGCCACGGTATTCGAGCAAGTCCATCGTCTCCGGGTCGAAGGTGCCCGGCTCGCGCAGGCTCGCGAGGCTCACGATCGGGCGGCCCGTGTCGTCGAGGCGGTGGTAGATGTCGTAGCGGCCAAACTCGAAGCCCTGGTCGACGATCGCTTCGCGCAGTGCCGCGCCGCCGAACGCGGCGGCGGCGGGTGCAGCGACCCTGAGCGCGACGATCTTCTGGGGAGGCCTGCGCGGTTCGGCGGGTGGGCCTGCCGGCGGCCGACCCGGGTCTTCGGCCGCGACCGCGGGGCGCCTCGATGCCGCGGCGGGTGCGTCGTCTGGCGCGGCGTCCCGCCGGGGCGACATCTCCGCGTGATGCGCGGGCGCGGAATCGTCGTCGGCGCGGATCTCGGGAAGGTCGTCGTCGACGGCTGGAGGGTCGTCGTCGAATTCCATGCGGGGCTCGCGCCGCGGCTCCGACCACGGCGCGGGCTCGTCGGCGGGCGCCTGCGGACGGGCGTACGGCTGCTCGACACGCGTACTGCGTTCGGGCTCCGGCGCGGCGGAGCGCCGCCGCGAGCGCATGCCCCACGCGTAGATGCCCGCGAGCAGCAGCAGGCCAGCGACGAGCAGGATCCAGCGGAGTTCGCTTTCGGTCATGGCGGCACCGTCAGACGGCCGCGAGGCGCACGGCCTCGTCGACGTCCACGGCGACGAGACGCGACACCCCGGGCTCGTTCATCGTGACCCCGAGCAACTGGTTCGCGAGTTCCATCGTCGACTTGTTGTGCGTGACGAAGATGAACTGCACGCGGCTCGACATGTCGCGAACGATCTCGCAGAAGCGGCCGACGTTGTTGTCGTCGAGCGGCGCGTCGACCTCGTCGAGCAGGCAGAACGGCGCGGGGTTCAGCTCGAAGATCGAGAACACGAGCGCGACCGCGGTGAGCGCCTTCTCGCCGCCCGACAGCTGGCTGATCGAGCTGTTCCGCTTGCCGGGCGGCCGCGCCATGATCGCGACGCCGGACTCGAGCACGTCGTCGCCGACGAGCTCGAGGTAGGCCTGGCCCCCGCCGAAGAGGCGCGGGAACTTGTCCTTGAGGCCGGCGTTCACGCGGTCGAACGTGTCCTGGAAGCGGCTGCGCGTCTCGCGGTCGATCTTGCGGATCGCGTCCTCGAGGATCGACAGCGCGTCGGTGAGGTCGGCGAACTGCCGGTCGAGGTACTCCTTGCGCTCGGACTGCTCCTGGAATTCGTCGATCGCGGCGAGATTGACCTGGCCCAGCCGTTCGATCTTCTCGGACGTCTCGCCGAGACGCTGCTCCCAGGTCGGAGCGTCCGCCTCGGGCGCGAGGGCAGCCGTCACTTCCGCGATCTCGAGCCGCGTGGCCGCGAACTGCTCGAGCAGCGACTCGCGCCGCACCTTGAGTTCCTGCACGGAGTAACGGACGTTCTCGAGCGCCTCGCGCGCGGCCAGCACGGCCGTCTCGGCCGTGAGCCGCCTCTCGTCGAGGCTGCGCAGCGCCGCATCCGTCTCCTCGAGTGCCCGACGTGCGGTGGCGAGCTCCGCCTCGATCGCGACGCGGAGCCCGAGCGCCTCGTCCAGGCGCGCCTTGAGCTCCGCTTCCGCGCGCTCCCCGGCCGTGAGCTGCGTCTCGAGATCGGTGCGGCGCAGCTCGAACTGGGCGATCTGCCCGTCGAGCCGCTCGATGCCGGCGAGCAGCGAAGCGTGCGCCGTTCGCCGCGACTCGGCGCGGATCGCGACCTCGCGCGCGGTGTTGCGGCACTGCTCGGCCTGCTGGCGTGCCGCGGCGAGCGACGCACGCAGCTCGTCGCGCTCGAGCTCGAGCGCTTTGCGACGGTCCTCGAGCTCGGCCATCGCGGCGACGGCCTCCTCGAGGCGGCCGCGCGTCGTCCGGCTGCCCGCGTTCGCGATCTCGAGCGCCTGGCCGAGTTCCGCGAGTTCGACGGCAAGCTGCTGCATGCGGGCGGCACGCTGGTCCGCACGGGCCTTGAGCCCGTCCAACTGCGAACGGAGGTTCATGTGCGCGGCGCCGCTGCGCCCGACCTGCGCCTGTTCCTCGCCCAGGCGGTCCTCGGTGTCGCGCACGCGGACGCGCGCCGCCTCGAGTTCTTCCTCGAGCTCGCGGACCCGCGTCTGCAGCACCTCGAGCTCCGTGCGCTGGCGGCGCAGCTCCTGCTCGCGCTCGATGACGCCTTCGTGCGCGTCGCGGTCGCGGCTCACGCGGAGCCAGTCCGGGCCGATCCAGATGCCCTCGCGGGTGATGACGGATTCGCCCGCCTGCAGTCGCGGCCGGATCGCGAGCGCCTCGCCCAGCGAGCCGGCAGCGACCACGCCGTCGAACAGCGGGTCGAGCCCCGAAGGTCCCTGCACCTTCGAGCGGAGTCGGTCGCCGCCGTGCCCGCCGCCCGAAGGACCCTGCGCGCCCGCGAAGAACGTGACCGTGCCGGCCGAGAGGCTCTCGAGCATTCCGGCGACGTCGTCGATCGAGTCGACGCAGACGGCCTCGAGGTACGCGCCGAGCACCGTCTCGACCGCGCGCTCCCAGCCGGCATCGACCGTCAGCTGCTGCGCGAGCCGCGGACTCCCCTCGAGTCCGCGCGACTTGAGCCAGTCGACGACCTTGCCCTGCCCCTGGCCGAGCGCCGCGCGCTGCAGTGCCTCGAGCGAGACGATGCGTCCTTCGGCCTGCTGCAGCTCGCGACGCGCCGCTCGGGCGGACTCGGCGAGCTCGCGCTCGCTCGCGCGCTCGGTCTGCAGCGCGGCGATCGACGCCGCCACGCGCGCACGCTCGGCATCGAGCGCGGCGCGCGCCTCGGACTCCGCGGCCTCGGTCGAGGCCAGCGCGGACGCGACGTCGGCGACGTCGAGCGCTGCGTGTTCCTGCGTCGCGCGATCCTGCTGCGCGAGCATCCGGCGCAGCTGGTGATCCATCTCGCCCAGGCGCGCACGTTCGGCCTCGGCGGCCGACGACGCGCCACGCAGCGACTGGTTGAACGACTCCCAGCGCTCCTGCCAGTCGTGCATCGAGGTCTCGGCGCGGCCGAGGGCGGCGGCGGCGGCTTCCTCGGCGGTGCGGGCGGCCTCGAGCCCCGGCTCCAGTTCCGCGAGCGCCGCATGCATCTCCGCGGCCTGCGCGAGGTCGCGGGTGCGGTGCACCGCGGCTTCCTGCACGCCCTGGGCGATCTGCTCGAGCTCCTGGCGCGAGCGAGCGCGGATCTGCCTCGCGTGGTCGACCGCCTGCTCGCCGCGCGAAATCTCCGCGCCCACCTGGTAGTAGCGGCCCTGCACTTCCGAGACCACCGTCGACCGTTCGTCGTGCTCGTGCCGTGCACGCTCGATCGCGGCCTCCGCGGAACGCTGTTCCGCGAGCGCGGCCTGCAGCACGATGTCGCGTTCGGACAGGATCGCCTGCCGGGCGCCCGATTCCGTCTCGACCTCGCGCAGCCGAAGCGCGAGCAGCTCAGCGTGGAGCTGGCGCTCCTCCTGCTTGAGGGCCTGGTAGCGACGCGCGGTCGCGGCCTGGCGCTGCAGGTGCCGCAGCTGCTTCTCGACCTCGTCGCGCAGGTCCGAAAGGCGCGCGAGGTTCTCGCGCGTGTGGGCGATGCGAGTCTCCGTCTCGCGACGGCGTTCCTTGTAGCGGGAGATGCCGGCCGCCTCCTCGAGGAACGCGCGCATCTCGTCGGCCTTGGCCTCGATGACGCGCGAGATCATGTTCTGCTCGATGATCGCGTAGCTGCGCGAGCCGAGCCCGGTGCCGAGGAAGAGCTGCGTGATGTCCTTGCGGCGGCAGCGCACGCCGTTCAGGAAGTAGGCGGACGTGCCGTCGCGCGAGACCAGGCGCTTCAGCGACACCTCGGAGTAGCTCGCGTACTCGCCGCCGAGCTTGCCGTCCGAGTTGTCGAAGACGAGCTCGACGGAGGCGTGGCCGACCGGCTTGCGCGATCCGGAGCCGTTGAAGATCACGTCGGCCATCGAGTCGCCGCGCAGGTGCTTCGCGGAGATCTCGCCCATCACCCAGCGGACGGCGTCGATGATGTTCGACTTGCCGCAGCCGTTCGGCCCCACGACGCCGACGAGGCTGCTCGGGAAGCTGACCGTGGTCGGGTCGACGAAGGACTTGAAACCGGCCAGCTTGATCTTGGTCAGGCGCATCGGTCACCCGGGGAAGAGGCATCGGGGGGAGAGCCGCAGAGTGTAAAAGAAACGAGCCGTCCCCACAGCACCGGCATGCGCTCCGCAGGCCGGCAAAATCAGGGTTCCGCACGGGTGGACCCGGCGCGCTCGGTCTGTATAATCCCGCGTCCTTCGACGAGTCCACGGAGTCCGAGATGCCCGGAAAGAAACCGTCGGCCAAGGCAACCAAGGCCAAGAAGACTGTTTCTGCCAAGACGGCGACGAAGCCGGCCGCCCGTGCGGCGGCTCGTCCGGCCGCCAGGCCGGCCGCGAAGCCGGCATCCGGAAAAGTGGCACCGAAGTCCGCTGCAGGGAAAGCAGCCCCCAGGCCCGGAACCACGCGCGAGGAGATACCCATGATGGCACGGAAGCCGATTCCCGAGACCGACGCCGCCGACGGCGAGACGCTGACAGCGGCGAGCCTCCTCGCCGGCCCCCGCAACGTACAGCCGTACGTCTCGCGCAAGGGCGAGGAGTACATGAGCAAGGAGCAGCTCGAGCACTTCCGCACGATCCTGAGCAGCTGGAAGCAGGACCTCATGCAGGAGGTCGACCGCACGATGCTGCACATGAAGGACGAGGCCGCGAACTTCCCGGATCCGAACGACCGCGCGACCCAGGAATCCGAATTCAGCCTCGAACTCCGCACGCGCGACCGCGAGCGCAAGCTGATCCGCAAGATCGACGAGGCGCTGAAGAGAATCGAGGACGGCTCCTACGGCTACTGCCTCGAGACGGGCGAGCCGATCGGCGTCAAGCGCCTCGAGGCCCGTCCCGTGGCGACCTTGAGCGTCGAGGCCCAGGAGCGGCGTGAGCGGCGCGAAAAGCAGTTCGGCGACCGCGACGACTGGTACCGCTGAGCCGGCGCGGCCGTACCGCGGCCGCTTTGCGCCGTCGCCCAGCGGGGCGCTGCACTTCGGCTCGCTCGTCGCGGCCGTCGGCAGCTGCCTCGAGGCCCGCGTGCGCGGCGGCGAGTGGCTGCTGCGCATCGAGGACCTCGATCCACCGCGCGAGCGGCCCGGGGCCGTGGACGCCATCCTGCGCACGCTCCACGACCACGGGTTCGAGTGGGACGGCCCGGTGATGCGCCAGAGCCTGCGGACGGATGCCTACCTCGCCGCCCTTGCGGAACTCGAGTCCCAGGGAGCGTTGCACGCCTGCCGGTGCACGCGCGCCGAGCTGGCAGCCCTGCCCGAAAACCGGGATCGCGCGGCCGGCGAGGACCTGTTTCATCCACCGGCCTGCACGGCGCCCCCCGCCACGCGTCTGCGGGCCGGTGCGCCGGCCCTGCGCTACCGGACGCCCGACCGCGAGATCCGCTTCATGGACCGTGTCCAGGGAGCCCAGGCCGCGAACGTGGCCCGGTCCGTCGGGAACTTCGTACTGCGCCGTCGGGACGGACTGCATTCGTACCAGCTCGCCGTCGTCGTCGACGACGCGGCCCAGGGCGTCACGGACGTCGTCCGCGGAGCCGACCTGCTCGCGAGCACGCCGCGCCAGCTGCTTCTGCAGCAATCCCTGCACTTACCACGGCCTGAATACATGCATTTACCACTTGCCGTCGACGAAACGGGCCGTAAGCTCTCGAAGTCCGCCGATGCGCCCGCGCTCGCCCGCGCGAGCCCCGCGGCGCAGCTGGCGGCGGCGCTCGAGTTCCTGCGGCAGGGACCGCCCGCGGAACTTGCGCGCGCGGCGCTGCCGGAGGTGTGGGCATGGGCCCGCGCGAACTGGAGGCCCGAGCGATTCTGCGGCATGCGCGAGGGCCGGGCGGGCTCCGGGCTGCTGCACGGACGACCACAGGAATGCAATCGATGAGTCCCAGGACCCGTACCCCGCGCCCGAAACGCGCTTCCAGCCCGGCCGCAGGCGTGAAGGAAGGACCGCGCGTCATTCGCAAGTACCCGAACCGCCGTCTGTACGACACGGTCGAGAGCCGCTACGTGACGCTCGCCGACGTCCGCCGCCTGGTCGTCGAGCGCATCGACTTCGTCGTCCTCGACCGCAAGACGCAGCAGGACATCACGCGCAGCATCCTGCTGCAGGTGATCGCCGAGCAGGAAGGCGCCGGGGAATCGCTGATGAGCCGGGATTTCCTCTCGCAGGTGATCCGCAGCTACGGCAGCGGCCTGCAGGACTTCGTCGGCCGCTACCTCGACGAGAGCATCCAGCTTTTCGCGCGCGAGCAGCGCGAGATCCGCGACCGCTTCAAGAGCGTCGTCGGCCTCGACCCCGTCGAGACCGTGCAGCAGGTCGCGCACAAGAACTACCAGCGCTGGAAAGCGCTGCAGGACGAGGTGTTCTCTCGATTGCCCCGCCCGTTCGGGAGGGACGAGCGGGAGTAGGGGTAGTGAATAGGGAGTAGTGAACAGGGGTTCGGCGGAACGGAGGCGGATGCGCCGCCGGATCGCACTACCCCCTACTCACTATCCCCTCCCCTCTCCCGACGCCGTCAGGCGTCGACGCTGCGCATCGACAGCCGCACGCGGCCCTGGCGGTCGACTTCGAGCACCTTGACGCGCACGACGTCGCCTTCCTTCAGCTTGTCGCTCACACGCTCGACGCGCTCGTCCGAGATCTGCGAGATGTGCACGAGGCCGTCCTTGCCGGGCAGGATCTGCACGAACGCGCCGAAGTCCATCAGGCGGACGACCTTGCCTTCGTAGATCGCGCCCACCTCGACCTCGGAGGTGATCAGCTCGATGCGGCGCTGGGCCTCGCGGCCGGCGGCGCCGTTCACCGATGCGATCTTGACCGAACCGTCGTTCTCGATGTCGATCGTCGTGCCGGTCTCCTCGGTGATCGCGCGGATCACCGCTCCGCCCTTGCCGATGACCTCGCGGATCTTCTCCGGGTCGATCTTCATCGTGATGATGGTGGGCGCCCACTCCGACATCTTCGGACGCGCGGCCGAAAGCACCTTGTTCATCTCGCCGAGGATGTGCAGGCGGGCCTTGTGGGCCGAGTCGAGCGCGACCTGCATGATCTCCCGGGTGATGCCCTCGATCTTGATGTCCATCTGCAGCGCGGTCACGCCATCGGCGGAGCCGGCCACCTTGAAGTCCATGTCGCCGAGGTGGTCCTCGTCACCGAGGATGTCGGTGAGGACCTGGAACTTGCCGCCCTCGAGCACCAGACCCATGGCGACGCCGGCCACCGGCGCCTTGAGCGGTACGCCCGCGTCCATCAGCGCGAGGCTGGTGCCGCAGACCGAGGCCATCGAGCTCGAGCCGTTCGACTCGAGGATCTCCGACACCACGCGGATGATGTACGGGAAGTTCGTCATGTCCGGCATCACGGCGCTGACGCCGCGGCGCGCGAGGTTGCCGTGGCCGATCTCGCGGCGCTTCGGCGAGCCCATCATGCCCGTCTCGCCCACCGAGAACGGCGGGAAGTTGTAGTGCATCATGAACGGCTCTTTGCGTTCGCCCGCGAGCGCGTCGATGATCTGCGCGTCGCGGCCGGTGCCGAGCGTCGTCGTGACGAGCGCCTGCGTCTCGCCGCGCGTGAACAGCGCCGACCCGTGCGTGCGCGGGAGCACGCCCGTCTCCACGGTGATCTTGCGCACCGTGTGCATGTCGCGGCCGTCGATGCGCGGCTTGCCCTCGATGATGCGGCGGCGGACGATGTTGTACTCGAGCCGGCTGAACTCGTCGGCGACGGCGCGCGTGTCGAACTTCGGCGTCTCTCCACCCGACAGTGCCTCGACCACGGCCTTCTTGATCTCGCCGATGCGGGCGTGGCGCGCCTGCTTCTCGACGATCTGGTAGGCCTCCTCGA
>Ga0209391_10000570_pt1 | contig 17669 bp, 16 predicted proteins | sample PPLLak3March2015_FD_187246 | JGI IMG/M metagenome (GOLD analysis project Ga0209391, IMG submission 187246) | Freshwater sediment microbial communities from Prairie Pothole Lake near Jamestown, North Dakota, USA - PPLs Lake P7 Core (1) Depth... | ecosystem: Environmental > Aquatic > Freshwater >... | reverse complement strand
TGCCAGGAACCGCTCCGTGGCCGTCACCATGGCCGCGAGCCCGCTCTTCATGTCGGCTGCGCCGCGAGCGTAAAGGACTCCGTCGCGGATGACGGGCTCGAACGGGTCGGTGTGCCAGTCCTCGCGTGGTCCGGGCGGGACGACGTCGGTGTGGCCGGCGAAGCACAGCACAGGCCCGCCCCGGCCGCGGGTCGCCCAGAGATTGTCGACCGGGCTGTATTGCAGCCGTTCATTGCGGAATCCCAACGCCGCGAGCCGGGCACAGATGATGTCGAGGCAGCCGTGGTCCTCGGGACTCACGGACGGGCGGCGCAGCAGTTCTTCGGTGAGGGCGAGCGTGGGTGACATGAAGCTGTAACGTTCGTGCCGTAAGCGGGGCCGGGATTCATTCGCATTTGCAGCGGCCCCGGGGTGTATAGCGGAGCATGCTGCAAGGTACAAGTACGGCGCAGCCTGTAACACTCCTGTCACACGAGATGGGCAAACTTCCGACCCATCAGGTTGCGACCTTCATCTCCCGTTCATCTGCAGAGGGTTAAGTCCATGAAGTTGTGGCAGAAAGTTTTCGTCCCGGCGTTGTTCGCCGGCGTCGTGGCCGGCGGAGCCCCGCAGAGCGCGCTGGCCCAGGCCGCGATCAAGATCGACGGCTCGAGCACCGTGTTCCCGGTCGCCGAGGCGTTTGCCGAGGAGTTCCAGATTTCCAAGCGCGGCAAGGTCCGCGTGACTGTCGGCATGTCGGGTACGGGCGGCGGCTTCAAGAAGTTCTGCCGGGGCGAGACGGACATGTCGAATGCCTCGCGTCCGATCTCGACCGAAGAGATGGAAGCCTGCCGCAAGGCGGGTATCAAATACATCGAGTTGCCGGTCGCGTTCGACGCGCTGACGGTCGTCATCAACCCGAAAAACAACTGGGTCAAGGGCAATGCGATGACGATCGCCGACCTGCGCAAGATGTGGGAACCGGCCGCGCAGGGGCGCATCAGTAGCTGGAAGCAGGTGCGTTCCGAGTGGCCGGCCGAGAAGCTGATGCTGTTCGGTCCGGGCGCCGACTCGGGCACGTTCGACTACTTCACCGAGGCCGTCAACGGCAAGTCCAAGGCGAGCCGCGGCGACTTCACGGCCAGCGAGGACGATAACACGCTGGTGCAGGGCGTCGTGAACAACAAGTCTGCACTCGGTTACTTCGGGTTTGCCTACTACGCCGCGCACAAGGACAAGCTGCAGGCGGTCGCGATCGATGGCGGCAACGGCCCGGTGGTACCGAGCGTCGAGAACGTGATCAACGGCACTTACAGTCCGCTGTCGCGGCCTCTGTTCATCTACGTCCGTGACACGTCGGCTACTCGTCCGGAGGTGCGCGAGTTCGTGCAGTTCATCACTAAGCAGGGTGCGAACCTCGTCAGCGAAGTCGGCTACGTGCCGCTGCCGCAGAGCGCCTACGACCTCGCGTGGAAGCACTTCGACAACAAGAAGCTTGGCACCGTGTTTGGCGGCCACAATCAGGTCGGCATCACCATCGACCAGTTGCTCGCCATGGAAGCGAAGCTCTGATCGGCTTTCGCAGGACCTGAATCGATCGCGGGGAGGGGGCCAGCCGGCCCCCTCCTCGAGTCGCGTCCAGTTGGGGTCGAAATCGGGCGCGAGGGCGGTTAAAGTGATCGTCGAGCGCTCATCGAGGGGAAGGGGATACACCCCATGAGTAAAGCAAATTCGCCGATCGTGACGGGCGCATTCGCGTCACTTCGCTACCGCAAGAATCGCGACAGGATCATCGAGCTGATCCTGCTCTCGGCGGGCCTCGTGGCGGTGTTCACCACCGTTGCGATCGTGTTCGTGCTCTTTTACGAGTCGGCAGCTTTCTTCGAGCACGTCCCGATCCGGGATTTCATCACCGACACGATGTGGACACCGCTGTTCGCTGATGCGCGCTACGGCATCATGCCGCTCGTCGCGGGCACGCTGACGGTCACCGGAGTCGCCGTGCTGGTTGCGATCCCCGTGGGCACCGTCATCGCGATCTACCTCTCCGAGTTTGCGCCACATCATCTGCGCGAGTCCGTCAAGCCCGTGCTCGAACTGCTGGGTGCGGTGCCGACCGTGGTGTACGGCTACTTCGCGCTGCTGATGGTGACGCCCCAGCTGCAGAAGATCTGGCCGGACCTGCCCGGCTTCAACATGCTGAGCGCGGGCCTCGTGATCGGCCTGATGATCGTGCCCTACGTGGCTTCAGTCAGCGAGGACGCGATGCGCGCCGTGCCGAAGTACATGCGGGAAGGCTCGTATGCGATGGGCGCCACCAAGATGCAGACGGCGTTGCGTGTCGTCGTGCCGGGGGCCTTCTCCGGACTGGCGGCGGCGTACATCCTCGGTATCTCGCGCGCCGTGGGCGAAACGATGGTCGTCGCGATTGCGGCGGGCATGATGGCCAACCTGACGTTCAATCCGACCGAGCCCGCAGCGACCATCACCGCGTACATCGTGCAGGTCAGCCTCGGCGATTTGCCCCACGACAGCATTGGCTACCAGAGCATTTTCGCTGCGGGCCTCGTGCTGATGCTCATGACGCTGGTGCTGAACGTCATCGGCTTCTTCCTCACCCGCAGGTTCCGGGAGGCGTACTGACATGGCCGCCACCGCTCACCTGACGCTCGAGGAGATCCGCAAGGGACTCTCCTGGCGCAAGCAGCTCGACAAGCTGTTCATCGCGATCGGGCTCGCGCTCCTGTTCGGATGTCTCGGGATACTCGCGATCCTGTTCTTCGACCTCGTGCGCGACGGGTCTTCGCGATTCGGCTGGGACTTCTTCACGTCCTTCCCGTCTCGCAAGGCCGAGAACGCCGGCATCCTGTCCGCGGCCGTCGGCACCATGCTGATCATGCTCGTGACCGCACTCTTGGCGCTGCCGATCGGTGTGGCGGCCGCGATCTATCTCGAGGAGTACGCGCCGAAGAACTGGTTCACCGGCATCATCGAGATCAACGTCACCAACCTCGCCGGCGTGCCATCGATCATCTACGGCCTGCTCGCGCTTGGACTGTTCGTCTACCAGTTCAACTTCGGCCAGAGCGTGCTCACGGCCGGAATGACACTGGGGCTGCTCATTCTTCCGATCGTGATCGTGGCGACCCGCGAGTCGCTGCGGGCGGTGCCCAGGGCGATTCGCGAAGCAGCGTACGGTCTCGGCGCCACACGCTGGGAGGTGACCAAGGACCACGTGCTGCCGTACTCGACGGGCGGCATCCTGACCGGCCTGATCCTCGGCCTGTCCCGCGCGATCGGCGAAACCGCGCCGATCATCACGATTGGCGCGCTGTCGTTCATCGCGTTCCTGCCGCCGTCGCCCGTGACCGGCGAGTTCCCGTTCCTGAACTTCGAGTGGCTGATGAGCGAGTTCACGGCCATGCCGATCCAGATGTTCAACTGGGTGTCGCGGCCGGACCAGGCGTTCCAGGCCAACGCCGCCGCCGCGGGTGCGATCCTGCTCGGCATGACCCTCGCGATGAACGCCGTGGCCATCTGGATCCGCTACCGGTTCCGCAAAAAGATCAGCTGGTGAGCGCAATGAATACCGTCGTCGATACGCAGACCGCAACCAAACCCAGGCAGGCCGCAAAGATGCAAGGCGAAACCAGCGCGCAGGGCTCCGACACGCCGTCGCTGTCGATCGTTCTCGAGGACCGCAAGTCCGCGCGTGCGAATCCGGCCAAGGCGACCGCCGAGAAGCTTAATTTCTGGTATGGGACCAACCAGGCACTCAAGAACATCAACCTCGTGATCCCCGAGCACCAGGTCTCGGCGCTGATCGGTCCGTCGGGCTGCGGCAAGAGCACTTTTCTGCGCTGCTTCAACCGGATGCACGACCTGCAGGCGGACACGAAGTACGAGGGCGCGATCACGCTGCGACCAGACAACGTGAACCTGGTTGGACCGGAGACGGACCCGATCGAGGTCCGCATGCGCATCGGCATGGTCTTCCAGAAGCCGAACCCGTTCCCGAAATCCGTGTTCGAGAACGTCGCCTACGGCCTGCGGCTGCGTGGCATCAACAACAAGACCGAGCTCGCCGAGCGCGTCGAGAAGGCGCTGCGCGGCGCGGCGATCTGGGACGAGGTCAAGGACCGTCTCAACGACTCGGCGCTGGCGCTCTCGGGCGGCCAGATGCAGCGCGTCTGCATATCGCGGGCGCTGGCGACGGAGCCTGAAATCCTGTTGTTCGACGAACCGACCTCGGCGCTCGACCCGATCGCGACCGCGAAGATCGAGGAGTTGATCACGGAGCTGCGCCAGCGCGTCACGGTGCTGATCGTCACCCACAACATGCAGCAGGCGGCGCGCGTCTCGGACTTCACCGCGTTCATGTACCTCGGTGAGCTGGTCGAGGTCGATGCGACGTCGAAGATCTTCACCAACCCCGCGAAGAAGGCGACCGAGGACTACATCACCGGCCGCTACGGCTGACGGAGGCGCCATGGAAGCGGACGAGCAGGTCACCGCGTCTGCGGTCAACGCGACGCCGCAGGCGCCGCCCGATCGCGCCGCATCGCACGCGGGCAGCGATCCTCTCGAGGGCCACACGTCGAAGTCTGTCGACCATTCATTGACGGACCTTCGTACGCACGCGGTCGAGATGGGCGGCCTCGTGATCGACCAGGTCGGCAGCGCCGTCAGGGCACTGCTCGACCGTGACCTGCGACTGGCCGAGCTGGTTCTTTCGCGCGAACCGCTGGTCAATGACTACGAGTCGCGTCTCGACGCCGATACCCTGACATTCATCGCGCTGCAGCAGCCGGTCGCGAGCGACCTGCGCGCGACGCGGTCGATCGCGCGGGTCGCACTGGAGCTCGAGCGCGTCGGCGACGAATCGAAGAAGATCGCGCGCTTCGCGGCCCGGGCCGGCGCGGCCTCCGAGCACGACCCGGTGGTCGCGGTGGCGCGCTACCTGCGGCACATGGCGGCGCTTTCGACCGCGATGCTGCGCAGCGCCGTACGGGCGCTTGACGAGGCGAGTCCGGAACTCGCCCGCGAGGTGCTGGCCCGGGACAAGGAAGTGGACGCGGAGTTTGCCACGGCGCTGCGGCAACTCATGTCGTTCGTCATGCAGGACCACCAGTTCCTGCGTGCCACCATCGACACAGTGTTTGCGCTCAAGGGCCTCGAGCGCATCGGCGATCACGCGAAGAACATCGCGGAGCAGGTGCTGTACATGGTGGAGGGGGAGCGGCCGAAGAAGGTCAAGAAGAGGGGATAGGGGACGACTATCCCCGATCCCCTACTCTGCATTGCGCAGCAACTCGTTGATCCCGACCTTCGCCCGGGTCTGCGCGTCCACGCGCTTGACGATCACCGCGCAATAGAGGCTGTACTTGCCGTTAGCGGCCGGCAGGCTGCCGGGTACCACGACCGCGCCCGCGGGAATGCGGCCGAACAGCACCTCGTCGCGCTCGCGGTCGTAGATCCGCGTGCTCTGGCCGACGTAGACGCCCATCGAGAGCACCGCACCTTGCTCGACGATCACGCCTTCGACGACCTCGGAGCGCGCGCCGATGAAGCAGTGGTCCTCGATGATCGTCGGGCTCGCCTGCAGCGGCTCGAGCACGCCGCCGATGCCCACGCCGCCCGACAGGTGCACGTTGCGCCCGATCTGCGCGCAGGAGCCCACGGTCGCCCACGTGTCGACCATCGTGCCTTCGCCGACGTAGGCGCCGATGTTGACGTAGCTTGGCATCAGCACGGCGTTGCCCGCGACGTAGGCGCCGCGGCGCACGACCGCCGGCGGCACCACGCGCACGCCGTCCCGACGGAAGCGATCGGCGTCGTACTCGGCGTACTTGAGCGGTACCTTGTCGTAGAATTTCGTGTAGCCGGCATCGACCGGCCGGTTGTCATTTAGCCGGAACGAGAGCAGCACGGCCTTCTTCAGCCATTCGTGCACCTGCCACTGACCGTCGATCTTCTCCGCGACCCGTACGATTCCCCCGTCGAGCAGTTCGATGGCGGCATCCACGCGCGGGCGCATTTCCCGGCGCGAACTTCGCACGGTCCTCGAAGGCGCTGTCGATCGTTGCGGCTAGCTTGGCGTGTGGCGTCATGGCTCGTTCCCGTTCGTTCCCGTTCGTTCGCGTGGCATTCAGCGCTTCAGGATAACGCAATCATCGTCGCATTCGCGGGGTCGGAGCGTCCGTGCGGAGCCGGGCGCGCGTTCCGGCAAGCGGCGTGGATCCATCCCTGGAGCCTCCGGGCGCGGCGTCCTGCCGCGCACGGTTGCCGGAACGCGCGCCCGACTTCACACGGACCCAGAGCGCCGCGTTGCGGTGCGGCTGGTGCGTCTGCTGCGCTGGTGCCAGCGCAACTGCGTCAGCGTGAACCAGTCAGCAATCGCTCGTCCGGTTCTGGCGGAGGGCGGTTCCGGGAGGCGCTCCGCGGCAGGGGCGCCGCGGCGCGAGTCCCCAGGGACGGGTTCACGACGTCCTCCCGGAGCCGCCCTCCGCCGGAACCGGACGAGCTACCGCGACAGCGAGAACGCGCAGCAGCTTGCCTGCGCGCGCAGCGGCCCGCGTCAGCGCAACGCGCGCGATCGAACGAACGCGACGATCCGTTGCGCCGCCTCGACGCAATCGTCCACCGACGCGACCAGCGAAATCCGCACGCGACCGCGACCCGGATTTCCGCCCGGCGTGTCACGGGCGAGATACGAACCCGGCAGCACCGTGACGTGCTGCTGTTCGAACAAGCCGCGCGCGAACGCCTCGTCGTCGCCGACCTCGAGCCACAAGTAAAATGCGCCCTCGGGCGACTCGACATCGAGCACCTCGCGCAGCATCGGCAAGACCACCGCGAATTTCTCGCGGTAGAGCCGACGGTTCTCGCGCACGTGCGCCTCGTCCTGCCAGGCCGGAATGCTCGCGAGCTGCGTGTGCACCGGCACCGCGCAACCGTGGTAAGTGCGATACAGGCGGAATCCGTCGAGAATGCCCGCGTCGCCCGCGGCGAAACCGGAACGCAGGCCCGGCACGCTCGAGCGCTTCGACAAGCTGTGGAAAGCGACGCAGCGCTCGAACGCGGAATTGCCAGTCGCGTGCGCGACTTGCAGCAAGCCCGGTGGCGGCTGTGCCTCGTCCGGATAGATCTCCGAATAGCATTCATCCGACGCGATCACGAACCCGTGCCGCGCCGAGAGCTCCAGCGCACGGCGCAGGTACGCTTCCGGCAGGACCGCGCCCGTCGGATTCCCGGGACTGCAGATGAACAGCACCTGGCAGCGATCCCAGAGCGCCGCGTCGACCGCGTCGAGGTTCGGCAGATAGCCGAGCTCGCGATCGCAATTCAGGTACACCGGTTCGGCGCCGGCGAGCAGCGCGGCACCTTCGTAGATCTGATAGAACGGATTCGGCATCAGCACGGCCGGCGCCGGCCGCGAGGAATCAACCACGGCCTGCACGAATGCGAATAGTCCCTCGCGGGTGCCATTGAGCGGCAGCACCATCGCCGCCGCGTCAACGGCTCCGGACGGCAGCCGGAAGCGCCGCTCCAGCCAGCGTGCAATGACGGCGCGCAGCTCGGGCAGTCCGGCCGCGAGAGGATAGCTGCCGAGCGTATCGAGCGCGCGGGTCAGGGCTTCCGCCACGAATGCGGGCGGGGCGTGCTTCGGCTCGCCGATCGAGAGCGGAATGTGGCGCAGTCCGGCCGGCGGCGTCGCGCCCGCGAGCAGCGCGCGCAGTCGCTCGAACGGGTAGGGCCGCAGTTGCCGGAGGCGCGGATTCATGCTGCCAGGCTCAGGCGATCTTCGCCGCCTCGCGCCGGTCGAGTGCCTCGGTGAGCCTGTCCTGCAGGCGGAGGCGGGCTTCCTCGTCCAGGGGCTGGCCGCGGTCGTCGGTCACGTAGAAGACGTCCTCGGCGCGCTCGCCGATGGTCATGATGCGGGCCATGACCACGTCCACACGTTCGGCGAGCAGCACCTTACCGATCTCGGACAACAGCCCCGGGCGGTCGCCCGCAATCAGCTCGAGGATCGTGTGCTGCCGCGCCGCGTCCTCGGTGAACGTGATCTGCGTCGGCGTCGAGAACATCCGCACCTGGCGCGGCGCGCGGCGCGTCACGGCGGGCGGTGTCGCCTCCTCGGGTAGTTGCAGCACGCGCCACAGCTGGCGCTCGATCTCGTGCGCGCGGTGGCGATCCGCGATTGGCAGCCCGGTGTCCTCGAGGACGAGATAGGTATCTAGGCTCAGGCCGCCGTCGAGCGGCGTGATGCGCGCATCGAGGATGTTCATACCCATCTGGTCGAGCAGCGCCGTGGTGCGTGCGAAATTATGCTGCCGGTGCGGCATGCAGGTGAGCACGGAATTGCCGCCGCGCTCGATCGCCTCGCGCACGGCGACGAGCGGTGTGTCGTCGCCGGTCTCGCGATCCGCCAGCAGCCGCGTGTGCCACTCGATCTCCGCGGGCGTGTGGCGCAGGAAATAGCTGTCGTTCATGCGCGCCCAGACGGCGGCAGCACCGGCCATGTCCACACCGTGTCGCGTCAGCAGCTCAGAGGCTGCGGAGCGCGTTTCGGCGACGAGCTCTTCCTGGTCCACGGCCGTCTCGAGGCCGCGGCGCAGCGCCCGCTTGGTGCGTTCATAGAAATCGTGGAACAACGACGCCTTCCAGGAGTTCCACAGCTTAGGGTTCGTGCCCCGCACGTCGGCGATCGTGAGCAGGTAGAGGTAGTCAAGGTGGGTCTGGTCGCCCACCGCACGCGCGAAGTCGTGGATCACGGCAGGGTCGGAGATGTCCTTCTTCTGCGCCGTGACCGAGAGCACCAGGTGATTGCGTACCAGCCAGGCGACCAGCCGGGCGTCGTAGCGCGAGAGGCCCTGCTCGAGGCAGAAGGCCTCGGCGTCCACGGCGCCGAGCTCGGAGTGGTCGCCGCCGCGGCCCTTGGCGATGTCGTGGAACAGGGCCGCGACGTACGCGAGCTCGGGCTTCGGCAGTTTCTCCATGAGCCGCGTCAGGTTCGGCAGCTCGTGGGCGAAGCGCGGCAAAGCGAGCCGCCGGAGGTTGCGCACGACGAACAGCGTGTGGGCATCCACCGTGTAGGCGTGGAACAGGTCGTACTGCATGCGCCCGACGATGCGGCCGAATGCCGGGATGTAGCGGCCGAGCACACCGTAGAGATTCATGCGCCGCAGCTCGTGCGTCACGCCCTGGGGCGCGCGCATGAAATCGAGGAACAGGCGGTGGTTGCGCGGGTGCTGGCGGAATTCCTCGTCGATCAGCCACAGGTGGCGGCCGAGCGCGCGGATCGTCGTGGCCCGCACGCCGCGCAGCTCCGGGTGGTCCTGCATGAGCCGGAACAGCTCGAGGATCGCCGACGGATGCCGGGCGAAGACGTCGTCGGCGGTCACCTCGAGATAGTCGTTGCGGATCTGGAAGCGTGGATTGAGCGGGACGATGCTGGTCTCGCTCTCGCTCAGCAGCGCCTCGCGGAACAGCTGCAGCAGCATCTCGTTCAGCAGGCTCACGTCCATGGCCGTGCGGTAGTAGCGCTGCATGAACTGCTCGACCGCCAGCGTGTAGGTGGCGTCCTCGTAGCCGAACATCCGCGCGAGCCGGATCTGGTGGTCGAACAGCAGCCGGTCCTCGCGCCGCCCGGTGATCACGTGCAGCGCGAAGCGGACCTTCCACAGGAATGCCTGCGCAGTGCGCAGCTTGCGCAGCTCCGCCGCGGTGAGGAACCCGTGCTCGACCAACTCGTCGAACGTCTCGGCGCCGAAGTGCCGTTTCGCGACCCAGCCGATGGTCTGGATGTCGCGCAGGCCACCGGGGCTCGTCTTCACGTTCGGCTCGAGGTTGTACGCCGTGTCGTGATGGCGGTGGTGCCGCGCCTGCTGCTCGGCCACTTTTGCCTCGAAGAAAGCCTGTGACGACCAGACGCTATCCTGCGCGAGCGCGCGGCGCATCGCCTGGAACAGGTAGTCCGGTCCCGACAGGAGCCGCGCCTCGATCAGCGTCGTGGCGACGCTGACGTCGGCAGCGCTCTCGCGCTGGCAGTCGTCGATCGTGCGCACGCTGTGGCCCACCTCGAGACCGATGTCCCACAGGAACGCGAGGAAGCGCTCGATGCCCTCGTGGTCGCCCGCCACCTCGCTCTTCGGCAGCAGGATCAGCACGTCGATGTCGGAGCAGGGATGGAGCTCGCCGCGCCCATAGCCGCCCACGGCGATCAGCGCGACGTCCTTTTCGCGCGGTCCCGCGTGCAGCGCCCAGGCTCGCCGCAGCACGACGTCGACCATGCGCGCACGGTCGCGGACCAGCGCCTCGATCGGCTCGTCGTCCTCGAGTCGCTGCCGCAGGCTCTCGTTGCCCGCGGCGAGCGCTGCGCGGAACCCGGCCACCGGATCGGTGCCCGCCTGCAGGACCGCGGGCAGCGTTTCGAGGAACGGCCAGGGCGGCAGCGGCACTCGGCCGGCTGCGGTCTCGAACTCTTCGGCGGGTGTCGCGGCCATGCGCGGCTCAGGCCGGCGGGCGTTCTTGGGCACCGAGCGTCAGGACCTCGCAGCCGTCGCTGGTCACGAGGATCGTGTGCTCCCATTGCGCTGACAAAGAATGATCGCGCGTGATGACCGTCCAGCCGTCGGGCAGCAGCCGAACGTCGCGGCGTCCGGCGTTGACCATGGGCTCGATCGTGAACGTCATGCCGGCGGCGAGCACCATGCCCGTACCGGGCGTGCCGTAGTGCAGCACCTGCGGGTCTTCGTGGAAGCCGCGCCCGATGCCGTGGCCGCAGTATTCGCGCACCACGGTGTAGTGATTGCCCTCGACGAACTGCTGGATCGCGGCACCGATGTCGCCCAGCCGCGTGCCCGGCCGCACGGTGCGAATGCCGAGCCACATCGCCTGGTAGGTGACTTCGACCAGCCGCTGCACGTGCGGCGGTATGCGCCCGACGGCATACATGCGGCTCGAGTCGCCGTGGAAGCCGTCCTTGATCACGGTGACGTCGATGTTCACGACGTCGCCCTGTTTCAGGCGGCGATCGCCCGGGATACCGTGGCAGACGACGTGGTTGACCGAGGTGCAGATCGATTTCGGAAAGCCGCGATAGCCGAGTGGCGCCGGGATGGCCTGCTGGCGATCGACGATGTAGTCGTGGCAGATGCGGTCGAGCTCTTCGGTCGCCACGCCGGGGACCACGTACTCGCCGATCATGTCGAGCACCTCGGCGGCCAGGCGGCCCGCGATCCGCATGGCATCCTGTTCCGCGGCGGACTTCACCGTCACGTTGCCGGCGCTGTCGGAGCGCCAGGGGGTCGAAGCCGGCTCGGGTTGCTGCATGGTGGTGGGCGCGTCCAGTCCTCTTCGGCGGCCGGGAGGGTGCAAGTATTTGAAGAAACGGAAACTTATGGTATAAAGCGCGGCCTTTTTTCACAACCAAATCCGCACACGCACCGGCACATGTGGCTGGGTGCCCGCCTAACCGCAAGGACTGGCGGGTTGCCGCATGGGGTGCGTGGAGGCCAAACCCGACAAGGAGACTTTCGATGACCAGCATGTCCATGCGGCAGATGCTGGAAGCGGGTGTTCACTTCGGACACCAAACCCGCTTCTGGAACCCGAAGATGGCCCCCTACATCTTCGGCGAGCGTAACCGGATCCACATCATCAACCTCGAGAAGTCGCTGCCCCTCTACCTTGAGGCGGCTGGCTTCGTGAAGAACCTCGTTGCAGACGGCGGCCGCGTGCTGTTCGTCGGCACCAAGCGCTCGGCGCGCGAGGCCGTCGCCCGGGAGGCGACCCGCTGCGGCATGCCATACGTGAGCCACCGCTGGCTCGGCGGCATGCTGACCAATTTCAAGACCATCCGCCAGTCGATCCGCCGCCTTGCGGAGATCGACGAGATGGCCGCGAACGGCCTGCTCGACCAGCGCAGCAAGCGCGAGGCGATGATGATGCGCCGCGAGCGCGAGAAGCTCGATCGCAGCCTCGGCGGCATCCGCGAGATGGACGGCCTGCCGGACGTGCTGTTCGTCGTCGACGTGGGCCACGAGAAGATCGCGATCCACGAAGCGCAGAAGCTGGGCATTCCCGTCGTCGCGATCGTGGACACCAACTGCTCGCCGGACGGCATCAGCTACGTCATTCCGGGCAATGACGACGCAATGCGCGCCATCGAGCTCTATGCGGGCGGCATCGCCGACGCGGTGATCGAGGGCCGTGCCACGTTGCCGGACGTGCCGGTCGGCGAGGACGAGTTCGTCGAACTCGACGAGGAAGGCAAGCCGCGCCCGAAGGGCGCCGGCCAGAAGCGTCGTGCCGCCCCGGCCAGGAAGAAGACCCCGGTCCGCCGCAAGACGGTAGCCGAGTCGGACGTCGCCCCCGAGGCGGCGGCCGCAGAGCTCGCGGAAGCCGACCCCGAGGAGAGCCCGGAGGCGTTCATGGCGCGCCGGGAGGCGGCTCGCAAGGCGGCTCCTGTGGCCGCTGCGCCGACGGCTGCCGCGCCGGCCGCCGAGGCCGCTGCGGGCGAGGGAGAATGAGCATGGCGGTCACCGCTGAAGCCGTAAAGGCCCTGCGTGAGCGCACCGGCGCCGGCATGATGGAGTGCAAGAAGGCGCTCGTCGAAGCCAATGGCGATCTCGAGGCCGCTGCCGAGGCCATGCGCAAGTCGGGCCTCGCCAAGGCGGACAAGAAGGCGGGCCGCGTTGCCGCCGAAGGCGTGGTCGCCATCGAGCGCGGCGCCGACGGCCGCTCGGCCGCGATCGTCGAAGTGAACTCGGAGACCGATTTCGTCGCCCGCGAGAAGGACTTCCAGTCGTTCGCAGCCGAGGTGGCGAAGGCGGCGCTGGCGGCACGTCCGGCGGACCTCGAGGCGCTGCTCGCGACGAAGCTGCCCACGGGCCAGACCGTCGAGGAGACGCGCCGGGCGTTGATCGCGCGAATTGGCGAAAACATCGGCGTGCGCCGGTTCGAGATCGTGACCACCGCAGGCCACCTCGCGAGCTACCTGCATGGCAGCCGCATCGGCACGCTGGTGCTGCTCGAAGGTGGCGACGAGACGCTCGGTCGCGACCTCGCGATGCACGTGGCAGCCATCAACCCGCAGTATCTGTCCGTCGACGAAGTGCCGGCCGATTTCCTCGCCAAGGAGCGCGAGATCGAGATGGCGAAGGCCGAGGCCGAGGCGCAGGGCAAGAAGCCGCGGGAGATCATCGCCAAGATGGTCGAGGGGCGGCTGCGCAAGTCGCTCGGCGAGATCACGCTGCTCGGGCAGCCGTTCGTCCGCGATCCTGAGGTGACGGTCGAGAAGCTGCTCGCGAAGTCGGGCGCCAAGGTGCACGGTTACGTGCGCTACGAGGTCGGCGCCGGCATCGAGAAGAAGCAGGAAAACTTCGCGGCCGAGGTGATGGCGCTGCGGGGCGGCTGAGCGACCGCAGGACGGCCGCGACACTCAATGGAACCCCGCCCCGGCGGGGTTCCTTATAATGGACCCCGTCAAGAGGCGACGCACGCGATGGCCCCACCCGACGACGGCAAACCGGCATACCGGCGCATCCTGGTCAAGCTTTCCGGCGAGGCCCTGATGGGCGAGGCCGACTACGGCATCGACCCGCTGTTCATCAAGCGCTTGGCCGGCGAGCTGCGCGCCATGCGCGAGTACGGCACCGAGGTCGCCGTCGTGATCGGTGGCGGCAACCTGTTCCGCGGTGCGGGCCTCGCACGCGCCGGGATGGACCGGGTTACCGCCGACCAGATGGGCATGCTGGCCACGGTGATGAATTCGCTCGCGCTGCAGGATGCGCTCGAGGCCGCGGGCGTGTTCGTGCGGGTCATGTCGGCGATCCGCATCAACGAGGTCTGCGAGGACTACATCCGCCGCCGCGCGGTGCGTCATCTCGAGAAGGGACGCGTGACGATCTTCGCCGCCGGCACCGGCAGCCCGTTCTTCACGACCGACTCCGCCGCCAGCCTGCGCGCGATCGAGATCGAGGCCGACCTGCTGGTCAAGGCCACCAAGGTGGACGGCGTCTACGACTCCGACCCGATGCTCAATCCCGAGGCCCGCCGCTATGATCGGCTGACCTACGACCAGGTGCTCGACCAGCGCCTGAACGTGATGGACGCGACGGCCATCGTGCTCTGCCGCGATCACCGCCTGCCGCTCAGGGTCATCAACCTGAACGAGCCGGGTGCGCTGGTCCGCGTGGCGCGCGGCGAGGAAGTCGGGACACTCGTGACCAACTGAGGCGGCGCGGCCGCCGCACACGGAGACCGCACATGATCGAGGACATCAAGAAAGACGCGGCCGAGCGCATGGGCAAGTGCGTCGCAGCGTTGAAGAACGAGCTGAAGAAACTGCGCACGGGCCGTGCGAGCACCAACCTGCTCGAGCACCTGCGTGTCGATTACTACGGCAGCGAAGTGCCGCTGCAGCAGGTCGCGAACGTCGCGGTCGAGGACTCCCGCACGCTGACGGTCGTGCCGTGGGAAAAGCAGATGGTGCCGGTCATCGAGAAGGCCATCATGAAGTCGGATCTCGGCCTGAATCCGGCGACGGCGGGCTCCGTGATCCGCGTTCCGCTGCCCGCACTGACCGAGGAGCGCCGCCGCGACTTGAGCAAGGTCGTGCGCCACGAGGGCGAGAACGCCCGCGTCGCGATCCGCAACGTCCGCCGCGACGTCATGCACGAGCTCAAGGAAATGCTCAAGGAAAAGCTGGTCTCGGAGGACGACGACCATCGCGCCCAGGACGAGGTGCAGAAGCTCACGGACAAGTACGTGGGCGAGGTCGATCAGGTGATTGCCGAGAAGGAAAAGGAACTGATGCAGGTCTGAGCCGTGGCGCAACCCCAATCGCGCGCGCCGGGCACGCCGCGCCACGTCGCCGTCATCATGGACGGCAACGGCCGCTGGGCCGCGCGGCGGGCGATGCCGCGTCACCTCGGGCATCGCGCCGGCGTTAAGGCTGTCCGGGCGACCGTGGAGGGCTGCGCGCGCCGTGGCGTCGAGGCACTGACGCTGTTCGCGTTCTCGAGCGAGAACTGGGGCCGTCCCGACGAGGAAGTCGCGCGCCTGATGGAACTCTTCATCGAGGCGATGGACGGCGAGGTCGAGAACCTGGCCGGCCACGGCATACGGCTGCGGTTCATCGGCGACGTGACGCCGTTGAAGCCCCACCTGCTCGAGCGAATTGCGGCGGCCGAGGCGCGCACCGCAGCCGGGCCGAACATGACGCTCTGCGTGGCGCTTTCCTATGGCGGCCGCTGGGATATCGCGCGCGCCGCACGGCGCCTCGCCGAACGCGCGGTGGCGGGGGAGATCCAGCCTGCCGGCATCGACGAGCGGGCCGTTGCGCAGGAACTGCAGCTTGGCGACGCGCCCGATCCGGACCTCTTCATCCGCACGGGCGGGGAGCAGCGCATCAGCAATTTCCTGCTCTGGCACCTGGCGTACACCGAACTCTATTTCTGCGACACGCTGTGGCCGGACTTCGACGACGAGGAGCTCGAGCGCGCGTTCCACTATTTCGCGGGGCGGCAGCGCCGCTTCGGCCTGACGGCCAGCCAGGTGTCGAGTGTCTAGCGGCCTGCGCCAGCGGGTCGTGACCGGACTGCTGCTCGCAGGCCTCGTGATCGCCATCCTGCTGTTGCTGCCGCCGGCCGTCGCCGTGGCGGCCGTGCTGATCGTGGTTGCCGCCGGCGCCTGGGAATGGGCGGGTTTTGCCGGCCTAGACGCTCCGGCGGCGCGCTTCGCCTACGTCGTGGCGATCGGCCTTGCGGTCGCGGCTGCCTGGCGCCTGACGAGTTCCACGCCGGCGCTGGTCGCCTTCCTGGCGGCGACCGCGGTCTGGTGGGTCGCAGCGCTCGTCTGGCTTGCGGTGGCCCCCGCCCAGGGTGGGCCGCGCGCCGCCGCGCTGGCGGGTTTCGCCGTGCTGGTGCCCGCGGCGATCGGCATCACGCGCCTGGTCGGGATCGATTCCGAGGGCCAGGTCCTGATGCTTTTCCTGCTGGTCCTGATCGCCGCAGCCGACGTCGGCGCCTATTTCGGCGGGCGGGCGCTCGGACGGCGCAAGCTTGCGCCGCGGGTGAGCCCGGGCAAGACGTGGGAAGGCTTTGCCGCGGGGATGCTCGCAGCGATGCTGGCGGCGGGTGTGGGCGCGATGCTGTTCGGCCGGCCACTGCTGCCCTGGTTGGCGGTTTGCGCCGTCGTGGCGCTCGTCTCGGTCGTCGGGGATCTCGCGGAAAGCATGTTCAAGCGGCGGGCCGGCCTCAAGGACAGCGGCGCGTTGCTGCCGGGTCACGGCGGGGTGCTCGACCGGGTCGACAGCCTGACCGCGGCGGGTCCGGTCTTCCTGCTCGGGCTGCTCGCGCTGGGGGTGGCTGCATGATGCGCGTCGCCGTGCTTGGCAGCACGGGCAGCGTCGGGGTCAGCACGCTCGACGTGCTCGCGCGCCACCCCGATCGCTTTTCGGTCGCGGTCCTCGCGGCGCGCTCGAACGACGCAGGCTTGATCGAGCAGTGCCTGCGCCATCAACCGGCCATCGCCGTGCTGGAGTCGCCTGCATCGGCCGAGCGTCTCGCGGCCGCCCTGCGCGCTGCGGGTTCGGCGACTGAGGTCCGTTGCGGCGCCGAGGCATTGGCGGAATGCGCGTCCAGCCCGGAGGTGGACGCCGTGATGGCGGCGATCGTCGGTGCGGCCGGGTTGCCGTCCACACTGGCTGCGGCTCGCGCCGGCAAGCGTGTGCTGCTGGCCAACAAAGAGTCGCTGGTGGTTGCGGGCCCGTTGCTGGTCGAGGCCGCGCGAGCGGGCGCGGCGCAGCTGGTGCCGATCGACAGCGAGCACAATGCGATCTTCCAGTGCATGCCGCCCGGCGCCGACACGGGTCGCGCGGCGCGTGGCGTGAACCGGGTTCTGCTCACGGCTTCGGGTGGCCCGTTCCTGCGGATGCCGATCGAGCGCATGGCCGGCGTGACGCCCGACGAGGCGTGTGCCCACCCGCGCTGGCGCATGGGTCGCAAGATCTCGGTCGACTCGGCGACGCTGATGAACAAGGGACTCGAACTGATCGAAGCCTGCCTGCTGTTCGGCATGGAACCCCGCCAGGTCGAAGTGGTCGTACATCCACAGAGCATCGTTCACTCGATGGTGGAGTACGTGGACGGGTCGATCCTGGCCCAGCTGGGCAACCCGGACATGCGCACGCCGATCGCGCACGCGCTCGGTTGGCCGGAGCGGATCGGCTCCGGTGTACAATCGCTCGATATCGTCGCTGCGGCGAGGCTCGATTTCGAGGCGCCGGACACCGGGCGCTTTCCGGCGTTGACGCTCGCGCGCGACGCGGCGGAGGCGGGCGGCACCGCCCCGGCGGTCCTGAACGCGGCGAACGAGATCGCCGTCGGGGCGTTCCTGGGCGGCCGGCTCGGGTTCCTGGGGATCCCGCGCCTGATCGAGGCGGTGCTCGAGCGCCACGAGATCCGGGCGGCGGACTCGCTCGAGACGGTGCTCGAGGCGGATCGCTGGGCGCGTGAATTGGCGGAAGCTACGCTGGCTTAACACGGCCAGGGCAGGGGAATGACCATATTGAGCTATGTCCTGGCGTTTCTCGTGGCGATCGGCGTGCTGGTCGCCGTCCACGAGTACGGCCATTTCTGGATGGCCCGGCGCCTCGGGATTCGCGTGCTGCGCTTCTCGATCGG
>Ga0209391_10000566_pt1 | contig 17759 bp, 13 predicted proteins | sample PPLLak3March2015_FD_187246 | JGI IMG/M metagenome (GOLD analysis project Ga0209391, IMG submission 187246) | Freshwater sediment microbial communities from Prairie Pothole Lake near Jamestown, North Dakota, USA - PPLs Lake P7 Core (1) Depth... | ecosystem: Environmental > Aquatic > Freshwater >... | reverse complement strand
ATCAAAGTGAGCGATGAAGACCTGCGAAGAGTCAATCTCACCCCTGCCAAGTTCCATGGCAAAGACTGGAACTATGCCATCAAATCGAGCCAATAAAAGATGTATCAGTTATTTATTTACACTGCCTATCTAACGATTGATCCAGAAAAGGCGAAAGAAATAGTACGGTTTTCACCCGTTGCCTGGCAACATATTAACTTCATTGGCAAGTATGAATTTTATAATCGGGAACATATTGTTAATATTCATGATGTTATCAATAAACTTATTGGCGAATTTAAAATCGATATTTCGGCTACAAGCCTCTAATACCAAGGGCTCCAGGGGTGTCGTGAAACAAACCGTTCTTTTGGTTAATTAACCCCAATACGTGGGAAGAGAGAAAACCCAATTAGCTCAGGACCGGCAATCTCTGCCGGTCACGGTAGTCATATCTCGACCCTATGTATAGAACCGAACTATATATAGAGCGCAGATGGCCGTAAGCCGCGAAGTTTTATTTTATTGTTTTACCGGCCCAAAGGAAGCGCCTCGTTCCTTTGCACATCCTATGGCACTGTTCGTATCTTTTCTCGTTTTAATGATACTCATAGCGTACCCTTGTCTGTTTCAACCACTATCTCTTTCTCTTTAACCGTCGCTTTATTCCACAAACCATTACTTGAAAAACATCCCCAGCCCCATTTCAGCCAGTTGAGTAAGGACACGGCGAGCCATAAGGCCCATGCCAGCATTAATAATCGATACACAATTAAAGGCACGGAAATCACTGTTGCAGTCGGCAAAGTCGATAAACTTCTATCCTGATACCAGTTTAGAAAGAAAGCCGAGGACTGGTTGCCGGTTATTTGCATATCGGGTGAGTTCAGTAGACCCTGGGCAACGGCTGCAAATAAAACACCCACTGCCAGCACAGTTAATCCCCCGATGATAATTTGCAGGGCATTAAAGTAACGCCATCCAGTTACGGTTTGATTCGTTCGCCAGCCTAAAAGCATTAGCCAGGCAATAACAATGCCTGCCGATGCCATCGGAATTTGGCTTAAGCCCACCAGCAATAAAAACCAATGCCAGTTTTTTAAGGGTGTCAGGCGGATTTTCCCAAGAGCTAAAGACAGGATAAAAATAACGATCAATACTCCCCAGAATAACACTGCAGGCCCCATTCTGGGACCCATAACAAACAATACCCAGCGATCCTGACCTAAACTGATACTCAAATTGGTATTGACACTGTCCTGGCCCAAATCAAGCAACGGTGTTGTTACGGCCGTGGCGATAGCCTTGCTTTCCTGCCAGCTTATCAAAACCTCCTGCTTGCCGGGATTAACCGGTAATGTGAGTTTCCAGCCTTGCTGCCGGATTGGCTGTGTCTGTCCATCAATGGCTACTGATTGCAGCACCGCTTTTTCAGGCAAGGTCAGCGTATGTTGCGATCCCTGGGAGCTACGCAGGCTGAGTTTTAATTCCGCATCCTGCGTGCGCTGTCCAGGTTTAATGCCCAGGCTGCTGCTATCTATGGTTAATGTTTGCCCTTCGACCGCTTTGGGTCGGGTAATTTGCAGTGTTATTTTTTCACCCGGCCAAGGATGCCATTCGGGCAACCACTGCCCTTCACTGTTCAAATGAATCATGGCTATACCTGATGGATCTATATGCCAGATAGGACTGACATCCACTTGCCAGACCTCGATCCATTGATCGGTTTGCGGTGCGACCAATTCGATTTTGTCCGTTTTCTCCAGCGTGGAATCCCATTGCATAACGGTTTGCTGAGCCGCCATGTTCACTTCAACGGCATTGTCTTTAACACGAACTCCCGGACTGGTAACTGATTCACCTGGTAGCAATGGGACAGTTAAAACAACGGCAGAATCGGTAGGTGAAATCCTGATAATTCGGGTTATAATACGCCAATCCAGACCCACAGACAAAAGTCTCTCGACACGAACAAAGGGCGGCAAAACACCGGGTTCTAATACTGGTTTGGTTTTATCTTGCCGGGTTTGCTGGATGCGGCTGAACTGCAATTGATCATCTGACCAGCCGTTTTCATGCACTCCAACCACTTCCCAACCTGATTTTTCAACGGTGACCCGGTTCGGTTTTAATGGTAAAGGTAGCGTGAATTTGCTTAATAACGGTGTTAAGCCTCTAAGAATAACCTGATGTTCACCTTTGGCCAGGTTGATCCATAAGGTATTGTTGTTTCGATACAATGCTTGTGAGGGTTCACCATTATCCAGGACCTGATTGGGAAACCATTGATTGTATTCCGAGGGCAAAGGCAGCGTAACCGTTTCCTGGGCATCAATCTGCAAAGTAATTTCAATGGTTTTATCGGTAATCACCATGTTCATTTGCTGAATTTGAGCGCAAACGGGTAAACAATCGGGTATCTCCACTTCTTGTAGCCGGTTTTTTAATTCATCTAATAATGTCTCACTGGGAAATTCGGCTGCTTGGATATTTGGCGAGGGAATAGACAGAAGCGGTAGCAATATAAACCATATCAGTAAAGGCGTTGCCTTGTTCCCCATCCCCAGCTTACGAATAAAATCGGGCCTGAATTTTTCAGCCACACCAAACATCAATAATGCCAGAATGGCTACCAAGGCCACGCGCAGGAAATTCAACAACATAGTCATCCCGGGTGATAAATACCATAAACCCAGTTGCTGTCCCGGATCAACCGAACCGTTCCATGATAAATAAACCTTGTTCCATCGCCATTGCGGCAAGCCGGGGCCTGTTTGTACTTTGGCTTTAGGATCGATGCGTTCGAAGTTAGTCACACTACTACCATAATAGGCACCGGATGCTTTTTGCTCCGGCATAGCCCTTTCGTACTCATTTTTACTACGCGCTCTTTTCGCTAATTCCCCAAGTTGTTGCTGTGCGGCATCCATTGCTTCCATTGGCATGGTAGCAGGAGCAGGCATAGGACTCTCAGCTCTGCTAGTAACATGTATATCTTGCCAGGGATTTTCCAGTTGTGGATAAATGCCCATGCGCACTTGCGACACCATAAATGGCACGATAATCACCACCAACGCCAGCCAGCAGACGTTAAGATACCAACGTGTCAATTTATAAAACCTGCCTTTCGGCAGTACGCCAAGCAATGCAGTCGCCGCCAGAATATTCAACCAAATATAATGCGGTGCGCCCGGTTCATGCCAGATGATAACCAATGTTACCAGGGCAAGTGCCCCCCAATAGTGATTCCAGATTCTTCCAGTTGCAAGGGCCGTAATCAATACCAGGAATAAATCCAGCAGTGTCCAGCGCGAAATCCAGCTATCCGGTACGTTATCGACACCACTGGCCGCCAATAAACGCCAACCCGGTGGCAGATTAAGTTCTGCACTGACGTTATGAAAAGTCTGTTCCCAACCGACCGCGCTTATGGTGTCAATATCGCCTTTTATGCGGCTATCGGCATTGAGCATTATCATGCCTTTTCTTACTTCTACGCCCTGCTTCTCTGTTCCGGCCTGTTGCGTAATCAGTTGGTTGTTACCATCCAGGGTTACTTTACCTAACTGTGTATCCGGTAAGGTGTTAAGCCGCCAGCCACTGGTCATCTTGCCATTTATAGCGTCATTAACGGTATAACCTTTCCCGTCAAAATCCAGCCATAATCTTCTGGTCAGTGAGAGTTGGTTGGGCTCAGGTTCCGGATCCCCCCGGCGTATCACCTTAAAACCCATCACCTGTCCCTGATTGATTTTATAGGCGGGTAGATTTTTCCAGTCTTCAGGCAAATTGGTTTGGCTGGCATCAATGGTGTTCAGTTGTTCAATTTCAACGACGCGCAATTCCGGACGCGACTCAAATACCCAGATTTCCGATTCCGGCCAATCTTTGCTCTCCTTGGGGTAAGTAATCATATCCGGATTTTTAGTGATTCTGGCCAGTATTTCTATCTGCCATTGGCCGGGACGCACCTGTACAACTAATTGCCCATCAGGTTCAAGCTTGGCAGGTAAAGGACTCTGCAATTTCAACGGAATAAATCCGTTCAGCAGCGGATAAGCCAGTTTAACTTCACGTTGTTCCCCCGAAACATCGAGTTCCAGACGGGTTAATACCTGTAAAGGCACTTCATCAATAATTTTTCGAAAGGCCTGAATTTCAAGATTGTTTTGAATGTTTTCAGGTTTGCTTTGACCACTATCACTTTCTTTTAACCAGAGTTGCCCGTCTTTAATGGTCGGTGCCGGTATTGCCAGACCTTTAATAGTCAGGTTAATCAATCCGGTATCGTCGGGTATCATCAAGTTATCCGGAATTACATCCCATAGAAACTCCCCTTTGATATGATACGTCGCCTGATGATCCAGGTCTGCCGCCAGTTTAATCGAAGGAATGCCGTTTTTATTCATAACCAATGCGGGCTTTCCGTTAACAGTGACATTAAGCGGCCAATGCTTGCTATCGCCAGGCAAACTCACCCAGCTCTCTTTATACACTTTCCAGCTTATCGAAAAAACACCTTTTGAAGACGTCAAATCCAGAGATAATTGTGTCGGCCAGCTACAGCGTTTTTGTTCATAACTGTTATATAGAAATGGGCAGGCGAGCTCCGGATTATCCTGGACTACCCAGCTTATCCAGGGTTTAAGCGGTTCCGGTACTTGTTCCCGGGTTAACGGCTTGGCTTGCGTGAATGAAGCAAAAAATAATATGCTTAAACATAATAACCAGACTAACCGATTCATATCGCGCTCCTGATAAACTGTAGGGGCGCTTCTTGTAGGTGCCCCGTTTGATAGTGTATGGATAGGTAAAGGACACCTAAATGGATGCCTCTACAATTCATCCTGCAAGCGTTGGTAGATACCCCCAAAACTGCCGTTACTCATTAACACAAAATGTCCGCCTGACTGTGCTTCAATTTTGAGTTTAACGATGATGTCATCCAAGGAATGACAAATTTGGATATTATCGGCATAGTTTTTCAGTTTGCTTAAATCCCAATCAAGGTTTTTCGGCTGATAAATGATCGCCAGATCCGCATTGCCAAGCGATTTTGCCAGTGTTTCTGTGTGTACTCCCAGGCGCATGGTATTCGACCTGGGCTCTACAATGGCAATAATGCGTTCCTGCCCCACCTGTTTACGCAAACCATCCAGCGTCGTTGCAATCGCTGTCGGGTGATGTGCAAAATCATCATACAGTGTCACGCCATTAATTCTGGCAATGACTTCCATGCGCCGTTTGACATTTATAAATTGCCCCAAAGCCGCTATCGCATCCCGTGGCAGAATGCCTACATGGTTTGCTGCAACAATGGCAGACAGGGCATTGTAAACATTGTGCTCGCCCGTTAATGACCAATCGACTATGCCTTGCTCATTATTTTCAAATAATACAGAGAATTGACTACCATCTGCTTTGAGCAAATTTGCATTCCATTCTGCGTTCGCATTAATAGAGGTTTTTGCAATGGGAGTCCAACAACCCATGGCCAGGACCTCATTTATATTAGCATCACACTCAGGGCTGATAATTAAACCTTCGCCTGGAATTGTTCTGACCAGATGATGGAATTGCCGTTTTATAGCGTCCAGATCAGGAAAAATATCGGCATGATCAAACTCCAGGTTATTGAGTATGGCAGTACGTGGCCGATAGTGAACAAACTTTGAGCGCTTATCAAAAAAGGCTGAATCATATTCATCGGCTTCAATCACAAAAAAACCTGACTTATTTTCCGGCCCCCCCGCTAAACGCGCCGAAATACCAAAGTTTAACGGTATACCGCCGATTAAAAATCCCGGATTAAAACCCTGATGCTCAAGTATCCAGCTCAGCATGCTGGTTGTAGTGGTTTTGCCGTGGGTTCCGGCAACGCCCAGCACCCATTTGTCTTGCAATACATATTCCGCCAACCACTGCGGGCCTGATACATAATTCAGGCCTTTATTCAGTACTGCTTCAACTTCCGGATTGCCGCGTGATAGAGCATTGCCGATAATAACCAGATCAGGGTCACCATCCAGATTTTCAGCGCGATAACCGTCCATCAATTGAATGCCCTGTTGTTGCAATTGTGTACTCATGGGTGGATAAACGTTTTGGTCGGAACCACTGACCTGATAGCCCAACTGCCTTGCAATCACTGCAAGTCCGCCCATAAATGTTCCGCAAATACCTAAGATGTGAATATGCAATGTCGTATCCTATAGATTATGAAAGTAAATGACTTTTTTATCGGCTGTTTATTAATATTAAATAGTTACTTGCCTTTAACGATAAGTTAGGATGAAATAATCAACAAATAACCTATATATGATCTAATAATGACCGAAAAAAACAAAATTTTAGTTGAAGCTACACCCTATTTCATAGCAGAGCAATCTGCTCCTGAGCAGGATCGTTATGTGTTCGCCTACACCGTCACGATCACTAATGAAGGTACCGTCCCTGCTAAGCTGTTAAATCGTCATTGGTTAATTACCGACTCCAATGGCAAGATCCAGGAAGTCAGAGGCGATGGTGTTATTGGTGAACAGCCTTATCTTAAGCCTGGAGAAATGTTTCGTTACACCAGTGGAGCAATACTTGAAACTCCTGTTGGCACTATGCAAGGTCAATATACAATGCGTTCGGATGAGGGCGATAATTTTAATGCCCAAATCCCCAAATTTACTTTATCCATTCCAAGAACACTGCATTAGTTAAATGTCTATTTACGCTATTGGTGATATACAAGGCTGCTTTGATGATTTATTAAGACTCCTTGATACCATCTCTTTTAATGAAAACACCGATCAGCTGTGGTTTGCAGGTGATCTGGTTAACCGTGGGCCCAAATCCCTGGAAACCTTGCGTTTTGTTAAGTCACTAGGTAGTTCAGCCATCACTGTACTCGGTAACCATGATATGCACTTACTTGCAGCATCGTGTTTACAAAAAATAGCCAATAAAAAAGACGCACTCAGTCAGGTGCTTGAAGCGTCCGATCGAGATGAATTAATCTATTGGCTAAGACATCGACCACTGTTTCATTATAACGATGATTTCTGTTTACTTCATGCCGGCTTGCCGCCTCAATGGGATTTTAAAAAAACCCAAAAAATGGCATTAGTAGCAGAACGGGTATTAAAAGGTCCTGATTATCAAGCATTTTTAAAACAAATGTACGGTAATAAACCCAATATCTGGTCAGCCAACTTAAAAGGCGTATCAAGGTTACGTTTTATCATTAACTGTTTTACACGTATGCGTTATTGTGATGTTAATGGTCGTCTTGATTTTGCCAACACCGGTCCTTTAGGTTCTCAACCCAAAAATCTGATGCCGTGGTTTGAGGTGCCAAAACGTAAAAATGCGGACATGCGCATTATCTTCGGACACTGGTCTACATTGGGATATTACGAAGGGCCAAATTGTTATGCCATTGATACCGGTTGTTTGTGGGGAGGGCAACTGACAGCATTAAAACTGGGCGAACAGGTACAACGAATCAGCATTGATTGTCCGGGCGCTAAAAAACCTAACAAAACTTATTATGTTACAGCAATACCTAAACTTGAAGGGCAGTTTGAATTATCCGATAGTTGATATACTTCCTGAGCCAAAATGGCTGTGAAAAGAGGATCACAATCTTTTCATATTGGCTAAAGAAACAGCAATCGAGGGCCGTCAAACATTGGCAAATATGGTTTGAGATTTCCAAGCCTTCAAGACTCAATAATCCGCATCGTCAATTATTGCGCCGGAACTTAGGGCAGCAGCTTTACCTCTCCTCTCATTAACCTTGGACAACAAAACCAGGCCGACGATGAAAAACGATAAAGTCGACAGCAATGACATCCGGTGATTCCCATTACTCCAGTAATTAATCAGTCCATAGCTCAATGGCCCAACGATAGCCGACAATCGATTGACCAATCCCCATAAACCTAAAAATTCCCCCGCCCGCTCGGCCGGAGAGAATTTACTGACTAAAGCACGCCCAACAGATTGGCTTGCCCCCATGGCCAAACCAATAATATTTCCGGCTATCCACATATGTGCTGGCTCGCTGGCAAATAAAGCCGCCAATACTGCAACAATCCAGATTAGCAGGGTAATTGCCAACGTGGGGACAGATCCCATCCGGTCTTGTAAATGCCCGCAAATAAAAGCGCCAACAGCAGCCGTCACATTAACAACCATAATGAGTACAATCAGTGACTGGGTATCAAAACCCATGACTTCCTGCGCATATATCGCGGCCAAAACTACCACGGTGCTAACACCCGACTGGTATACGCCCAGTGTTATCAAAAACCAGACCAGATCCCGAAAGCGTGCAGCTTCTTTAAACGTGTGTTTCAAGCGGGCAAAACTTACCTGTAAACTGGACAAGCTCCGATCCCATTCGGCGGGAATTGCCCGCTCACGCAACCAAAGAAAAGTGGGCATAGCCGTCAACGCAAAGATTGTAGCGGTGATCAGTAGTGTAACAGGAACATAATGGGTTTCAGACATACCTTGTTGCTTGGCCCAGGTAATGTAAGCCAGGCAAATCCCTAATGTCAGAAGACCGCCAAAATAACCCAGGCTCCAGCCATAACCAGACATCTTGCCCATATTCTCCTCAGTCACTATCTCCGGTAAAAATGCGGCAATCAAATTTTCTCCGCTGGCAAACATGATGGCTGAGAAGGTAACCAGCACCATTCCCAACCATATATCCCCGGGACCGACCAGTGCCAGCGAGGCTGTTGATACTATGCAACCAACAGAGGAAATCAGTAGAAAAGGTTTCTTGCACGCCCGATGATCGGCAATCGCACCTATTAATGGCCCGCTGATCATGACTATAAAATTGGCTATACCGATAGCCAGCGACCAAAGCAGGGTCGATAATCCGGGCGTAACACCTTGCGCTTCACCGGCAACCACGCCAACAAAATAGGCACTGAATATAGTGGTTTGCACCACAGTGGTATAACCGGAATTAGCAAAATCATATAAAGCCCATGAGAGTAATTCTCTATGCCCTGCATTACCAATTAGTTGACTATTTCCATCGATAGACGGTTTATTCTGATTGCTATTCATATCCGGTAAGCCCAAAAGCAAGTGTTAAAAGAAGTATTTCTTCAATTTTGAGGGAAGATATTATTTATCTGAACTTACGACCCATCCGCGTATAAAATTCCTGATCAATAACACTATCATCTCTTCAATATCCTTAATTCCCGCCTTCTCCTGTTTACCGGTTAGATAAAGCACACAGATTCCATGAACACCACACCATAAAGCCCTCGCAGCGCGCTTTCTATGGTATTCCGAGAGCTCGGGCGCAAGTTCTGCAAATCGCGCTTCAACTTGGGTAAATACATTGTCAACTTTCTCCTGATACCAGTCTGGGATTTCGTCATCTTCCAACAAGCGATATTCAAAAGTCTTCCGCCAGCGATTGACGTTCTGACTGGCATAGCTTAAATAAGTCATGGCCAGTGTTTCAATTGACTGTTCTGGACTACGTTCATGCACGTGCTCTAACTGCTCAGCAATAGCATCCAGTGTTCTCGCATTAATATGCATAATCAAATCAGCCATGTTTGCAAATACCATATAAATGCTGCCCACGGTGTATCCAATCTCCAAAGCAATTTTACGCACTTTTAATGCTGAAAAGCCTTCCTCTATGACAATCTTTTCCGCCGCATCCAGAACCATTGCCTTTAATTCTTCCAGACTGTGTTCACTTCGTCTTGCCATGTTTAACCGTTTCGATTTTTTAAGCTGTTTTCACATTACACTAAATCGCTATGCCTCATTTTCTGCGAAGTATTTAACCATAAAATCAACAAACGTTGTTAACTTGGCAGGTAGAAAACGTCTTTGCAGATAAATGGCATAAATGGCTAGCGATGAAATACGAAAATCTTGCAAAATTTCAATTAATTTTCCTTGTGCCACATAGTTTGCGGCCGATATTTCCGGGGCCTGCGTTATCCCCAATCCTAATGCAGCTGCCTGACATAATGCTCTGCCATTGTTTGAAGCAAAATGCCAATTCGGTTTAATTTTTATCTCTTCTTTACCAATATTGAATAGCCAATAATCTTTATGCGGCGTATCAATGTAATGCAAGCATCGATGTGAACTTAATTGATCAATATGATCAGGTTTGCCATACTCGGCCAGATAACCTGGAGAAGCGTAAGTGCATAATCGGGTTTTAGCAATTTTTCTGGCAACGACGCCCAAATCAAGACTATCCGTCACTAAAATTGACAAATCAAAACTGCCTTTGCTTAAATCTACATGGCTATTATGTAGCGTCATCAGAATTTTAACGTCTGGATACTTTCGTTGATACGCATCAATAGCGGGCACCATATAAAGTCCGCCAAAATCTATCGGCGCACTGATCTTTAATGTTCCTTTTACATGTCGACCCAACTGTGCAGTAGTTTCATCCAGTTCGGAAAAATCATCAATTAGCTGTTTGCTGCGGTAATAATAGATTTCCCCTGCTTCAGTCAGACTGATTTGACGAGTTGTTCTGTTTAACAAGGCAACACCCAGGGAATTTTCCAACTGAGCCATATATTTGCTTATCATCATCGCAGAGAGATGCATTTCACGGGCTACAGCCGCAAAAGTGCCCAATTCAACAATACGACAAAACACCTGTATATTATTTAATTTATCCATATTTATTCATTATAAACTATAGATTTATATTTTATAAATTTATAGTGCTATTTGAAATCTGGGTTTATTAGAGTAATCTTTTGCGTGGAGATAGTTATGTACCGTTTGGTTTTTTCATGATTTAATGATTGAGCCAAACGGTTTTTTATTGCCCGATCATCCAATAATAAGAGGTATTTATGAGCAAAATTGTTAATGAAGTTTTAGCAGCAAACAGAGACTATGTGAATGATTTCGGTGACAAAGGTGATTTACCTCTGCCGCCGGGAAGGCATTTTGCCATCCTGACCTGTATGGATGCCCGTTTAGACCCTGCAAAATATGCCGGTTTATCTGAGGGTGATGCTCACGTAATTCGTAACGCCGGCGGCCGTGCCAGTGACGATGCCATCCGTTCTTTGGTTATCTCCTATAAATTATTAGGCACACGCGAATGGTTTGTCATTCATCATACCAACTGCGGTATGGAACTATTTACCGATGATATCATGCGCGACTTGTTAGGCAGCAGCTTAACAACGGCATCCTTGAACGAACAAGGCTTATGGTATGACACCGGTGCAGGACCGGGTTCACACGAAGCCAAACATATCAGTTGGCTGACCATTAAAGACCAGGAAGAAAGTGTTCTGGAAGATGTACTTCGCATCAGGAACCATCCTCTAGTTCCTTCCGACATTCCCGTTTACGGCTACATCTATGACTGTAAATCAGGTAGAATGATCGAAGTCCCGACTGCAACAGAAGCAGGTAGAGCAAGCTAAAAATGATTTTCAACCTTGCTCTTGTCTCAGGATTTGAGCAGGGTTGATTTATCGCATACCCCGCAATCGAATAAAGAAAAGCTGCGTGCTGGTTATATTCAAATCATTTAACTGCTGAGAACTTGCAGCCTCTCCATCCATAATAAGCGATATATAAGTAACAAAGAACCGGAATAAAAAAAGCCTGTTGAATGCCGATCCGGTCAGCAAAGAGTCCTTGGAGAACCGGAAGTATAGCTCCTCCGACTATTGCCGCACATAAAATACCTGAACCCTGTCCCGTGTGTTTTCCCAAACCATTTACTGCAAGTGAAAAGATGGTTGGAAACATGATGGAATTAAACAGGCCTACAGAAAGAATTGTCCACATGACAACAGAACCACTGCCTGCCATTGTTATTAAAACTAAAACAGCCGCTGTTACAGCGTTAAATGTCAGCACTTTACCGGGTTGAATTTTTTGCATAACTGCCGCGCCGACGAATCGCCCAATCATAGCCCCTCCCCAATAAAACGAAACATATTTTCCGGCATCTTTTGCAGCCAATCCTGCGATTGCTGGTTCTCCCAAAAAATTGATTAGAAAACTGCCAATAGACACTTCCCCACCGACATAAACAAAAATACCGATGGCGCCTAATACCAGGTGTTTATAACCCCAGGCACTGTCATGTACCTCATCGAAATAGACCTTATCAACATTTAATGGCCGTTGATCAATGGATTTGATTTCAGGTAATTTGATCAATGCAAAAATGACTGCAATAAAAAATAGAACTGCGGCAAGAAACAGATAGGGGTTTTGCACTGCCGCCGCTTGCGCAGCCTGGTAAGCCGATAATTCATCAGTATTGAGTAACTTGATTTCTTCTGCGCTTTTAACCGCCGTAGAAAGAATCAATACAGCGCCAAAATAAGGGGCAATAGTTGTACCTAGGGAATTAAATGCCTGAGTCATCGTTAATCTGCTTGAGGCGGTTTCCGGTTTTCCTAACAGGGTGACGTAGGGATTTGCGGCAACCTGCAATAAAGTAATTCCCGATGCCAAAACAAAAAATGCAGCCAAAAATAACGGATAGGAATGCTGACCTGCGGCCGGATAAAATAATAAACAACCTATACCCGCTATTGATAAGCCGGCAATGATCCCTCCTTTATAATCGATTTTTTCAACCAAATAACCGCTTGGAACGGAAACAACAAAATAGGCGGTAAAAAAGCAAAATTGAACCAGCATGGCTTGCGTGTAATTCAGGGTAAATACCGATTTCAAATGAGGAATCAAAATATCATTCAAACAGGTTATAAAACCCCAAATAAAAAACAGCGAAGTTAATAATGTTAATGAACCAAGATAAGGATTTCTATCGGAGCCGTCCGGTAAATTATCGTGGGTAATTTTTGTGCCAGTTAAATTAGCCATTTATACCTTGCCTATGGTTTCGTTACTGAGAATTTGCCTTACTCCACGGTAACCGACTTCGCAAGATTTCTCGGCTGGTCTACATCAGTACCCTTTAATATGGCTACGTGGTAGGACAAAAGCTGTAAAGGGATGGTATAGACAATCGGCGAAATTTCATTTTCGACTTGCGGCACCTTAATAATCTGTACATTTTCATCAGCTGCAGAAGCTAATGTCTCATCCATAAAAACAATTAACTGCCCGCCACGCGCACTCACTTCCTGCATATTTGATTTCAGTTTTTCCAGCAGACTGTTGTTCGGCGCGACAGTAATAACCGGCATATCTGAATCGATTAATGCCAATGGGCCGTGTTTTAACTCACCAGCGGGATAGGCCTCCGCATGAATATAGGATATTTCCTTTAATTTTAACGCACCTTCCATTGCTATCGGGTAATGGGTTCCTCTACCCAAAAACAAGGCATGTTGTTTTTCAGCAAATTGCTCGGCTAATGTTTTAATCTGATCATCCAACTGCAATACTTTTTCAATTTTCCCCGGTAAACCGAATAATTCCGAAGTAATTTTCTGTTCCAATACTTCGGTCATTTGAAATCTCCTTCCAATCGCAATCACCAACAGCATCAAAGTTGCTAATTGTGTCGTAAATGCCTTGGTCGATGCGACACCAATTTCAGGGCCTGCACGCGTCATTAATACCAGATCTGATTCCCTGACCAGTGAGCTTTCCGGAACATTACAGATAGCTACGGAATATTTAGCACCAAGCTTTTTAGCTTCTTTCAGAGCCGCCAGTGTATCAGCTGTTTCACCGGATTGTGAGATGGTAACAATCAGGGTATCCGCTGCTAATACGGGGCTTCTGTAACGGAATTCACTGGCCACTTCAATATTGCAAGGCACGCGAGCCAGTTTTTCAAACCAGTAGCGTGCAACCAGACCAGCGTGATAACTGGTACCGCAAGCTAAAATTTGTACCGATTTTATGTTATCAAACACTTCCGCGGAATTGTGCCCGAATGAACTTTCTTGCAAACGGTTATTTATGAATCGACCTTCCAGAGTTTGCGAAATTGCAAAAGGCTGTTCATAAATTTCTTTCAGCATGTAATGGCGATAATCGCCCTTATCAACCGAGTCTGCAGTGAGTTGGCTTTCTTTAATTGGACGACTAACGACATTGTCAGCTGCATCGTATATAACCAGTTCATTTATAGTTATTAAGGCTATATCGCCATCTTCCAGAAAGATAAAGCGCTGGGTAACAGGGAGCAAAGCGGCCACATCGGAAGCTACAAAATATTCTCCAATACCCACACCGATTACCAACGGGCTACCTTTTCTGCAGGCCACTAAAGTATTGGGCTCCAGTGTACTAATGATCCCCAGGGCATACGCACCCTCAAGTTTTTTTATAGTACGTTTGACGGCATTTAATAATCCATCAGTAGTCTCCATAGCTTGACAAATTTCATGCACAATGACTTCAGTATCTGTTTCTGAAGTAAACTCGTAGCCATTTTCTATCAGCGTTCCGCGTAGTTTTTCATGATTTTCAATAATGCCGTTATGTACAACCGCAACTTTATTTCTGCAAACATGCGGATGAGCATTGGCCGTACTGGGTTTACCATGTGTTGCCCATCGGGTATGCGCTATACCAATATTGCCCGTAATGGGATCAGTCTGTAATAATTCCTCAAGACCTTTAACTTTGCCCAATTCTCTTTGCCGGTATATTGTTTGATCGTTTATTACCGCCAACCCGGCTGAATCATAACCACGGTATTCCAGCCGCTTCAAACCCTCCACTAAAATCGGCACTATATTTCGTTGCGCTATTCCGCCTACAATTCCACACATATTATTTTTCCTGTTTAACGGGTCGTTGCCATCCTGTGAGAGAAATCTGCTTTACTCTGCTTAAGGTCAACTGATTCTCAGGACTGTCTCTAGTGATTGTTGATCCTGCACCTATCGTGGCATTTTTTCCTATAGTGACCGGAGCGACTAACTGGGTATCCGAACCAATAAAAGCACCATCTTCAATGATCGTTCTGAATTTGTTGACCCCATCATAATTGCAGGTAATGGTTCCAGCGCCGATATTGACTTTACTGCCAACGGTGGTATCACCAATATAGCTTAAATGATTTATTTTACTGGATGCCGCTACTGATGATTTTTTGATTTCCACAAAATTACCAATATGAACATCTTCGGCTAAAAGAGTTTCTGGACGTAGTCTAGCGAAAGGACCAATTCTGCTACCCCGCCCTATCACTGCATTTTCTATAACACAATTTGAGAGGATTTCTACATTATCGTTAATAATGGAATTTTTTATATAGGTATTGGCCCCTATTTTAACGTTGCTGCCGATGCTATTTTTGCCCTCAATGATGACATTAACATCACAGACTACATCTATACCCAGCTTTTCAATTGAACCTCTGAGATCAAACCGTGCAGGATCTATTAACGTAACACCCTGTTCCATCAATTGACAAGCTTGTTCTTGCTGATAGACTCGTTCCAGATGACTGAGCTGGATGCGGTTATTAACCCCCAATACTTCATCAGCCGTTTCCGGCTGATTCGTTACAATAGTAATGCCATCGGCAACCGCCATTTCAATAACATCCGTTAAATAATATTCGCCCTGGGCATTATTATTATTTAACCGATTCAACCATTTTTTTAATTTATCGCCTTGCACCGCCATAATGCCGGTATTACCTTCCTTAATTAGTTTTTCAGCCGCTGAAGCATCTTTTTCCTCGACAATTTTTGTTACGTGTCCTGAGTCATCTCTTATTATTCTGCCGTAACCAGTTGGATTCTCAAGATTGACTGTAAGCAAAGCAATAGACTCATCATTTACGTTTGCTATTAACTGCTTTACAGTGGTTAACTTCAATAAAGGTACATCACCATATAGAATTAAAACCGTGTCGGTATCTGCAATTTGATCGCTAACCTGTTGCACGGCATGGCCCGTACCTAACTGTTGTTTTTGTTCAATCCAACTGGCATCCAAATCCTTTAAGGTGTCTCTCACCAGATCTGCGCCATGACCATATACAATTTTAATAGCGTTGTTATTCAACTGGCTGCTCATGTCATAAACATGCTGCAGCAAGGGCCTGCCGGCAATTTTATGCAAAATTTTGGGAAGTTCGGAACGCATACGAGTGCCTTTACCCGCAGCAAGAATAATGGTCGTGATTTTCATTTCAAATCCTGTTAAACAAAAAAAGCCCGATAGCGTTTTTACGTTATCGAGCTTTTTAAATATAGTAGAGTCGCGATTATCTTACAAGCAACAATCGCGCGTATCTTTACTGTTATCCACCACGCTTTCTTAGCCTATCCAGGGTTCGCAATTGCATAACAGCTTGTTCCAATTGCGCCTGTGCTGTTGCGTAATCTATTTTACTGGATTTATCCGCCAGAGCTTCTTCTGCTTTCGCTTTAGCATCCAGTGCGGCAGCCTCATCAATATCTTTTGCTCTAACCGCAGTGTCGGCCAAAATAGTAACCAAATGAGGTTGCACCTCTAAAAGTCCACCTGATATATAAAATGGATAACTTTCATTATCATTCACTTTTACCCGAACTTCACCAGGATTAAGCTTTGTTATTAAGGGGGCATGCCGAGGCGAAATACCTACTTCGCCAAGTTCAGCGGGAGCAAATACCATTTCTGCCAACCCCGAGAATATCTCACGTTCAGCACTTACGATGTCTACATGTATGGTCATGGTCATTTTTTTACCTGTTTCAATCCCCTCTCCCTGCGGGTAGGCAGGGAGAAACATACATTAGCCTTTTAGTGTCTTTGCTTTCTCAAGCACTTCTTCTATGGTACCTACCATATAAAAAGCCTGCTCAGGAATAGCATCGTACTCGCCGTTAATAATACCTTTAAAACCGGCAATAGTATCTTTCAGGGACACGTATTTACCAGGAGAGCCGGTAAAAACTTCAGCAACAAAGAAAGGCTGAGATAAGAAACGCTGCATTTTACGTGCTCTTGCTACGGTCAATTTATCTTCTTCAGATAATTCATCCATCCCCAGAATCGCAATAATATCCCGCAATTCCTTGTATCGTTGCAAGATACCCTGAACTTTACGTGCCACATCATAGTGCTCTTGCCCAATTACTAATGGATCGAGCTGACGACTTGTTGAATCCAGTGGATCAATAGCGGGATAAATACCTAATTCGGCAATTTGGCGTGACAATACGACAGTCGCGTCCAAGTGAGCAAAGGTTGTTGCAGGCGATGGGTCGGTCAAGTCATCCGCCGGTACATAAACTGCCTGTATAGACGTAATTGAACCGGTTTTTGTTGAAGTAATACGTTCTTGTAAAACACCCATTTCTTCGGCCAGTGTGGGCTGATAACCAACTGCCGAAGGCATCCGACCCAATAATGCCGATACTTCAGTTCCCGCCAAGGTATAACGGTAAATATTATCAACGAAGAATAAAACATCACGTCCTTCATCACGGAAATATTCCGCCATTGTTAAACCGGTCAATGCTACACGCAATCTGTTTCCGGGTGGCTCGTTCATTTGTCCGTAAACCAGTGACACTTTGTCGATAACGTTGGAATCGGTCATTTCGTGATAAAAATCATTTCCTTCACGAGTTCGTTCACCCACACCCGCAAACACTGAGTAACCACTGTGCTCGATGGCAATGTTACGAATCAACTCCATCATATTAACGGTTTTACCAACACCTGCACCACCAAATAAACCAACTTTACCACCTTTGGTGAATGGGCAGACTAAATCTATAACCTTGATACCGGTTTCCAGCAATTCGTTAGCGGCAGCTTGTTCCGCATAGCTAGGCGCCTCGCGGTGGATACCCCATTTTACT
>Ga0209391_10000564_pt1 | contig 17769 bp, 11 predicted proteins | sample PPLLak3March2015_FD_187246 | JGI IMG/M metagenome (GOLD analysis project Ga0209391, IMG submission 187246) | Freshwater sediment microbial communities from Prairie Pothole Lake near Jamestown, North Dakota, USA - PPLs Lake P7 Core (1) Depth... | ecosystem: Environmental > Aquatic > Freshwater >... | reverse complement strand
GAAGGTCAATGCGCCGGGTTCGGCGAGCGCGTTCGAGGTCAAGTTCATCAATGGCGGTGACACCAGCAGGACCTACGATCTGACGACCTATTCGGGATCGACGGCGCTGGGCAATGGCTGGTACCAGGTTCAGATCCCGATGAGTGACTTTGCGCCGACGATTGCAGCCAACAGCGGCTTCCTGCTCGGGCCGCTGGGTGCTCAGGCCGGGCCATTCACGATGCTGCTGACCGACATCGGCTTCAGCGGCACGGCCGGCGGCGGCGGCGGTGGCGGGGTCGGCGACGAACTGGCGATCAACGGCGGCTTCGAGGCCGGCAACCTGTCCGGCTGGGAGGTGTTCCCGAACCTCGGCAGCATCACCGTCGTCGATACCGACAGCAGCAGCGGCACATACTCCGCCCGCGTCGTGGCCGGGCAGTTCCAGAATCCCGTCCTGAAGCAGGAGAGGCGCGCCGCCGGGACGGTGAACCCGGGCGACACGATCAACATCTCCTTCGACATGAAGGGCTCGGCCGTGGACGGCGGCGTGATCTTTCCGGAGCTCATCTCCGAGCCGGCAGGCCCCGGCCAGCTGCTGGACACGATTGCGGCGCCGACCGCGGGCTGGACGACCTACTCGTACAGCGCGGCGGCCGGCGCGAACGTGAGCGAGGGGATCACGTTCCAGCTCGCCATCGTCTGTGGAGGCGCTGCCAGCTGTTCCGCAAATGTATTCATCGACAACGTGAGCGTGACGATCGCGCCCTGATCGAAGCCGGGCAAGGCGGACGATGCAACGCGTCCCATTGCCAGGTCCCGACAACGGCCAAACTGACAGGAAGAGTAGTCACCATGGTGGTTTCAAGCGTTCTCCTCAACATGCGACAAGCCGGCCGCCTGCTGATCATGGTGCTGGCGCTCGGCGCGCCTCTGTCCGCGTACGCCCAGGCCGACCGGGTCACGACCTACAAGGACGAGCAGGGCTGGAAGCTCCAGGTCAACGGCGAGGACTTCTACGTCAAGGGCATGGTGTGGGGCTATTCGCCGCGCGGGCAGAACTACGCCTACAACCTCTGGGGCGAGTCCGACGACTTCATCCGGAAGGTGCTCGACTACGACTTCGGCCTGATGAAGGCCGCGGGCGTCAATGCGATTCGCACTTTCAGCACGATCCCGCCGGAGTGGGTGACCTACATCTACCGCGAGCACGGGATCATGACGGTGATCAACCCGCTCATGGGGCGCTACGGCTACACCGTCGGCGGCAAGTGGATCCCGTTCACCGATTACTCCGACCCGCTCACTCGGGAGACCCTCAAGCGCGACATGGTCGAGATCGTCCGCACCTACAAGGACGTCCCGGGCGTGCTGATGTTCGCATTCGGCAACGAGAGCAACTACGGGCTGTCGTGGTCCAGCTTCGAGATCGAGAACCTCCCCGAGGGCGAGCAGAACACTGCCAAGGCCCGGCATCTCTACAGCCTGTTCAGTGAAGTCATCGCGGCCGGCAAGGCCATCGCCCCGAATCGCCCGTTCACGATCGTCAATGGCGACATCCAGTACATCGACCTGATCGCCGAGTACCTCAAGGACATGGACCTGCTCGGCGTCAACGCCTACCGGGGACCCAGCTTCACCGCCTTGTGGTCGGACGTCGAGAAGAAGCTGGACCTTCCCGTCGTGTTCTTCGAGTTCGGCAGCGACGCGTTCAATGCCCGCCGCTTCGAGGAGGACCAGCGTTCGCAGGCGCTCATTCTGAAGGACCAGTGGCAGGAGATGTACAACAAGGCCTACGGCAAGGGCGAGGAGGGCAACTCCATCGGCGGGTTCGTCTTCGAGTGGCGCGACGAGTGGTGGAAGTACCTGCAGGTCGAGAACCTGGACAAGCAGGACACCAACGCGTCCTGGTCGAACCAGGCCTACCTGTTCGACTGGGCCGAAGGCAAGAACAACATGAACGAGGAGTGGTTCGGCGTCACCGCGCTGGGCGTTCCGAACTCCGACGGCGTCTACGAGGCCAGGCCGCGAATGGCTTACGACGTGCTGTCCGAAGTGTTCGCCATGGATCCATACGAGGCCGACAAGGCCCGTATCAACGCGATGTTCGCGAACATGGATGTCGGGCTCTACGAGATCAGGGGTGACGTGCGCCAGCTCAAGGCGGACAACTCGGAACGCCGGCGCAAGCTGCAGTTCACCGGCGGCGACATCCGCGGCGAGTTCGCGTTCAAGGGCGCGGAAGAGGAGATCCGCATCGACGGCGAGGACGCCGTCGAGTTCTCGGACGGGCAGATGCTGTTCCTCGACTTCGCTTTCGCGCCCACGGAAGATCTCGAGGGCCAGTTCTCGTTGAACATCCTCGGCAACGTCGCGGAAAAGAGGCCGCTGGAGTTCAGCTATGGCGACCGTGGGCTGCCGCTGACCATCCAGACCGACCAGCTGGTCGGCGACGAATTCGAGGAGCGTCAGGTCACGTTCAACGATCGGGAGCGAGTCGAGATCTACGATTTCAACGCCACCTATCGCAGCGAGCTGTTCGACGCGGAGGCCTTCTACCACACGCCCCGCTTCCACTGGGGCTACGAGGGTGATTTCTTCGGCCTGGTCCGGGAGGCTACCGACATCGAAGGCATGGACGTGTGGAACGCAAAGGCCCCGGAGGGCATCGAGTTCCGGGGCAAGGGTGATTTTGACGGGCTGACCGTGCTCGGGGGTCCTGAAATCTACTGGGGTGCCAACCCGAAGGCCGTGGTCAAGTACGATTTTGAAATTGGCGAAGTCGGCCTGAGCTTCATCCACTCGGAGGACGTTGCCCGGCAGGACGAGGGTGCGCAGGCCACGGCGTCGACCGAGCGGCAGTCGCGCCAGACGACGCTCTACGCCCAGACCGAGATCTACCAGGACGTCAAGCTCGAGCTGGGCGGGATCATGTCGGCCACCGAGAAGGTGGATGAGATCTACACGCGCGTGGATGGCGCCGGCAACATCTACAAGGACGAGATCGCCACCGAGGACACGCTCGGCATCAAGGCCAAGCTGACCTTCCCGGTGTTCGGGGCGGAGACGTACATTTCGGGCCACTATGCCGGCCTGGTGGCGGACGGTGGCGATCCGCTCAAGACCTTCGGCGTGACCGACCCGAGCGGGCTGCCGTATTCGGGCCTGGGCAACAAGCAGGAGTACGAGGCCGGAATGATGATGCATTACGGCAACCTGATGGTCTACCCGCGCCTGATGTACCGGGACAACCTGGTGCACGCCAACCCGTTCATTCCGCCTTCCATCAGCCCGGACGGCACGCTCAACCCGGGGGCTGCCCCGCGCAACCGGGACGAGGATCCGTTCGCGGTCCTGGGCAATCGCGAGGCCAGGTCGGCGGAGGTGTTCTTTACGTGGGACCCGACGGGGGCCACGCCCTTCTACGATTGGGACAACGACTGGCGGGAGGACGCGAAGTTCGCGTTCAACGTCGGCGGTACCTACACGGAGTTCCGGACGCCCACGGATGCGTACCTGTTCTTCTTCGAGCCGGCCGGCGCAAACGCGTCCTTCGGCACCGGCCTGCCGGCCGAGGATGTCTGGTCGCTCAGCAGCCGCATGGTCTTCAACCCGAACCAGCGGTCCCGGTACGTCTTCAATTTCACCAGGGGTTTCGACCAGTCGACCGGCAATCCGGACGGCGGGACGCGCGACTACTTCGAGATCCACGGCAAGGCGTGGCTGAACCGCAAGCACCTGGTCTCCGGGTACTTCATGAAGGACAACTGGGGGCCCTACGACTTCTACCGGCAATTCAACATCACCTACCCGGAGCAGTACATGATCGACTATGCCTACCTGCTCGGGTCGCCGGCGATGCTGGGCTCGCAGAGGGACGAGGACCGGGCCACGCGGATCGGTATCCGGGGCATCCTCCGGACCACCGACGAGAACTCGCCGGATGAGGAGTACCTCGATGGCCTGAACGACTACCTCTTTCTCGTCGTGACCTATTTCACGTATCGCTTCTAACGCGTTTTGGTCGCAGGCTCAGGAATTACAGACATGAGTTACACATCCAGAGCGATCCGCGGTTCGTTTCCCGGCCGAGTATTCGGCGCGATGCTGTTGTGCGCATTCGGCGCGCTGGCAGCCGGCTGCGATGGCGAGCCGGGGCCGAACGACGGCAAGGTCATCAACGCGATCGTCCTGCCCACGGATACGTTGCTCAACCTCGCCTGCGCGGACGTCGGCATCTTCACCGAACGATGCGTGCTGGAGGACCCCGAGAACCCGTTCGCGACCGTGCCGATCATCGAGTACGACGTCAATGACCCCGACGCGACCAACAAGTTCGAGCTCTTCAATGCCATCCCTGCGGGTCGCGTCGGCGCCAAGGCGCGCTTCTACTTCTGGGCAACGGCGCTCGCGCGCAGGGCCTCCGGGGAGAACCAGTTCTACACTGCGCTGGCGCTCCACGAGCTTTGGAACTACAACAGCGATCCCATCGTCCAGGCGCAGGCGCTCAAGGCGTACCAGTCGGTGCTGGATAACTTCTTCGGGTCGGTGACCGTATTCACGTGCTGTCCCGCGCTGAGTCCGACGGGCACCCCGATCCCGTTTCCCGTGGGGCTCAACGAGTTGACCGCGGACAACCTGTACCGCACGGATGCGACGGGCTATGCGCGGCTCGTTCCTGGGGACCCGCTCCTCGTGCTCTCGCTGATGCTGAACTGGGGCTACACGTACCGGCCGGCGAACCCGCCCAACTTCACCGACGGGCTGGTGTTCGTCAACACGGGCTGAACCCGATCGACCGGAACCTGCTTCGTGGGGTCGTGCTTGCAGCCTCGCTGCAACTGGCATCGGTCGCGTGCCCGCCCGTGGCCACTGCCGACGCCATCCCCGTAGAACTGCGCAAGACCGAGAAGGGCTGGCAGCTGCTGCGCGGCGGCCAGCCCTACTTCATCCGCGGCGCGGGCGGCGAGGCGTCGTTGCAGGCGTTGGCCGCTGCGGGGGCCAATTCGATCCGGACCTGGGGCGGTGACGTCGGGTCGCTGCTCGACGACGCGCATGCGCTCGGCATGACCGTCACCGTCGGCATCTGGCTTGGTCACGAGCGCCACGGCTTCGACTACTCCAGCGAGGCGCAGCTGGAAGCGCAGATGGAGCAGGCACGGCAGATCGTCCGGCGTTATCGCGACCACCCGGCGCTGCTGATCTGGGGCATCGGTAACGAGATGGAGGGCTTCGGCGACGGCGAAGATCCGGCCATCTGGGCTGTGGTCAACCGCGTCGCGGCGATGGTCAAGGAACTCGATCCGCATCATCCGACGATGACCGTGACCGCCTTCGTCCACGGACAGCGGATCGACTTCGTGCACCGGCACAGTCCGGCCATCGACATCCACGGCGTCAATGCCTACGCGGCGGCCGGGCAGGTCCCCGGACTGCTGCGCGCTGGCGGTGCGACCAAGCCTTTCGTGCTGACGGAGTTCGGGCCGCCGGGCCCGTGGGAGACGCCGCGGACTGCGTGGGGCGCACCCCATGAACCGACCAGCGACGCGAAGGCCCGCTTCTACCGGGAGACCTATGAGACGGCGATCCTTGGTGCCGAGGGCATGGCCCTCGGCTCCTACGCCTTTCTCTGGGGCCACAAGATGGAAGGCACCGAGACCTGGCTCGGCATGTTCCTGAAGGACGGCTCCCGGACGGCAGCGGTCGACGTGATGACCGAACTCTGGTCCGGCCGGCGGCCGGCGCAGCGCGCGCCGGTCGTGGCCCCGCTGCAGGTCGAGGGCGACGCGGAGGTCTCGCCGGGTACCGTGCTGCGCGTCCGCGCTGCCGTGGCCGATCCCGACGGGGACGAGGTCCAGCTCCGCTGGGCGCTGCGCCCCGAGTCCGGCGAGTACCTGACCGGCGGCGACGCGAGGCGCGGCCTGCCCGAGATCGACGGTGTGGTTGTCGAATCCGGGCGCGACGGCGCCCAGCTGCGCATGCCCGAGGAGCCTGGGCCCTATCGCGTGTTCCTGTACGCGCACGACACGACCGGCAGGGCCGGAACCGCCAACCTTCCGTTGCTGGTCAAGGGACAGGTGAGGCCCCGCATGCCGGTCGCCGTGTACGAGGACGGACTCGAGGACATGCCTTGGGCGCCCTCTGGCTGGATGGGCGGTATCGAGCACCTGGCACTCGAGGGCAATCAGACGGAGATCGTGCATGAGGGTGACGCCGCGGTGCGGATCCGCTACGCGGGTCGGTTCGGCTGGGCCGGCATCGCCTGGCAGGACCCGCCGAACAACTGGGGCGACCGGGATGGTGGTCGCGACCTGCGGGGCGCCACTGCACTGGAACTGTGGGCTCGCGGAGAATACGGCGGCGAGCAGGTGAGCTTTGGCGTCGGCCTGATCGGGAAAGAGCACGCATTTCCGGACTCCGGCATCACCCGGCTCGACGGAATCGCGCTGACCCGGGACTGGCGGCGCTACCGGGTCCCGCTCAAGGGGCTGGATCTCTCCGCGATCAAGACCGGCTTCGTCGTGACCCTGACCGGTCGCGCCACCCCGGTGACCATCTATTTGGACAGCATTCGCTTCGTGCGCTGACGCCCCTCAGGACGGCGCGGGCCCCGTCGAGTCGCGGATGACCAGGGCCGCAGGGATGATCGACGTGCCTGCGTCCGCTCCCGTGGCCTTCCCGGAAACAATGAGTTGCACGGCCTGCTCGGCGATCCGGGCCAGGGGCTGCCGGATGGTCGTCAGCGTGGGAAAAACGTGACTCGCGAGTGAGCTGTCGTCGAAGCCCGCGACCGACAGGTCGTCGGGAATCCTGAGGCCCTTGCGCAGGGCGACCCGCAGTACCCCAGCCGCCATGTCGTCGTTGGCGGCGAATATCGCGGTCGGCGGCCGCGCCAGGGCCAGCAGTGACTCGGCGGCGGCCTCACCGGCCTTCAACGAATTGTCGCCGGCGACGACGAGTCGGGCGGCGGACTTGATGGCGCTCTGGCGCAGGCCGTCGAGGTAACCCGGCAGACGGTTGGAGACGGCGTGGTGATCCGGATTGCCGGATACGAAAGCAATCTGTCGGTGTCCGAGCGACGCGAGATAGCGCGTCATCTCGGCGCAGATTTCCCGGTCGTTGGTTGCGACCGTCGGACGGCTCGACGATTCGACCCCGGGAGAGAGGCAGACGAGCGGCGTCCTCGTCTCGGCGATGGCGTCGACCACGTGAGCCATGTTGGACAGCGGGGCAGCAAGGACGATGCCGGTCGGGCGTACCCGGCCGACGAGGTCGTTGAGCTCGCGCCGGAGATTCGCGGCCCCGTAGGTGCACGGATGGATCAGCAGCTCGTAGCGCTGCTGCCTGCATGCGCGCAGCGCGCCGTTCTGCATGCGGATCACGTAATCGGCGCTGGGCGTCTCGTACCTGGCCGGGTCTTCGTAGACCAGGACGATCAGGTGGGAGCGCTGTGTGGCGAGATTCCTTGCCGAGAAGTTCGCCCGGTAGTTGAGCTGGGCGATCGCACGCTCCACTCGTTCGCGGGTGGACGGGCGCACGTTGCGTTCGCCGTTGGCGACGCGCGAGACGGTCTTGATCGACACACCTGCCAGCTCGGCGACGTCGTCTATCGTGACTCTCGGCATTGTCCTGCGCCTCGGTCAGTCAGGACCCCGGAAGGTCCGGATACAGTGCGCTCATCACCCGCTTGGGCGTCCGGTCGACGTTGAACAGTCCCCAGTGCTTCTCGGGATCGAGCGGATCGGGAGAGCCCTTCCACGGCTCGTCGAACGCCTCGAAGACGAAGGTCAGGATCCCGGCCCCGGAGGTCCACTCGATCAGTTGCTCATAGTAGCGAGCCTGCAGCTCCTCGGACGCGTTGTGCGGATCGATGCCGCGGCCGTTGGCCGCGGTCGTCCATCCCGCCTCGGTGATGACGACCGGCTTGCCGGGATAGCGCTCGACCACCGAGTAGTAGTTCTGCCTGGTGTATTCCAGCGCGTCGTGAATGGATCGGTACTCCCAGGCCGGATAGGTGTGCACGGCAATGAAGTCGAGCAACTCGGCCAGCGGCTCGAGCTTGTAGGTCCACGGCACGTAGTTCTCGCAGAACGTGATCGGCTGCCGTACCTCGCGCCGCACCTCGTGGACGTACGCGACCAAGCTGTCGACGGGCACCATGTGGTCCGTCCACTCCACGCTGGCCTCGTTGCCGACGGATACCGAGAAGACGACGTCCTGGTAGCGGGCAGCCAGCTCGATGAGCCGGCGGACCTCCGCCGCATTGCCCTGGCGGTTGGCCGCCAGTGTCTCGTCGCTGAAATGCGCGCCCCAGGGGCAGTGCGGGTTGCTCATTTCCGCGGCCATGTCGAGGCCGAGCATGACCTTGAAGTCCAGGGCCTCGGTCCGGATCACCTCGAGGACGGTCTCGGCGTGCGGGCTGCAGTCGTAGAGCCGCAGGTATCGCCAGTTTCTCGCGAGGATCAGCAGGTCCTCGCGGATCTGGTCGCGGGCGGGATAAGCCCGGGTGACCGGGCTCTGGTTCTCCCGGTAGCCGGAGTAGCAGATGGCGTTGCCGGGCCGCAGGTCAAACATACTTCGGCCGGCCATCCTTGTCCCACAGGCCCCAATAGGCGCCGACGTCGCCCTCCGCCGCCACCTTCCAGGCCTCGTCGAAGGCCGAGAAGTAAAACACGTCGACACCGTCCTCCTCCGCCCACCGGTAAGTGTTGACGAAGTACCTGACGGCATTCTCGAACGACGGCACTGCACCGCCGGTGGGTGAGCCGATTCCCGGCCAGCCGGTCTCGCTGACGATGACCGGCTTGCCCTGCGCCACCCGCGACGCGCGGCGGTGCATCTCCTTCATGTACAGCAGTGCGTGTTCCGCCGGGCAGCCTTCCCAGAACGGGTAGCAGTTGGCGAGGATCACGTCGCAGGCCGCGGTGACGCGCGGGTGGTCGACGAACTTGAAGTAGGCGTCCACGTAGCCGATGGGCGTGCCCGGCAGCGCCTGCCTGGCGCGCTCGATGAACTCGAGTAGCTCGTCCTCGACGAGGTCGCCTCGCAGCAGCACCTCGTTGCCCACGCCGAGGATGTCGACCTGGCCGTCGCGGGCGAGCCGGATGGCGTTGTCGAGCTCGGCCTCGTTCTGTGCGCCATCCTCGCCGAGCCAGACGCCGACGAGGGTCTTGAGTCCATGGCTCCTGGCGACGGCCGGGATCAGCTCGTTGCCGTCAGTGCATGAGAACGTGCGGATCCATCGGCAGAACGGCTGCACGATCGCCAGGCGCTCGCGGATCTGGGCCTCGGTCACCGGATCGCCGGGGCCCTGGCCCTCGACGTACGGGCTGAAGCAGAGGCCGTGGATCCCGGCGTCCAGTACCTGCCGGACCAGCGCCCGCAGTTCGTCGACGGACAGGCCGTCGACATTTAGCCCGGCAAGCGGCATTTTCCGCTGGTAAAGATTCGACATTCGATTTGCCTCGCGTGGTCAGTGCGCGAACAACTGGTTCGGGTGGAGGTCGACGATCAGCTGGCGGATTCTCCCGGAGCGACGGAACAGCCAGGCGCTCTCGTCGGCCGCCAATGCGGCGTCGGGGTAATGACGCGTTTCGCCATCGCTCAGGGTCAACGTGAGTCCCGGGACCTGGTCTGCGGCGAGGCGATAGACGACCGGCACCTGGCACCAGGTGAACGCGAGGCCGCCGGCCGGGACCTCGAGTACCTGCCAGTTGCCGTCGAGGTCGAGATAGCGGAACTCAAGCGGCTCGCGAAGAAACTCGCGCGGGCGCAGCAGCGTCGGCTGGAAGCGGACCCTGCCGTCGCTGACGCGGATTCCCAGCTCCCCGAAGCGCGTCAGGATCTCTTCCTTGACCTGTCCGGTCATGCCCGGCTGGCTCGCGCCGCCGTGCCCGGGCGTGTGCGAATACGGATCCGTCGGGAATGCGCCGTACTCCGCCGGGGTCTTGTTGAAGCCCAGGCCGGCGCGCACGCGATAGTAGAGCTCGCCGAGCCGCCGGGACGCGGTTCCCGCGGCATCGTGCTCGAGCGCGGCGAAGTAGACCTCCTGCACCACCAGCAGCAGTTTCGAGACCATGTGCCAGTAGATGCAGCCGAGACCTTCGAACCCGAACATCGTGCCCGACCGTCCCGTAAAGGCCCGGTGCTCGAAGACCTCGTCGAACAGTGACCTGAGCGGCTCACGGGCGCCCTCGGTCTCGGCCGCATAGCGCTCGTCCAGCCGGGCGAGTTCCGCCTCGAGGTCCCTGACGTTGCGGAAGTCCGCGTTGAAGCGGTAGCAGCCATCGGCATCCCGAACCACGATCTGCTCGTTGCCTGCGGCCATGAGGGATTGCAGCAACGGGATCGAAGTCACCGCCTCGTCGGGAATCCGGTTCTTCTCCAGGAAGCCGGGGAGCTTCCGATCCGGATAGAGCATGAAGCTCTGCTGGTCCCGTCGATACAGGTCGCTGGCGAAGAGCGACTCCAGGAGATCCGCCGCCTCGACCGGCCGGACCGCCCCGGAACTCAACGCCGCGACCTGTCCTTCGAGCATCGCGTAGAGGTGGTCCATCTCGATGCGGCCTGGCCGACGCTCGAGCAGGTTGTAGGCGTGATAGAGGCCGTCCTCGCGACGATTACGGCCGATGCTCTGGTCGAGCGCCGCGAGCGCATCGGTGAGCAACTCGCGGGCGAGTTCCGTCGGCACGGGGGCCTTGCCGGACATGCAGTCGCTCCGGTAGATCGCCTCACGGTACCGGCCGGACGCCTCGCCGAGCGCGGTGAGCAGCGCGAGCCGCTGCTCACCCTCGATCGCCCCGCGCGCGAGCACGTCGCGATACCGCCGCAGCGCCTCGGCCGTCTCGCGCAGCCACAGCCCGACCTCCGTGGACAGTTCGACCGGCGTCGTCTCGGCCTCGAGCAGCGCCTGCAGGAAGCGAACGTAACGCCGCAGGTAGTAGAGCGTCACCATGGACAGGCCCTGGCCCACCAGCGCGTTGTTGGCGTCGTTCCACTCCGGGCGCTGGGTGTTCATCCAGATGCCGCCATCCACCACCAGGTTGCCGAGCTTGGCGAGCAGCGGCACCAGCAGCTTCTCGAGCAGGGTGACCCGGTAGACCTCGCCATCGGCGCCCAGCACGAGCTTGCCGTCGGCGCCCAGGTCAGCGACCCGCCGGTCGATGCGCTGCGCCAGCGTCTCGTCGTAGTCGACCGTGTGCTTCGGGTCGTCGAGCAGGGCCGTGAAAGGCCGGATCCGATAGGGCACGTTTGCGTAGGCGAACAGCGGCTCGTGCAGCAGCGCCGCCAGGCGGTCCGGGTGGAACCCCCGCGACAGCTCGAGGAACTTGAGCAGGTAGATGATCTGGTGGTCGCCCCAGTACCCGATATAGCTCCACGGATCCGCTGGATCCTCGACCTCCCAGTCGATCCCCTCCTTGGTGATCCGATACGGGTTGTAGCCGTCCATGGTCGAGCCATTGACGAACTTGGCGACCATGTTCTCGACGAATTCCGGGTAGCTGAACGCGAGCGCTTCCCAGTTCTGGAAGATGTCCCGCCAGTTGCCCTCGTACCAGAACACGGGCCGACCATGGCGGTCCTTGAGCCTGATCTCGAACTGGTTCCACGGACGGCTGGGGTCGCCGTGGCGGCGCCCGAACGCGATCGGCAGGTACTCCTGGCAGAGGCGGAGCAGCTGTGGATCGCCGCCCTGCCTGACCGACGCGGCGAGCTCCGGGAACTCCAGCGTCTCCGGCAGCGACTCGAGCAGTTCCTGCGAGCGTCCGTACACGACCTTGTTGAACGCGCGGACGGTCTCGCGGAAGTCCCGCGACGTGATGCCGTACTGGCTCGGAAAGCAACCGCCACGCAGCACGTTGAAGACCACGTTGGCATGGTGATGCACGGCGACGCTTTCCTCCGCCGTGCACTGCAGGGCATCGCAGGCGGCCATCAGACGGGCCAGGTTGTCCGAGCCCTGCCTCACCGACTGCTCGATCGCTCCAGCGACCGCGGTCGGGTCGGCCAGCCGGCGGCGAAGGGCCACCACCTGCGCCTGGCCCAGCTCCACGTCCGCCACGACGTGCCATTGCCGGCTGCAGCCTGCCGGCAGGCTCATGGCCTGGGCAACGAGGAATGCTCCCCGGATGCCACGCGTGTGGTACTCGGGCCGCAGGTTCCCGCCGCGCCGGAAGCGGTCGACCTGCGCTGACGAGATAAGGGTCGTTGGCGCGTCGAGTCCGAGGCAATAGGCGACGCTGGCCTTCAGCGACTCGCTCGGCTCGGCGCGATCGGTGATCCCGGCGTAGAGCGTGTAGAGCACCAATCCCGACCCGTCGAGCAGCTCCGTCCACTTGTACGCGTCGACGAGATTGCTTGAATTGGTCTGCGTGAAACGTGGCGTGCCTGCCGGGAGGAGGTTCTGCAGGCCATCGAGCACTTCCAGTCTGCACTCCGCGCGGCCGACGTTGCGGATCTCGCAGCTGCGGACGAACCCGAAGTCGTCGCTGGTCAGCCAGGTGTAGCTGAATGCCAGCGCCAGCTCGTGGTTGATTTCCTCGAAGCACAACTTGTCGCCGCGCACGCTCTTGTAGAGGTGACGACTGACCTGGAAGACGCCATCCTGCTCGCGATTGAACGGCTCCCATACGCGGGGCTGTCCCTGCGCTTCGACGCGCACCAGCGTCAGGGGGCCCGTGTGCGGGCTGCTCTCGTGGATCTTGTCCACGGTGATGTAGGGGAAGAGCGCCAAATCGGGGGAGACCCGTCCGGCGGAGAGCCCGCCGGTGGACGAAGCGAACAGCCAGTGATTGCCGCTCGAGACGACGCTGACCAGGAAGGGCGGCATCCGGTCCACGTTCCGGATCGCATAGAAGCGTTCGCCCCCGAGGTCGACGAACTCCCCGGCGACGCCGTTGGTTGCGGTGCTCGGGATTCGCAAGTCTGCGTTCATGACGTGGATCACCCGCTCAATCGGTCAGCAGCAGCGCCCCGAACAGGCCCGCGTCGATCCATCCTCGATCCTTGGGGCCATGCGGGACCGACTCGGACCCGATGAAGTTCTCGCGCAGGTCGCTCCCGTCGTTGTCGCAGTAGGCGAGCATGAGACCCATGACCTTGCCAGGCGTCAACGTGACGGGTTCATTGTCGGGACTGTCGTCCACGTACTCGTCGGTGTAGGGCGAGATGGCAAGCTCCCAGGTCACCTTGTCGGCGGACTGCTTCCAGCGACTCTCGACGTGGTGCGAGTAGTCGCGCGGCCGCCGGTCCGTTCCGATGTCGATGGCGCGGTTGTCCAGCGACATGTGGTAGGCGAAGGCGTTGTGGTTGTACTGGTGATCGCCGCCGGAAAAGTCTTCGTCCACGAAGATTTCAAGGCAGTCGTCGTCCCAGTACCGCACCAGTGGGTCGCGATGAACATCGATCAGCACGTCGTCGACGATCTCCACCAGCAGGTAGATCCGGTCCGGCGTCCAGACGACCTTGAAGCGCCCCTGGAAATCGGTGGAGGAATGCTCCGGCCCAAGCCAGCGGTAGGAGATCTCCCGCCACGGCGCCGACTGCCACGCCGCCTCGTCCGCGACGCCATCGATGGTCGGGGCCACTGCCGCGCGGGGCGCCCGGTACTCGCTGCGGCCCTCCACGTGAGTGGGTTCGGCATGGACCGTGGACGGCAAATGCCAGAACGGCGCAGCTGCCGCCAGCAGGAGCGGGACGCGGTTCGTGCGAGACGCCAAGTGGTTGTTCCCCCTGCAGGCAAGACTCAATCCTAGCCGATGGTGACAGCGCTGTCATCCAGGGTCGGGACGGTGGCGCAGGGTTCCCCGGAACAGCCCGCCAGCGCTGGTGGCGTGCCCCCGGAGGGCTAGAAGTGACTGTCCAGGATCTGTTGCTTGATCCGCGCGAACTCTGGGTCCGTGAGGTAGCCCGCGTCCTTCAGCCTGCCGAGTTCCCGCAGTTGCCTGAGTCCCTGGTCGGTCCGATCGGCATCAACCGGAGCAGGGCGGGTCTGCGCCGCTCTCTCCTCGGTCGGCGACGGGCTCGGGCCGGTTCGCGCAAAACCTGGTGCTGCAACCGGAGCCGAGGCTTGATTCGAAAGCTCGGCCGCGGCTTCAAGCGCCTGGCGCTCGGCCTCGGCCTGGATGCGCTCGTTGGCCAGCCTGGCGCGCTCGGCGGCCGCATCCGGCGACTGCGCGAGGGAGAGGCCGGGCGCGACAGCCAGCAGACAGGTCAGTGCAACGGCTCGACGGCTGGTCATGGCCGCATCCTAGCGCGTTCGATCGGCGACTGGCCAACCCATCGGGTACGCGCAAGCGATCAGCGGGACCCTACAATACCGGCAGGGCGGTCGGCGATCCCGGCCGCAGCTTGTCAGAAGGAATCCCGCACATGCCGGTTCAACACAAGCGCCTCGGTTCCCACGGAGCCCTGGTCAGCAACCTCTGCCTTGGCACGATGAATTTTGGCTGGTTCACCGACGAGGCGGAGAGCTTCCGGATCATGGATCGGGCGCTGGAAATCGGCATCAACTTCTTCGACACGGCCGACGTCTACGGCTGGGCGGCGCAGCACGGCACGACCGAGGAGATCATCGGGCGCTGGCTGGCCCAGGGCGGCGGCCGCCGCGACGCCGTGGTGCTCGCCACGAAGGTCTACAACCCAGTGACCCGCCGGGGCAATCTGCCCGAGCCGAACGCCGATGGCCGCAGCCTGTCGGCGATCAAGATCAGGAAGCACTGCGCGGGCAGCCTCCGGCGCCTGCAGACCGATTGGATCGACCTGTACCAGATGCACCACGTGGACCGCGCCTGTCCCTGGGACGAAGCGTGGCAGGCGTTCGACACGCTGGTTCGGCAGGGCCACGTCACCTACGTGGGGTCGAGCAACTTCGCGGGATGGGACATCGCGACGGCCTGCCAGGAGGCCGCGCGACGCGGCATGAGCGGTCTCGCAAGCGAGCAGAGCCTCTACAACCTGAACAGCCGCATGATCGAACTCGAGGTGATCCCGGCCTGCCGCCACTATGGACTGGGGCTGCTGCCGTGGAGCCCGCTGGCCGGGGGCCTGCTGAGCGGAGCGCTCGGCAAGCGACAGGCCGGGCGTCGCATGGACGAGGCATTCGCGAAGCAGGTCGAGACGCACCGCGCCCGGCTCGAGCGATACGAGGCATTGTGCCGGGAACTGGGCGAGGAGCCCTCGGCAGTGGCGCTGGCCTGGCTGCTGCACAACCCGGTGGTGACCGCGCCGGTCATCGGTCCGAGGACCGTAGAGCAACTGGAAACCGCCGTGCGCGCCACCGAGGTTTCGCTCGGGGCGGAAGTACTCGAAAGGCTCGACGCGATCTTCCCGGGACCCGGCGGCGAGGCGCCGTCAGCCTACGCCTGGTGAGGGCCGGCGACCGGCGGTCAACCCGGCCTCAGCCCTTGAGCGCCGTGAGCACCTCGTCGAGCATCTTCTTCGCGTCGCCGAACAGCATCCGGTTGTTCTCCTTGTAGAACAGCGGATTGTCGACGCCGGCGTAGCCCGAGGCCATCGAGCGCTTCATCACGATCGAGGTCTTTGCCTTCCAGACCTGCAGCACCGGCATGCCCGCGATCGGGCTCGTCGGATCGTCCTCGGCCGCGGGGTTCACGATGTCGTTGGCGCCGATCACCATCGAGACGTCGGTGTCCGGGAAGTCTTCGTTGAGCTCGTCCATCTCGAACACGATGTCGTACGGCACCTTGGCCTCGGCGAGCAGCACGTTCATGTGTCCCGGCATGCGGCCGGCGACCGGATGGATGCCGAAGCGCACGTTGACGCCTTTCTCGCGCAGCAGCTTGGTGATCTCGAACACCGTGTGCTGCGCCTGGGCGACCGCCATGCCGTAGCCCGGCACGATGACCACGTTCTTCGCGTCGCGCAGCAGCTCGGCGGTCTCGACCGCGCTGATGGCCGTCACCTCGCCCGCGGGCTGCGCCCCGGCAGCGGCCGGGGCCGCGCCCTCGCTGGTGCCGAAGCCGCCGGCGATGACGCTGATGAAGTTGCGGTTCATCGCGCGGCACATGATGTAGGACAGGATCGCGCCCGAAGAGCCCACGAGCGCGCCGGTGACGATCAGCAGGTCGTTCGACAGCATGAAGCCGGTCGCCGCCGCGGCCCAGCCGGAGTAGCTGTTGAGCATGGACACCACGACCGGCATGTCCGCGCCGCCGATGGCCATCACCATGTGCACGCCGAACAGCAGCGCGATCACCGTCATCAGGATGAGCGGCAGCATGCCGGCCGAGACGTCGTGCGCCTGCACGAACTGCACGCCGAACCAGATCACGGCGATGAGCCCGGCGAGGTTGAGCCAGTGCCGGGCAGGCAGCAGCAGCGGCTTGCCGCCGATCTTGCCGGACAGCTTGCCGAAGGCGATGACCGAGCCCGAGAACGTGACTGCGCCGATCAGGATGCCGAGGAAGATCTCGACTTCGTGGATGGTCTTCTCGGCGCCGGTGAACACGATCGACGTGTCGACGTAGCTCGCGAAGCCGACCAGGCACGCGGCGAGGCCGACGAGGCTGTGCATTGCCGCGACGAGCTCGGGCATCTGCGTCATGCGGACCTTGCGGGCCGCATAGAGGCCGACGCTGCCGCCGACCACCAGCGCACCGACGATCCAGGGAATGCCCGCGGCGGTGACGCGCGGTCCGAACACGGTCGCGAGCACGGCAATGGCCATGCCAAGGATGCCGTACGAGTTGCCGCGCCGCGAGGTCTCCGGGTTCGAGAGGCCGCCGAGGCTCAGGATGAACAGGATGGTGGCGGCGATGTAGGCCACCGTGGCGAGGTTTGCGGACATGCTTGCGCTCCCTTACTTCCGGAACATCGCGAGCATGCGACGGGTGACAGCGAAGCCGCCGAACATGTTGATCGCGGTGAGCGCGAGCGCGAGCAAGGCGAGCCCGAAGATCAGCGCGTTGGGTCGTCCCCCGGCTGCCGCCTCATCGAGCGGCGGCGCAATCTGGATCAGCGCACCGACCGCGATGATGCTGGAGATTGCGTTCGTGACGCTCATGAGCGGTGTGTGCAGTGCCGGCGTGACGTTCCACACCACCATGTAACCCACGAAGCAGGCCAGCACGAACACGGTGAAGTGCGACAGGAACGACGCGGGCGCGAACGCGCCGACCAGCCAGAAGAGCAGGGCGCCGACGCCAAAGATGATCGCGAGACTCTTGCCGGAGGCGGGTTCGCCGGCGCCGTGGCCGTGGCCTGATTTCCTGGCCGGTGCGGCCACAGCCGCGGCCGGCTTGGCCTGCGGTGGCGCGGCCGGCAGCTTGGGAGCCGGTGGCGGCCAGGTGATTTCGCCGTCCTTGACGACGGTCAGGCCGCGGATGGCGTCGTCGTCCATGTTGACGTTGATGACGCCGTCCTTGGTCTTGCACAGCTCCTCGGTCACGCGCAGCAGGTTGGTCGAGTACAGGGTCGACGACTGCTTGGCCAGACGGCTGACGAGATCGGTGTAGCCGATGATGGTGACGCCGTGCCGGACCACGGCCTCGCCAGGAACGGTGAGCTCGCAGTTGCCGCCCTGCTCACCCGCCATGTCGACGATGACGCTGCCCGGCTTCATGCTCTTCACCATCTCGGCGGTGATGAGCTTCGGTGCGGGTTTGCCCGGAATCAGGGCGGTGGTGATGATGATGTCCGCTTCCTTGGCCTGCCTGGCGTACATCTCGCGCTGCGCCTGCTGGAAGCCCTCGCTCATCACCTTGGCGTAGCCGCCGCCGCCGGAGCCTTCTTCCTCGTAGTCGACCTTGACGAATTCGCCACCGAGCGACA
>Ga0209391_10000563_pt1 | contig 17778 bp, 20 predicted proteins | sample PPLLak3March2015_FD_187246 | JGI IMG/M metagenome (GOLD analysis project Ga0209391, IMG submission 187246) | Freshwater sediment microbial communities from Prairie Pothole Lake near Jamestown, North Dakota, USA - PPLs Lake P7 Core (1) Depth... | ecosystem: Environmental > Aquatic > Freshwater >... | reverse complement strand
TTCGAAGCCGGCCTTGGCCAGCATGCCGGCGGCTCGGGCCGAGCGCGCGCCCGATCGGCAGACGGCGACGATCGGCCGGTCGCGCGGCAGTTCGGCCAGGCGCGATTCCAGCTGACCCAGCGGCAATAGCAAGGCGCCTTCGATGTGGCCCAGGCCGTGGCCGAACTCCTCGGGCTCGCGCACGTCCACCACCTGCACCTTGTGCGCCAGTTCGGCCAGCGCGTGCGGCGCGATCTCCCACAGGCCGGCGATGCTGAAGGCCAGCGGCGCCCACTGCGGGTCGGCCGGCGGCTGCACGTCGCCCTCGGGCCGGCCGCAGCGCAGGTTGGCGGGCACCGCCAGCTCGATCTTCTTCGGGTGCGGCAGCCCCAGGTGCTGCATGAAGCCGGCGAAGTCTGCCTCGGACACGTCGCCGCCCAGCCGCGGGTTGAAGCGGCGTTCCTCGCCGATGCTGCTGACGACCAGGCCGTTGTAGTCGTGCCCCGGGTACACCAGGCAGTCGGCCGGCAGCGTGAACAGCTGCATGTGCACCGAGCGGTACAGCGCCGCGGTGCTGCCCTGCTGGAAATCGGTGCGGCCGCAGCCGCGGATCAGCAGGCAGTCGCCGGTGAAGACGCGCGATTCGTCGTCCAGCACGTAGCTCAGGCAGCCGTTGGTGTGGCCGGGCGTGGCGCGCACCTGCAGGTGACGCGTGCCGAAGGCGATGTGCTCGCCGTGCTGCAGCAGCCGGTCGGCGCCGCTGGCCCCGCCGTCCACCGACAGTGCGATGCGGCTGCCCAGGCGCTGGCGCAGCAGCCAGGCACCGGTGACGTGGTCGGCATGCACATGGGTTTCAAGTGTCCACTTGAGCTGCAGGCCCAGTTCGCGCAGCAGCGTCTCGTCGCGGCGCAGTTGCTCGAACACCGGGTCGATGAGCACCGCCTCGCCGCTGGCGCGGTCGCCGAGCAGGTAGGTCCAGGTGGACGAGGCGGGGTCGAAGAGCGGGCGGAAGACGAGCATGGGGTTCCCCTTGGGGCATCAGTGGACGGCAACCGGCGCCATGCTACGTCGCTGCCGGGGCGGGGTCGCGCGGGCGACGCGGCGCCGGGCTGCGCCGTCCGACAATACCGCGATGAACCCGCAATTCAAGGCCGTGCTGTGGGACTTCGGCGGCGTCATCCTGTCCAGCCCCTTCGAGGCCTTCAACCGCTACGAGGCCGAACTCGGCCTGCCGCGCGACTTCATCCGCCGCGTCAACGCCGTCAACCCCGACCACAACGCCTGGGCGCAGATGGAGCGCGCCGAGATCGGCCTGGAGCGCTTCGCTGAAGCGTTCGAGGCCGAGGCGCGCGCGCTGGGCGGCGAGCTCTCGGGCCACAAGGTCATCGGCCTGCTCAGCGGGCAGGTGCGGCCGGAAATGGTCGACGCGCTGAAGCGCGTGCGCGGCCACTACCGCATTGCCTGCATCACCAACAACATGCCCGCGGGCCACGGCCCGTCGATGACGCGCTCGGCCGAGACGGCGCAGCAGGTGGCCGAGATCATGCGGCTGTTCGAGCACGTGGTCGAATCGAGCAAGCTGAACATGCGCAAGCCCGATCCGCGCATCTACCGCCACACCTGCGATCTGCTGGGCGTGGCGCCCGGGGCCTGCGTCTACCTGGACGACCTGGGCATCAACCTGAAGCCGGCGCGCGCCATGGGCATGGCCACCATCAAGGTGGACAGCGCCGCGCAGGCGCTGGGCGAGTTGCAGGCGCTGCTGGGCATCCCGCTGGCCTGACGCCGCCGCCCTGAGTTGCCCCTATTGCCTGGCGGCGGCGCGCGGCTACGATGCGCCGTCCGCGGCGGGCCGCGGCCCACACACCAGGAGACGTGCATGTACGACTACATCATCATCGGCGGCGGCTCGGCCGGCAGCGTGCTCGCCGGCCGGCTCAGCGAGGACCCGGCGGTCTCGGTGTGCCTGCTCGAGGCCGGCCCGGCCGACAAGAGCGTGCTCATCCACTGCCCGGCCGGCCTGGCGCTGATGCCCAAGCTGGGCGACATCAACTGGCGCTTCGACACCGTGCCGCAGAAGGGGCTGAACGGCCGCATCGGCTACCAGCCGCGCGGCAAGGTGCTGGGCGGCTCGAGCTCCGTCAACGCGATGATCTACATCCGCGGCCAGCGCGAGGACTACGACGCCTGGGCCGCGCAGGGCAACCCCGGCTGGGCCTGGGCGGACGTGCTGCCCTACTTCCTGAAGTCCGAGCACAACGAGCGCGGCGGCGGCCCGCTGCACGGCCAGGGCGGGCCGCTGAACGTGATGGACCTGCGCAGCCCCAACCGCTACGCCCCCGAGTTCGTCAAGGCCGGCCAGCAGGCCGGCTACACGCTGAACCCCGACTTCAACGGCGCGCAGCAGGAAGGCGTGGGCATGTACCAGGTGACGCACAAGAACGGCGAACGCTTCAGCGCCGCCAAGGCCTACCTGACGCCGCACCTGGGCCGGCCGAACCTGAAGGTGATGACCGAGACCCACACCACGCGCATCCTGATGGAGGGCCGGCGCGCGGTCGGCGTCGAGGTGCGCGTGGGCGGCCAGCTGCAGCAGCTGAAGGCGCGGCGCGAGGTGCTGCTATGCGCCGGCGCGCTGCAGTCGCCGCAGGTGCTGCTGCTGTCGGGCATCGGCCCGGGCGCGCAGCTGCAGCAGCACGGCATCGGCGTGGTGCACGACCTGCCCGGCGTCGGCGCCCACCTGCACGATCACCTGGATCTGGTGCTGTGCTACGACGCGCCGCACCTGAAGGACCTGTTCGGGCTGTCCCTCACCGGCCTGGCGAACGCGCTGAAGGGCATTTCCGAATGGCGCCGGCAGCGCAGCGGCATGCTGACCACCAACTTCGCCGAGGCCGGCGGCTTCATCAGGAGCCAGCCGGGCGAGGCCACGCCCGACCTGCAGCTGCACTTCGTCATCGGCAAGCTGGTCGACCACGGCCGCAAGACGGTATTCGGCCACGGCTACTCGTGCCACGTCTGCCTGCTGCGCCCCAAGAGCCGCGGCAGCGTCAGGCTGGCCAGCGCCGACCCGCTGGCGCCGCCGCTGATCGACCCGAACTTCCTGGCCGAGCGCGACGATGTCGACCGCCTGGTGCGCGGCGTCAAGCTGATGCGCCAGGTGCTGCAGCAACCGGCGCTGGCCGCCCTGGGCGCCAGGGAGTTCGCCGACTCGGCCGCGGCGCAGAGCGACGCGCAGCTGGAGCAGTTCGTGCGCGACCATGCCGACACCGTCTACCACCCGGTGGGCAGCTGCCGCATGGGCCGCGGCCCGCTGGACGTGGTCGACCACGAACTGCGCGTGCACGGCCTGCAGGGGCTGCGCGTGGTGGACGCGTCGATCATGCCGCAGGTGGTCAGCGGCAACACCAACGCGCCGTCGATCATGATCGGCGAGAAGGCGGCCGACCTGATCAAGGCCGCCGCCGCCCGCCCCGCGGCCGCGCAGGTGATCGCCGAGCCAACCGTTCAGCATGAAGCTGTCGGTACTTGACCAGTCGATCGCGCTGGCCGGCGCGGGCGAGGATGCGGCCATCCGCGACACGCTCGAACTGGCACCGCACTGCGAGCGGCTCGGCTACCACCGCTTCTGGCTGAGCGAGCACCACAGCCTGCCGACCATCGTCGGCACCGCGCCCGAGATCCTGATGGCCGCGGTGGCCGCGCGCACCACGCGCATGCGCATCGGCAGCGCCGGCGTGATGCTGCCGCACTACGCGGCACTGAAGGTGGCCGAGCAGTTCCGCGTGCTGGAAGCGCTGGCGCCCGGCCGCATCGACCTGGGCGTGGGGCGCGCGCCGGGCGCCGACATGCGCGTGGCGCAGCTGCTCAACCCGGACGCCTATCGCGCGGCCGAAGCCTTCCCGCAGCAGATCGTCGACCTGCAGCGCTGGGCCGCCGGCGAGGCGCTGCACGGCGCGGTGGCGCACCCGCGCGGCCCGCACCGGCCCGAAGTCTGGGTGCTGGGCAGCTCGGACTACGGCGCGCAACTGGCCGCGCACCTGGGGCTGCCCTATGCCTTCGCCTACTTCTTCGCCGACGGCCAGGGCGTGGAGCAGGCGCTGCACCTGTACCGCAGTCTGTACCGGCCGAGCGAACGCCACCCCGCGCCGCAGCCGACGATCTGCGTCTGGGCGCTGGCCGCCGACACCGAGGACGAGGCGCAGCACCACGCGCTGAGCCGCGAACGCTGGCGGGTGGACCGCATGCGCGGCCGGCTCGGGCCGCTGCAGCCGCCCGACGAGATTGCCGCGTGCGGCTTCGCCGACGACGAGATGCCCACGGTGCTGGCCACGCGGCGCAAGGCGATGGTCGGCACCGGCGCGCAGGTGGCGGCGAAGATCCGCGCGCTGGCCGGCGAGCTGGGGCTGGACGAACTGGTGGTCAACACCTGGGCCCACACGCCGGCGGTGCGGCGGCGCTCCTACGAACTGCTGGCGCGCGAGTTCGCGCTGCCGGCGGCGCAGGGCACGCCCGGATGAAGGCACCGACCGATTTCGTGCTGCGCGGCGACAGCATCACGCTCGATGCGCTGCTCAAGGCCGCCGGTCTGGCCGAAAGCGGCGGCCGGGCCAAGGCCATGGTGGCTGCCGGGCTGGTGCGCGTCGACGGCCAGGTCGAGCTGCGCAAGGCCTGCCGGCTGCGCGCCGGGCAAGTGGTGTCCCTGGGCGGCGCGCAACTGCGCCTGTTGGCGCCGCCGGCGCAGAAGCCCTGAACGCCGCAGGGTCGCACCTGCGGAACTTCGCCGCCGACGACAATTCCAATGCAGCGCCGGCCGGATTTGTCCGATAGCATTGCGCCGGTTTGCATGAGCGGCCGCAGCCCGCGGCCGCAGGTTTCAACAGATGGAGCACGACTGACTATGAAGAGCCTGGTGATGGTTGCCGCGTTGGCCGTGGCCTCGGCGCTGGCCGTGGCGCCGGCGGTGTCCGAAGCGAAGCGGCTGGGCGGTGGTTCGTCCAGCGGCATGCAGCGCAGCATGCCGCCCCCGGCGCCGGCCAAGCCCGCGCCGCAACAGGCTGCGCCGCAGCAGGCCTCGCCGGCCGCCGCCGGCGCACCCGCGGCGGCCGCCGCCAAGCGCAACTGGATGGGTCCGATCGCCGGCCTGGCCGCCGGCCTGGGCATTGCCGCGTTGATGAGCCACCTGGGGCTGGGCGAGGCCTTCGGCAACTTCCTGATGCTGGCGCTGCTGGTGGTGCTGGCCATCGTCGCGGTGCGCTTCTTCATGCGCCGCGCCGGCAACCCGGCGGCGCAGCGCGAGCAGCTGGCCACGGCCGGTGCGCCGGCGGTGCAGGCCGACTGGCGTAAGCCGGCCGAAGCGCCGGTCATGGCGCGCAGCAACGCTGCCGATGCCGGCACGCTGTCGGCCGACGGTTCGACGCGGCTGGCGCCGATGCCCGGCTCGACCGCAGCCTCGGTGGTGCCGAGCACGCTGCCCTCGGACTTCGACGCAGAGGGCTTCTCGCGCCTGGCGAAGATGATCTTCATCCGCATGCAGGCGGCCAACGACGCCGGCGACCTGAACGACCTGCGCAGCTTCACCACGCCGGAGATGTTCGCCGTGGCGCGCATCGCGCTGCAGGAGCGCGGCGCCAAGCCGCAGACCACCGACGTCGTGCAGGTGGATGCCGACGTGCTGGACCTGGCCAAGGAAGGCGACCGCCAGATCGTCAGCGTGCGCTTCCACGGCAAGATCCGCGAGGAAACCGACGCGCCGGTCGAGGATTTCGACGAGATCTGGCACCTGCAGCGCTGGAGCGACGACGCGCCCTGGGCGATTGCCGGCATCCAGCAGCGGCACTGAGCCCCGCCTCCTCGATGCAAGGCCCCGCCACGGCGGGGTCTTTTGCTTGCCCGCTGCACAATCGCCGCATGAGCACGACGCCCGCGATCGAACTGCAGGCCCCGGACATCCGGCGCTGGGAACACGGCAACACCGGCACGCCCTATGTCTGGCGCTTCGACTCCGGCCAGCCCGGGCCGCAGGTGATGGTGCAGGCGCTGACGCACGGCAACGAGATCTGCGGCGCCATCGCGCTGGACTGGCTGCTCGGCTGCCAGCCGCAGTGGCGGGTGTCGCGCGGCAGCCTGGTGCTGGCCTTCGGCAACGTGGCCGCCTTCGCGCGCTGGGATCCCGCACAACCCACGCGCAGCCGCTACGTCGACGAGGACTTCAACCGCGTCTGGTCAGATGCGGCCTTGCTCGGCCCCGGCGATTCGGTGGAACTGCGCCGCGCGCGCGAGCTGCGGCCTTTTGTCGATGCGGCGGAGCGGCTGCTCGACCTGCACTCGATGGGCGAGCCCTGCGAGCCGCTGATGGTGTGCGGCGCGGACGGCCGTGGCGGCGACAAGGGCGCTGCACTGTCGCGCCGGCTGCAGGTGCCGGCGGTGCTGCTGATCGACACCGGCCACCCGGCCGGGCTGCGCATGATCGAGCGCGGCCCCTTTGGCGACCCTGCCGACCCGCGCACCGCGGTGCTGATCGAATGCGGCCAGCACTGGGAGCGCGCCGCGGCCGACGTGGCGCTCGACACCTTGTTGCGCTTCCTGGGCGCCAGCGGCGTGCTCGCCGAGGGCTTCGTCGCCGACGAGTTGCGGCGGCTGGGGCGTACGCCGCCGGCGCGCCAGCGGCTGGTGCGCGTCACCGAGGCGGTGGTCGCCCGCAGCCTGGACTTCCGCTTCGCGCGCGAGTTTCGCGGCCTGGAGGTGCTGCCGCGCGCCGGCGAGCTGATCGCCACCGACGGCGCGCACGAGCACCGCGCGCCCTATGACGACACGGTGCTGGTCATGCCCGGCACGACCAACCTGAAGGTGGGCATGACCACGGTGCGGCTGGGCCGCTTCGAGGCACTGCCCGCGGCCGCGGCGTCATAGCGGCAGCTCGAGCAGCGCCTCGAGCCCGGGTTGCGCGTCGCGCAGCTGCAGCCGGCCGCCGTGCGCCTGCGCCACCATCCGGCACAGGTGCAGCCCGAGGCCGACGCCGCCGGTGCTGCGCTGCCGGGCGGCGTCGGCGCGGTAGAAGGCCTCGCCCAGTTGCGCGAGCTGTGCCGCGCTCACGCCGGGGCCGAAATCGCGCACGCTCAGGCGCAGCCGGCCGTCGCCGGCCGCCGTGCTGACGCAGGGCGGCGCTGCGCCCGTCCCGCCATGGCGCAGCGCGTTGTCGAGCAGGTTGCGCAGCGCCAGCCGCAGGCGCACCGGATCGAGCATCGCCGCAGGCAGGTCGGCCGCCAGCTTCAGTTCGAAGTCGGTGCCGGCGAAGTGCCCTGCCAGCGTGTCGCGGACCAGCGCGTTCAGCTCGCAGCGCTCGCGCTGCAGCGCGGCATGGCCTTGCGCCAGGCGCTCGCTTTCCAGCAGGTCGGCGATCAGGTCGCGCATCTCGCCCAGGTCGCGCAGCAGTGCATCGCGCGCCGGGCCGTCGGCGACCAGCTCGGCGTTCAGCCGCGCGCGGGTCAGCGGCGAGCGCAGTTCGTGGCTCACCGCCAGCAGCAGGCCGCGCTTGGCGTCGAGCATGGCCCGCAGGTCCTGCGCCATGGTGTTGACCTGCGCCGCCAGTTCGCCCAGCTCGTCGGGCCGGCGCACCGGGATCGGCGCATCGAACTGCCCCTGCCCGAAGCGCTGCGCGCCTGCACGGATGTCGTCCAACGGCCGGAACAGGCGGCGCACGAAGCCATAGGCCAGGGCCGTCAGCAGCAGCAGCGCAGCCAGCGTGAACCAGCCGATGGTGCGCGGCCGCGAGGCCCAGCCGCGCTCGCCCAGGCCGAAGGTGATGCGGTGTCCGTCGGCCGTGGACCGCTGCAGCAGCCAGCGGTCGCCGTCGTCGTCGCCGGGCCTGTCGCGGTGCCAGGCGCGCCGCTGCGGGTGCGAGTCGTACTGCACCGCCGGCCCTTCGATGCGCACCGACAGCGGCAGGCGCTGCACCAGCGCCTGCGCCTTGAGCGCGTCCGGCGGCGTGCCGATCTCGGCCGCCAGCCGGTCGACGTAGTCGGCCACAAGCGGCCGCACCACGGCGCTCCAGCCTCCGGACAGCGCGCGCTGCATGCCAGCCAGGAAGATGCCGGTCGTGGCCAGCGCCAGCAGCAGGAACAGCAGCACCAGGCGCGTGCCCAGCGAACGGCGCAGGCGGCGAGCCCAGTGCCAGGCCTTCACGGGCTTGCCCCGGCAAAGGCATAGCCGGCGTTGCGCAGCGTCTTGATGCAGTCCAGCGGCTCCAGCTTGCGCCGCAGCCGGCTCACCAGGATATCCACCGCGCGGGTGTGCAGCTCGGCTTCGTGTCCGCGCAGCCGGTTGAGGATCTGGTCGCGGTCGAAGACCTTCTGCGGCTCGCGCGCCAGCAGCGCCAGCAGCTCGAACTCGGTGCCGGTCAGCGCCACCGGCTCGCCCAGGCGCAGCACCTGGCGGCGCGCGAGATCGATGCGCAGACCGTCGAAGGCCAGCACTTGCGCGTCGGCCGTCGGCGCGCCGCGGGCGCGGCGCAGGATGGTCTGCAGACGCACCGCCAGCTCGCGCGGTTCGAAGGGCTTGGGCAGGTAGTCGTCGGCGCCCAGTTCCAGGCCGACGATGCGGTCCATGACCTCACCGCGCGCGGTGAGCATCAGGATCGGCAGGCTGCTCTCCTTGCGGATCGTGCGGCACAGCTCGAAGCCGTCCATCTCGGGCAGCATCACGTCCAGGATGGCGGCGTCGTAGCCGCCGCGGCGCAACTGCGCCAGCCCGGCGCTGGGCCGGGTGGCGCTGTCCAGCTGCAGGTCGAAGCGCCGCAGGTACTCGGCCAGCGGCGGCGCCAGCAGTTCGTCGTCGTCGATCAGCAGGATGCGGTGCATGGCCGCGATGCTCCCATGCGCAGCGGCCGATCGCAACGTAGCCTCAGGACCGCCAGCGGCCGTGCCCGCGCTTGTCCATCCACTCGCGCAGCCTGGCCTGCTGCTCGGGCTTCAGGCTGTCGTAGAAGTCCGCCAGCGCGTCGATGGTCTGCGGGCTGCCGTTGCGGATGGCGTTGGTCTTGGCGTCGACCAGCTCCCTGGCCTTGGCCTTGTCGAAGCGCTCGCCGCTGACCAGCGCGCGCATCTCGGCGCGCGGGTTCTGCGTGCTGCCGACGAAGGCGTTGCGCTGCTCGCGCAGGCGGTCGAACACCACGCCGAGCTTGAGCTTCTGCGCATCGTCCAGCTGCAGCTCCCTGCCGGCGCGCTCGAGCAGCCGCTCGCGCCACTTCGCGGCATCCTCGGCGCTGACCTGCGCGCCGCCCCAGCCTTCGTGGCGGTGGCCGCAGGCGGCGATCCCGCCCAGCAGGACGGCGGCGCCGAACAGGCCGACGAGGCTGCGTTTGATCCAGGTTTTCATGAACTGCTCCTTGGGGCATGGCCCGTGGGTTGAAGGTGCATGCATGCTGCCGGCCTGCGGGCGCCGTGTCCTTTCGCTGCGGTTTCGTCGTGTATCGTTTCTTTTCAGGTCGGATCCCGTCCCTGGGGCCACAAGGCAGGAGCAGCACATGGCACGCATCGACTATGTGGACGAAGCCTCGCCGGAGGTGGATGCCGAGCTGCTGCATTCCATCCAGGCGCGTCGCGGCGGCCAGCTGTTGAACCTGGACCGGCTGCTGCTGCACAGCGCCCCGCTGGCGCGCGGCTGGAACGCGATGATGGGCGCGATGCGCGGCCGGACCGTGCTGGACGGCGCGCTTCGCGAGCTGGTGATCCTGCGCGTGGCGGTGCTCAACCGCGCGCCCTACGAGTTCGCGCAGCATGCCCCGGTGGCGCTGGCCGAGGGCCTGACGCAGGCCCAGCTGGACGCGCTGGACGGCTGGCAGGCCTCCGCGCTCTTCGACGCCTGTGAACGCGCGGTCCTGGCCTACACCGACGCAATGACCTTGCAGGTGCAGGTGCCGCCCGCGCTGTTCGAGGCCGTGCGCGCGCAGTTCGGCGAACGCGAGCTGGTCGAGCTGACGGCCACGGTGGCCTCGTACAACATGGTCTCGCGCTTTCTCGAGGCGCTGCAGATAGACATCGAGCCAACCCCGTAGCGGCGTCGCCGCTCCCGTTCGAGGGGGCCGAGTCCGGACGCGGCGGGTCCAGTGGAACGGCCGCGCCTGACGATGCGACGGGCCGCAAGGCCCTTGCCAGCGGCCTGGCAGAGCCAGTTGCGCGGCGGTCGCCCGATGCGGGCAGTGGGTGTGCCGGCTTGACGCTGCGGCCACGAAATGCGCTCGCGAAAACGAAGGCGGCACCGCATCGCTGCGGAGCCGCCCAACAGCTGCCCTGCTTACAGCGCGCGGATGTTCGCCGCTTGCAGGCCCTTGGCGCCCTGCTTGACCTCGAACTCGACGCGCTGGTTTTCCTGCAGGCTCTTGAAGCCGCTGCCGGTCTTGATCTCGCTGAAGTGCGCGAACAAGTCCTTGCCGCCGCCTTCGGGCGTGATGAAGCCGTAGCCCTTGCCGTCGTCGAACCATTTGACGGTGCCGGTCTGGGTGGTGTTTTCCATGTGGAACTTCCTCTAGAAGATGGATTGCGGATACCGGGGTGCGCCCACGCGCGGCCGCGGACAGAGACACTCAAGAAACATCGACCAGGGGGATTCCAAACCGACAAGGCCGCAGGCTGCTGGAGCCTGGGTACTGAAGCGGAGAGGACCTTGAAGAAACGGTCCTGTGTATGTCTGTGCCCGCGATTGTATCCGGCGCGGCGTTGGCGTGCCTCCAAGCCGCGCGCCGCCATGCAGGGCACGGCGCATGGGCCTGTCGCTGGCGCGACAGTGCAAGCTCTTATTGCCACCCGGTCGGGTTGCAGCCTATAACGCGCTCGCCCCTGCGATGCGCAGGCCCGTTCAACTGCAATCGGAGCAGTTCAAGCCCCATGTCCCAAAGCGCGGAACCCCTGCTCAGCGTGCGCGGCGTCACCGTGCGCTTCGGCGGCATCGTCGCGCTCGACGGCGTCAGCTTCGACGTCAAGCGCGGCGACATCTGCGGCCTGATCGGCCCGAACGGCGCGGGCAAGACCACGCTGTTCAACTGCCTGAGCCGCCTGTACCAGTACCAGGCCGGCGACATCCTCTACGAAGGCCGCTCGATCACCAACACGCCCACGCACCAGATCGCCGGCATGGGCATGGGACGCACCTTCCAGAACCTGGCGATGTTCCGCACGATGCCGGTGCGCGAGAACGTGATGGTCGGCGCGCACTGCCGTTCGTCGGCCGGCTTCCTGGCCAGCGCGCTGCGCCTGCCCAGCGTATCGGCCGAAGAAGCCCGGCTGCGCGACAAGGCGCGCAAGATCATGGACGACCTGGACCTGACGAAGTTCCAGGACCGCCCGGTGGGCGACCTGCCCTTCGGCACCCAGAAGCGCGTGGAATTCGCTCGCGCGCTGGCCGCCGAGCCGAAGCTGCTGCTGCTGGACGAACCGGCCGCCGGACTGAACCACGAGGAGCTGGGTGATCTGGCCAAGCTGATACGCGATGCACGCGACCGCCTGGGCATCACCGTGCTGCTGGTCGAGCACCACATGAGCCTGGTGATGAGCGTGTCGGACCACATCGTGGCGCTGAACTTCGGCCGCAAGATCGCCGAAGGCAACCCCGAGCACATCCAGAAGCACCCCGACGTGATCGAAGCCTACCTGGGGGCGCCGGCCAATGTCTAAGCTGCTCGAAGTGAACAAGCTGTGCGCGTCCTACGGCGCCACACAGGTGCTGTTCGACGTGAACTTCTCGCTGGAGGCCGGCCACATCACCGCCATCCTGGGCGCCAACGGCGCCGGCAAGACGACCACGTTGCGCGCGCTGTGCCAGGTGGTCAAGACCAGCGGCAGCATCGTGCTCGACGGCACGCAGGTCGTCGGCAAGTCCACCGAGGCCGTGGTGCGCATGGGCGTGGCCCACGTGCCCGACGGCCGCGGCACCTTCACCGGCCTGTCGGTGGAGGAGAACCTGAAGCTCGGCGCCTACGTGCGCGGCAATCGCGCCGAGATGGAGCAGGACATGGAGCGCATGTTCACGCGCTTCCCGATCCTGAAGCAGCGCCGCCACCAGCAGGCCGGCACGCTGTCGGGCGGCGAGCAGCAGATGCTGGCCATCAGCCGCGCGCTGATGCTGCGGCCCAAGCTGCTGCTGCTGGACGAGCCCTCCTTCGGCCTGGCGCCGCTGATCGTGGCCGAGATCTTCCGCATCATGCGCACCATCAACCAGGAAGACGGCGTGAGCATGCTGCTGGTAGAGCAGAACGCCTCGCTGGCGCTGGACCTGGCCGACCATGCCTACCTGCTGGAGACCGGCCGCGTGGCGCTGTCGGGCCCCAGCGAGGACATCAAGAACGACGAGTCGGTGCGCCGCGCCTACCTCGGCTACTGAAAGCTGCCTCGATGGAAGCCCTGCTCTTTCAGATCTTCTCCGGCCTGGCCAACGGCATCATCTACGGCTCGGTCGCGCTGGCGCTGGTGATGATCTACCAGGCCACGCACCACATCAATTTCGCCCAAGGCGAGATGGCCACCTTCAGCACCTTCATCGCCTGGTGGCTGATCCAGAACGGCTGGCCCTACTGGGGCGCGTTCTTCTTCACCATCGCCGTGTCCTTTGCCGGCGGGCTGCTGGTGCAGCGCATCATCCTGAAGCCGATCGAGAAGGCGCCGGTGATGACCAATGTCATCGTCTTCATCGGCCTGCTGCTGATCTTCAACGCCTTCTCGGGCTGGTTCTTCGACCACACCATCAAGTCCTTCGACAGCCCATTTCCGAAGGACGGCGTGCTCGACACGAAGTATTTCTCGGCGCACCAGTTCGGCTCGGCCGGCGTGCTGGTGGTGGTGCTGGTGGCGCTGTTCGCCTTCTTCAAGTTCACGCCCATCGGCCTGGCGATGCGCGCGGCGGCACAGAACCCCGATTCGGCGCGGCTGGTGGGCATTCGCGTGTCGTGGATGCTGGGCCTGGGCTGGGGCCTGGCCGCGGCCATCGGCGCCATCGCCGGCATGATGGTGGCGCCGATCGTCTTCCTCGACCCGAACATGATGGCCGGCATCCTGCTGTACGGCTTTGCCGCGGCGCTGCTGGGCGGCATCGACAACCCGGTGGGCGCGGTGATCGGCGGCTTCATCGTCGGCGTGCTCGAGAACCTGCTCGGCGCCTACGTCATCGGCACCGAGCTGAAGCTGACCGTGGCGCTGGTGCTGATCGTGGCCACGCTGACGCTCAAGCCCGCCGGCCTGTTCGGCAAGAAGCTGGTGGTGCGGGTATGAACGCCTCCAGCGATCGCAAATGGGTGTGGATCGGCGGCATCGTCATCGCCGTGGCGCTGCTCATCCTGCCCTTCCTGTTCAAGAACTACCGCGTCTTCCAGTTCAACCTGGTGCTGGTGTATGCGGTGGCCATCCTCGGGCTGAACATCCTCACCGGCTTCAACGGCCAGTTCTCGCTCGGCCACGGCGCCTTCTATGCCTTCGGCGCGTACACCGCCGCGATCCTGATGTCGCAATACGGGGTGCCGTACTGGGCCACGCTGCCGGTGGCCTTCGTCTTCTGCTTCGTGTTCGGCTTCCTGGTCGGCTTCCCGGCATTGCGATTGGCGGGCCACTTCCTGGCGCTGGCCACCTTCGCGCTGGCGCTGGCCGTGCCGCAGCTGCTCAAGTACAAGAAGATCGAGGGCTTCACCGGCGGCGTGCAGGGCATCGTGCTCAGCAAGCCCGAGCCGCCCTTCAGCTTCACGCTCTTCGACCAGCCGCTCAGCCCCGACCGCTGGCTCTACTTCTTCACGCTCATCGTCTCGGCGTTGATGTTCCTGCTGGCCTGGAACCTGTTGCGCGGCCGCGTCGGCCGCGCGCTGGTGGCCATCCGCGACCATCCGATCGCGGCCACCGCGATGGGCATCAACCTGCCGGTGTTCAAGTCGCTGACCTTCGGCACCTCGGCCGGTTTCACCGGCCTGGCCGGCGCGCTGGGCGCGATCGTCGTCGCCTTCGTCTCGCCGGACAGCTTCACCGTGCAGTTGTCGATCTTCCTGCTGGTCGGCGTGGTCGTCGGCGGGCTGGCGTCGATCCCCGGCGCGATCTTCGGCGGCATCTTCATCCAGTATGTGCCGAACATTGCCGACGAGATCTCGAAGTCGGCGCCGGCCGCCATCTACGGCGTGCTGCTGATCGGCCTGATGTACCTGCTGCCTTCAGGAGTGATGGGGGGCCTGAAGCAGCTTTGGGCACGCCTGCGTGCCCGTTCTGCGGGTTGACCCGGTCCACCGCCGGCCTGCCGGCGCGTTATCTTTGATTGTTCATTCCCCTCAACAGGAGACCCAGCCAGATGAAACTGAAGACCCTCACCTTCGCAGTCGCGGGGCTCGCCTCGCTGGCCATTGGCAGCTCCGCGCTGGCGCAGAAGAAGTACGACCCGGGCGCCTCCGACAAGGAGATCGTGCTTGGCGGCATCAGCCCCTATTCCGGGCCGGCCTCGGCCTATGGCGCGATCGGCAAGGCCATCGGCGCGTACTTCGACAAGGTCAACGCCGAAGGCGGCGTCAACGGCCGCAAGATCAAGTTCATCAGCCTGGACGATGGCTACAACCCGGCCAAGACCGTGGAGCAGACGCGCAAGCTGGTCGAACAGGAAGAAGTGCTGTTCCTGTTCCAGACGCTGGGTACGCCGCCGAACTCAGCAATCCACAAGTACATGAACGACAAGAAGGTGCCGCAGCTTTTCGTGGCCACTGGCGCCACCAAGTGGGGCGATCCGAAGAACTTCCCCTGGACCATGGGCTGGCAGCCGAACTACCAGAGCGAGGCGAAGATCTACGCCCAGCACATCCTGGACACGAAGCCCAACGCCAAGATCGGCATCCTTTACCAGAACGACGACTACGGCAAGGACTACCTGAAGGGCTTCGAGGACGGCCTGGGCGACAAGGCCAAGACGATGATCGTCAGCAAGCTCACCTACGAGGTCACCGACCCCACGGTGGACAGCCAGATGGTTTCGCTGAAGGCCTCCGGCGCCGACACCTTCTTCAACATCACCACGCCGAAATTCGCGGCGCAGGCGATCAAGAAAGCAGGCGAGATCGGTTGGAAGCCCACGCACTACCTGAACAGCGTGTCCAACGCCACTGGGACGGTGCTGGTGCCGGCGGGCGTCGAGAACTCCACCGGCATCATCTCGGCCTTCTACATCAAGGACCCGACGGATCCGCAGTTCCAGAAGGGCAAGGAGTGGGATGACTACGTCGCCTGGATGAAGAAGTACAACCCGAACGCGGCGATGAACGACAACTTCAACGTCTACGGCTACACCGTGGCGCAGAACGTCGTGCACGTGCTGCAGAAGGCGGGCGACACGCTGACGCGCGAGAACATCATGAAGCAGGCCGCGAACATGGACCTGACGCTGCCGATGCTGCTGCCCGGCGTGAACATCAAGACCTCGCCGACCGATTTCTACCCGATCGAGCGCGAGCAGCTGGCGCGCTTCAACGGCAAGTCCTGGGATCTGTTCGGCAAGGTCTACGGGCCCTGAGCGAACAGAAGCTGTCACCTACGGCACCCTCGCGGTGCCGTTTTTTCTTGGCCCGACCCTGTCGATGAACCTGATCCACGAGGACGAGTCGCTGATCGTCGTCGACAAGCCGGCCGGCCTGCTGGCCGTGCCCGGCCGCGGCGCCGACAAGCAGGACTGTCTGTGGACGCGGGTCCGTGCCAGTTGGCCGGATGCGCTGGTCGTGCACCGCCTGGACATGGCCACGTCGGGCCTGATGCTGTTTGCGCGTGGCGCGCAGACGCAGCGCCGCCTGAGCCGCGACTTCGCGGCGCGCCGCATCCAGAAGCACTATGTCGCGCTGGCCGACGGCCGCGTGCCGACGTCGGCAGGGCGCATCGAGCTGCCGCTGGCGGCCGACTGGCCGCGCCGCCCGCGGCAGAAGGTGGATGCCGACCAGGGCAAGCCGGCACTGACCGAGTGGCAGCTGATCGGCTTCGACGCGACGCTGCAGGCCACGCGGCTGGCGCTGCAGCCGCACACCGGCCGTACGCACCAGCTGCGCGTGCACCTCGCCGCCGTAGGCCATCCGATCCTGGGCGATGCGCTGTACGCTCCGCACGAAGTGCAGGCCCGCGCGCCGCGGCTGATGCTGCATGCCGAGGCGCTGACGCTGCCGCATCCCTTGAGCGGCGCGCCCCTGCACCTGCGCTGCCCGGCCCCGTTCTGACGAAACCCCACGCCCCCTGGAGCAACAACCATGAACGAACCCCTGGTGCTGACCGAGATCGATCCCGCCGGCTTTGCCGTACTGACGCTGAACCGGCCGGAATCGTTGAACGCGCTGTCGCGCGCGCTGCTGTCCGAACTGGCACAGGCCATCGACGAGCTGGAGGCCGACCCCGCCGTGCGCGTGCTGATCCTCACCGGCGCCGGCAAGGCCTTCTGCGCCGGGCTGGACCTGAAGGAACTGGGAAGCGGCCGCGCCGCCGTGGGCGGCCGCGAAGGCGCGGTCAACGCCAAGGATCCGGTGAGCGCGCTGCAGCGCTTCCGCGGCCCGGTGATCGGCGCGATCAACGGCGCTGCGGTCACCGGCGGCTTCGAGCTGGCGCTGGCCTGCGACGTGCTGCTGGCCAGCCCACAGGCGCGTTTTGCGGACACGCATGCGCGCGTGGGCATCGCGCCGGGCTGGGGGCTGTCGCAGAAACTCAGCCGCGCCATCGGCATCTACCGCGCGCGCGAGGTCTCGCTCACCGGCAACTGGGTCAGCGCCGAGCAGGCCGCGGCCTGGGGCTTCGTCAACCGCGTCGTGCCGGCCGAGCAGCTGCTGCCGGCGGCGCGCGCGCTGGCCGCCGACATGCTGAGCTGCCTGCCGGAGATGCTGTCGCGCTACAAGGCGATCATCGACGACGGCTTTGCGCTGAGCTTCGGCGAGGGCATGCAGCTGGAGAAGGCCCGCAGTCGCGAGTTCAATGCGCAGGTCGGCGCCGCCGCCATCGAGGCGCGCCGCGAGGGCGTGCGCGCGCGCAACCGCGCATAGCCAAACCCTAAACGGAGCGTCACGACGGCTTCAGCCGCGCCTTGAGCTCGAGCAGCGCGGCGCGGTCGATGCGGTCCTTGGCGCGGAAGTCGGTCTTGGTCTTCAGCAGGCCCTCGATGTCCAATGTGCGGATGGCCACGCCGTCGATCACGAGGGTGCGCACATGGTCCTGCAGGCTTTCGTAGGTCTGCCCATTGGCCGCAAACAGCAGGTCGATCAGCAGTTCATCTGCCACCCGGATGTTCTCGGGCTGTTCAGCCTGCGCCTCGAACCATGCCGGATCCAGCTCCCTGCTGGACGGCAGGAACGACAACGCGCGAATCACGCGCCGGCCGTTGTCGGTCGACGAAGGCAGCAGGATGTCGATGTCTTCGGTGGCGCGCACGAAGCCGTTCAGCCGAACCGCATGTCCACCGACCAGGATGTACTGCACGCCTTCGGCCTGGAAGCGGCGCAGCAGGCCGAGCAGTGCGTCTGCTTCCACGTCCTGCGCTTCAGCGCACCGGGTTCAGGCGCCGCGCCGCCTGCAGCTGCAACGCGTCGTCGATCTGGTTCATGGCATGGTGGGTCGCGCGGGTGACGCCGCGGGGACGAGGCAGGCGGGCGCCGGCGAGCATCGCATCGAGAACCCGGCCACGGCGCAGCGCCTCGACAGGGTCGAGGATCCACTCGGAACGATCGCGGTGGCCGACGGTGCGGGACATTGGTAGACGTTGGTTCGTTAAGCGGCCCGAAGGCCGGGTGCAGAACCAACGCCCCCTTTCAAACCGTGCGTGCGGATT
>Ga0209391_10000562_pt1 | contig 17796 bp, 15 predicted proteins | sample PPLLak3March2015_FD_187246 | JGI IMG/M metagenome (GOLD analysis project Ga0209391, IMG submission 187246) | Freshwater sediment microbial communities from Prairie Pothole Lake near Jamestown, North Dakota, USA - PPLs Lake P7 Core (1) Depth... | ecosystem: Environmental > Aquatic > Freshwater >... | reverse complement strand
CCGACATCGTCCGCAATGCGATCGACCTCGCGCACGTGCTCGGCATCCCGATGCCGAAGGTCGCGATCCTCTCGGCCGTGGAGACCGTCAATCCGAACATCCGTTCGACGCTCGACGCCGCCGCGCTTTGCAAGATGGCCGATCGCGGCCAGATCGAGGGCGGCATCCTCGATGGGCCGCTCGCGTTCGACAACGCGATCAGCGAGCACGCCGCGCGGACCAAGAGCATTCGCTCGCCGGTGGCCGGCCGCGCCGACATCCTGATGGTGCCGAACATCGAGTCGGGCAACATGCTGGCCAAGCAGCTGCAGTACTTCGCCGGCGCGGACAGTGCCGGGGTCGTGCTTGGCGCGCGCGTTCCGGTCGTGTTGACGAGCCGCGCCGACAACGTGCGGATGCGGATCGGTTCGACCGCCGTCGCGAAGCTGATGGCGCACGGGCGTCGCGCAGCAAACCCAAAGGTGATCGTGTGACCGGCAACGCGGACCCGATCGTCGTCCTCAACGCGGGCTCCTCGAGCATCAAGTTCTGCACGTTCCGCCGCGCGGGCCAGCGGCTCGAGCGCGAGCTGCGCGGCCAGGTATCCGGGCTCGGCACGGTGCCCCGACTGGTCGCCAGGCGCGGTGCAGCGTCGATTGCGGATCGCGAACTGTCCCCGGAGGGGCTCGATCATGGGGACGCGCTCGGCATCCTGGTCGACTTCGTGCGCGAGGAACTGCGCGGTGAGGCGATCGCCGGCATTGGCCACCGGGTCGTGCATGGCGGGCTCGAGTTCATGGAGCCGACGCGCGTGGATGCTGCGATCCTCAAGCGTCTCGAACGCTATGTGCCGCTTGCACCGCTGCACCAGCCGCATAACCTCGCCGCGATCCGACTGATGCTCGAGCGGCTGCCGGGGGTACCAGAAATCGCCTGCTTCGATACGGCCTTCCATCGCACCGTTCCCGAGGTGGCTCAGCTCTTTGCGTTGCCGCCGCGATTTGCGGCCGCAGGCGTGCGTCGCTATGGATTCCACGGCCTCTCGTACGAGTACGTGGCGTCCGTGCTGCCGTCGCTCGATGAGCGGGCGGCGGCCGGGCGCACGGTAGTTTTCCACCTGGGCAATGGCGCCAGCATGGCGGCGCTGCAGGGCGGCCGCAGCATCGGCACGACGATGGGATTCACGGCGATCGAAGGACTGCCGATGGGCACGCGCACCGGGTCGCTCGATCCCGGCGTGCTGCTGTTCATGTTCGACGAGCTCGGCATGAGCGTCCGCGAGGTCGAGCGGCTGCTGTATCAGGAGTCGGGGCTGCTCGGCATGTCAGGCATCTCGAGCGACATGCGTGTCCTGCTCGCGAGCGAGGCGCCGGCCGCGCAGCTGGCCGTGGAAGTCTTCTGCTACCGGGTGCGGCGGGAGCTCGGCTCGCTCGCGGCCGCGCTCGGCGGCCTCGACGGGGTGGTGTTCACGGCCGGGATCGGCGAGAACCAGGCCGAGATCCGCCGGCGCATCGGCCGCGACGCCGCCTGGCTCGGCCTCGAGCTCGACGACGACGCCAACACCCGCCACGGACCGTGTATCAGCACATCGGGCAGCCGGGTCTCCGCCTGGGTGGTGCCGACGGACGAGGAGCTGATGATCGCGCGGCACGTCGCGCGGCTGCTCGGCTGACGGAGTCGTCGCCCCGAAGATGCCCGGAGCGGGCAAGGCCTGCGTGCTGCCAAGGTTGCCCGCGAGCAGGATTCGCTTCGGCTGCGCCACCTGTCGGATGGCCGGAGAACGTTACCAGTTCCGCTGACGCAGGTTCAGGAGCACCGTGGCCTTAAAAGGCACGGGGCCCGCGAGGGGCCCCGTGCGGTTCGAGCTCAGAGCCCGGTTCAGGGACGGATCGCCACCTCGACGCGGCGCGCCTCGGCGAGGTCGCCGCCGCCGGTCGTCACGATCGGCTTGATCATCTCGATCTGCGCCTCGGGCACGCCGGCCGCCATCAGGGCGTCACGCACGGTCATCGCACGATTCTTGGCGAGTTCCTCGTTGTAGGCCGCGTCGCCCGTCGGATCGTGGAAACCGGAGACGGTCGCCACGGCGGTCGGGTTCGTCCTGAGGTATTCGATCACGGACTCGAGCGAGCCCTCACGCGCCACCGGTAGCTCGGACTGGTCCACCTCAAAGTAGTAGTTCGCAAGCGGCAACGCGGCCGGGGCGGGCAGCGGCGCCGGCTCGACCGCCGGGGCAGGCAGCGGCGCGGGCGTGGGCGTCGGGGCCGGAGCCATGTCCACAGCCGTCTCGCGCGGGCCCATGCAGCGCGACAGCAGCCACAGTGCGCCGAGCGCGATCAGCAGCGGCAGCAGCCAACGCCAGATCGAGGACTTCGGGGCCGGCGGCGGCGGCGGCGCTGCGTAGCTCGGCGCGGCCGGGGCCGCAAAGAAGCTCTCGAGCCGCGACAGCGGCCCCGGCAGTGCGGCGGAATAGGTGCTCTTCTGCCCGGTGAGCAAGCTCACGAGCGAGCCGACGTTGAGGTTGCCGCTCTTCACGGCCTTGCCGAGCATGGACAGCACCAGCGGTGCGGCGAAGCTGAGCATGGACGAGGCGGACGACGGCTTTACGCCGGAGTAGCCCGCGAGCGAACCGCCGAGGCTGCCGAGATTGTTGCCGAACAGCGTGGAGAGGAGCTTGCCGCCCAGCGCCATCATCGGCGAGGACGCCGCACCGGGCGAGAGCAGGCTGGCGACGTTGCCGAGCAGGCTGCCGTCGTTGGCCGGGTCGCGCACGAGGTTGAAGAGCGTCGAGGCGAAGGCGGGCTCGCTCGCGCGGTTCGCGAGGCTGCCGAGCAGCACCGGGAAGACCGCGCTCATGCCCTTCGACACGGCAGGCTCCGAGTCGCCGAGCATGGATGCGGCCTTGCCGATCAGGTCCGGGGTAAGCAGGCCGCTGAGGCCTGCGAGAAGATTGTCCGACATGAGTTCGACTTCCTTGGGTTGGTTGGGTTTGGATCGATCCGTGATGGCCGTCGCTCGTCCAACCCCCCAGCCGGGAAGCGACCACTCGGACCCGCCATTTTCTACATATTGCCGGCCGGGCGCCAGTTGCCTCGACTCTAGGGACCGGTACACTGCAGCGCCCGCGCCCGCGCCCGCGCCCGCGCCCGCGCCCGCCCTGCCACCGAGGCCGTTCGATGAAAGTGACCCTCGCCGCGACCCAGTTCGCCTGCTCGCCGGACGCCGCCGCGAATCTCGCGAAGGCCGAACACGCGGTCCGCGAGGCGGCCGGACGGGGCGCGCAAGTCATTCTGCTGCAAGAGCTTTTCGAGACGCCCTACTTCTGCAAGGACCACCTCGCGAGCCATTTCAACCTTGCGCGGCCGCTGGCGGGCAACCCGGTGCTCGAGCGCTTCCAGGCGCTCGCGCACGAACTCGAGGTCGTGCTGCCGTTCAGCTTCTTCGAGCGCGCCCACAACGCGTACTTCAACTCGCTCGCAATGATCGATGCCGACGGACGGGTGCTCGGTGTGTACCGCAAGTCGCACATCCCCGAGGGTCCCGGCTACCACGAGAAGTATTATTTCTCGCCGGGAGATACCGGTTTCCGCGTCTGGCCGACCCGCTACGCGGTGCTCGGTGTCGGGATCTGCTGGGACCAGTGGTTTCCCGAGGCCGCGCGCTGCATGGCGCTGCTGGGAGCCGAGGCGCTGCTCTATCCCACGGCCATCGGTTCGGAACCGCACGACGCCAGCATCGATTCGCGCGACCACTGGCAGCGTTGCATGCAGGGTCACGCGGCCGCGAACGTGATGCCACTGATCGCCTCGAACCGCATCGGCACCGAGCGTGGCCAGAAATACGAGATGACGTTCTACGGCTCTTCGTTCATCGCCGGGCCGGCCGGAGAAAAGGTCGCCGAGGCCGATCGCAGCACCGAAAGCGTGCTGACCGCGAGCTTCGACCTCGAGCAGGTGCGCGCGCAACGGCACGCCTGGGGCGTTTTCCGTGACCGACGACCGGAACTCTACGGGCCCATCCTGACGCTCGATGGCGACGGCGCCGCCTGATCCCGGCCACCGGATGACGAAGCCGTCCGTCGCTGCGCTCGACGCCGCCGCCTTGCGCGGCCCGGTCGCCTGCATCGACCTCGAGACCACCGGCGGCACGTCCGCCCATCACCGCATCATCGAAGTGGGGATCGTGCTGCTCGAAGGCGGGCAGGTCGTCGAGGCGTGGAGCAGCCTCGTCAATCCCGGGATCCGCATCCCACCAACGATCGTCGATTTCACCGGGATCTCGAACGACATGGTCGACGACGCGCCGACGTTCCACGACCTGCGGGCCGAGGTCCGCCGACGGCTCGACGGACGCCTGTTCGTCGCACACAACGCGCGCTTCGATTACGGCTTCGTGCGCAACGAGTTCCGCCGCGCGGGCGAGAAGTTCTCGGCGCCCGTGCTGTGCACGGTGCGATTGTCGCGTGCATTGTTCCGCGAACACGCGCGCCACAACCTCGACACGCTGATCGAGCGCTACGGGCTCGAGTGCGATCAGCGGCACCGCGCGCTCGGTGATGCCGCCGTGCTGCCGCCGCTGCTGGCCGCGTTCGAGCAGGCAGTGGGTTCCGAGCGGCTGCACGAGGCGGCCACGCGGGCCTTGAACGACTCGCGGCTGCCGCCGCACCTGCCGGCGGACCTGGCCGACGACCTCCCCGAGGGTCCCGGCGTGTACCTGTTCCGCGGCGAGGGCGGCGTGCTGCTCTACGTCGGCAAGAGCCGCAACCTGCGCAGCCGCGTGTTCGATCACTTCGCAAGCGAGCACCGCTCGAGCAAGGAGTCGAAGCTCGCGCGGCAGGTTCGCTCCGTCGAATGGCACGAGACCGGCGGTGAGCTCGGCGCGTTGCTGCTCGAGTCGCGGCTGGTCAAGGAGCTCTCGCCCAGCGAGAACCGGCGGCTGCGCAAGCCCGCCGAACTCAGCTGCATCCGCCTGCACGAGGCGGATGGCGGGATCGGTTTGCGCGTCGAACCGCTCGACGGGAGCGCGTTGGGCGGCGAGGCCGAGGCTTTCGGCCCGTTCCGCAGCGAGCGTGACGCGCTCAAGGCCCTGCAGGGCAAGGCGCGCGAGGCGGGCCTTTGCCTCAAGACGATGGGTCTCGAACGCGGCGATGGCTCGTGTTTTGGGCATCAGCTCGGTCGCTGTCGCGGCGCCTGTGTCGGCAAGGAGCCGCGCGCGCTGCACGATGCCCGGCTGCGGCTCGCGCTCGCGTCGCTGCGGATCCGGCCGTGGCCGTTCCCGGGCCCAATCGGCATCCGTGAGCCGGGCGTGGCGAGCGCAGGCACGGTCCTGCACGTCGTCGACCGTTGGCAGCACCTCGGCACCGCTGAGGACGACGGTGCCGTTGCGACGCTGCTCGAGGGGGCTTGCGTGGACCCCTTCGATCCGGACAGCTATCGGATCATCGCTCGTTGCCTCGAACGCATGGCGCCGCGCGACCTCGTGATGCTGCGCAGGAGCCGGAGCTGATTCATGACCGACCCGACGCCCGCGGGCAACCTCGAGTTCTTCGCTGCGTGCCCGCGCCACGTTCCCGACGTGCTGGCCACCGAATTGCGCGGCCTCGGGCTCAACGTCACCCGCGAGCATCCGGCCGGCGTGAGTTTTACCGGCACGCTGCGCGACGCCTACCTGGCCTGCCTTGCGTCGCGCACCGCGAGCCGGGTGCTGCTCACGCTCGGCACGATCCCGCTCGACACGGTCGACACCATGTACGCCGCGATTCGTGCAGTCGCCTGGGAGGATCACCTCGCGCCCGAGGGCACGCTCGCGTTCGACGTTGTGGGGCAGGGGCCAGCATGGTTGCGCCACACGCAGTTCGCCGCGCAGAAAGCCAAGGACGCAGTCGTCGATCGCTTTCGCGAACGCAGCGGCACGCGACCGTCGGTCGATCTCTCGAACCCGGACCTGCGCCTCAGCTTGAGCCTCGGGCGGGAGCGGGCGTCGCTCGGCATCGACCTGAGCGGCGAGCCGTTGCACCGCCGCGGCTATCGGCAATCTGGCGTCGAGGCTCCGCTCAAGGAGAATCTCGCCGCGGCGCTGCTGTTGCGCTGCGGCTGGCCCGCCATTGCGGCGTCCGGCGGCGCCTTCGTCGATCCGATGTGCGGCTCCGGGACGCTGGTGATCGAGGCCGCGCTGATCGCAGCCGACTTCGCACCGGGCCTGCTGCGGCGCCGCTTCGGCTTCGAGCGCTGGCTGCAGCACGACGCGGGCGGGTGGAACGAGGTTCGCGAGGCGGCGCTCGCGCGGCGGCAGCTCGAGTCGCTCGGCCGGGGCCGGTTCCGCGGCTTCGATCGCGACCAGGCCGCCATCCGTGCCGCGCTCGCCAATTCGGGGCGCAGCGGCGTCGGCGATCACCTGCTCTTCGAGCGCTGCGAGCTGGGCTCGTTGCGCAAGGCACCCGAGCGGCAGGGTCTGGTGCTGGTCAATCCACCATACGGCGCGCGGCTCGAGGACGAGAGCACGCTTGGTCCGCTCTACGCGCAGCTGGGCCGGCAGCTGATGGACTGCTTCCCGGGCTGGGAAGCCGGCGTGTTTACGGGCAACCCGCCGCTCGGGCGCTCATTGCGCCTGCGGGCCTACCGTGCCCACACGTTCTTCAACGGGCCGATCGAGTGCCGTTTGCTGCGCTTCGAACTGCAACCCGGCACGGTCGAGCCCGACCCGGAGACCGCGCGGCGCAATCGTCTCGACGCGGCGCGGGCGCGTCCGGGCTCGTCGATGTTCGGCAATCGTGTGCGCAAGAACCTCGCGCATCTCGAGAAATGGGCAAGACGGGCGGACGTCGCCTGTTTCCGCGTCTACGACGCCGACATGCCCGAGTACGCGTTCGCGATCGACCTGTACGGCAACGACCAGCGCTGGGCCTGCGTGCAGGAGTACGCGCCACCGGAGACCGTTGCGCTGGATGCGGCCCGCGGTCGTCGCGACGAGGCGCTTGCGGTGCTGCCGGAAGTGCTCGGGCTCCCTGCCGAGCGCATCGTGATGCGGGTGCGCCGTCGGCAGCGGGGCGGTGAGCAGTACGAGAAGGTCGGCGAGGAGGGGCAGTTCCACGCGGTCCGCGAGGGTGCCTACCGATTCCTGGTGAACTTCACGGACTACCTCGATACGGGCCTGTTCCTCGATCACCGGATCACGCGCCGCCGCATCGGCGAACTCGCGGCCGGCCGGGCATTCCTGAACCTGTTCGCCTACACCGGCACCGCGACCGTCCACGCGGTGGGCGGCGGCGCGACGGCGTCGACGACGGTGGACATGTCGCGGACCTACCTGGACTGGGCGAAACGCAACCTCGCGTTGAACGGGCTCGCCGGGCCGCAGCACGCCTTCCTGCAGGCGGACTGCCTCGGCTGGCTCGACGAGCAGAGTCGCGCGCCGAGCCGACGCTACGGGCTGATCTTCGTCGATCCGCCGACGCTGTCGCGCTCGAAGCGCATGGAGCGCGAATTCGACGTGCAGCGAGATCACGTGCCGCTGCTGCAGATGGCCGGCCGCCTGCTCGAGCCCGACGGCGTGATCGTGTTCTCGAACAACTTCCAGCGCTTCAAGCTCGATCCCGCCGTGCAGGTGGAATTCGACGTCGAGGACGTCTCGCGTGCCACGTTGCCCGAGGACTTCGCGCGCAGTCCGAAGATCCACGTCTGCTTTCTGCTGCGCCAGCGGCGCCCAGTGTTTGCGGGGCGCTGACGATCTGTTACAAGAACGACCTCCACCGATGGAGGACTGAGGCAATGAGAAATCTGATCGTTCCCCTGCTGGTCGCTTCGCTCACGTTCGCCACGGCGCAGGCCGACAATGGCCAGGGCCAGGGCCAGGGCCAGGGCCAGGGCCAGGGCCAGGGCCAAGGTCAGGGCCGGGGCGCCGACAAGTCGAATCACGGGCAGGTGGTCTCGGAGTGCAACCATCGGGCCAACGAACGCAAGCTCAAGGGGCAGGACCGCAAGGAGTTCGTCGAGTGGTGCGAATCGCGCGGCGCGCGATACGGCTACGACGACAAGCGCTACAGCCGCGAGCGCGAGTGCTACCGCAAGGCCGACAACAAGGAACTGAGGGGCGACAAACGGCAGAAGTTCCTCGCCAATTGCCTCGACGTCGAGGTGGCCTACAAGGACGGCAAAGGCTCGAAGGGCAAGGACGGCGATGATGAACAGTATCACCCCAAGGTTCGCGAGGCCGTCGAGAACAGCCAGAAGAAATAGGGATCGCGCCCTTGGAGATCTTCAAGTCGTTCACGCTGGAGTCCGCGCATCGGTTGCCAAACGTGCCGCCGGGCCACAAGTGCGCGCGTGTCCACGGCCACTCGTTCCGGGTCGAGATCCATGTGCGCGGCCCGGTCGACGAGCGGCTCGGCTGGGTCATGGACTTCGCCGACGTCAAGGTGGCGTTCGACCCGCTGTATCGACAGCTGGATCACCACTATCTCAACGACGTGCCCGGTCTCGAGAATCCCACCAGCGAGAACCTGGCGCGCTGGATCTGGCAAAGGCTGCAGCCGGCCCTCCCGCAACTTGCGACCGTCGTGGTGCACGAGACCTGCACGAGCGGCGCGCGGTATTCCGGCGACCAGGACTGCGCCGGCGCATGAGCGCCAAGCTCATTTCGCTGATGCTGGTCATCGCGGGAATCATTCACATCCTGCCGCTGGCGGGCGTGATGGGCTCGGAGCGCCTCGCGGCCCTTTATGGACTCGATTTCTCCGACCCGAACCTGGCGATCCTGATGCGGCATCGGGCCGTCCTGTTCGGCCTGCTCGGCGTGTTCCTGATCTACGCCGCATTCAGGCCGAGCCAGCAGCCCGTGGCTTTCGTCGCCGGACTCATCAGCGCGGCTGCATTCCTCGGTCTGGCCTGGGCCACGGGAGGCTACAACTCCCTCTTGGCCAGGGTCGTCGCCGCCGACGTCGTCGCGCTCGTGTGTCTGGCCATCGGTGCCGCGACGTACTTGCTGACGGGACCGGGAACCAAGCTGTGAGCGACAGCGGCAAGAATCAGGACGAGCGGCAGGGCAGCCGCATCGTGACCGGATGCATGGGTGCGCTGTTCGTCGCGTTGGCGATCGCGATCATCGTGGTCGTCGACCGGCCGATCGGACTGGGCGCCCTCGTTGCCGCCATGGTGATCGGATTGCTCGGGATCGACGCGTTGATCGCCGCCGTCCGCGGCAAGCGATCGTTGCTGTCGCGGATCGGCCCGCTGCCGTAAGCGCCGCTGGGCGTTACAGCAGGTCCTTGAGCCGGAACCACAGCATCGCGAGCACCAGCGCCGGCGTGCGCAAGGCGCGACCGCCGGGAAAGTCACGATGCTCGAGCTTGCCGAACAGGTCGAAACGCTCGGCCTGGCCTGCGATCGCCTCGGCGACCAACTGGCCCGCCATGCCGGTCAGCGCGATGCCGTGGCCGGAGAAGCCCTGCAGGTAGTAGACGTTCGGCGCGATGCGGCCGAAGTCCGGTGCGCGGCTCATCGTGATGTCGACGTAACCGCCCCAGGAATACTCGATCTTCACATCGGCGAGTTGCGGGAAGACCTTGATCATGCGCGCCCGCGTCGCCCGCTCCGTGTTGAGCGGGTCCAGGCCGGAGTAGCTCACACGCCCGCCGAACAGCAAGCGGTGGTCGGCCGAACGCCGGAAGTAATCGAGCACCCAGTTGACGTCGGTGACGGCGATGTTCTCGCGCATCAGCGCCTCGATGCGTGCCTGACCGAGCGGCTCGGTGGCGACGATGTACGTGCCCACCGGCATGATCCGGGCGCGCAGGCGCGGCGCGAGCTCGTCGATGTAGGCATTGCAGCAGAGCGCGACGTGTCGCGCGCGCACGCGACCCTCGGCGGTGTGCACGACCGCGGCGTCGCCGTGCTCGACGCGCACGACCTGGCTGCCCTCGTGGATCGTGGCGCCCGCGGCCTCGGCGGCGGCGGCCAGTCCAAGCGTGTAGTTCAGCGGATGCAGGTGACCGCTGCGCGAATCGTACAGGCCGCCGCTGTAGCGGTCGGTCGCGAGCAGATGCCTGAGCTCGGCGCGCTCGAGCCAGCGCAGCGACGTGTAGCCATAGTCGGCCGCGAGTTCCTCGCGCCACGCCTGCAGCTCGGTCTCGTGCCGCGACTTGATCGCCGCGTGCACCTGGCCCCAGTGCAGGTCGCAGTCGATGGCGTGCCGTGCGACGCGCTCCTTGAGCAGGTCGAGCGCCTCGACTGATACGTCGAACATGCGCCGCGCTGTGTCGAAGCCGACCTGTGCCACGAGCTTGTCCTGGCCGGCCGCGAAACCGAAGATCGCCTGTCCGCCGCTGCGACCGGAGGCGCCCCACGCAATGCGCTTGCCCTCGAGCAGCACGACGCGGTAGCCCCGCTCGGCGAGATGCAGCGCCGTCGAGCAGCCGGCGATCCCGCCGCCGACCACGCACACGTCCGTGGTCACGTCGCCGCGCAGTGGTTCGTGCAGCGGGGCCGGATTGGCCGAGGCGGCATAGTAGGAGCGGATGTGCTGCATGTTCAGGTCGTCGTCAGGTACCACGCATACTCGAGGGCGGACACGTAGGAACTGAAGTCCTGCATTTCGCCACGGCGCGTCTGCGCGTACAGGCACGCGAAACGCTCCCCGAGGCAGTCCCGTGCAAAGTCGCTGCGCTCGAATGCGGTGATCGCTTCGGGCCAGCTGAGCGGAATCGTGGGCGTGCTGTCGCGGTACGCATTGCCGGCCAGCACGGGTCCCGGATCGAGTTGCCGCTCGATGCCGTGCAACATGCCGCCTAGCACCATCGCCGCGAGCAGGTACGGGTTCGCATCGGCTCCTGCCACCCGGTGCTCGACGCGCCGGCTGTCTGGTGGGCCAGCCGGTACGCGGAACGCCACGCCCCGGTTGTTGACCGACCAGCTCGGGCCCAGCGGCACGTAGGCTTCGGGCTGGAAGCGCCGGTAGGAGTTCGCAGTGGGCGCGCAGACGGCCATCGTGTCGTTGATCGTCGCTGCCAGCCCGCCGATCGCATGGCGCAGCGCCGGCGAGCCCGCCGGATCGTCAGCCGCAAAAATGTTGCTGCCCGCGTGATCGACCAGGCTCACGTGCAAGTGCGCGCCGCTGCCCGCATGGTCGCGATACGGCTTCGGCATGAAGGTGGCCTCGAGGCCGTGGGTCAGGGCCACGCCGCGGATCAGCCGTTTCAGCCGGATTGCATGGTCGCAGGCGAGCAGGGCGTCGTCCACGTGGTGCAGGTTCACCTCGAACTGGCCCGGTCCGTACTCGGCCAGCACCGTACCCGTCGGCAGGTCCTGCGCCCGGGCGGCCGCGTCGATCGCACTCAGCACCTCGGAGTATTCGTCGAGCTCCGCCATCGAGTTGATCTGTGTCTTGTCTTCGCGCCGGCCTGAGCGCGGCTGGCGAGGCGGCTGTGCGAGTCCCTCGGCCGTGCGCTCGCGGTCGACCAGGTAGAACTCGAGCTCGACTGCCATGACGGGCGTCAGGCGACACGCGGCAAAGCGCCGCAGCACCGATTCGAGCACATGGCGCGGATCGCCAAAGAACGGGCTGCGGTCGTGCTCGTACATCGCGACCTGCATCTGCGCCACGTGCTCGCCGAGCCACGGCACGGGTGCGAGCGATCCGGGCAGCGGCAGGCAGATGCGGTCGGCGTCGCCCTCGTCGAAGCCGAGTCCCGTGGCCTGGATCGTGCCGCCGAGTACGTCGAGTGCAAACATCGACGCCGGCAGCAGCAGTCCGTCGCGATGCACGCCGGCCAGTTCTTCGGTCGTGACGCGCTTGCCGCGCGGGATGCCCATCTGGTCGGGCAGCAGCAGGTCGATGCAGCGCACCGCCGGATGCTGCGCGAGCCAGGAACGCGCCTGCTCGAAGTCCGCGAACTGCGGCATGGGAACCCCGAATGTTTAGGATTTAGTGACGGTCTGGCCGCCTTGGTCGCCGGAGCATAGCCGCTCGCGGGGCTGGCCGGCAAGCACTGACCGAGCCGTCCGCGAGCCCTTAAGTCGCTGTTATATATGGTCTTTGACTCGTTTTTTGCGCTGCCTGACGACGACCCGGGGTGGCCTGTGGTTTAATCCCACCCGCTTCCATCCAGCGGTCCAATGTTGGCCGTCTAGGATCTTAAACGTGTCTCGCGCTAAACCTCTGATCGGCATTCCTGCGGATCGCCGGATCCTCGGCCCGCACCCATTCCATTGCGTGGGTGAGAAGTACATCGCCGCGGTCGCCAAGGCCGCGGAGGCCATCCCGGTGCTGATTCCATCGCTGGGCGAAGACGCGGACCTCGACGCGATCCTGGCGAGTGTCGACGGCATCCTGCTCACCGGCAGCCCGTCGAACGTGGAGCCACAACGCTATGCCGGACCGCCGTCGGATCCCGAAACGCTGCACGATCCGCATCGAGACGCCACGACGCTGCCCTTGATCCCGCGGGTGATCGCGGTGGGCATGCCGCTCTTCGCGGTCTGCCGCGGCTTCCAGGAGATGAACGTCGCGTTCGGTGGCACGCTCTGGCAGAAGGTGCAGGACGTGCCTGGATACGCCGACCACCGCGAGGACAAGGAAGCGCCACTCGAAGCGCAGTACGGGCCCGCCCACGAGATCGAACTCGTGCCCGGTGGGCAGCTGCAGCGCATCGCCGGCGCCGATCGAGTCACGGTGAACTCGCTGCACTCGCAAGGCGTGCAGCGCCTCGGCGAGGGCCTCGCGGTGGAGGCCAAGGCGCCCGATGGGCTGATCGAGGGCTTCAGCGTGCCCGCGGCCCCTGGATTCGTGCTCGCGGTGCAATGGCATCCCGAGTGGCAGGTGATGAACAACCCATTCTCGCGAGCACTGTTCGCTGCCTTTGGAGAGGCAGCCCGGTCGCACGCCAAAGGACGACGATCATGAGTACGCCGATTCGACAATTCTTCAAGGAACACGGGATCTCGGAGGTCGAAGCCGTGGTCCCCGACATGGCCGGCATCGCGCGCGGCAAGGTGATGCCCGCGCTGAAATTCGCCGAGGAAGAGGGCATGCGGATGCCCGAGAGCATTTTCCTGCAGACGGTCACCGGCGACTACCCGGAGGACGATCGCGCCATCAGCCCGTCCGAGATCGACATCGTGTTGCGCGCGGATCCGGGAACCACCCGCGCGGTGCCCTGGGCCGCCGAGCCGACGGCGCAGGTGATTCACGACAGCTTCTACTCGGATGGTCGTCCGGTGACGATGGCGCCGCGCTACGTGCTGCGCCACATCCTCGACCTCTATGCCCAGCAGGGCTGGAAGCCGATCGTGGCGCCCGAACTCGAGTTCTATCTGGTCGAGCCGAACATCGACGCCGACTACCCGCTCAAGCCACCGATCGGCCGCTCGGGCCGGCCCGAAGTCGGCCGCCAGTCCTACAGCATCGCGGCGGTCAACGAATTCGACCCGCTGTTCGACGACATCTACGCGTTCTGCGAGGCGCAGGAGATCGAGATTGACACGCTGATCCACGAGGACGGCGCGGCGCAGATGGAGATCAACTTGATCCACGGCGACGCGATGTCGCTCGCCGACCAGGTTTTCATGTTCAAGCGCACCGCGCGCGAGGCCGCGTTTCGCCACAAGATGTACGCGACGTTCATGGCGAAGCCGATGGCGCGTGAGCCCGGCAGCTCGATGCACATCCACCAGAGCGTGGTGGACGCGAAGACGGGCAAGAACGTCTTCAGCGACAAGGACGGCAATCCGAGCCCGCTGTTCTTCGCGCACATCGCGGGCCTGCAGAAGTACCTGCCGTCGGCGATGTCGCTGTTCGCGCCCAACGTGAATTCGTTCCGCCGGATCATCCTGCGGCACATGGCCCCGATCAACACGCAGTGGGGTTACGACAACCGCACGGCCGGCCTGCGCGTGCCGATTTCGAACCCGGAGAACCGGCGCGTCGAGAACCGGCTCGGCGGCGCGGATGCGAACCCCTATCTCGCGCTTGCCGCGTCGCTGGCCTGCGGCTACCTGGGCATGCTCGAGGGCCTGAAGCCGTCCGAGCCCGTATCCGGCAGTGCGTACGACCTGCCGTTCGGCCTGCCACGCAACCTCGAGGAATCCGTGCGACTCCTGCGCGGCTGCCGTCCGCTGATCGACCTGCTCGGTGAGCGCTTCGTGCTCGCGTACACGGCCGTCAAGGAGAGCGAGCTCGACACGTTCCTGCAGGTGATCAGCTCGTGGGAGCGAGAGCATTTGTTGCTGAACGTCTGACAGGAAACGATCCATGACCTCACCAACTCCCTACGTCGCCGAGCGCACCACCGCCGACTGGCAGCAGCTCGACCGCCAGCATTACCTGCACCCGTTCACGGACTACAAGTTCCTGCACGGCAAGGGCGCGCGGGTCATCGTCAAGGCCGAAGGGGTCTACCTCTACGACTCCGACGGCAACCGGATCCTCGACGGCATGGCTGGGCTATGGTGCGTGAATCTCGGCTACGGTCGTCGCGAGCTCGCCGAGGCGGCGTACCGCCAGATGCTCGAGCTGCCGTACTACAACAGCTTCTTCCAGACCGCCCACCCGCCGGCCATCGAACTCGCGAAGCAGCTCGTCGACCTGACGCCGCCGCAGTTCAACCGCGTCTTCTTCACGGGTTCGGGGTCGGAGGGCAACGACACGGTGGTGCGGCTGGTGCGCCGCTACTGGGACCTGCTCGGGCAGCCTGAGCGCAAGGTGATCATCAGCCGGGTCAACGCCTACCACGGCAGCACGATGGCTGGGGCGAGCCTCGGCGGCATGGCGTTCATGCACGAGCAGGGGGGGCTGCCGATCCCGGACATCGTCCACATCCCGCAGCCGTACTGGTACGCCGACGGCGGCGACCTGTCGCCGGCTGAGTTCGGCCTGAAGATCGCGCGTGCCCTCGAGCAGAAGATCGAGGAACTCGGCGCCCACCGCGTCGCGGCGTTCATCGGCGAGCCGATCCAGGGCGCGGGCGGCGTGATCATCCCGCCGGAGACGTACTGGCCCGAGATCCAGCGCATCTGCGACAAGCACGGCATCCTGCTGGTTGCAGACGAGGTGATCTGTGGATTCGGTCGCACCGGTCACTGGTTCGGGTCCAACCTGTTCGGGATCCGGCCCGACCTGATGACCATTGCCAAGGCGCTGTCGTCCGGTTACCTGCCCATCGGCGGCGTCATGGTGGGCGATCGGATCGCGGACGTGCTGATCGAGAAGGGCGGCGAGTTCGCCCACGGGTACACCTACTCGGGCCATCCGGTGGCCTGCGCCGTGGCCAGCGTCAACCTGACGCTGATCCAGCAGGAGAAGCTCGTCGAGCGAACCCGAGACGAGACCGGTCCCTACCTCGCGGCCAAGTGGCGGCAGATCGCCGAGCACCGGCTGGTCGGCGAGGCCCGTTCGATCGGGCTGATCGGCGCACTGGAGCTGGTCCGCGACAAGGGTTCCCGCCGGTTCTTCGACAATCGCGGCGAGGTGGGCACGATCTGCCGCGATTTCTGCTTCCAGAACGGCCTGATCATGCGGGCCGTGCGCGACACCATGATCATCTCGCCGCCCCTGGTCATCAGCCGGGAGCAGATCGACGAGCTCGCCGAGAAGGCCTGGCGTTGCCTCGACCTGACACTCGAGCGGTGCCGGGCCGAGGGGCGGCTCTGACGCGCCGCACTTGGCTCGGTACCGTCATTGCGCTATACAGCAAAACTTGTTTTCCACGTCCTGACACGGGGTAGTCCAACGATGAACATCAGCATTCGGGCCGGGCTCGTCGGCCTGGTCGCGGCGACCGCACTCGTCGGTTGCGGCAAGAAGCAGGAGGAGGCCCCGGCGGCGGCGGCCCAGGCGCCCGCCGCTCCCGCTGCCGAGGAGAAGGTCGTCAACGTCTACAACTGGTCGGACTACATCGACCCAGCGGTCCTCGAGCAGTTCACCGCAGAGACCGGCATCAAGGTCAACTACGACGTGTTCGACTCGAATGAGGTGCTCGAGACCAAGCTCCTTGCCGGCAAGACCGGCTACGACGTGGTGGTGCCGACGGCGGCGTTCATGGAACGACAGATCAAGGCCGGCGTGTTCCGCACGCTCGACCGCTCGCTGTTGCCGAACTACGGCAACCTCGACGCGGAAATCCTCGAGCGCGTGGCGCTGCACGACCCGGGCAACGAGCACTCGGTGAACCACATGTGGGGCACCACGGGCATCGGCTACAACGAGGGCAAGGTCAAGGCGATCGACCCGAACGCACCGGTCGACAGCTGGGACCTCGTGTTCGACCCGAAGCATGCCGCCAAATTCAAGGACTGCGGCATCTCGGTGCTCGACGCGCCGAGCGAGGTTCTGGCCGCGATCCTCGCCTGGAAGGGCAAGGACCCGAACAGCCAGAACCCGGACGACCTGAAGCTGGTCGAGGACGTCCTGATGTCGATCCGCCCGTACATCCGCATGATCCACAGCTCCAACTACATCGACGCGCTCGCGAATGGCGAGATCTGCATTGCCGTTGGCTGGAGCGGCGACGTGCTGCAGTCCCGCGACCGCGCCGAAGAGGCGGGCCAGGGTAACGTAATCAAGTTCGTCGTACCCAAGGAAGGTACGATCATCTGGTTCGACATGTACGCGGTTCCGGCCGACGCGCCGCATCCGAACAACGCGCACGCGTTCATCAACTACATGATGAAGCCCGAGGTCGCGGCCGCGAACTCGAATTTCGTCAACTACGCCACGGGCAATGCCGCCTCCTTGGCACTGGTCGACGAGTCCGTGCGCAACGACCCGGGCGTCTATCCGCCGCCCGAGGTGAAGGCCAAGCTGTTCCCGGATCTGGCGGAGTCGGACGAGTTCACGCGCCTGCTGAACCGTACCTGGACCCGCTTCACGACGGGCCAGTAAGCGCCGGTTGAGTGATGCTGCGGGGTGGCTGGATTCGCGTTCAGCCGCCCCGTTCTTTTTTACGATCTACACATTGCAGGATGGCTGCGCTATAAACCCTGTGGCCGGTGCCGCCGGGTGTCAGCCCATCTGGATCGTCGCCGAGGAGTACGACATGCGACCAGTCATTCACGCCGCGTCCGCCGTCCTGCTGATGATCACCGCGCTGGCCGGCTGCAGCCGGCAGTCTGGCGAGCCCGCCGCCGGCGCCGTTCCCGCGGCCGAGGAGAAGGTCCTCAACGTCTACAACTGGTCGGATTACATCGACCCGGCCGTGATCGAGGCCTTCCAGAAGGAAACCGGCATCGCGGTCACCTACGACGTCTTCGACTCGAACGAGGTCCTCGAGACCAAGCTGCTCACCGGCAATTCCGGTTACGACGTCGTCGTGCCAAGCGCGTATTTCCTCGAGCGCCAGATCAAGGCCGGCGTGTTTCGCAAGCTCGACCCGACGCTGCTCCCCAATCTTTCGAACCTCGATCCGGCGCTGCAGGGGCGCGCGGCGCAGCACGACCCGGGCAACGAGCACGGCGTCGTCTACATGTGGGGCACGACCGGCATCGGCTACGACGCCGGCAAGCTGGCGGAAATCCTGCCGGACGCGCCCGTCGACTCGTGGAGCCTGATCTTCGATCCGGCGATCATCTCGAAATTCAAGGACTGCGGCGTGTCGCTGCTCGACGACCCGACCGACATGGTGAGCACGGTGCTGCTGTGGCTTGGCAAGGATCCCAACAGCCAGTCCGAGGCCGACCTCGCGCAGGCCGAGGCGGCGCTGCTCGCGATCCGGCCGTACATCCGTTCCATCCACAGCTCCCAGTACATCGAGGACCTCGCGAATGGCGAGGTCTGCATCGCCGTCGGCTACAGCGGTGACATCCTGCAGGCGCAGGAGCGCGCGGAGGAGGC
>Ga0209391_10000561_pt1 | contig 17796 bp, 18 predicted proteins | sample PPLLak3March2015_FD_187246 | JGI IMG/M metagenome (GOLD analysis project Ga0209391, IMG submission 187246) | Freshwater sediment microbial communities from Prairie Pothole Lake near Jamestown, North Dakota, USA - PPLs Lake P7 Core (1) Depth... | ecosystem: Environmental > Aquatic > Freshwater >... | reverse complement strand
CTCGAAGCGCGGTTGCGGTCACGTTTTGGATGGGGTTTGACCGTAGCAATTGAACCGCCGGATTTTGAAACCCGGGTTGCCATATTGATGAATAAGGCCCAGGAAAGAGGTGTTCAACTTAAAGAAAGCGTTGCTTTTCTTGTGGCCAAACGACTACGTTCACATGTGCGTGACCTGGAGGGCGCTTTAAATACGCTGATAGCAAATGCCAGGTTTACCGGTAGGGAAATCACAGACGGCTTTGCCCGCGAGGTTCTGCGTGATTTACTTACTGTGCACGACCGCCTGATTACCATTGAAAATATTCAGAAAACCGTCTGTGAATATTACAAAATACGCATAGCGGAGTTATTATCCAAACGTAGGCATCGAAGCATTGCCCGTCCGAGGCAAATAGCGATGTCCCTATGTAAAGAGCTGACCCAGCACAGCTTGCCTGAGATCGGTGACGCATTTGGAGGTCGGGATCACACAACTGTATTGCATGCATGCCGCAAAATTAATGAGCTATGCGAAACCGATGGACGTTTGAGGGAAGACAAAGTTAACTTGTTGCGCGTGTTGACCGCGTAACGTTTTGTGAAACAATAAAGGGATAAGTCCTTAACAAACTGTTAATAAGTTTTGACGTTTGATGTAAGGTTTGCTTTTCCACAGCTTATACACAAGCTTGGGTTAATGATTTACACAAGCTATAAGGTTGTAACCGTTATTAATATCAAACAGTTATTAAGTTTTCCGACTTATTAACAGGGCTTACTAATACTACTTTATATATATTTACTATTTTAAAAACAGTAATAAAAAGGACCAGAGAATGAAATTCACTATATCCAGGGAAGTGCTTCTTCAGCCGATAAGCCAAGTTATTGGTGTAGTTGAACGCAGGCAGACACTACCGGTATTGGCAAACTTCATGCTGGTTGCCAGGAATAACCGTTTGACCGTTACGGGTACTGATATGGAGGTTGAGCTCATATCAAGTGTTCCGGCCCATGTTTCACATGATGGAGAAATTACCGTTCCTGCACGTAAGTTTCTGGATATCGTCAAGGCACTGCCGGATGGCGCCAACATTTCCATCAGTGTCAGTGACGAAAAAGCCACGCTATCTGCAGGCCGTAGCCGTTTTACGCTCTCAACCTTGCCTGCGTCTGAATTTCCAGCTACAGACCAATTTGAAGCCCTTGAAAATATTAATATTTCCGAGAGTCATCTGAAAAAAATGATGGATAAAACTTCGTTTGCAATGGCCAATCAGGACGTCCGTTACTATCTCAATGGTTTACTATTTGACTTTAGTAACCATCAGCTTAAAGCTATTGCCACTGATGGCCACCGGTTGGCAATTTGTGATCTTGAGGGCGCTGTGGACATCATGAGTGACCGGCAACTCATCGTTCCCAGGAAAGGCGTAATGGAGTTGACCCGCATGCTGTCGGATGGTGCAGATGATGTCACCCTGGCCATTGGCCGCAACCATATTCGTCTTGTCAAAGGTGAAACGACATTTACCTCGAAATTGATCGATGGTCGTTTTCCTGATTATAAAGCCGTCGTTCCGGTGGGTGCGGATAAGCAAATGCTCATTGACAGGGCGATTTTTATACACGCCCTGCAACGAGCAGCCATTCTTTCAAATGAAAAATACAAGGGTGTGAGACTGGAAGCCGAAGGATCTACCATAAAAATAATCGCCCACAATCCACAACAAGAAGAGGCGGTTGAAGAGATTGAAGCGGAATTCAATTTTGATCGTTTGGCTGTTGGATTTAACGTGACCTACTTACTGGATGCTTTAACTGCAATTGATACAGAGATGGTTTCGCTGGAACTCAAAGATGCCAATAGCAGTTGCCTCATTTCAGCGCCAAATTCGGACGTTAATCGCCACGTCGTCATGCCATTGAAGCTATAAATTGAATATTTGTCGACGATATGCGGGTTAAATCCCTCAATATCATAAACTTAAGAAATATTTCATCGGCACAAATAGACCTCGATCCGTGTCTGAATTGTTTTATAGGTGATAATGGCGCTGGTAAAACCAGCATTCTGGAAGCGCTTTCCGTTTTATCCAAAGGACGCTCATTCAGGACGGGGCAGATTTCATCACTCATTGGTCCTGTTGGTGGTAGCTTCCAGATCGTAAGCAGGATAGAGAGCCGGGCAGGTGATTTCCACCAATTGGGTATGGAGCGTGATGAAGATCACTGGTCAGCGCGGCATAACGGCGCTGATGTCACAAGTTTAAGTGAACTGACAGAATTACTGCCACATGTAGTCCTCGAACCAAACAGTCATACCTTGGTTAGTGGGCCACCGGAAGGGCGGCGCAGGTATCTGGACTGGGGCGCGTTTCACGTGGAACATAATTTCCTGATGCTTTGGCGCAGGTACAATCGTGTTTTAAAGCAAAGAAACGCAGCGCTAAAACAGGCAAACAGGATGATTGTTCAAAGTCTCGATGCGCAATTTGTCCAGTTGGGTGAGAAATTACACTTGGCACGTCAAAATCATGCCGAACGCCTTGACGTTGCACTGCAAGAACAACTCTTTCTTTTTTGCGAATCTTTGGAGGGCACTTCCATGAGTTACAAAAAAGGATGGTCTGGCGATAGTTTGGCCGAGGCGATTGAAGTCTCCGATATGCGTGATCTTGACAGAGGGGCGACCGGACCGGGCCCACACAAGGCCGATCTCATTCTCGCAATCAATGGCGTGCCGGCGAGAGAGCGATTGTCCCGTGGTGAACAAAAGGCAATGACAGCAGCGCTGGTGATGGCGCAAGCAAAGTTGATCAGCGAGTCCGGAGAGATACCCTTTTTGATGCTGGATGATCTTTCTTCCGAACTTGATGAAAACCACTTTGGCAAGGTGCTTACGGCAGGGTTAGATCTCGGGGCTCAAATATTCTTAACGGGGACAGGCCTGGCACCTGCAATCAGGTCTTGCAATAGTCCATATACATTGTTTCACGTGAAACATGGATGTGTTTCGATGGTTGCTGAACAAACTGCTTAAAATCATTATAAACAGGCATTTATGGGCGCCCGGTGGTATAATGTGATTCGTTTCATAGCATAATAATCCGCATAAAATCAATAGGTTATTAAACCCAATAGCCGAGTTGAAAGACTTGTTTGAACCGGTACTCAGAGGCTATATGACTAAACAACAATATGATTCCAGCAGCATCAAGGTTCTGAAAGGACTTGATGCAGTACGCAAACGTCCTGGCATGTACATCGGCGATACGGATGATGGTACTGGTTTACATCACATGGTTTTCGAGGTAGTGGATAACTCCATTGACGAAGCCCTTGCCGGGCACTGTGACGCGATCAAGGTAGTCATTGAGTTGGATGGCTATGTCAGGGTTTCTGATAATGGTCGTGGTATACCGGTTGATATTCACAAGGAGGAGGGTCGATCAGCTGCCGAAGTCATCATGACCGTGCTTCACTCTGGCGGAAAGTTCGATGACAACTCATACAAGGTTTCCGGTGGCTTGCATGGGGTGGGTGTTTCGGTGGTTAATGCCCTGTCAGAGGTGTTGGAATTAACCATCCGCAGAAACTCGCATGTATGGCAACAGACCTACAATATGGGGGTTCCGGCCGAACCACTTAAACAGACGGGAAACACAAGAAAAACCGGCACAGAAATCAGGTTTTTACCCAGTTCCAAGATTTTTTCAGACACGGTCTTTCATTACGATATCCTGGCCAGGCGATTACGGGAATTAAGTTTTCTAAATTCCGGCGTCAGGATTGAATTGGTCGATGAAATGTCAGGGAAGTCAGATGTCTTTGAATATCAAGGCGGAATTCGTTCATTCGTAGAACACCTGGGTCGTAAGAAGACGGCATTACATCCAACTGTTATATATTTTCAGGGTGAAGTAAACAACATTGTCGTAGAGGTCGCGATGCAATGGACCGATGCCTACCAGGAAAGCGTGTTTTGTTTCACCAACAACATCCCGCAACGTGATGGCGGCGCCCATTTGGCGGGGTTCAGGGCGGCACTCACCCGTACCATCAATCAGTATATTGAAGAGTCAGGTCTGGCTAAAAAGAACAAGGTCACCATGACGGGTGATGACGCGCGCGAGGGTCTGGTGGCGGTACTGTCGGTCAAGGCGCCCGATCCTAAGTTTTCTTCCCAAACAAAGGACAAGCTGGTTTCTTCCGATATAAAACCGGTGGTTGAGTCCCTGGTTGCGACAAATTTGCGCGACTTTATGCTGGAAAATCCAGCAGAAGCACGAACCATTACCATGAAGGCGGTGGATGCGGCGCGCGCCCGGGAAGCAGCACGCAAAGCCCGCGACATGACGCGTCGCAAAGGCGTGCTGGATATCGCGGGTTTACCGGGTAAGCTGGCGGATTGTCAGGAGAAAGATCCAGCCCTGTCGGAACTGTTCATCGTCGAGGGTGATTCCGCAGGTGGTTCTGCGAAACAGGGAAGAAACCGAAAAACTCAGGCAATACTTCCACTTAAGGGTAAAATTTTAAACGTTGAAAAGGCACGTTTCGACAAGATGCTGGCATCTGCCGAGGTTGGCACCCTGATTACAGCGCTGGGTTGCGGTATTGGCAAGGATGAATTCAATATCGAAAAATTGCGGTACCACACCATCATTATCATGACCGACGCCGATGTCGATGGTTCGCATATTCGCACCCTTTTGCTTACTTTTTTCTATCGGCAAATGCCCGAATTGATCGAACGTGGTCATATTTATATTGGTCAACCACCGCTTTACAAGGTGAAGCAGGGAAAACAGGAACAGTATCTGAAAGACGATGCTGAGATGAACGAGTATATGCTTGCCAGGGCGATGGACAATGCCTCGCTGGTGTTTGATCAGGACGCCCCGCCGCTATCCGGTGCAGGACTGGAAGGCCTGTTGCGTGATTACATGGCAGTAAAGACGGCAAGTTCCCGTTTGACGAACCGTTACGATTCGTTGTTTTTATCTCAGCTTATTGATAATAAAACATTTTCATTTAACTGGAGCCCAGAAGAGGCACAGGCGTGGTGCGACTCAATTTCTCAGAACATGAATCTGAATTCGCCGCCAAGTGTAATTTATGGATTGCGCGGCGAAGAGACCGAGCAGGGTCGAAGTTTGATGTTGAGCAAAACCACCTACGGCGTAGTGGAAACCACCCGATTCACAAAGGACTTTTTCCGGTCGCCGGAATACAGATTGACCAGCAAACTATCCGATATCCTGAACGGCCTTATCCAACCAGGCGCTGTGATACGACGCGGCACCTCGGAGCAGGGCATAAGAAATTTTGCCGAGGCCTATGACTGGCTTATGGATGAAAGCCGCAAAGGCCGGACTTTCCAAAGATTCAAAGGTCTGGGTGAAATGAATCCGGAACAGCTTTGGGACACGACGGTCAACCCGGAGACTCGCCGCCTGCTCAAAGTAACAGTTGAGGACGTGATCGCGGCAGATGAAATATTTACCACGCTGATGGGTGATGAGGTCGAACCAAGACGAGACTTCATTGAGAAGAACGCCCTTTATGTAACCAACCTGGATATTTAAGGAGCCTCTGATTAATTCAGAGGTTCCTGCGACACAAGGACGTGTCGCCAAATCAGCGGCGCCAATCCGTTGATTTGTAAGGCAGTCGAAAAAGACACTTTTCGACTGCCGCACTCTGATAATGCCAGGATGGCATTAATCAGAGCTTCCTTAACACGGCCCGGAGACTGTTGCGGGACAGCGAACCGCTTTGACTATTCCAATCAGCCCACCAAGGCCAGGTTTGCGACACGGTCAAACATGCTCTTGAGTTCCGCCAGCAGGCTTAACCTGTTGGCGCGAACATCAAGATCGTTGTCCATCACCAAAACCTTGTCAAAAAAGGCATCGATTACTGGAGATAAATCTGCTAACAGGGTCAAGGCAGCCGTGTAATCAGCCTTTTTATAGAGCAAACTCAAACCTTCTGAAATTTGTCTAATTTCTTTGAAAAGCAATCGTTCTTCCTCAATTACCATCTTATCTTCTTTAATTGTGTTACTGATTTCCTGACCCGACTTACGCAGAATATTACCAATTCGCTTGTTGGCCTCAACCAGGTTTGAAGCAGCGTCGTGTTGCATGAAGTCCTGTAATGCACTGAGTCTTGCGACGAGATCTGGCAGCGTGCTCATCGGTGCATCGAGCGCCGCGTTTATGAGACTCGTGTCGTAACCCTGTTCGCGCAAATAGTGTTTTAACCTTTCCAGGATAAATTGACGTAATTCAAGTAATACCTGCGGTGTCACCGCAAGCTGTTTCTGCAGCACCAGGGCGGCGATTGCGAGACCTTTATCAAGCTCCAAGTCAATCTCACCGTCCAATAGTATACGGACGAAGCCTAGGGCAGCGCGGCGCAATGCAAAGGGGTCTTTATTTCCGCTGGGCTTAAGCCCTGAAGCAAAAATGCCGGTCAGCGTATCAAGACGATCGGCCAAAGCAACCACTTTACCCAGAGCCTCGGAGGCCAAGCGATCACCCGAAAAAGCCGGTAAATAGTGTTCGCCAATCGCCGTGGCAACAGCAAGGTCTTCACCGCTCTGAATGGCATAATAACGCCCCATGGTGCCCTGCAATTCTGGAAACTCCCCCACCATCTGGCTGACAAGATCACATTTGCACAAGCTTGCGGCGCGTCGGGCCTGCGCTGCATTGACACCGGTTTCCTCGGCTATTTTCTGCGATATTTGAGTGATACGTCGAGATTTGTCTCCAACAGAACCTAACGTATTTTGAAATACTATATCGTCAAGTTGCGTCACCCAGTTTTCAATGGGGAATTTGTTGTCCTGATTCCAGAAAAAACGGGCATCGGAAAGCCTGGGTCGGATGACGCGTTCAAAACCTTCGCGCACGGCATTAAAATCCAGGCTGTCAAGATTTGCGACCGCAATAAACCGGTTCATTAAAACACCCTGGTCATCGCTGAGAACCGGGAAGAACTTCTGGTGGTCTTGCATGCTGGCGATCAGGGCCTCTGCGGGAACCGATAGGAACTCTTCGTCAAAACTGCCACATATGGATTTTGGCCACTCAACCAGGTTCGTGACTTCAGCAAGCAGACCATCATTAATCAGCGCCGTGCCGCCGGCTGCTTTACCCAGGGTAATCACCTGGCTTTTTATGGTCTCCCTTCGCTCGTCCTGATCGGCGATCACAAAGGCCGATTTCAACACCTGTTCATAATCACCCGCAGTGGGAATTTCATGCGGACCCGGGCTGTGTATTCGGTGACCGCGGGTTGATTTGCCGGTTTCAAGATCGAACAAGCGGCCCTTAAGAACCCTCGAACCATGCATGGCCACCAGCCAGTGTACCGGCCGGATAAAACTGAAATCGTTGGATGCCCAACGCATGGGTTTCGCCACGGGTAATGCGGCCAATGCAGTTTCCAGCATTGGCAGCAGCAGGGTCTCCAGTGTCTGACCGGGTTTCTCCAGGCGGCAGTATAGCCATTCACCCGCGTCTGTTTTAAGTGTTTCAAGCTCGTCGACAGACTTGCCGACGGACCGGGCGAAGCCGATGGCGGCAGGAGTCGGCTGATTTTTAGCATCGAATGCCGCGGCCAGGGCCGGGCCTTTTCGTTCCGTGATCTGATCGGGTTGACTTGCGGCAACATTTGAGATCAATAGGGCCAGACGTCTAGGCGTGCAATAGGCCCGGCTGTTGGCGGAATCAAAGGCAAGCTCGGCCTTCCTGAGCTGATCCAGGAAAACCTCAAACAGCGTCTGGCTCAGGCTTGCAAGTGATTTTGGCGGCAATTCTTCACATCCCAACTCGACCAAAAGGTCGGCATAACCAGAGGAATCCAGCATCTTTGCGCCATTGGTTGAATTATTCACAGGCGCTCTCCTTGAGGCCGGGAAAGCCAAGCGATTGCCTGCGAGCAAAATAATTTTCGGCTACCTTGCGGGATAGATTCCTGACCCTCAGGATAAAGCGTTGCCGCTCCGTTACGGAGATTGCGCGGCGCGCATCCAGCAAATTAAAGGTATGCGAGGCTTTCAATACCTGTTCGTAAGCGGGTAATGGCAGATCGAGCTCAACCAGCTTACCCGCTTGGGTCTCACAGGTGTCAAACCAGGCAAACAGGGATCCCGTATCCGCATGCTCAAAATTGTAGGTGGATTGCTCCACCTCGTTCTGGTGAAAAACTTCTCCATAGGTTACTTTTCTGCCGCCAGCGCTGGTCCAGACCAGATCAAAAATACTGTCAACGTTTTGCAGGTACATGGCCAGGCGTTCGAGTCCATACGTGATTTCACCGAGAACGGGTCGGCATTCCAGTCCGCCAGCCTGTTGAAAATAGGTGAATTGGGTTACTTCCATGCCATTAAGCCAAACCTCCCATCCAAGACCCCAGGCGCCCAGGGTCGGTGATTCCCAGTTGTCCTCGACAAAGCGGATATCATGCACGGCTGGATCAATACCGATGGCCTTCAAAGAACCCAGGTACAATTCCTGGAAATTCTCCGGCGCTGGTTTCATAACGACCTGGTATTGGTAGTAGTGCTGCAAACGGTTTGGGTTTTCGCCATAACGGCCATCAGTGGGTCTTCTGCAGGGTTGCACATAGGCGGAATTCCAGGGCTCCGGGCCAATGGAACGCAAAAAAGTGGCCGGATGAAAGGTACCGGCGCCCACTTCCATATCGAGCGGCTGTACCAACACGCAACCCTGTTCTGCCCAGTATGTCTGCAGGCAGTTGATAAAATCCTGAAAAGTCATGAAAATCCCGTGGTCCGATAACCGGCATGTCGACCCGTTAGTATAGCCAAGGGCGACCTGTGACAGAAGATTAATGGGTAAAAAGCATTGAAACAAATTGCCTTGATCAAAACCGGCTGTACGATCGAACAGATAAAACCGCGGTATGGAGATTTTGAAAACTGGTTTGCATCGGGGCTGGGCGTTTCTGATCTCCTGCAAATAGACGTTTTCCGGCAGCAGGCATTACCCCCGCTCGAAAACCTGGCCGGTATCGTGATCACCGGTTCGCCTTCCATGGTTTCGGCAAGACTGGACTGGAGCGAGCGCACCGCAAGCTGGTTGCGGCGGGCCGTGCAAACCGGCATACCGTTGCTTGGCGTATGTTACGGCCACCAGTTGCTGGCCCATGCGCTCGGTGGGCGCGTGGGTCCCAATCCCGCCGGCAGGCAAATTGGAACTGTAACAGCGCAACTCATGGATTGTCATAAAGATGACCCCTTGTTAGGCCATCTACCAGCTACGTTTCCCGCACAAACATCACACTCCGAAGTCATACTGGAATTGCCGTCCGGAGCCAGGCGTCTGGCCACGAGTCCACTGGATAACAATTTTGCCATCCGATTTGCCGCGAACGCGTGGGGCGTGCAGTTTCACCCGGAGTTCACGGTACCCGTTGTCTCGGATTACATATGGTACAGAGCCGATGATTTACGCGGGGAAGGCCTGGACCCGAAGCAACTGTTGGCTAACACCAGGGAAACCGAAGCGGCCCATTCAGTACTACAAAAATTTACCAGCCTGGTTCACAAACGGCCATGACTTGAAATCCAGACATGGTTTTAAGGAACCTCTGATTAATTCAGAGGTTCCCGCGACACATGGATGATGCGTCGCCAAATCAGCGGTGCTCAATCGTTGATTTGCAAGGCAGTTGAAAATGACACTTTTCGTCTGCCGAGCCCTGCTAATGCCAGGGTGGCATTGATCAGAGCTACCCTTGATTAACTGACTCTACCCGTTCGCCGGGAAGCAAAGGTTGGATTTTTCAGTGCTATTCAGTTTTGAGGCGTCGGTGGATCGGCGGCTTCAACATTAAAAACAACTCCATCAACCCCGGTCACCTTGATATGGGTGCCCTTCGGCAAATCGGGACCCGTGACCTTCCAGGTGGAATCATCAACCGTCACCTTGCCGACACCGTTGACAATTGCAGAACTGAGCGAAAAAACACGCCCGATATACTGTTGCCCGCGCCGGTTCAGGTTCGGTTGATCGGTGGTCGCAAGACGGGTTTCACGGTATTTTCGCCAGGCAAGTATGGCCACAATGGACGCGATGGCAAACAGAATCAACTGGGTTTCCAGATCGATGGAGGGGAACACCAGCAATATCAGGCCAACGGAAGCCGCTGCTATACCCAGCCAGAGGAAGAAAAAAGCCGGGGCCGTGAGTTCCAGGATCAACAAAAGACCGGCGAGTATCCACCAGTGCCAGAATACGATATGTTCAAGCCAGCCCATTTTATTCAGGCCCCCCCTTCTTCTTGTCGCCCATTACAGATTTAGCAATTTCGGTAATGCCCGCCAGGCTTCCGAGGATGCCGGTGGTCTCCATCGGCAGCAGCAGTGTTTTTTGGTTCGGACTGGTGGCGAAGGTCTTTAAAGCATCGACATATTTTTGCGCGACGAAATAGTTGATGGCCTGCATATCGCCCGCGGCGATTGCGTCTGACACCATGGTGGTGGCCTTCGCTTCGGCTTCGGCGAGCCGCTCGCGGGCTTCGGCATCCCTGAAGGCCGCTTCCTTACGGCCCTCCGCGTCCAGAACAATGGCCTGTTTCTGACCTTCCGCCTTCAGGATTTCCGCCTGTCGGAAGCCCTCAGCCTCGAGAATATTGGCGCGTTTTTCACGTTCCGCTTTCATCTGCCTGGCCATGGCATTGACCAGGTCCATGGGCGGTGTGATGTCCTTGATTTCGATGCGCGTAACCTTGAGACCCCAGGGTGTTGTGGCCTCATCAACTACGTTGAGAAGCTGTGCGTTGATCATGTCGCGCTTTGACAGGGCGTCATCCAGATCCATGGAACCGAGCACCGTGCGGATGTTGGTCACCGTAAGATTGAGAATGGCATGCTCAAGCCGGTGGACCTCGTAGGCTGCCTTGGCGGCATCCAGCACCTGGAAAAACACCACACCATCGACGGTCAGAACCGCGTTATCCTTTGAGATAACTTCCTGTGACGGCACGTCCAGGACCTGCTCCATCATGTTAACGCGTTGTCCGATCCGGTTAACAAAAGGCAGCATTAAGTGAAAACCCGGACCAAAGGTGGTGCGGTATTTTCCAAAGCGCTCCACGGTGTATTCGAAACCCTGGCGAACGATAATGACCGCCTTGCGGACAACGACAACCGCAAGAATGGCAACGATAATCGCCAAGATTAATGCGTATTCAGACATTTCAGACCCTCTTTTAAGCTTGAAGCCGGGATGGGTAACTCATCATAATTAACTGTTTTCTCCGATTCAAAAGACTACCAGACGCCGCCCAGATCAGGATGCCCCAGAAGTCACTGGCAAAAAGCCACCAGCAGGAATGAACATGACCGATGAGCAGGACCAGTTGTTTGCCAGGAGCAGGGCCATAACCACGGGGTTCTGTTTTGATGAGCAGGTAGTCAAGGTGTTTCCCGACATGATCGCCCGTTCGGTACCGGGTTATGCAATGGTGATACCCATGATTGGCATGCTGGCGCGGCGTTACGCCCAACCGGATTCACGGATTTACGACCTGGGCTGTTCGCTCGGGGCGGCCAGCCTGGCCATGAGCCAGGCGGTACGCGCCAGCGGGACAAGGATCATAGCGGTGGATAACTCTGAGGCGATGGTCGTTCGTTGCAGAAAAAACCTGTCGGGTAAAAGCGCCGCCGTACCGATCGATATTCGTCTGGAAAACATGCTGGAAACACATATCGAAAAAGCCTCCGTGGTGGTGCTCAATTTCACCCTGCAATTCCTTGACCTGGATGCGCGCCAGGCGCTAATTGACCGGATTTCGGCAGGCATGTTTAAAGGTGGCGTCCTGATCCTGTCCGAAAAAATCTGCTTCGAGGACGAACTTGAACAAGCCGATCAAACCAGCTGGCATCATGACTTCAAGCGCGCACAAGGTTATTCGGAACTTGAAATAGCGCAAAAACGCAATGCACTCGAAGACGTACTTAGACCAGAAACAGAGACTTCACACTTCAAGCGGTTCCAACAGGCTGGTTTGTCCCGCCACCACCGCTGGTTTCAGTGTTTCAGCTTCGCCAGCTATATAGCTTTCAAGTGAAAAATCCGTATACGCAGTTACAGACCTCGGCGTGGCTTGACCTGGCTGAGCTTGGTTGGCATCTTCTGAAAAACTCGCCCCACGGTGATCTGCCGCATTGGCTGGAAATCATCGAGGATCTCGACGAGGGTGATGGTTATTGCCGGCTGGATTGTAAAGCGCCCGTATTGGGCCGGCCGGTGACTGACACCCTACGTTTGCGACAACGCCTGCTGGGATTGCACCCCTGGCGCAAGGGACCCCTTGAGCTGGGTGGCATCAGGATTGACACCGAGTGGCGCTCCGACTGGAAATGGGAGCGACTGGAGCCGCATCTCGATCTTGGCGGGCAAAGAATCCTGGACATTGGTTGCGGCAACGGTTATTTCGGCTTGCGAATGCTGGCTGCCGGTGCTGAACTGGTGGTGGGTATCGACCCGACGCTGATATTCGTCATGCAGTGGCTGGCGATGCAAAAGCTTTGTCCTGGCTTGAATAATTTTGTGCTGCCGCTGGGAATCGAAGACCTGCCAGCAGACACCAGCGGTTTTGACAGCGTATTTTCGATGGGTGTTTTATACCATCGGCGCAAGCCGGTTGAGCACCTTGCACAATTGAAAAACCTGACCCGGCCCGGCGGCCAAATAATACTTGAAACGCTGGTCCTCGAAGGGCAGGGCAGAGAAATTCTGAAACCACCAGGCCGGTATGCACGGATGAACAATGTTCACGCGATTCCAAGCATGGCGGTCTTGCGTGACTGGCTGGAAGGGGCCGGTCTGACCGAAGCAGGATTAATCGGCGTGAGTAGAACCACCACCGATGAGCAACGCAGTACCGAATGGATGACGTTTGAATCGCTTCAGCAGTGCCTGGATGTCAGTAATCCATCGGTGACAGTGGAGGGGCACCCCGCGCCCGTCAGGGCAGCGTTCCTGATACGGGTGAGTGGACAAGCAAATAATTGAGTACGAAATGACAGCCGATCAGGAGAAAGGAAACATGACTTTTTCAACCCCCGATATTTGTGATGCATTCCCGGACCTCGTGCAGGTGCTGGCGCCCTTGTTCCCGGATTTTGGCGGCAAGAAAAAATTCAGCGGCGAGATCGTTACGGTCAAGTGTCATGAAGACAACTCCCTGGTGAAAAACGCCCTGGCTAGGACCGGCCATGGCAAGGTCCTGGTGGTTGACGGAGGAGGCTCGTTAAGATGCGCCCTGCTGGGAGACATGCTAGGCGCGATGGCGGTAGAAAACGGTTGGCAGGGGGTGCTTGTCAATGGCTGTGTACGTGACGTGGAAATTCTCAAAGACATGGAACTCGGTGTGCGGGCTCTCGCTTGTCATCCACTCAAATCCAGCAAACGCGATGAAGGCCAGCTCAATGCGTTGGTCAGGTTTGCAGACGTCAGTTTTGCGCCGGGGCAATTTCTTTATGCCGATGCAAACGGCATTGTGGTAGCCAGGCAAAAACTGCTCTGAACCGGGATTGTTTGCCCGGTCCCATTTGCGCACGGCTCATCCCGCTCGCGGACGGCTCAGTATCGGCCAATACACCCAGGTGAAAATCGCAAACGCCAGCATCCATCCGGTCGCCGAAAGGTCGATCATCAAAAGATAAGATTTGCCGGTCAGCGGTCCCAGCACCCGCACGAGGGCAGCGAGCATCAATAGCCAGTAGGCGAAAACCGTGAGCCGGGCGGCCTGCAGAGGCCTACCGGTATGACCCAGTGCGACCCTTGTGGTTACTGCAAGAACCATGCTGCCGATGGCGCCCATGGTCAGTGCATGCAGGGCAGCGGTGGGCGTGAACACCCAGCCGAACACGGCGCAAGCCAGCAAGACATAGCCGAAGGGTAACCACAGATAAGCAACGTGCAACACAAACAGCAGCGGGTTGGATATCGTCGCCATGCCTTTCCAGCGACTCAGTCGGAGTCCATGCACGATGGCCGCAGCAAACGCAACCCCCCCGGTTAGCCAGTGTGTGGGCATGAAACTGGCGGACAAGCCCGTCAACAGGGTCAGAACCAGTGCCGCTTGATCGATGGTATTACTGCTGAAAGGCACCTGATCCTGGCCCTGTTGACGCAACCAGTTGCCGGTGAAGCTCGGCACGATCCGTCCGGCGATGATGGTGACCAGGAGCAGGAGGACATGAATCAAAAGGTAAATCGCCAGGCGGTCCGTGCCCGGCAACCATTGGCCGGCACCCAGGTGGTAAAGCGCGTTGAGGCCTGCGAAGATAAAAATGATTGCAACTAGCGGATAATTGCGCCGGTTGCGTGCAGCAATGATCTCGCGGCTGAGCAGCACGGCAAGCAGGACCGGGAACAGCATATCGAGAAGAAATATAAAACCGGCTGGCAGGATGGTTGAAAGCAACATCGCAAGCCTGCCTGTCAACCAAAATAACACCAGTATGGCCAAGGGCGCTCCTGTAATCGCCGGTCTTCCGGTCCAGGTGGCAACCGCAGTCAGGCTGAAGCCGGCCACTGCCGCCAGTGCAAAACCGACCAGCATTTCATGGCTGTGCCAAAGCGGTGTTACGGCAGACAGCCCCCGGCCGTGCAGGCCCACGACCCACAGGAATACGATCAGCACCGCAAAAACACCATTCAGCAGAAAGAATGGCCGAAAGGCGTAACTGAGCAAAACAGGCGTTCTTTTCGAGTTCATGCGCGCGCAAAGCGGCCGTGAAAATTGATCACAACCGCGTAACCGATCAACAGGTTATGTGTCGGGATTCTGACTCCCCTGTAAAAATTCAAATGCCGCATGGTTGTTTCTAGAGTTCGTCTTCACCGACCCATTTGCGGACTTTCGGTGCGCGGTATTCGGCGAATTGATCCAGCAGCGCAACCGGTTCATGTGCTTGCATCAACATCGGGCGGCAAACTTCCTTGACGAATTGCTGTTCGATCGCATTCTCCAGGAAACCGATCAGGCCGTCATAATAACCCTCAATATTCAACAAGCCGCAGGGTTTCTCATGGAAGCCCAACTGCGCCCAGGTCAGGATTTCAAAAATTTCCTCCAGGGTGCCCCAACCGCCCGGCAGGGCAATAAAGCCATCGGCAAGTTCCGCCATCATGGCCTTGCGTTCGTGCATTGAAGCCACGACGTGTAGTTCGGTGAGGTTGTGGTGTGCGACCTCCTTGACCGCAAGACTCCTGGGAATGACGCCGATGGCCTGTCCGCCGGATTCCAGCACCGCGTTCGCAAGAACACCCATGACACCAACGGCAGCCCCGCCGTAGACAAGACCAATACCACGCTCACACATCACCCTGGCAAGGCTCGAGGCGGCCAGGGAAAATGCCGGATTTTTGCCTGGGCTGGAACCACAGTAAACGCAGATTTTCCTGATCTTCATGGGCTTTCGGTTCTGTAACGGCGCAGGGGTATTCTTTTGCTGAATGCTACCCACGGAAACAATGGTCCGGGATCGAGCTTGCGCCTGATCATGATCCCAGGCGCGTCTTCCGAGGGTATCATGCTGAAGTCGAGGTCTGCGTGCCCGGCGACACTTACCAGTCCAGGGTACTGTTCACACAGGTGGTTTACCAGTTTCACCAACGCCTCGATTTGCCGCTCGGGATAAGGTTCGGACATGTGCTGACACCCGCAATGGAACCAGTTGGGATAACGACCGTTATTGATCAATTCAATACCGATGCTCTGCGGATTAAAACCCCTGACGTGGTGAGCGACCCGGTCAAGGGCCATCCACTGCTCAACGTGGCCATCACGGTCGATGTAAAAATGCCCGCTGTTGCCGGTTTGCTGCTCCGGGTAAAGCACTTTCTCCCCCCAGACCCGCGCCATCGCGAGATCGGGCAATTCGGTGCAGTGGATAACAACAAGGTGTATGGCGTCTGCGCCACGGCTTGCCAGGCGTTCTGCATAAGGCAGGAAGTCCTGGCGGATTTCCGGACTCACTGTTCTGTTGGGCACGGGCCAGGTGCGTCTCCATGATCCAGGTGAAGAAACGAATCAGCGGTGGAAACGGCCTGCGTACGACCTTTGTGGCAGACAAGTTGCTGGCCGTATGTCCGCTTCGAGACATCGTCTTCAGTGGCGCATGCAACCAGTATGGACAAACCGATCAGAACAATGAGTGTGCGCATGATGATAACAAGCCCTGCAGTCAACTAACCTTGTGCCAATAGATAACGCAGATCAATAATCGCTGCATTGGCGCGCGAAATGTAATTGGCCATGACCAGTGAATGATTGGCGAAGGCGCCAAACTTGTCACCATTCAAGACCATTGGTGCGTGCAAATTCTCCTGGGTGGACTCCAGTTCGCGAATGATCTGGCGGTAACTGATCAGTGCATTTTTCTTGCGCAATACGTCCTTGAAATCCACTTCCCCGGCCTTTAGAAAGTGGATCAGTGCCCAGGCGCTGCCGCGGGTTTCATAAAACACGTCGTCGATTTTAAACCAGGATGTCTTGACATCCACCTGCTCCGGGGAGGTGGTCGATTGGGTTGCTGCACTGTCGCCGGCCAGATCCGTATTCAGGCGCTCCTGGCCAACGCTGGCGGACAACCGCTGGGACAGGGAACCGAGGCGTTTTTCCACCAGGCCCAGCCATGCACCGAGGTTATCGGCACGTGCATAAAACTGGGCATTGGGTTGATTTGGGTCCGCCAGGCGTGTCAGATAGCTCTCCAGGTACTCCATGCCATTTTCATAGCGTCCTTCCGTATCGGGAGGAAACCACCGCTCATGCGAGTAGTTGAAAAGCGGATCTGCCTTGGACAGGTCGGGATCCTCGGTTGACTGTGTTTGTGAGCGGCTGAAATCGTTGCGCATCACGCGGGTAAGGTCACGGACCTGGGCCAGCGCGCCAAGCTCCCAGTTGGGTACATTGTCGAGAAAGACCCAGGGCGGCAAGATGTCATTGGACATGTATCCGCCGCGTTTGCTGAGCAGGACGTTGACCACCTCGAGCAAGGCGGCGGTGGTGGCCGTGCCGGTTACCTCGGCGTGGCCATGCGCCGCGGCGTGCAGTTTGGCGCGTTCGATCGGATCAAAGGTGGCTGGTTCGCTGTTGAGCCAAAACATCATTCCGGCACAGATGACCAGTAGTGCGACAGGAAGGGCAATCAGGAGTTTTCGTTTCATAATTGGGAAGATAACAGATTTTCAGGCAGAAGCGTGTGCCTGAAGTTGACCGATTGAGACAGACGGAAATCAGGCAACCCGCAGCGGCTTACCTCAGGCGTCGACAAGCCCGGTTTTCAGTGAATCCCTGACCATGACGACCAGGCTTTCGACATCCTGGGACTGCCTGCCGATAATCGCCGCAGAACCATGTTCAAGATTCATCAGCCGGGCGTGCATCTGGTCAAATTTGACCAATTCACCCTCATCAACCCGGGTATTGGGCATATAGATAATCGTCATCAACTCCTGGTTCGTGCTGACGACCATATGGGCGCCACGTCCATCCTGAATATTCGCGTCGCAAAATCGTAATCAGCCAGCCCTTGGCCGCTTTCAGATCGTTCAGGCGATCCAGTGCCCGCCATGCCCTCAGAAAAGTCTCCTGTACCAGGTCCCTGGCCAGGGCATCATTGCCACAGATCCACATCGCGTAGCGATACAAATCCGCAGCGTAAGCTTCGGCGAGCTGATTGAAACGATTGGTTCGATCCGCGTCAGTAGTCATGACCGGATTTTATATGAGCTTATTTCAGGCTTAAGCAACTATT